>Ga0315279_10000417_pt1 | contig 86317 bp, 69 predicted proteins | sample YL17G06_20_MG_FD_203694 | JGI IMG/M metagenome (GOLD analysis project Ga0315279, IMG submission 203694) | Sediment microbial communities from Yellowstone Lake, YNP, Wyoming, USA - YL17G06_20 | ecosystem: Environmental > Aquatic > Freshwater > Lake > Sediment | place: USA: Wyoming | collected...
TGGCTGGGTGTCAACTGGTAGTTTAAGGTGACTTCGGTGGTGACCACCTGCAAATCCTTGCTGGACGCGGTGGCAGGAGCGCTGTATTTCTGAATCTGGGTTGACATCAGAACTACCTGATGCACGATAGGAATCTTGAAATATAGACCTTCATCGAAGACCGTGTCGGTCACGGCTGTAAAACGCAGTAAGACGCCTCGTTCTCCTGCGCCGACCGTGCCCACGGTTCCCGCTAGGAAAACGAGGGCGACAATTACGATCCCAAGAACGAGAATCTTTTTCCCCATCCCTGGCGGAATTTGAATTCGCGGAATTCTAATTTCCTGACCAAAGTCCTCTGCCATCGCTACCTCCTCCTCATCGCAATTTCCCTTTTCACTTCTGCCTCTTAGCCATAGCGTACACTCACCATGCTCGCCTTTCAAGCTCCAAACCTCCGGGGTAGCGTCAAGCATTTTGTGTAAATTCCCTGAGGGGTTTTCTCTCCCAGGAGCGGTTCAAGTGACTGATGACGCCGAAGATGATGCGATCGCAGCTCGCCGGATTGGTGAAGCTGGACATGGGTCGAGTTCGGCGCCGCACTTCCCGGAAGGCGCGTTCGATGATGTTGGTCGTGCGCACCTTCTTCCAAGGGCTTTGGGGAAGCGCATAGAAGCTGAGCAACTCGTGCAAGTCCCCTTGCAGGCTGGCCACGGCCCGAGGACGGAGCTGTCGCCACTCGGCCGCCCAGCGCTCGCAGACTCGTAAGGCCTCCCCTCGGCTGCCCGCTTGATAGATCGCCGCCGCTTCCCGCACACACGAACCTTGCTTCTTGGGTACCTTGTCGGCGATATTCCGTAGCTTGTGCGCCCAACAGCGTTGCATGGGCACCTGCGGCCAGACCAACCCCAGCGCGGCCCGCAACCCACTCGATCCATCCGTGATGACCAGCCTCAGCCGATGTCCTTCCAGGCCCCGCAGAAACATCCCTTGTAAGAAGGCCGTCCAACTGGCTTCGCTTTCTCCCCGCGCCAGCTGGTAGGCGATCACCTCCCGCTTCCCCTGGGCAGTGATCCCGTAGGCCACCAACACCACGCGCCGCCGCACTCTGCCCCCCAGGTCTCGCACTTTTAACACGACCCCATCCAGAAACACCTCGACGTACTCATCCCCCAGCCGCCCACGATGAAAACGCTCCACTGCCCGGTCCAGTCCCCGGGCGATCCGCGACACCGTCTGCGCCGAATAGGCTTCCCCCAGGATCGGCTCCAGCACCTCCCCCACCTGGCGCGTCGAGATGCCGCGCAGAAAAGCCTCCCGCACGAGCTCGTTCACCGGCTCCTGCCGCCGCTGATACCGCCCCAGCAGTTGGCTTCGGCACCCGCGCCGAGTCCGCGGCACCCGCAAGCTTCGCAGCAACCCTAAGCGCGTCCCCAGATCCCGTCGGTAGTACCCGTTGCGGTAATCCCGCCGCACCTCGTCCTCCCGCACGTACCGCCCCACGCCTAACCAGTCCGTGCGCTCCGCTTCCAAGGCCTCCTCCAACAGCCGCTTCACCTCGCCCCGCACCTGCTCGCCCAACTCCTCTTCAAAGAAAGCTTTTCTCTCTTCCCAGCAAAGCTTAAGATGTCCTGCGCCGAGGACTTCCAGTTCTCGCATGAGGGTGTACCTCCTTCGTAGAGTTTTTCCGCTCTCGAAAAAGTACACCCTCTTTCCTTTTCTCGGGCAAATTACACAAAAGAAGTTACGCTACCATCTGGCCACAGAACAGGCATCTAGTGGGTAGCCCCAAGGCCTTCTTAGACTGCCGGGCATTTGTGTCAACCTGCTTCTGGCCATCAGGGGAATCGCTCAGGTCGAGCAGCCTGCGGCTGCCAGCCGCGCCCCAGCCTGCCATCATCTCGTTGCGTGTTTTCGACGACATCGGTTTGTCTCCAGAGGAAACCATCCGGGTCAAGACTTCCGGTTTTTTCCTTTACCTGTTAGCGCGCTCATCCGAGGGAGGAAGATCCAAAAGGTGTTATCATTCCTGGGAGTGGAAAAGAGCCAAGGTCTGTTCAGTCCAAACTGGGCGACTAAGGCTGGGACGAATTGTCTGCATCGCCATGCCTTGCCGGGCGCGTCCCATTCTCGCTTGAACCCCGATCCCGAACGTGGGACTCGGCGAGTATAGTTGGAACGGCACTCGTCGCCGCTTCCCAACTTCGGGAGGGGGGTTAAATGGCCCTCATTTCATTCCTACCTTCGGAAGGAGGTTATGGTTTCTATGAAAAAGTATTCACTTACACGGCGTGATTTCATACGGCTGGGCGCGGGCGCTGCGGCGGCGGGAGTTGTCCCGCTTCGCGGGATCACGCTTCTGGAGCCCAAGCCTCTCTGGGCGGCGTCCCGCCCCGGCGGGATGGCGCCCTCGGACACGGTTCGATTCGGCATCATCGGCACGGGAGTCGAGGGGTGCTCGTTATTGAAGGAAACGCTAAAGGTCCCCGGCGTGGAATGTGTGGCCGCCGCCGACCTTTACGACAGCCGGCACATCGCGGCCAAGGAAGCCCTGGGCGGAAAGAACATCGATACCACGCGCGAGTACCGGAAGATTCTTGATCGCCAGGACATTGATGCGGTGATTGTGGCCAGCCCCGACCATTGGCACCGCAAGCTGGTGGTGGAAGCGGCGGAGGCCGGCAAGGACGTCTATTGCGAGAAGCCCATGTCGCACGGCGTCGAGGATGGTCTGGCCATGGTGGAGGCTATCCAGAAAAATAAGCGCATGTGCACGGTGGGCAGCCAGCGCGTCAGCAGCATTCTTTACGCCAAGGCGAAGGAGATTTGGGATTCCGGCCGGCTTGGCATGGTGGACACTATCCTGGCGGCCTGGGACCGCAACACCGATAGCGGCGCCTGGGTCTATCCGATTCCCCCCGACGCCAGCGAGAAGACCATCGACTGGAACACCTGGCTGGGCGACAAGCCCAAGCGCCCCTACGACCCGGTGCGGTTCTTCCGCTGGCGCTGCTACAAGGATTACGGAGCGGGCCTGGCGGGCGACCTGTTCGTACACCTGCTCTCCGGCATTCACCATGTCACCGGCACGAATATGCCCCCGCAACGCGCGCTTTCCACCGGTGGGCTCTACCACTACAAGGATGGCCGCGAGTTCCCGGACCTTCTCTGGACCATGTACGACTATCCTGACTTCCAACTGGTGCTGCGCTGCAACCACAACAATAATCTGGAGGGTGAGTTCTTCGGTTTCTACGGGAAGAAAGGCACCATGCTCATCCACGGCTCCACGCTCAGCTTCCGGGCCCAAGCGCCCTGGCAACAGCCGGAAGATTATTCGATCTTCGGCTGGCCGGGGAAGCTGCGGAAGGAATACCTGGAGCAGTGGCACAAGGAGCACCCGGAGCCCAAGCCGGGCGAGTTCAGGGTGGGCGAAGAGGAAGAAGTCTTTACTCCGCCGCCGGACTACAGCGACATGGCCGACCACCTGGGGAACTTCTTTAACTCGGTGCGCACGCGCCAGCCTGTGGTGGAGAACGAGGTGTTTGGCCACCACACCGCCATCGGCTGCCACATGTCGAATTACTCCTTCTTCAACAAGACAGCGGCCGTCTGGGACGCGAGCGCCAAGAAGATCAAAGGCTGAAGGCGGTAGACGGTAGATAGGAGACGGTCGACGGGAGGCAGTCGTCCGGTCGTGCACATCGCTATTGCGGTGCACGCCACCCGATTCCAACTGTTAAAGATCTCCGGCGCACCCTCGATCAAGGACTTACGTTTAAGATCCGCCGGACGCGGTCACTGTTCTCTTTCACTTCATCCTTAAAGCGAGGATACATACCAACGATGATGCAGTCTTTGGGTTTGATGTTGTCGAACGCATTCTTGAAGGCAGCATCGATAGCCTGTGGCGAACTGGTGAGGCGGCCGGCGGCCAGAATCTTGAATAAGAAGCAGGTTTTCTGAGTCTGCCGGGCGACACGGTAGGCTTGGGGAGGATCTGTTTCAAGGTAGACCTCCGAAAGAGGCACTGGTAAGACACCGAGCAGCTTTCGGATTTCCTCCGGCGTGCGAGTGCGGTTGTACGCGCACAGAAGGTAAAAGTCCACGTCCCATCCGTGTTCCTCTACATACTCGACCACCTCGGGCTTGTGGGTTCCAACCCCCACCAGCACCCCGGCTTGGCGGAGTTTCTTCGTGTACTCCTGCACCTGGTCCATCTTGCCTGCACGGAAAAGAACGTCCGTTGCTTCCCCATGGTGGTACAAGGCGATCGACCGGCTGCGTCTCACGGTCTCTTCAACCGGACCTTTGGGGATATCCACCGAGATCAAATGCATCTTTCCGCCCTTGGCATGGTAGCGTTCCAGGTCCGACAAGGTACGTTCGTGGTGGCTATACTGATAGGCATTGATGCCGTTCTGTTCACACTGAAGGAGGGTTTGGCACACGCGATCGGGAGTATTCCATTCGCGCATCAGTTCATCGAGCAGCCCATTAAAGTGGGAGTACCCATAGAATTGGTTGCTGCCCATGACCAGGCGGCTGATCTGGTAATTGCCGAAGCGGACCTTGGGGAGCGATGCAGCAACAGGCTCCGGCGCGCTAACGAGAGGGCGGGCCGCTAACGCCCCCGCCAAACCGGCGGAAGACTTGAGAAAAGCTCGTCGACTGCTCATTGAGTTTTCACCTCGCCTTGCGTCCGAAGAAACTTCCGAAAGCTTAATTTCGCAGGACAACCCAGTACGCTGACTCACCCTGCAAGACAGAGACCAAGGAACCCTGGATGCGTGAGAGGGAACTGCGGGCCACTCGGACAAAACGGCATTGCAGGGTTTGCGGAGGCCCTGGTCGCGTAAGGTAACGGCAAAACCTGCCAATAGTCAAGGTCTCGACGAAGAATTGCCGCCTCGGTCGTCGCTTGAACCCTGGGCACTCCGGGTCACGGTTGCGCGGAAGCCTCTGCTAACGGGTTGCGCTTTAGTGGACATGGTCATATTGACTGAATGCGGATGTCGCGCACTGCGCGTTGTTATGGTGCTCAACAGCTCCCGGCTTTACAAATGCGCAATCGCTGCCACATCGATGGTCAGCAGACTCTCCCACCGGGGAAAAGACACGAGATCCTTTCCGAAAGTGAGCGATTTCGCGTGACGTACTGCGGTTGTGCTCAGACCGGAGCCCGGATTTTCATCGGGATTTGCATTTTGCAGTCCCGGGTAGCTGCGAGTGTACACCGAAAAGGCAGGTGTCAGGTGCTGGGTGCTGGGGGCTAGAGGAAAGCAGATCGCGCCATCTTGGCGGTCAGGGCCAGCAACAGCCAGTAGGACCGGGCATGTTTGACCAACCGGCCGGCCTGAGCCGTGAACTCCCTCACTCACAATTCAGTTTCCCTCGCCCTGAATTTTCTGGCAAACTCAGTCTGCATTTCTGTTGTTGAGATTTCCTTATTCCACATGGAGGTTCTGAATTCATGCGTAAGAATGAGATGACCCGCCGAGATTTCATGCGTACCGGCGCGCGCGCCGCTGCTCTGGGCGTCGCCGCGAAGGTTTCGTTTCTCACTCCCAGCTTCCTCGCCGCCTCGCCGTCCCGCCCCGGCGGGATGGCCCCCAGCGACCGGGTACGCTTCGCCTCGATCGGCACGGGCGTGCGCGGCTGCGAGATCATGCGCGCCGCGCTCGCCTGCCCGGGCACGGAGATGGTTGCGGTCAGCGACCTCTATGACGGCCGGCTGGCCGCGGCGCAGGAGTACGCGCGCAAGCAGCTCTTCACCACCAAGGACTACCGCGCCATCCTGGACCGCAAGGACATCGACGCCGTGCTGGTGGCCACGCCGGACCACTGGCACCGGAAGCTGGTGGAAGACGCCTGCGCGGCCGGCAAGGACGTCTATTGCGAAAAGCCCATGGCGCACACTGTCGAAGATGGGCTGGCGATGGTGGCCGCCATGCAGAAGTACAACCGCATCGTGCAGGTGGGCAGCCAGCGCCGCAGTTCGATTGTCTACGCCAAAGCCAAAGAGATTCTTGACAGCGGCTTCCTCGGCCAGGTGACCGCCATCGAGGCCTGGGTGGACCGCAATGACGCCAGCGGCGCCTGGGTCTATCCCATCCCGCCGGACGCCAGCGAAAAGACGATTGACTGGAACACGTTTTTGGGCAGTGCGCCCAAGCACCCCTTTGACGCCAAGCGCTTCTTCCGCTGGCGCTGCTACCAGGATTACGGCGAGGGCCTCACCGGAGACCTCTACGTGCACTTGCTCACCGGCATCCATTACGTCACCGGCATCACCGCGCCGCCTCTGCGCGCGATGGCGATGGGTGGGCTCTTCCGCTGGACTGAAGACCGCGATGTCCCCGACCTCATTTGGACGCTCTATGAGTATCCGAACTTCCGCGCGGGGATCCGCTGCAACCTCAATAACGAATCTCCCGAAGTGACGCGCATCTTCGGCACCCAGGGGACGCTGGAAATCAAGAACGATGTGCTCACCGTGTTTCCCCAGGATACGCGGCCGAAGCCCGAGGGCTACTCGATCATCGGCTGGCCAGAGAAGTTGCGGAATGAGTACCTGAAGCAGTGGCGCGCCGAACACCCTGAGCCTGCCCCCGGAAAGTATTCGGTGGTCCAAGAGGCCGAAACCTTCCAGGCGCCCTCAGGCTACGACTACACTGCGGACCACATGAACAACTTCATGGAGTCGGTGCGCACGCGCAAACCTTCGGTGGAAGACGCGAGTTTCGGGAACAACACCGCCATCGCCTGCCATCTGGCGAACTATTCCTATTTCAACAAGACGATCGCCACGTGGGATGCGGGGGCGAGGAAGATCAAAGGCTGAAGACAGGAGACGGTAGACGGAAGGCAGCGAGCGGCTGGCGCAGAGCGTTAGCGCCTGCGTCCTGCAGTTGAGCTGACAAGTCGCCGGACCGCCGACGCGCGAGGTACTGCGCCAGGCGACATTCATTTATAGAGGCGCAGCCCGGCGCGGCGGGTGCCCCAAACAGAGATGCGGCGCGCTTGCTCTCCGCTCCCACCGCGATTAGGATAAGCGCCGTCAAGACCCGTCCAGATTTTACCGTTTTGGAGGTTATTTCCGATGACCAGACAACGGATTTCTCGCCGTGACTTTATGCGGCAGGCGATCCCGCTCTGCGGGAGCGCTTCGCTCGCGACCCGTTCGATCCTGCTCGAACCCGAGCCGCTGGCAGCTTCGCCGCGACCTGCTGTCGCCAGCGACCGGGTGCGCTTTGGAATAATTGGTGTGGGCATGGAGGGGTCGGGGCTGCTTCACACCGCCATTGAACTGCCCGGCGTCGAGTGCGCGGCCGCCTGCGACCTTTACGATGGCCGCCACGAGCTGGCAAGAGAAATCGTCGGCAAAGCTATTCCCACTACCCGCCGCTACAAGGAACTTCTCGACAACAAGGAGATCGACTGCATCCTGGCGGCGGTCCCCGACCACTGGCACAAGCAGGTGGTGGTGGACGCCGTGAGCGCCGGCAAGGACATCTACTGCGAGAAGCCCATGTCGCACGCCATCAGCGAAGGCTTTGAGATGGTGGCGGCTGCGCAGAAGTCCGGCCGGGTTGTTCAAATCGGCGCCCAGCGCACCAGCTCGATTGTTTGCGCCAAAGCGCGGGAGCTCTATCAGCAAGGCGCCATCGGCGATCTCTGCCTCGTCGAGTCGGTGATGGGCCGCAACGATCCCACCGGCGCCTGGGAGTACCCGCCACCTCCTGACCTTTCACCGGCCAACCTTGATTGGGACACGTGGCTGGGCAGCGCGCCGAAAAAGCCTTTTGACCCCTTCCTCTTTGCCCGCTGGCGCTGCTGGAAAGAATACGGCACGGGGGTGGCCGGCGACCTGCTCGTCCACCTGATCAGCGGAATGGAATTCGTTCTCGGCATCAACGAAATCCCCAAGCGGGCATCCGCTTCCGGCGGCATCCTGCGGTGGAAAGACGGACGCAACACGCCCGATGTCCACACCGTCCTCTATGAATACGGCGACCTGCCGGTTTACATGCGCATGACGCTGGGCACCGAGACCCCGGAAGTGACCCGCTTCATGGGCTCGCAGGGCATCATCGAAATGACGGAGTTCGGCGTCAGCTACACCCCGCAACCCGGCGTCGATCTCGCCCCCAGCTATTACGCTCACAGCTTCCCCCGCAAGCTGCGCGAGGAGTACTTCAGGCAGTGGCATCAAGAGCATGACCCCAAGCCCGGGGAAGAGACCGCAAGCCAAAGCGTGAGCTATCGCGGACCTTCCTACGACGACCTCCGGCCGCACCTGTGGAGATTCTTCCAGGCGGTCCGTTCCCGCCAGCCGGTCTATCAGGATGCGGTCTTCGGGAACCATGCCGCGATTGCCTGCCACATGTCGAATGAGTCGTACTACCGGAAGAGCCCGGTGTTGTGGGACGCGGCAGCGAAGAGCATGAAGGCGTAGAGACGCGCCGGTGGCGCGTCTCATCGTGGAGATGGCCCCAAGAGCGTTTCCGCTTCGGTCCGAAGACGTTTCGCGGCAACCCATCGCAGGAGACGGCCCGGCGGGCCGTCTCTACAGAATCCTTGCTCTCACGCCCCGCCGCGATTAGGATAAGCGCCTTGAGGATCCGTCCTGATTCTTTCCTTCTTGGAGGTTTTCTCTTATGAACAAGCAACGGCTTTCTCGCCGCGACTTCATGCGGCGGACGGTCCCGCTCTGCGGGAGCGCTGCGCTCGCTGCCCGGACGATCTTGCTCGATCCCGGAAGTCTTTACGCTTCGCCTGTCGCCGTCCCGCCCAGTGATACCGTTCGCTTCGGCATCATTGGCATCGGGATGCAGGGCACCGGCCTGCTGCGCACGGCGATTTCACTGCCCGGCGTGGAGTGCGCGGCGGCGTGCGACCTGTACGACGGCCGCCACGAAGTGGCCAAGGAAATTGTCGGCAAACCCATCCCCACTACCCGCCGTTACCAGGAGCTGCTCGACAACAAGGAAATCGACTGCATCATCAACGCCACTCCCGACCACTGGCACCGCAAGATCGTGATCGATTGCTGCAATGCCGGCAAGGACGTTTACTGCGAGAAACCGATGACCCACGGCGTGGCTGAGGGTTTTGAGATGATTGCGGCGGCGCAGAAGAACCACCGCATCGTGCAGGTGGGCAGCCAGCGGGTGAGCTCGGTGGTCTATGCCAAGGCCAAGGAGCTGATCGCCCAGGGCGCCCTCGGCGATGTTCACCTGGTGGAAGCGACGATGGGGCGGAACGATCCCAACGGCGCCTGGGAATACCCGCCGCCCCCCGACCTCTCGCCGCAGAATCTTGATTGGGACACCTGGCTGGGCACGGCGCCCAAGATTCCCTTCAACCCGTTGCACTTCGCGCGGTGGCGTTGCTGGCAGGTGTACGGCTCAGGGGTGGCCGGCGACCTCTTCGTCCACTTACTGAGCGGCATCCACTTTATCGGCGGCATTGACCAGCCACCTCAGCGGGCGCTGGCGACGGGCGGACTGTTCCGCTGGAAAGACGGTCGAGACGTCCCCGACGTCCACTGCACGCTCTATGAATATCCGCAGTTCCCGGTCATCATGCGCATGACCCTGAACACCGACACGCCCGAGTTCACGCGCTTCCTGGGAACCAAGGGAATGATTGAAGTCCTGGGAGATCAACTCACACTCTCCACCCAGAGCGGCATCGACACGCACCCGGGGTGGTACTACGGGAGCTTCCCGAAGAACTTGCGGGAAGAATACGAGAAGAACTGGCACGCGGAGAACGATGCCGTCGTTGCCAGGAACGTCTCGGAAACCACCACCTATCGCGCTCCGCAGGGCTATCGCGAGAGCCGGGAGCACATGCGCAATTTCTTTGACGCCGTGCGCACGCGCAAGCCGGTGGTGGAGGACGCGGTGTTTGGCAACAACACCTCCCTCGCCTGCCACATGGCGAATTCTTCTTACTTCATGAAGAGCATCGCCACGTGGGATGCAGCAGGCAGGAGGATCAAAGGGTAGAGACGCGCCGGTGGCGCGTCTCAGTGCGGGGGGAGACGCCCCAGCGGGGCGTCTCTACATGAAGAGCATCGCCGTGTGGGATGCGGCGGGGAAGACGATAAAGGCATAGCTTGCCTTCACTAAATGGTAGGGGCGCCGCGGCGGCCGCTGTGCCCCCATTTCTGTCAGCCTTTCAGGAGGTTCGGTTTATGCGCCATGCAAAGATTTCTCGTCGCGAGTTCATGCGGACGACCGCTGCCGCGGCCGGCACGACGCTGGCCGCTCGTTCAATTCTTTTGGACCCGGAGCCCTTGGCGGCTTCCCCCCGGCCCCTCGCGCCCAGCGACCGCATCCGCTTGGGCATGGTGGGGGTGGGCATGCAGGGTTCGGGCTTGCTCGATACCTCGATTCAACTGCCGGGAGTGGAGTGCGCCGCCGCCTGCGACCTCTACGACCGCCGGCGGGAGTTGGCCAAGGGGATTGTGGGCAAGGAGATTCCCACCACCCGCCGCTACCAGGAACTCCTCGACAACAAGGAGATTGACTGCATCATCGCCGCCGTTCCCGACCACTGGCACAAGCAGCTCGTGGTGGATTGCTGCAACGCCGGGAAAGACGTCTACTGTGAAAAGCCCATGACCCACGCCGTGGCGGAGGGCTTTGAGATGATCGCGGCGGCGCAGAAGAACCACCGCATCGTGCAGATCGGCAGCCAGCGGCGCAGCTCGATTGTCCATGCCAAGGCCAAGGAGCTTTACGAAAAAGGCGCCATTGGCGAGGTCTGCCTGGTGGAAGCCGTGATGGGTCGCAACGAGCCCTGCGGCGCGTGGCAGTATACGGTGCCGCCCGATTTATCTCCGGAAACACTTGACTGGGAGACCTGGCTGGGCGCCGCGCCCAAGAAGCCCTTTAATCCGCTGCACTTCACGCGCTGGCGTTGCTGGCAGGATTACGGTGAGGGTATCCCCGGCGACCTCTTCGTGCACCTGCTCACGGGCATCCACTACATCGCCGGAATCACCGCGCCGCCCGAGTGCGCCTTCTCCCTGGGTGGTCTCTTCCGTTGGAAAGACGGGCGTGATGTGCCTGACGTGATGACCACGGTGTACGAGTACCCGAAGTTCCGCGCTACCCTCCGGGTGACGTTGAACACGGACACACCGGAAGTGACGCGCTTCACCGGCACGCGGGGGATTTTGGAGATTCGCGACAGCGGCCTGGAATTCTCCCCCCAGGACGGCTTGGATCATGAGCCCTGCACCCCGGGATGGCCGAAGAAAATGACCGAGGAGTACGCCGAGAAGTGGCACAAGGAACACGACCCGCTGCCCGGCACCTTGAGCACGGTGGAAGCCACGCGCTACTACCCACCGGCGGGATATAACGAGGACCGGGAGCACCTGTGGAATTTCTTCCAGTCGGTGCGGACCCGGCGGCCTTCCGTGGAAGACGCTACCTTCGGCAACCATACCGCCATTGCCTGCCACATGGCCAACTACTCGTACTTCAACAAGACCGTCGCCACGTGGGATGCAGCAGGCAGGAGGATCAAAGGGTAGAGACGCGCCGGTGGCGCGCCGGGTGGCGCATACATGCCGCCAGCTGGCATGTGTGCGATTCCATGTAGCACGGGCGTCTCGCCCGTGGGGACATGTATCCAGAATCCACGGGCGAGACGGCCGTGCTGCGAGAGAAGTGGGTTCGTCCTGCCGAGAGTCCCGGCCTCGCGTTATGAACAACTCCTCCCGTGACCGTCGGTCACCGATGGGACTCTTTCCTGGCCGCCCGGCTCCGAGGCTGTACGACCGGGTGGTGCCCGTATCCGGCGAGACACGGAGGATGAGGCGAGGCCACCGGGCGGCCTAAGAAGATGGAGGCAACCTGCCTGATAGATCATCAGTGGCCTTATAATGAGAACTTATCCCCACCACAATCGTGGGGGCGCCTGGTCTTAGGCCGCCCGCCATGGCGGTTTAGCCGGGTCGGCCTAAACAAGAGTTAGGCTGACCGAGGCATCGACAGCCAATAACGCTATGGGATCATATGACATCGTCTGGAAAGGTCGGGAAGAAGTCCAGATCAAGGCGTGGTCGAGGACCTTTAAGCAATACCGGCCGGGTGACATGGTCCCGGCCTTGAAGAGATACCGGAACTACTCGATCGCGGCCGGGCTGGGTGACCTTCTTTACCAAGTTACGCACGACGATAGAGACGTGGGTCTATTCTCCCGTGGCCTGGATGCGCTACAACCGTTGCGAGCGCTTGATTCTTATCTCGACTACCACGTGTTTAACGTCTTCCCCGTGGTTCGGAACCGGAGGCTGGTCTCCGTTGAGGAGCATTGGAAAGAAGCCGCAGCTCCCATCTTTTCGAAATTCGGTGACCTACTTGATGTCACAGCCCTCAACGAGTCTTCTCGGCCATCGCCCTATCTATATTTCGCGCGATATCGAACTCCGACTCAATGCCATAGCTTCGCGGCAGTCGCCGACTCCGCCCCAGACGCACTCGGCTGGATCCGCGACAGCATAACTCAGATTATCCAGGGCAGGGTGACGGGCCCCCGCCGGCCGGGCCAGGTAGGCCAACCACCTCGATTCCCCGGTTCCCCGGTCGACAACGAGATCGGAGCGCCCGGGCAGGGCTCAGGATGGGAGAGCCGGACCGCCGAATTGTACGACGTCGCCCTTAATTTTGCAGGGGAGGACCGGGAGTATGTGGAGAGAGTCGCAGGACTTCTCAAGCAGAGGGGTGTGAGAGTCTTCTACGACCGATTCGAAAGGGCGACGCTGTGGGGTACGGATCTTATCGACCATCTAGCTGAGGTCTACCGCACGTGGTCCCGCTACGTAGTCATGTTTATCTCGCAGCACTATGTGGCGAAGGCGTGGCCGACGCACGAGCGGGCCCACGCTCAAGCCCGGGCGCTACTCTCGAAAAAACAGTACATACTGCCGGCTAGGTTCGACGACACGCCAGTTCCCGGACTTGCTCCGAGTATCGGTTACATTGACCTTCGAGGACTAGAGCCGGATGAACTCGTCGATCTTATTGTCGAAAAACTCAAGAGTAGAACTAATGCGTGACTCGCGGCTAGGGGTCCGCCTAACCAGCGCTTGCAGCCGACGCCGCAAAGGGCGCGGCGCGGCTGAAGCGCCGGTCGTTAGGTGTCTGAACACAAGTGGTGGTTTAGACGAGCAAAGAGGTATGTATGAGCAAGACAATTGACCAGGGCAAGGAGGAAATCACGACGCTGTGCCAGTACTTCACTACCAACCACCAGGCGTTTCTCGCTCCCGGTGTCAAGGAAGATCACGTCCGCCAATCGCTGATCGACCCCCTCTTTGAAGCCTTGGGCTGGGATGTCCGCAACAAGGCAATGACTGCGCCCCAGTACCGGGAAGTTATTCCCGAAGACAGCCTGGACGTGGAAGGGCACCAGAAGGCCCCCGATTACACCTTCCGCGTCGGCACTCTGCCGAAGTTTTACGCCGAGGCCAAGAAGTGTGGAGTGAACATCAGCGCGGATCCCGGCCCGGCCTTCCAGCTTCGGCGGTACGGATGGAGCGCCAAACTCGCGCTGTCCATTCTCACCGACTTTGAGGAACTGGGCGTTTACGATTGCACCACGCGCCCCCGCCCGAGCGACAAGGCGAGCCATGCCCGAATCCAGTATTTCCGCTTCGACGAATACCCCGACCGTTGGCGCGAGTTATGGGACGTGTTTTCGCGCGAAGCCGTATGGTCCGGGGCATTTGACCAATACGCCGCGTCCAAGCGGAAGCGCGGCACGTCCGAAGTAGACGCGGAGTTTTTGAAGGAAATGGAGGGCTGGCGGCTCGCGCTGGCCGGGAACATCGCCCTTCGGAACAAGGACCTGTCTTTGGACGACCTGAACGCGGCCGTGCAATTGACGATTGACCGCGTGGTGTTCCTGCGTATGGCGGAAGACCGGGGGCTGGAGCCTTACGACCAACTTCTGAAGCTGTGCGAACGGCCTGACATCTACCCCCGCTTCATCCGCGACCTGTGCCGCCGGGCCGACGAGAAGTACAACTCCGGGCTGTTTCATTTCCAGAAGGAAAGCGGCGTATCCGAAGACCCCGACCGGATCACGCCGAAGCTGGCGGTGGACGACAAGGTTTTCAAGCCGATCCTCGAAAGCCTGTACTTCGCTCACGGTTCGCCCTATCACTTTGGCGTCCTGCCCGTCGAAATCCTGGGAACCGTTTATGAGCGGTTCTTGGGCAAGGTGATTCGACTGACGGCAGGACACCAGGCCAAGGTTGAGGAAAAGCCCGAAGTACGCAAAGCCGGAGGCGTCTATTACACACCGGCCTACATCGTTGAGTACATCGTCAAGCACACCGTCGGCCAACAGATTAAAGGGCGAAGCCCGGCCCAACTTGTGGGTAGCGCCGGCGTCCTCGCCGGCTCCTCGGGCCGCCAGGATGGCGGCGCTACGTTCCGCGTCTTGGACATGGCGTGCGGAAGCGGGTCGTTCCTGCTGGGCGCTTACCAACGCCTTCTCGACTACTCCTTGAACTGGTACATCGAGCACAAGCCGGAAAAGTTCAAGAAGGCCGTTTACCGGGACCCCCGCAACGGTCATTGGCGGCTGACTATTGAGGAAAGGAAACGAATCCTCACCACGCATATCTTCGGCGTGGACATTGACCTTCAGGCCGTTGAAGTGACCAAGCTCTCTCTGCTGCTGAAGGTTCTGGAAGGCGAGACCGACCAGAGCCTTTCCTTGAGCCAGCTTGCCTTCGGCGACCGCGCCCTGCCTAACCTGGCCGACAATATCAAGTGCGGCAATTCCCTGATCGGCCCGGATTATTTCACCGGCAACCTGATTGCCGACCCCGAGGAAATAAAGCGCGTCAACCCGTTCGACTGGAAGCAAGGCTTCCCCGATGCCATGAAGGCCGGGGGCTTTGACTGCATAATCGGCAATCCGCCATATGGAGCGGAGCTTTCACCCGGTGAGATTGAATACTTGCGAGGCCACTTTGTGGTCTCGAAGACAAACCCCGATTCGTATGCCCTCTTTATGGAGCAAGCTATTCGGTTATTGATGCCCAAGCGGCCTTTCTCCATGATCGTTCCTACGGGCTGGTACAGTGGACCGCAATTCCGAGGTTTGCGGAGGTTAATCGCGCAGGAGACGGACCCGCGTGCATTCGTGAATCTGCCCTATGATGTTTTTGATGCATGGGTGGATACCACGATCTTTGTTGCGGAAAAACGCACATCACCGAGTGAGTGGTGTCGGACGCTTGCGTGTACGGCAACAATCAAAACGTTTCCGAAACGCCACCGGGTGACGAGTTCCATGGAATTCGAGCAGGACACGTCTCAAGTTGATATTGCGGAGTGGTTCAAGGCGGGAAGCGATGAATTCCTGACATACGCCGACTCTGCAGCCCTACAACTGATCCGCAAGATTCACTTGAAAGGCCAACCGTTGGGGGAAATCGCAGATGTGCAGCGTGGCGTTACCCCATTTAAAACATCATCCACACCCACGCACAAGACCAGTCGTCCAGCGTTTGTCGGGACGGTTAGGCGGTTCTCGCTTCAGCATGGCGACACGGCATATATTCGCTTCGACGACACGCTCGCCGAGCCGAAACCCGAACGCTACTTCATTGGTCCTCGCCTGTTGCTTCGCGAGTTGATAAGCAGGCAGTTTCGGCTCCAGGCAGCTAGGGCTGAGAAGAATTTTGTGACAAACAAATCAATGCAATCGATATTGAGGCGGCCCGATGGCCCCGACTTGGAGTACATCTTAGGTATCCTCAATAGCCGCCTCATGTCATGGTACTTTCTTCGTCGTTCGAACATTGCGCAGCGTGATGACTTCCCTAAAATTGTTCTGAAAGAGAGCCGGTCTCTTCCGATTGCCCCGCTTGATCTCGCGAATCCCCAGGGAAGGGCGAAGAACGAAAGAATGGTGAAGCTGGTCAATTCGATGCTCGGATTACACAAGCAACTTGCCGCCACGAAGTCGGCCGCGCAGAGGGCCCTTATCCAGCGCCAGATTGACGCGACGGACGCGGAGATTGACCGGCTGGTATATGACTTGTACGGTCTGACGGCAGAGGAAATCGCCATAGTCGAAGGGAAAGACCAATGAGCAGGGCGAGCGCGTGGGCGGAGGCCTCGGACTCTCGGCATGATCAGCGTCGCGGCCAACATGGCGCTCCAGCGGACGCGCGTGACCACCCGCCGGTGAGCTCGCGGTCGTTAGACCTCACCCAACGCGGTGCTGCATCGTGGGACTTGTTGCTAGAAGAGGCTGGGCCACCCGCCGCTTCACATCGCAATTAAGAGGGTTTCAATGGCACATGAGTATAAGCTGACACTCCTCAAGAACACGGACGAAATTGCTTCTCTTTCCGGTAAGTTCGAAGACGAAGATTGGGGACGTCTTGAAGAGTTCACTCAGTATGCAGACGAACTACTAAAAACCAAATTCGTTCAAGATGGGATGTCCACTTCTCTCAAGATAAATTGGGTTAAGGGATCTGGCATGGTGATTTCTGCCAAACTCCCACCAGAGGATGATGTTACGGTATTTCTTCACCGGTTTCGACCAATAGGGCTACAATCTGAAAGCACATACTTTTTCAAGATCTGCAACATTCTGACGAAGGAAGTAGTTCATCCCTATTTCCGGAGTATGATTGAAGAACAACGCGAGATCTACGCCGGGAAAAGAATACAGGCGCAGTACCAAATAAAAAGCGACAACGTTGTCTTGAACTCGGAAAAGGTCTTGTACGATTGGCTAAATGCTTACGAGTATCACCGGGAAAAAAAGAAACGTGAATTCATTGACAGCCTTCACACTATGCTTCCGCTGGAAGCCTCGAAGGTGCTCTTTTTGTCTTTGTTAACAGACAAGACGATGGCGATTCATAATGTCGCGGAACTTACTCGAGTCGTGCTTGGAAAGCAGAAAAGCGTTGAGGGTACAGTAAGGCGTCCAAGCTAAAATAAGGCCGCGCCCAACCACCGCATTTAGCCGACGCGCCTCGCGCCGCCAAATACGCGGCGCTGGCGTCCCCTCACTCGCTCAGCTCGTTCGGCGCGGCTGATGCGAACCGTTAGGCGTAGCGTGTCCCACACCGCCCGGCTGGTAGATGACCTGTATCCGTCGGCTGACGGAACGGCTGAGGAAATCGCGCTGGTGGAAGGAGCGAGCCGATGAGCAACCGCAGGTCGATCGGAGACAACAGACAGAATAAAGGGGCGACCTTTCCGTAAGCTAGATTCGGACCCCTGGGTAGCTGTGACCATGTCAACTGCCAAACCGACCTTTGATTCAGCGTCATAAATTTGAAACTGTACCACTGCCAAAAAGCAGGTGAACGGCCGGTGGCTACATCTTCCCGTAAACCACCTTGCCGCCCAGGACGGTCAGGACGACGTGCGCGTCCTTGATCTCCTCGGGCGGAATCGTGAACAAGTCCTTGTCCAGCACGACGGCATCGGCCAGCTTGCCCGGCGCGAGCGTGCCCTTCTCCTTCTCCTCGAAGGCCGCGTAGGCGCTGCCGAGTGTGTAGGCGCGCAGGGCCTCTTCGAGCGTCAGCCGTTCCTCGGCGAACCAACCCTCCGGATGTTTTCCGTCGAGCGTGGCGCGCGTCACCGCGGCGTAAATCCCCAGCAAGGGATTAAGCGGCGCCACCGGCAAAGTCTCATTCTTGTCGAGGCCACTGCGGGCTGCCCCAGCGCGTCCCCGCGCGCCCAGCGACCGGGTGCGGTTCGCTTCTATTGGAACGGGGATACGCGGCTGTGAACTCCTCCAGACCGCGCTGGCCTGTCCGGGGACGGAGATTGTTGCCTTGAGCGACCTCTATGATGCGCGGTTCACCGCCGCGCAGGAGTACGCGCAGAAACAGTTGCCGACTAGCAAAGACTACCGCGCGATTCTGGACCGTAAGGATGTGGATTTCGTCATCGTCGCCACGCCCGACCACTGGCACGCCAAGATCGTGCAAGACGCCTGCGCGGCGGGCAAAGACGTCTACTGCGAAAAGCCCATGTCCCACACGGTGGAAGAAGGCTTTGGCATGGTGGCCGCCATGCAAAAGTACAACCGCATTGTGCAGGTGGGCAGCCAGCGGCGCAGTTCCATCGTGTTTGCCAAGGCCAAGGAGATCTTTGACAGCGGATTCCTCGGGCAGGTCACTGCCATCGAAGCCTCGATGGACCGCAACACGCTGGAGGGCGTGGGGATCTGGCCTGTTCCGCCGGACGCCTCGGAAAAGAACATCGCTTGGGACACCTTTCTGGGCAGTGCGCCCAAGCGGCCCTTTGACCCCATGCGCTTCTTCCGCTGGCGGGGCTTTTGGGATTACGGCGAAGGGGTCGCCGGAGATTTGTGCGTGCACCTGCTCACGGGTATTTACTACATTGCCGGGATCACCGAGCCGCCCCTGCGCGCCGCCTCCCAGGGCGGATTGCTCCGCTGGACAGAGCACCGGGAAGTCCCCGACCTTCTCTGGACCCTGTACGAATACCCGAATTTCCGCGTCGGGGTGCGCTCCAATATGAACAACGAGTCTCCCGACGCCACACGCTTCTTCGGCACGGAAGGCACCTTGGAAATCAAAAACGACGTGCTTACAGCCTGGCCGCAAAATATCCCGCCGGCCCCGGAGAATTATCCACTCGAGGCCTGGCCCGCCGCCATGAGGAACGAATACCTGAAGCAGTGGCACACCCAGCATCCGGGCCCGGCGCCGGGGAAGTTCTCCTTGATCGAATCGGCGGAGACTTTTCAGGCGCCTCCCGGCTATGACGACTCACTGGACCATATGAACAACTTTCTGGAATCCGTGCGCTCTCGCCGCCCCGCAGTTGAGGACGCCATCTTCGGAAACGCCGTGGCCATCGCCTGCCATATGGCGAACTACTCCTACCTCAACCGGACGATCGCTACGTGGGACGCGGGGGCGAAGAAGATCCAAGGGTAGCGGGTCTGGTTTTGGCTGGCGCGATGAAGCTGCACACTGCGGTCGGCCGCAGGAGCCGAAGCTTCTGGAACACCCGCCCAACGAACCTTCCCAAAAAGCGGAAGCCCCTCGGAGGTACGCGAAATCCGAGGGGCTTTGATGAGGAGGACGCTTAACTCGTCCCCCACCGGCCCGCGTCTAGAAGCCTTGGGGGCCAGGTCCTCTCGACGCGGTTCCGATGCTCCAGCGGGACTTGGACACTTTGTAATCCATGGCCTGGGGGCTGTCCAATCGATTCTATTTATAGTCTCAATCAAGGAATTTTCGTTCTTTTTGTCCCTTCCCGATTTCCTCCTGACAAGGCGTCACAATGCGATAAAATCATGCTGGCAAGTGGAGTGCCGCGGCTCCTGATAAGGCCGGGAGTCACCAAGCGGATCGGCGGCGCTGATCTTGTGGAGAGGGCTGGGACGGCTCTCCCGCGGGTAGGCGAGGTCCGCTCCCGGGCGGATACAATGGCACAGGAATCCACCACCGAAGAGTTGCTGGCGTGGGTTGCAAAGCGCGACGAGGGGGCGCTCGGCGAGCTTTACGACCGCTTCGCGCCACGCCTGCTGGGGATGCTCGTCCAGATTCTCTCCAAACGCGAGGCGGCCGAGGAAGTCCTCCTGCAAGTTTTCCAGCGGCTTTGGACGGACGCCCGCCGCCATGCCGCCGGCCCTGAGAGCGTGGGCGTGTGGCTGTTGCTTGCAGCTCGCCTGGGGGCCATCGAGCGGCTGCGCGCGGAGCGGAAGCTTCCCACGCTCCCCCGCGCTTGCACCGACACCCTGGGGAAATCCTTCGCCTGGTTGCCGCGGGCCGAACTGGTGGCGCTGCTCGACGGCCGGCGCGAGTTTCTCCAAAAAGTTTTGGGTCAATTGCCCAAGCACCAGCGCGAAGCCCTGCGCCTGGCAGTCTTCGAGGGCTACACGGAGCAGGAAATCTCCCAGCAGCTTGCGGAGCCGCTGGCCAAGGTTAAGACGGAGCTGCGCGCGGCCATGACCTTCTTCCGGCACCGGCTGCGGGCGGTCTTGGGAACATGGGCTGCCAACATCTAAACGACGTCTACGAGCTTTTCCTGCTCGGCACGGCCTCCGAGGATGTTGCCGGGAGTGTGCGCGAGCATGTGTCACGCGGCTGCGTGTATTGCCTCGAACACCTCAAAGAGGCCGCCCAGACGGTTTACCTGCTCAGCCAGCCGGCTAAGCTGGCCCGCCCCGATCCCAAATTGAAATCGCAGCTCCTCTACCGGCTGCGCAAGAAATAGCTGCGCGGCCAGCGAATCAGAAAGGGATTGTGCAGATCGTATTGACCCACTCCTCCGCCTCCGTGGCTGCCCAGACGAGAAGCAGCCCTTCAAGGGCGGAGAGCAGGTCACGGTTAATTCGCAATTGGAATTAACCGTGGGTTCGTCACAAAGGAAAAAGCCCACGCGCCATGGCGGGGGAAAGCACCAAGCGTGCCTTCATCGCATTCAAACCCGCATAAATACAGATGACGACGAATGCCCGAAGGTTCCCAAGTTCAAATTGGAAATCTGGGATTGATGTGGAATGGGCGGGTGGGCTTGCAGCGTGCACGATCGTGGCAAGGAAATTATTCCACCGGGGGACTGTCCCGGTTGGCGGGGCCGGAAGTGGAGCGCCGGATGACGCCGCTTTCATCGGTGTAGTAGGAGGGGCGGCCGGAGCCGGCCTCCTCAGGCTCCGCCACGAGTTCGTAATGGGTGATGGCGTTCGAGTGCTGCGGGTCGGCCCGGCCGGGCCGGTAGCGGAGGCGATAAGCCGCCAGCTTTCCGGCGGCCAGCTCGGAACTGATCAGTCCGGCATGGGAGGCGTCGATCTTTTCATTGGGCCCTGGGCCGAGCGCCGCCAGGCTGGGGCCGAAGCTCCCTTCATAGGCGCTGGCATAAGCCTGCTGGGCGATGTTGAGGGTTTTCAAGCTGCCCAGCACGCTGGCTTCGCCGGTGGTGACGAGGGATTTCCCGCCGAGTTTATCGAGGTTGGGAATCAGGACCAGAGCGGTGAGGAGAGGGGTGGGCACGAGCAATCCGGTGTAGCCGAGTAGGAGGCCGGCGAGCGCCCGCCCACGCCCCCGCTCGGCTCCGCGCTTCTTTTTGGCCCGATGCCGCGCCAGGTGGCCCAGGACGATGGCTCCCAGCGTCGTCATCATGGCCGGACCCAGAAGGTTGGGCAACAGCGCATAGACATGCGCCGCGCTCAGTGCTCCCGCCAGCAGCCAGATGACCCAGGCGATCACTCCACAAGCTACGCTGGCAAAGGCAAAGGGAGATACGGGAGGCGCGCCACCCGGCCCTTGCACGGGGCTGCCGTCGGCAGCGCGAAAGTAGGTGTTCGCGCCACAGGCCGAGCAAAAGATGGCGTGGTCGGGAAGTTGTTGTCCGCAGTTCCAGCAGGCTTTCATTGTTCCGGAGTCAGCCACAGCTTACTGCAATCTGAAGGGCGGGTCTAGCGAAGGATGTCGAGCTGTTTGGCTTCGCTGGCTTGACTTCTTCCCTGACAATGTGAAATAAGCCCAGCGGGCTACAATTCGGAAAGCAGAGAGCAGAAGGCAGGATGGCGGCAGCCGGGCCCAACAACTCCCCCGCGAAGATTTTCCTGGAAAACGGCGCGGTGCTGTCCCGCAGAGCGGGACGGGTGAACTTTGGCCAAAACGATGGAAAAGCCGCAGTTGCGGCGTGAGTTGGGATTGATTCAGGCCACGGCCCTGGCCATTACGGACATGGTGGGGATTGGGCCGTATATCACCATCCCGCTCTTTCTGGCTACCATGGGCGGGCCGCAGGCGATGCTGGGATGGCTGGTGGGAGCGCTGCTGGCCTTCTGTGATGGCCTGGTGTGGGCGGAGCTGGGCGCGGCGTTGCCGAGGGCGGGAGGCAGTTACCACTATCTGCGCGAGGCTTACGGACCCCGCAGCGCCGGGCGCTGGCTCTCCTTCCTGATGGTCTGGCAAATTATGTTTTCCGCTCCCTTGTCGGTGGCGAGCGGCAGCATCGGTTTTGCGAACTACCTCAACTATCTCCTTCCCGGACTCCCCGCCTGGGGGGTGCGAATTGTGGCGGCGGCTTTCCCGCTGCTGCTGGTGGCGCTGCTTTACCGGCGGATTGGGGCCATCGGGAACATGTCAGTGGTGCTGGTGGGCGGAGTACTCCTGGGGTGTCTCTGGATCGTGGTTTCCGGCGCGCCCCATCTGAGCGCGCAACGCCTTTTGGATTTTCCCGCCGAGGCTTTTCGGCTTAACTGGGTCTTCTGGGCGGGTCTGGGCCATGCCACGCTCTACGCGCTTTACGATTACTTTGGCTACTACAACGTTTGCTACCTGGCGGAAGAGATCCGCGACCCCGGGCGGGTGATCCCACGGGCCATCCTCTTCTCGATCGCAACTGTGGCGCTGCTATACGTCTTCATGACGGCCTCCTTCCTGAGTGTGATTCCCTGGCGCGAGGCCCTGGAGAGCAAGTTCATAGCTTCGACGTTTGTCGAAATTCTCCATGGGCCCGCGGCAGGGAAAATCATGACGGCGCTGCTGCTCTGGATTGCCTTCTCTTCGGTCTTCTCGCTGCTCCTCGGCTACTCGCGCATTCCCTACGCCGCGGCCATGGACGGCAACTTCTTCCGCGTCTTCGCCCGCCTTCACCCCAAAGGTGAGTTCCCCTACATCTCGCTCATCACTCTGGGTATCGTCGCTTCCATCTTCAGCCTTGGCCATCTGAGCGAAGTCATTGGCAGTCTGGTGGCCACGCGGGTGTTGATTCAGTATTTGCCCCAGACTATCGGGTTTTTCCTGTTGCGCTTCCGCGCTCCCGAGCTCCCGCGGCCCTTCCGCATGTGGTTCTATCCCATTCCCGGGATTATCTCTGTGTTCGGGTGGCTCTACGTGTTGGGAACGGCAGCGCGAAGGTCGCTGATTTTCGCGTTCGCGGTTCTAGGGGTGGGAACTGTTGCCTATTTGATTCGCGCCAGGATGCGGAAGGAATGGCCGTTTGAAGACGGTAGACGGTAGACAGGGAGAACGGCAAAAGGCCAGCGCGAGGCGAGGGTCGGGGGCGACCCTGTATGCCGTCTACCGTCTCCTGTCTACTGAATTCAGGAGGCCGTGCAACAGGCGGCTGACCTGGTCGGCCTGCCCGGGCAGCGAGTCGTATTCCAGCTTGTAACCCAAGTCGCGACAAAGGATGAAGTAATAGCGCAATTCCTCAAGAGAACCCTGCGCGCGGTTGTGGAAATGGACTTTGTCAGCGCGACTGCGACGCTTGAATCCCTCCGCGATATTGGCGGGGATAGACACTGCGGCTCGCTGCATTTGGGAAGTGAGGCGAAACTTCTGATCGGACGGCATGGTCGATGTGGTGCGATACACCTGCAGCACGAGGCGGTGCGCCTCTTGCCACACCTCTAGCTGTTCAAATCTTTCGATGCCCATGTTCCACCTGCCTTCCTACGAGCCCCCGTCTACTGTCTAGCGTTTACTGTCTACCGTCGACCGGCTTCTGAAGCAGAAACATCCCCTCATTGTGAACAATCACGATGTCGTCGCCCTGGGGCTGGGGTGACAAGCCGGCGCGGTCGCCGGGGATGGAATCTTCCAGCAGCTTACGGGTTTCCACGTAGCGCTTCTGGCCGGGCTCGGAGCCCGCGCGCCGCATCCACTGGTTGAAGGAGCGCTGGCGGCGGCGTACAGCCTGGCGCGCGACTTCCAGGCTGTGATCGTCGAACATCTGAAGGTAGGTCGTCAGGCGGAGCGAAAGGGTGTGGGAAGGGTCGCGGGATTTTTCAATGCGGTTGTGCAGTTCGAATTTGCTATCGATTTCCGGGCTGAGCGTGTCGATCACTAACAGCCGGCCCTGGGGTTTGGTCACCCGAACCATTTCTTTCAATACCAGTTCCGGCTTGGGCAGGTGATGGAAGGCCATCTGGCAGCTTACCAGGTCGAAGGAAGCGTCCGGGTAGGGAAGTTGTTCCGCCTCGCCGCATTCAAAGGTCACGTTAGAAATCATCCGCGCCAACTGAAACTCCCGCGCTTGGCGGAGCATTTCCGGCGTGAGGTCGATGCCGCGCGCCAAGCGCACCCGTGGGGCGAGAGCCAGCACAAACGCTCCCGGCCCGCAGGCCACGTCCAGGACGAGGTCGGTGGGCTGAGGTTTTGCGAACTCCACTTTCTCGGCCAGGACCTCCGGCGTGTCGCGCACTGCAAACTTCGAAAAAGCATCCGCAGTCCTGGTGAATTGCTTCTGGACGGTTGCTTTGTGCTTCTTGGACATTGCAATCGAATGATGTTTCCAGGGGGTAGTATTCTCCTGAAGCGCCGCTGGATGAGCGGCGAAGCTGCGACGGCAGTCGGAGACTGCCGCTACAAGCCGCAAGTACCATTGCCGCCGTGAATGTTATAGAATGCGGCTTCTTTTGGGAACAAGAAAGATGCAGAAGGCGTGACCGGCCTGAATCAGGTCTTCACCGCTCGAGGAGTAAGCGAACCCCCTGGAAGTTGGGAGGCAAAGGTTTCGGAAGCTGATGGCGTTCTGATCCCGGCGGGCCATTTCCTGATGGGCTGCGAGGCAGGTCAGGAAGAAGAGCGGCGCGCCTGGCGCGGAGGATCGTGGCGGCATCAGGTGAAGGTGCGCCGCGGCGCGGCCCGGTCCAGCCTTCCCCCGGTTTTGCAATACGCGGACTACGGTTTTCGCCTAGTCCGTGACGTTCGATAAGTGAATGCCATCGCAAGGAGCGCTCTCATGCCTGAACTCCGTCACAACATCCTGACCCGTGAGTGGGTCATCATCGCCACGGAACGTGCCAAGCGGCCCGAGGACTTTATCCGGAAGAGAAAGGAGAAGAAGAAAGCGCTTCCCGCGCAGGTGGCCACCTGCCCCTTTTGCCCCGGCAACGAGAAGATGACGCCGCCCGAGACCTACATAGTGCCGGACACGATGGGCTGGCGGGTGCGTGTGGCCCCCAACAAGTTCCCGGCGCTTTCTTACGTGGGCGAGCGCCGCCGCTCCATCCAGGGCATCCGCCGGACCATCACCGGCGTGGGCATCCATGAAGTGATTGTCGAGACGCCCGACCACAGCAAGACGACGGCGCTGCTCACCGACCAGGAGGTTGAGACCATCATCCAGACTTATCTCCACCGCTTCAAGTTCGCTTCCGCGGACCCGCGCGTCGAGCAGGTGACGATCTTCAAGAACCACGGCGATGCCGCCGGAACCTCGCTCGAGCACCCGCATTCCCAGATGATCGCCACGCCCGTCATCACCGCGCAGCTTCGCGACCGGCTGATCAACTCCCTGAAACATTTCGATGAGTTCGGGGAATGCATCTTCTGCCGGGTGCTCGACCAGGAACTGAACGATGGCGCGCGGGTGGTGGTGGAGACGCAGCACTTCGTCTCTTTCGTCCAGTACGCCGCGCTCACCCCGTTTTCCATGCTGATCATGCCCCGGCGGCACATGGCCTGCTTCGCCGAGATCAAGGACGCGGAGGCGGCCGACCTCGCCCATAACCTGCGCTGCACCCTGGCCCGGCTCTACCACGGGCTGGATGATCCCGATTTCAACTATACGGTGCGCACCGCGCCCACCGAGTACAGTGGCGTGAAGTACTACCACTGGTACGTGAGCATCATCCCGCGCCTCACGAAGATGGCCGGTTTCGAACTGGGTTCCGGGATGTTCATCAACGTCTCGCTCCCCGAAGAGAACGCCGGCTTCCTGCGCGGCGTCAAGGTGGAGTAGCGTTATAATGGGCCGCGTTCTTCGCAGGACCTTCCCCGTTCCCTCGCGAAGGGAGGATGAATGAAACGTCGTGATTTTATAACCCGCATGGCCGGAGGGGCCGCCGCGGCGGCAGCCCTGTCCCGAGGCGGCTCCGCATTGGGGGCCGCCGCGCCAAGTCAGGCCTCGCACCCTGGCAAGACTGACAAGCGCAGCCGTATCGCCGTCTCCACCTGGAGCTTTCATAACTACTTCGAGTCGACCCGCGAGAAGGAATTCAACCTGCCGGGCAACATGATCGCCTTGCTGGACTTCCCGGAGATGATCGCGGACAAGTACAAGGTGCACCACCTGGAATTCTGCGCCCCGCACTTTGCCTCCACGCAGCCGAGCTACCTCCAGGAACTTAAGGAGCGCCTGGCAAGGGCCCGCTCGCGCGTCGTGAATATGCCCGTGGATATCGACGAGCTGGGGACGAAGGGTGGGCTGTCCGACCCCGACAAGCAAGTCCGCGATAACGCCATCAAGGGTTCCAGGAAATGGATCGATGTCGCCGCCAGCATCGGCTCGCGCGCCGTGCGCTGCGACCCCGGCAGCATGGATGCCAACAACCTGGCCCCCACCATCGACTCCTACAAGCAGCTCGCAGCTTACGGGAGGTCCAAGGGTGTCCACGTGCTCATTGAGAACCACGGGGGCGTGGGCTCGGAGCATCCCGAAGAGTTGGTGAAGCTCTTCCAGGGGGTGGGCGGAGAACACGTCGGCGCGCTCCCCGATTTCAATAACTTCCCCGACGAGCCCACCCGCGAAAGAGGCCTGGAGCTGCTCTTCCCTTACGCGCGCGTGGTCTGCCACGCCAAGGGAATGGAATTCGACGCCAACGGGAACGAGAAGGCGTTCAACTTCTCGAAGTGCGTCGAAATCTCGAAAAAGCTGGGGTTCAAGGGCATCTACTCCATCGAGTTCGAGGGGCCCGGCGACCCCTGGGTCGGTTGCCAGAAGGTCCTCGAAGAGTTGTTGAAGTACCTGTAGAGGCGGGTACCCCGTCCCGCTCTGCGGGAGGGCGTGAAGCCCCAACGTGGCGGCGTGACCTGTCCCCAGGTTTCGGGAAGCCGCCGCTACCTCAAGATACGATAGGCCGATGCTTCCCCCCGGCGTTGGGAGGGGCGGCCCAGCGGGTTGCCCCGACCCCACGCCAGCAGTTTCCCAGTCCCAGGAGGCCCCATGAACCGACGCATGTTCCTTCAGAATTCCGCTGCTGGCGCGCTCGCTGCCGGACTGGCGAGCCGCCTGGGCAGGTCTCATCCCTCACCCGACGGCGAGACTGCCGAGGCCGCGAAGATGCAGCGCATCGCCGTCTCGACCTGGAGTTTCCACTCCTACTTCCCCCCAACCCGGGAAAAGGATTTCAAATGGCCCGGCAAAATGCTCGACCTCCGCGAGTTCCCGGCACTCATCGCGGACAAGTACCACGTCCACGGTTTGGAATTGTGTAGTGCCCATTTCGAGTCCACGCAGCCATCCTATATCAAAGATATAAAAGCCGCGCTCACGAAAAGCCACAGCCGGGTGATCAATATGCCGGTGGACTATGACTCCGACTGGCAAGGCAAGGGGCTTTGTGATCCGGACGAAAAACAGTGGCGCTGGGAGATCGCAGAACGCCAGAAGTGGATCGACATCGGCGCGGAACTCGCCGCCCAATCCATTCGCCCCAATCCCGGCGGCACCGTGAAGATGACTGACCTCAGCCGGCCCATCGCCGCCTACAAGGAGTTGGGCGCCTACGGCAAATCCCAGGGCGTGAAGGTCCTGATCGAGAATCACGGCAACGTGGCTGCCAAGGCCGAGAACATTGTGGCCATCATCAAGGGCGCGGGGCCGGAATGGACCGGGACGCTGCCCGACTTCGGCAATTTCCCCGAGGCGGAGCGCTACCGCGGCCTGGAGCTGATGTTCCCCTACGCGCCCACCGTCTGCCACGCGCGCGGGCTGAAGTTCAACACGCAGGGTGAAGAAACCGGACTGGATTTCCGGCGCTGCATGCAGATCGCGAAGGCGGCAGGCTTCCAGGGCGCCTATTCGGCGGAGTTGGGCGGAGGCGGGGAGCCCTACGCCGGCGTGCAGATGATCATCAACGAGCTCTTGAAGTACTTGTAGCGGCCGCGCGTCCGGAAAGGCTTTCCGCACTTCCACAGTGGGGCCGGCCGCCGGAGCGCGCGCCCCCCTGTGCATGAGCCCCGCCAGGGGCGGCAGAATCCAACCCGCGGCGTAAGGCGTGGGTGGAAGGCCGTTGCCTTGCTCGTTCCACCCACGAAGAAACGGGAGCCCAGAGGCCTCGCCTACAGCGCCATAGACATATTGTCCCTGCGAACCCCCTCGCCAGCCCGCAACCTGCCCGGCGGGTGGGGATAACTCTTAGAATGGCTCTCCAGCCCGCTGGAATGCCCCAGGATCGATGTTCTCAGGGGAGGCTATACGAATAGCCTAAAGGACGGACGGGAAGGCTGCAAATCGCCTCCTGGCGCGAAATCCAGTTTTTGGAAGTCAGCCTGACTTGTGGTCAGAGGTTCTCGGCGCCCACCAGTGAGGTGTCTGCCGGACGTGGGCGGTGCCGTCCGGTGCGGATTCGGCGATTGACCAATCGCCTGCCCACGGGGTACGCTGCCGGGAGTTCTGTCCAAGCGAGTGCAGGGTATGAAAGGGGAACTTGCGGATGCGCGAGCAGCGCTTGGTGGTGGGCATTCTCCTGGTGCTTGGCCTTACTTCGAGCCAGAGAGTTATGAGGGCGCAGGAGTCGCCGGCGCAAGGGCCGATGAAACAATCAAAGCAATCGACGATAGCGGCTCACCCGCCCTCGGGAAAAGAGGCGCACCGATTCTGGGACGGCGCCAACCAGGGACTGTTTGCGGGCGTGGGAGCGGCCCGCGCGCTCGACTTCGCCTCCACCCGGCACCTTCGAAACCGCGGGGTTGATGAATGGCTCCTGACTAACAGCGTGGTGGATAACAAGCCGCTGTTCGCAGGTGCTGAGGCGGCTGGCACGGCCGCCTCAATTCTCGTCGCCTACGCATTTCACAGGACAGGGCATCACAGGCTGGAGCGCTGGCTCTCCATTGCTCATATCGGTGTGGGTATGGGCGCAGCAATCCGCAACTTTACCCTGAACAGGTCGGAATCGATCGTGCCCTTGCGCTAGCGGCCTGAGCTGGAAGTTCGTTTGAGGGCGCGTATCATGGCACGCTTCCGCGCGCAGTTCTTGTCTCAGCGGGTAACTCAAGGCGCCACGCAAGCGGCTCGGTGACGGGTCCGCGGCAGCGAAGCAATGTGGCGGGCTCCCCCCTTCGCCTGCAAAGACGGGATAGAGCTACTCGTAGCGGAGGGCTTCGACGGGGTTGAGGTGAGAGGCGCGCAGGGCGGGCACCAGACCGCTGAGCACCCCCACCAGAATCAGGACGCCGGTGGAAACGGCCACGGTGGACAGCGAGATGTAGAGGTGGATGTCGCCTTTCTCCGCCAAGCTTTCGTCAAAGGCCCCGTACAAAGGCAAGGTGCCGATGGCGGCCGAGAGCAGATAGGCGACTCCGATCCCAATGATCCCGCCCGCCAGAGTCAGCGCCAGGGCTTCCGCGAGGAACTGCGCCTGGATGTGGCGCCGCCGCGCCCCCAATGCCCGCCGCAGGCCGATTTCGCGGATGCGCTCGTCCACAGAAACCAGCATGATGTTCATGACCCCCACGCCGCCGATACCCAGCGTCAGGGCGCCGATGAACGTCAGCAGGACCTGCAGACCGATGGTGATGCCGTCGATGACGGGGCGGAACTGCTCTCGGCCAAACATCATGATGGCGCGCTCGTCGGTGGGGGAAAAGCGCTGGCGTTTGGCGATGGCGGTCCGGAACTGTTGCATCGCTTCTTTCTCGAAACGGGGAGCCACCGGCTCAAAGACCATCACCGAAGCGTAGCGGGTGTTCCAGATGTCGCCGGCGCTGGAGTAAGGAATCCAGGCGGATTCGTCATCACTCGTGAAGTAGTTGCTGTCCTGTATCTTTAGATCCATTACCCCGATGACCGTGAAGCGGACGCCGCTGATCCGCACCATCTCCCCCACGGCGGGACGGCCGCTGAAGAGTTTTTGCCGGAGGCTGTTGCCGAGAAAAACCACGCGCCGGCGCTCCAACACGTCTTCCGGACTGATCCAGCGGCCCCGGCTCGGCACCTCGCTGCGCATTTGGCCGTACTCGGGACAGACGCCCCGGATGGCGGTGTTGGCCACGCGCTCGCCGTACGCAATGGGGAGCCAGCGCACCGTCTCCAGGCACACGGTCTTCACCAACGTCGCTTCCTGCTGAACGTATTCGACATCCGCTTTTTCGAAGACGACATGCTTGCCGGCGCGTTGCCCGCCGGCTTGCTCGCTGGTTTGCGCGGGCCAGGCGATGATCGCGCCTTTGCCGAAAGCGTCAAAGGACGCCACGAGGAGGGAACGGAAACTGTTGCCATAGGCGATCAGCAGGGCCACGGCGGCAATTCCCCAGACGATACCGAGCATCGTGAGCAAGCTGCGCAGCGGCTGCCGCTTGAGTGCGATCCAGGCTTGGATGAGGATTTCGCGAAACATGCTTGAGGCCTTCCGTAATCGGTTCTCAGTTGTCAGTTCTCAGCAATCAACTCCTCAGCTTACCGATGAAAGAGCAGAGCATTCGCTTTAACTCCACAACGCCGGATTCGAGCTGGTTGTAGTCGGCCGGGCTCAGGAACCCAAGCTCGTGGGCCGGCAGGAGGTGGTACTCAAGCTCACTGGCGGACCCCATCGAAACTTGCAGAAAGCGTACCAGCTCGGCTTTCCCGCTTCGTCCGCAGCCCTCGGCAATGTTGGCCGGGATGGAAGCGGAAGAGCGCCGGATCTGGCTGGTCAGTCCATACAACTCGTCCTTAGGAAAATGTGCAGTAGCTTTGTAAATTGCCAGCGTCAGTTGATGGCTTTTTTCCCAGACCTTGAGCTTCTTGAAGTCCTGCATTCATGTCTCCCGGCGACTGAAAACTGAGAACTGAGTACTGACAACTTCCTTCATCCTCCTGCCTCGTAGCGCAGCGCTTCAATCGGATCAATGGAAGCGGCACGTCTGGCCGGATAGAGAGCCGAAAGCACCGCTATGGTCCCCAGCAGCGCGAACGACAACAGAGCAACGTGCCAGGTGGGCAACATGCCGGCGAAGAACGGCGGCATGGGGATCAGATTCACCAGCCCGCACAGGCCATAGGCAATCCCCAGTCCCACTCCCCCGCTCAGGAAAACGACGATGACGGACTCCGCGAAGAACTGTCCCAGGATGGCGCGAGAACTGGCTCCCACCGCTTTGCGCACGCCGATCTCCCGCGTCCGCTCGCGTACCGCGACGAGCATAACGTTCATTACCCCGATGCCGCCCAACAGCAGCGTCGTCAGCCCCACTGCACCCAAAAAGTACTTAAGCCCGTCGATCAACACTGCGAAGGACTTGGCGTTCTCGACCGTGTCCCAGATGGGGGCGGCTTCCTTGTCACGCGGGTCAAAGTTGTGGACGCGCCCCAGAGCGCGCCGCACTTGCCACTTGCACTCCTCATGGAGTTGAAGGGATTTCGGAGTGACCAGCAACCGGTCGATGGTATGGGCTGTCCCTGGGGGCTTTTCGGGGAAGTCGCGCATGATCGCGCTGAAAGGGACGAACACCTTATCGACGTCCCAGCCGTCGTAGCAACTGTTCTGGTCTTTGCTTTCCATCACGCCGACGACGGTGTAGGGGACATCGTTAATGAAAACGCTCTCCCCTAGAGCGGGGCGAGTGGCAAAGAGCTGCTTCTTGATATTGCTGCCCAGGAAAGCCACGCGGCGGCCTTGCGCCTGATCGTCCCAGTTGTAGAACCGACCTTCACCCACCCGAGTGGAGCGCACTTCCGCAAACGGTGGCAACGAGCCCGCTACCAGCGGAGAGGCGTTGTTGTAAAGACTGCGCACGGTCAACCCCTCCCGGCCCAACTCCGGCAGCACATACTTGCAGGCGGGCGCTTCTTGCTGCACCTGGAAGTAGTCCGTGTCCTGCCACCTGATATCGCGGCCCGCGCGCAACCCGCCGGCCTGCATGCTGGTCCGGCCACTAAAGACAATCATGATGTCCCTGCCGAAAGTCTCCTGCTGCTTTGTCCAGCCCACGCGGAAACCTTCGCCGGCCGCCACCATCAGGGTGATGGAGATGATGCCCCAGGCAATGCCAAACATGGTGAGAAAGGTACGCAGCTTGTGCGACCAGAGGGTGCGGAGAGTGTCGAGGAGAAGATCGCGGAAGACCATGTTGTAAGCGACTCCAGATTCACCGGGTCAGGAGAGAAGTGACAAGTGACGAGTGACAAGTGACCAGCAAGAGGGCGAACTCTGAAAGGTGAAGCGTAAACTCAGAAGCCTAACCCCGGAACCCCCGGTCCTGTTGCACCTCCCATGACCCCTATGGGCTTTTTGCACTTCATGCTCTAGCCTTCCTACTTGAGCCTTTTTCTACTTCTCGTCACTCGTCACTCATCACTCGTCACTGTAATATGACCTGCTGCCCTTCCTTCAGGCCACTGACCAGTTCGGTCTTGACACCGTTCGAGATGCCGAGCTTGACGGCGAGTTTCGCGCGGCCGGTCTTGGAGCCGGGGTCTGGAGTTTCAAGGAAAGTCTTGCGGTCCTTGTCGTAGATCACGGCGGCTTCCGGGACAAGCAACACGCCTTTCTTTTCCTCCAGGATGATCTCCGCGTTGGCGCTCATGTTGGCCTTGAGTTCCCCGGTGGGGTTCTGGATGGAGACCTTTACCTCAAAGGTCGTGACGTTTTCCTTCTCCACCCCCAGGGGCGAAATCTTGGTCACCTTGCCTTCGAATTTTTTGTCTTTGAGAGACTCCACCACGATGCGGGCGGGCTGGCCGAAGTACACCTTGCTGATGTCCGCTTCGTCCACCTTCCCCTTGACGTACACCTCGCTCACATCGCCCAGGGTCATAATCTTGGTGGCCTGCGAGCCCAGGATCAGGATGGAGCTGACCGCGTCGCCCACTTCCACGTCCCGCGAGAGCACCAGGCCATCCATGGGGCTGAGGATAGTGGAGTTGCGCAGGTCCTCCTCGGCGCGCTCCAGCGCCGCCTGGGTCTGCGCCACCTGAGCTTTGGCCCGAGCTACCTCGGCGCGCGTGACCGCGACATTGCGCAGCGCGACCAGCTGTTTGTTGAGCGCGAGCTGGTAGACCTTTTCCGCATTCTCCACCACCGGCTTGGCAATCAAGCCTTCTTCGTAAAGCTGCCGGGCGCGCTCCATGTCCCTCTTCAGAAACGGCAGGTCGGGGCCCTGCGCTTCCACCTGGTTGCGCTCGTAGGTAGCCTGGCCGGCTTCCTGGGAAGCCTGGGCGGCGAGCAGCGTGGCGTGAGCTTCGCGCATGCGGGCCTGGAGCTCTTCCTTATCGAGCTCCAGCAGCACCTGTCCCTGTTTCACCCGGTCGCCGTAATCGGCAAAGATCTGTTTCACAATCCCGCTGGCCTTGGATTTGACTTCGACTTTCGCCAGTGGCTCGATCTTGCCGGTGGCCACCACCGAGCGGGCCAGGTCACCCTTCTCCACCTTGGCTAACTTCGAAGGGTCAATCTCGTGGTTCGGTCGTAGCACCTTGGCAATTCCCCAGATGGTCGGGACCAGCAGTAGTCCGACGACCCCCGCAATGATCCACAGCCGACGCCGGCGGCGGGATTTATGACTGTTTGCTCCGGTTTTTATCTCTACCATAACTGCCCCCTTGCCTCTTTACTTCCAGTACGACTACGCGCAGTAATATGTTCCAGGAATGGTGCTTGTGGGAGGTTAACGCCGTCGGTTGCGGCCTCGCGGGAAGCTGAAGGACTGGCTGGGGTGACCGCGGCAGGGCGAGGTTTTAATCCCGCCGCCGCACTGCGAGGAGACAAACGAGACACTATTTGTCCCCCTCTTCCTTCGCAGGCGCTGGAAGCCCCCCCTGCCAGACCTGAATGGTGAGTCTTCGAGTGTCCTTCCGGCTTCCTACCAACCTTCGTCGGCGCCATGCATGGGGGAACTGGCCAGCGATTCTCGTTCTCCAGCGCGACGGCTCCCGGCTCCCCAATCAGCAACCGGCCTCTTGCGCCCCCTCGACCGAATTAGACGACGCAAAAGCCAAAAGGTCATGCCAAAGCGTTGAGCTAAGCATGGGCGCCATCTTCAGCCGTTTCAACCAGGATGGGCCAAGGCGCAGCCGCGAATTTCTTGCACAAGCAGCTTGACGGCAGCGGGGGAAGGACCGCCCGTTGATCTTGACCTCCTGCCCGTGGTAGGCTCTCTCTGTGTCTGGTGGGGAGCCTGCTCCATCCGGAACCCGTTATCAGGGAGCTTCTTAGCCATGCGTATTGCTTAGCCGGGCCGCCCCGGCGTGAATCGTGAGGAGAGTCCGCCTTTATGAGCAAATCGGAAAGAAATCGTGCAACGGATCCTGCGGCGGAGAGAAAATCCGCGCCCCTGCTCAAGAAGGCCATCAGCGCGCCACAGGTCTTGAACGAGGCGTACAACTACCAACACCCCTCCTCTTTCTCGCGCGGCATCCGGCTTGATATTAAAGGGGTTACGATCTTGTTGATCTCCGGCACGGCCAGCGTGGACGAGGGTGGCCGGACCGTCCATCCCGGTGACTTCCGCGCGCAGACTTGGCGGACTTACCGCAATATCACCGGCTTGCTGGAATCAGAAGGGGCGACCTGGAAGGATGTGGTTCGCACCACCTGCTACTTGCGGGATATTGAGCGAGATTACGAGGTCTTCAACGAGATCCGCACCGAGTTCTTCCGGGAGCAGGGCCTGAATCCTCTGCCCGCCTCTACCGGCGTTCAGGCTATCCTCTGCCGATCGGACCTCCTGGTGGAGATTGAGGCCATCGCCATCTTTGAATCCGACAGCAAGGCGCCGCGCCCCGCGGAAAAGTAGGCAAGCACGGCCCCTGGCGTGGAACCATCCTTCAAGATGATCGAGGGAAGGGCCATCAGGGTTGCTGGCGGCCAGTGGCACGCCCGTCTCGGGCAACTCCTTCGCGGCACGGGCGGGTCGCTACCACTTCCTGCCCGGGAACAGCCGGCGATCCACTCAGCTTGCCTCTCGGCTTTGGGTTACGCCCGAGGTTCATTCAGTGGTGGGGGAGGCCAGTATTGGCAGACACTGATGCCCCGACCGTCCAATCGGTCTAATCTACTCCGGTATTTCTTGCCGGCGTCCCTGGCTAGTTTTGGTTGCTTGCTTGGAACGGGATTCCCAGTCGAACTTGCTGGTCGGCGTAACCTTTCGGGTAGCTGATGACCTCGACCTCGACCGGCGTCAGCCCTGCCCGAAGGAATCCCAGCAGCTTGGCTGCTACCATGGAAACGTCAATGATCCGTTGGCCAATGTTGGGGCCGCGGTCATTGACCCGTAGGACGATGGTGCGCTTGTTTCGAAGGTTTGTTACCTTGACCTTGGTGCCTAATGGAAGTTCGCGGTGAGCTGCTGTAAGTCTATTCATATCAAATATTTCACCGCTTGCCGTGGGGTTTCCGTGACATTCCTCACCGTACCAACTTGCCACGCCAATCTCCATTCTTGCCTGTCGCACCGATAAGGGAAGCGTCGTCAGGGAAGCCGGCAGTCTAGCCTCAGACTTGGGTGACAGGGCAATCAATCCTGCCACCGCACAGCCCATGACCAGTTTCCTCATTCAACCTCCATTCAGTTTCCTTATACCCACTCCCACAGCTCAGTCTTTCTTTTGAATCTCCAGGCGTTAGGGAAGGTATAAAGTGTCTCCTATCCTACAAATTCTTGTAGAATTTGTCAAGTTCTATCTGCGGAGTCATCTACCGTCTGGTCGGTAGGTGATTACCGTCCGGTTGGTCGGTTTTCGGGGAGGCAGCCTGCCAGCTGGCAGGCAGCGCAGGTGGAGGTGGTTTTCGGCCCTATGGGCAAAGCAGAGGCGGCCCTCACGTGGGCACACAAGCGAGGTAGAGGCGGCCTTCAGAGGGGCGTTTTCGGCGAAAAGCGGACCCGTTCACCCACCCCAAAGAGTAGCTTGCCCGGCGATTTCCCGAGTCCCGAGCCCCGGTTCCCGAGTTCCCAGCCCCGCTATTTCAGGGCCTGAGCAAGCGGCTGGCCCTGTGTCCCCGAGGGCTGAGTCAAACCCAGGGCTGCCGCCAGGGTGGCCGCCAGGTCAATGGGCTGGCAGGGAGTAGCATAGACTCCCGGCTTGAAGGCACTCCCCCATAGGACGAGTGGCACCTGGGAGTCATAGTTCCAAGGGCTGCCGTGAGTGGTGCTGGTCTCAGTGTGGGCCGCCACGGCGTAAGGGCTCTCGACCACGAAGACGTCGCCGCTCCTTTGGCGGTGGAAGCTGTTGGCAGCCTTGCGAGCCAGAGGGTTCCCGGGTAGGGTTCCGGTCAGGAAATGGGTTCGGGTGAAGGCCGCCCGGATGCCCGGCACTGAAACCGCCGCTTCGGCTGCTACATTCTCGGCACGGGCCCGGTCCACCTGGTGCTTCTCGAGCGTCGCCAGGTCCAGGTAGATGTAGGCCCCGGTGGCGGACTCCACCCACTTGTCCTCACCGAAGGCCCTGGAGAGGGCCTGCTCCACCGTTGCCTTGACAGTTTCCGGCTTGAATTGGCCCATGCCCAGTCGATGTTCCTGGACGAACCGTGGGGTGGGGGCCACTCCATGGTCAGCGGAGAGAGCAATCCAGACGTTTTCCAACCCGACCAGCTTGTCCAAATCGCCGAAGAAAGCCTCCAGGTAGCGGTCGGTTCGCAGCGTGGTGTCAGCCACCTGGGGGCTGTAAGGCCCATACCCGTGCCCAATGTAGTCGTTGATGCTCAGGGAGATGGAGAGCAGGTCGGTCGCCGATCCCTGGCCGAGGCGCTCATTCTGGATGGCCTCGCGGGCAAAGTTCAGTTCGACTTCGTTCATGAAAGGTGTACTCATCATCCAGGAGAGCAATTTGGGGCCGGGGCAGGGCTCAGCCGGCGAAGTGGCCGCCTCTTTGAGCGTTTTGCCATCCGCGCCTGGGGTTTCCGGCAAGGCCTGCCAGGCCTTGCCGCAGAAGCTCTTCGTCGGTCCCTGCTCATTGAACTGGCTCACCCAAGAGGGAAGCGAGGGCATGTAGTAAGTGCTCGTAACAAAGCGGCCTGTCTTCGAGTCGTACCAGTAGGCGGCGTTGGCGGTGTGGCCTCCGGGAAGAATGGCCGCCCGATCTTTGAGGGAAATAGCGACGACCTTGGCCTGGAAGTTGGTCGCTGCCCGCAACTCATCGCCGATAGTGCTTCCCATCAGGTTGCGCGGGGAAGACCCGGCTTGCTCCGCCACGCCCTCCGGCTCGCCCAGGAGTTTCGCGCCGCGGTCCTCGACGCAGTAAACCTCCCGACGCAGAGCGCGGTCGTACCATTCATTCTGGATAATCCCGTGGATGTTCCCGTACGCGCCGGTGAAAAGCGTGGCGTGCCCAGGCCCGGTCTCCGTGGTGGCGTAGTCGTACCGACAATCCACGAAGTTGGCCCCACCCTTCAGAAGTAGATTGAAGCCGTGCTCGACAAACTGCTGGCGGAAGCGCACCAGGTAGTCGTATCGGAACTGGTCAATCACCAGCACCAGGACCAACTTGGGCCGGCGGGGGAACTGCTGGTTGTCGATTTGCGGGGCGCCCCTCGTGCCCGGCCCAGGAAGAGCCAGAAGAAGGAAGATGGCGGTCAGGATGGTGACGATCAGCAGTCGCTTGCGCACGAAAACCTCCCGGGACGGAATTCGACAACCTCTCACCCAAGAAGCAAAGCATTGTAACGCATTGTGCGTTGGCCGTGGGGAGCCGGCGGTGAGCACGGCAGCTATGGTTTGCCGGGAACCGCTTCTGAGATACACGCTGCGCCCGTCACGGCCCGATGTAGGCGCTGCTATGGTTTGCCGGGAACCGCTTCTGAGATACACGCTGCGCCCGTCACGGCCCGATGTAGGCGCTGCTATGGTTTGCCGGGAACCACTTCTGAGATACACTTTGCGCTTCGGTGAGGGTTTGCTGCCAGCGGCTATGGTTTGCCGGGAACCGCTGCTGAGATACACTACTCCGCCGTGGGGCGAGGTTATCCGAGTTGCTATGGTTTGCCGGGAACCGCTTCTGAGATACACTACACTCGCGCCGAACGTCTCCAACTCGAGGGCTATGGTTTGCCGGGAACCGCTTCTGAGATACACTCGCACGTCGAGAAGGACCGGATCGAGTTTGGCTATGGTTTGCCGGGAACCGCTTCTGAGATACACTGTGAGAGACCACCAGATCCGGCGGTCCTCCGCTATGGTTTGCCGGGAACCGCTTCTGAGATACACTGTTGTCCGCCCGCGAACTCGGTCCCCGCGCGCTATGGTTTGCCGGGAACCGCTTCTGAGATACACTTTGCAGGTCTTCGTGCAGTCGGAAGAGCAGCTATGGTTTGCCGGGAACCGCTTCTGAGATACACTCGAGGTGAAGCCCGACCCGCCCTCGTTCACGCTATGGTTTGCCGGGAACCGCTTCTGAGATACACTTGCGCTTGCGGAAGCCAAGAAAGCTGAGGCGCTATGGTTTGCCGGGAACCGCTTCTGAGATACACTCTGTAGGCCCGAGTATGTCCCCGTGAAACTGCTATGGTTTGCCGGGAACCGCTTCTGAGATACACTCCAGACGCCGGCGCCGAACCTGCATGATATGCTATGGTTTGCCGGGAACCGCTTCTGAGATACACTCACACAGCCCCAAGGACTCGCCATCACAGCGCTATGGTTTGCCGGGAACCGCTTCTGAGATACACTGACACCAGCAGAGATCAACGATCCCTCCTTGCTATGGTTTGCCGGGAACCGCTTCTGAGATACACTCTGCTGGCCTTGCACGATCAGGGCTTGCATGCTATGGTTTGCCGGGAACCGCTTCTGAGATACACTGAGCCCGAAGCCCGAGGCCACGTCCCTGCCGCTATGGTTTGCCGGGAACCGCTTCTGAGATACACTTTTCGTGGGTCTGGTGACTTCGGCGACGCTGCTATGGTTTGCCGGGAACCGCTTCTTAGATACACTGAACTCGCAGTCCGCCACGAGCTCCACGCCGCTATGGTTTGCCGGGAACCGCTTCTGAGATACACTCGGCTCGCACATCAACGTGCGCGGCTATGGCTATGGTTTGCCGGGAACCGCTTCTGAGATACACTAAGGTTCTCGGCGGGCCCAGCGGACAACTCGCTATGGTTTGCCGGGAACCGCTTCTGAGATACACTGCGCGAACTCGCGTTGATCGCCACGGTCACGCTATGGTTTGCCGGGAACCGCTTCTGAGATACACTTTAGGGAAGTTGCGGACCGCGTGGGTTACGGCTATGGTTTGCCGGGAACCGCTTCTGAGATACACTGGTCCAAGCGGCGGGAAGATACGCTGCCAAGCTATGGTTTGCCGGGAACCGCTTCTGAGATACACTGCACATTGAGTGCGCAGAGACGCAACAAGTGCTATGGTTTGCCGGGAACCGCTTCTGAGATACACTCCATTCTCAATTGCGGTTGCGCTTAAATCGCTATGGTTTGCCGGGAACCGCTTCTGAGATACACTTTTGCCGCATGGATGCTTTGCGAATCATTCGCTATGGTTTGCCGGGAACCGCTTCTGAGATACACTAAAAATGAGAGTCGCCATCTACGCCCGCGTGCTATGGTTTGCCGGGAACCGCTTCTGAGATACACTGAAACGCATTCAAGACGCCGCCAGCGGTGGGCTATGGTTTGCCGGGAACCGCTTCTGAGATACACTCAGGCGAGTCGCCTCTACCTCGCTCCGTGGGCTATGGTTTGCCGGGAACCGCTTCTGAGATACACTTGGCGTGGAGTGGGATGAAACAGATGACTGCTATGGTTTGCCGGGAACCGCTTCTGAGATACACTTACGTCTGGCGCGATTGTGCCTTACGGCGCGCTATGGTTTGCCGGGAACCGCTTCTGAGATACACTATCGTCCTCGTTTCAAGCTCTAGCTACAAGCTATGGTTTGCCGGGAACCGCTTCTGAGATACACTGGGCCTGGCCGTGATGCCGGGGACCGATACGCTATGGTTTGCCGGGAACCGCTTCTGAGATACACTATGCCGCATCAAGTCGCCGTTGGAAGTTGGGCTATGGTTTGCCGGGAACCGCTTCTGAGATACACTTCGCAGAGGATGGCGAGCGGCTGGGCGTCGGCTATGGTTTGCCGGGAACCGCTTCTGAGATACACTCCGGTGGAGTGAGATGCCGCGATCGCAACCGCTATGGTTTGCCGGGAACCGCTTCTGAGATACACTCCATGTTCCGCCCTCACTTGGTCGATCTCCGCTATGGTTTGCCGGGAACCGCTTCTGAGATACACTTCTGGATATACGTGTATCCGCGCCCCCCGCGCTATGGTTTGCCGGGAACCGCTTCTGAGATACACTCCGCGCGTGGATGAACACCCGGTCGATGAAGCTATGGTTTGCCGGGAACCGCTTCTGAGATACACTCCCGGCGGGAAGTTGGCGGCGAGTGTTTGCGCTATGGTTTGCCGGGAACCGCTTCTGAGATACACTCGGCTGATAGCGGGGGAGCGTGAGGAAGAGGCTATGGTTTGCCGGGAACCGCTTCTGAGATACACTGCTGAACCGGGGGATCTCGAAGGTCCGCGAGCTATGGTTTGCCGGGAACCGCTTCTGAGATACACTGGGCGCGAGTCGGTACGGCCAAGGCGTGGCGCTATGGTTTGCCGGGAACCGCTTCTGAGATACACTTCTGAATCCAAACTCGACCGCGCGGTGATGGCTATGGTTTGCCGGGAACCGCTTCTGAGATACACTCACGGCGCCATGGTGGCGGAGCTCCCCAAGGCTATGGTTTGCCGGGAACCGCTTCTGAGATACACTATTCCGTGGGCGTGACCATCCCGGTAGCGAGCTATGGTTTGCCGGGAACCGCTTCTGAGATACACTCGGCACGGGCACCACCACCGGGTCGATTACGCTATGGTTTGCCGGGAACCGCTTCTGAGATACACTTGCTGACCCAGTTGGTGCGGCGGGATTATCGCTATGGTTTGCCGGGAACCGCTTCTGAGATACACTTCAACCCCCGCTGCGCTTACGTCTGGCTAGCTATGGTTTGCCGGGAACCGCTTCTGAGATACACTGCCATGCGCGCCGCCCTCGCCTCCCTCTCAGCTATGGTTTGCCGGGAACCGCTTCTGAGATACACTCATCGCCGCCGCCGTCCCACAACTCCTACAGCTATGGTTTGCCGGGAACCGCTTCTGAGATACACTTTCGGCGCCAGCCATACGCTCACCGGCCTGGCTATGGTTTGCCGGGAACCGCTTCTGAGATACACTTTAGCCAGTAAGCGGTCCGCCTTGACCCCCGCTATGGTTTGCCGGGAACCGCTTCTGAGATACACTCGCCGATGACCGCTTGGTCCGTGCAGCCGGGCTATGGTTTGCCGGGAACCGCTTCTGAGATACACTCGAGGGCACTGCCGCAATTGCCCACCCTTGGCTATGGTTTGCCGGGAACCGCTTCTGAGATACACTGGAATTGGGCAGCAGGCGCAAGCAGCGGACGCTATGGTTTGCCGGGAACCGCTTCTGAGATACACTTTGGCATACCTTCTCAATGGTTGCAGCTATGCTATGGTTTGCCGGGAACCGCTTCTGAGATACACTTCCTCTGCCGGGAGACGTCGCCGCGCCAGAGCTATGGTTTGCCGGGAACCGCTTCTGAGATACACTCCAACAACCCTGGATGTGGCATAAGTAGAGCTATGGTTTGCCGGGAACCGCTTCTGAGATACACTCTGCCCTCGACCTCAAACATCGCCACGCGGGCTATGGTTTGCCGGGAACCGCTTCTGAGATACACTACGCGGAGTTGTACGCGGCGCTCAGGTACCGCTATGGTTTGCCGGGAACCGCTTCTGAGATACACTATGCCCCCTGTTCCGCCTTGCGGGACGGGGGGTTATCCTCTTTCTGAGTCCTAAAAAAGCATCATCTGCAGGGGTGGTTCCTCGACCTTCTCGCGCTTTTTTCCCACGTAAACGTCCATCTTTTCGAACTGCCGATCGGTGACGGAGATGAGGCGCACTTGCCCGTGGCTGGGGAGGGCGTCCTGCACCTTCTTGCGGTAGGACTGATCGGCGTCCTCACTGGCCGCGTAGTGGGCATACACGGAGAATTGCAGCATGGTGAAGCCCTCGCGCAGCAGTCTCCGCCGGAACTTGGCGTACTCGTGGCGCAGTTCGGGCTTATCCACGGGCAGATCGAACATCGCAAATAGCCACATGGCTCGATATCCTGAGAGTGCGAATTCTTGGCGAGGCATGGCAAGTCAGGTGACAGGTTTCAGGTGCCAGGTGTCAGGCCTGGGACCTCCAACTTCTCGGCGCTGCCTTCGATGACGGCGGTGAGGGAAGAGGCGGCGCGGGCCGCCCAATCGAACAAGGTGCGCGATTCGCCCTCGCCGGTGTAGCGCTGCAGCAGGCCTTGAATGATGGCAGCCTTCGAGTCCTTATCCACGGTCACGTCCGGGCCGTGCGCGTCGCGAAGACCCGCCACGACGCGATCCACCAGCGGGCGAAAGGGTTCCATCAAATCGTCAGCGAGGCAAAAGGCGTCGTAGCGATTGTGATGGTGAACGCCGAGCGAGGGATGCAATCCCGCGCCGCATAAAGCCCGAGCAACGACAGCGCGAAGGACCGAGTAGCCATAGTTGAGACAGGCGTTCAGCCCCTCGCCCTCGGGGTCGCGGTGGAAATCCCCAAAGAGCGCCGGCCAGTAGATTCGCGCCGCCTGGGATTCGAGATTGCCGGGGTCTCCGGAGCGCACGCGGGAAGCCATGGGGAGAAGCCCGGAATCGCTGGCGGTTCTATCCACCAGAAGGCGGGCCTGGGCAAGGATTTTGGCGCGAACGATCTGCTGCCAGATTTGCTTGCGCGCGGGCTGCGATAGTGCCGCCTGCTGCGCAAAGCGCTCGGTCTGAGTGGAGTGGGTTTCGAGCGGCAGCAACATGGCGGCGGGCATGTGTTTGGGGTTGCAGGCGACGAAGATGGCGCCCGCCTCGGCGAGCCCCGCAAGGACGGCATGAGTGTAAGTGACCTGCGGGTGTGAAACGATGAGCGCGGCAATGTCGGTTAGGGGCATAGTGATTTCATCCTGGCGCTTTCCGCGATGGACGTATGGCGCGTCGTTACGGCCCTCTGTCGCGGCGCTGTCCTCACCGCTGTCACCCCTCACCCGGCCCCGCTCTGCGGGTCCACCCTCTCCCGCAGGGAGAGGGTTGGAATCGGAGTTATTGACTCCCCTCCCCGCTTGGGGAGGGGCCGGGGGTGAGGGTGCGGGGAAGCGAATTACCAGCAGCGCATTGCGCACGCTCAAGAACGCGGGGCGGTCGGCGATGTCGAGGATGCGTTCAGTCATGAGCTTCGCTCACCTCCCCCAGCGGGCTGACGACCATCTTGCGGGCGTGCCACTTCATCAGCGTGTTAACAACAGGGCTCAGGAACTGCTTAGAGCTGATGATGTCCTGCTTTTTTCGTGCTTCATTGATGGCGACGGCGGCCAGTCGCGGTGAGCCCTTTACCTGCGGCCACACGCCTCTGACTACAAGGACGCGTCGGTTCCCGCCGGGATCATCGCATTCGAGGACTTCGCCTTGGCCAATCGAGAACTTGAACTGCCGGTGGGGTCCGAAGTCGCGCTGGACGACGGGCTGGTGAAGGCGCAGGCGGAGGTAGGCTTCCGCCATTGAGACAACCACGCCGTCCCATTCGAGTTCATTCCCGTTCTCATCGAGTTCGGCGAAGATTTCGAGGTGATGGTTTGATTCACTCGTGACATGACGCTCCGTGCGACCCTCGCCGAGTGCGAACGTGGGCACGGCCTTGTTGAGCCGCACGCGCTTGATCGGGATGCGGCGCCCGTCGGTGGTCTCAAAGAAGGGGAGATTATCCTTATTGCTGAAAACCTTCTTCGGATCGCCGTCGCCCAGCTTCTCCGTGACCATCTGCTTGACGCGGTCATCCGCGATGTCCTGGACTTCGGATTTGGTGAGCTTCTCAAGCGGCCTGCGCACACGGACCTCGGTCCCTTCTATAGTGGCGGTCTCTGAGCGCCGTGTCTTCTTCGCCGGTGAGGACACCGGCGCTACAGCCGTCGGTTGGGAATAGATGGTCTCCTCGTGCAGCGCGCCGCTGACCTTTTTCGAGACGCGGTGGGAGACGATGATGCTGTTGATGACGTCGCGGACGGAATCGACGAAGTCAGGCCAGGGGGCTTGGAGAGACGCGAACCGGCGACGGTGCTCGATGGGCGCGCGCTGGGCGGCGTCGCTCAGTTGCTTGACGGTGCCCGGACTCGTGAGGGCAATGGCGACGGCGTCCACGGCGTGGTGGCGATGGTCCGTTCGCTCCTTTGGGACCGCGCCCCCTTTATCCGTTGAACCATCTCTGAGGATGGCATTCAGTCCCCACTCGTTGCGTAGGAAGGCTGTCACCCGACCGGGAGTCGCCTGGATGCGACGCTGATGCTCAGCGTCACTCAGGCCGCCGTAAAGGAGGCCCAGGTACCGGGACGCAAGCTTTGAGGCGTAAGCCGTGTCTCGCAGTTGACGCTCGCTGAAATCCCCCAGCATGCCCTCGACCTGTTCGGGCGTCATCTGGAAGCGTTTCAGTTTCTCGGCCACCATGCCGCGACTGGCGATAAACTTCTTCACGCGGCCAAGGATCGCCGCATAACGATCCGAGTCGCCACTATACGCTTCGTAAGGGGTCCGGTTGCTTTTGGTTTTGTTCTCTTCAACGTAGCAGAGCGTGAGATTGACGAACGTGTTGTCGAGCGAGCGGCTGAAGGGGATGATGTGCTCGATCTGGAACTCCGATTCCGGCCCCACGAGCTTGCGCATGGAAATCGTGCGGCCGGTGTAGGGGCATTGCCAGCCGCACTCCTCAGCGAGGAGCACCTTGCGGATGTCGTCCGGCTTGGGGTCCTTAATTTCCGTCTCATCCGGGATGCGCTTGGCAGCGGCCTTGCGGCCTTTCTCGTTGGCGCGCATGCGGTCAGAGGCTTCCTGGCGTTGCCATTTCGGCTTCCTAAGGTCGCGAGCGAGCTCAATGTGGATCTCCGAAGGTTTGCCGTGCTGGCGAACAATCGCGTTGACCACTTTGCGCAACTCGGTGAGGCTGCGCATGACTGCCGGGTTGCGGATCCCACTGATCGGATCGGGGAACTGCGCTCCGGGCGGCAACGCCTTCGCGCGTTTCACCCACTCCTGGAGTTTGGCCGGATCGCTAGCTGCCTCGACGGGAGGCAAGGACGGAAGCTCGCCGCGTGCCTGGAACTTCTCAGGGTAAAGCTGCTGGCGGGCCTTCGCGTAGGTCACACCTTGCTCCAAGAGGGGCAGCAGCTTCTCCATGGCCCGGCGCGAGAGGTTCATATAGTCGGGTTCGAGGCTGGTCTCGGCCAGCTTCTCAGCCGCTGCTTGATCGAGGCTCCATCGCTTCTTTGCCGCTTCTTTGAGCTTGTCCAGCTTCTCGAAAGCGTAAACGTACTCGACGGCGGCATCACGCTCCTGGGGGGGCATATCGAGCCAACGCTGGCCAAAGACCGCGTAGAAATCGGCAAAGGTGCGATTGCCTTTCAGGGATTTTTCCCCGCCACGCTCGAGATTGAAGGCGCAGCCTTTGCGCAGATCGAGCAACTTGCGGACGCTCGGAAGTGTTTTGCCATTGGACTTGCGGTCCTTTTGGAAATGGAGATCGCCCTGGAGTTCCAAGGCCTCGATTAGTTTTGCGTGTTCTTCCGGCGCGAGGTCTCTCTCCGCCTCGCCGGGAGGGAGGACTTTAAGGTTGTTCACCGTTTGAAGAAGCCGAAAGCGCTGCGAGACGAGCAGATAGGCAGGCGCGCGCTGGCAGTCAGGCTCGAGTTCGCACTTGCCGATGACGGCAGGGTCAAACTTGAGCGGACGCTGGAAGAAGATGGCCTGGAAGAGCGGCTTCTTGCGCTCGTCGGTCAGCAGCGCGGGATGATGCTTTGCCTGTGCGTCCCAAATCTTCTCGAACTCGTGCTGGTACATGTCGCGGTGAGTCCAGCGGCCGCGCAGACGCTGCTCCGACGGTGAAAGATGAGCGAGGTATTCACCCAGCGTGTGGGCGTTTGCATCGGCCATTTTCTGGCGCAGTTCGCTGATGCCTTGCTTGACTACGCCTTCGTCATCGTCTTTCTTTGCAGGCTTCAGGCGGTTGCTCAAGAAGCCGCGGCGCTGGGCGAGATGATAAAGCGCCCGCCCGAGGAAGTGAGGTTCGAGCGGTTCATCAAGCGCGGCTGCACGAAGGATATAAGGAAGAGCCTGAGAGGGTTCAGGGAAGAGGCCCGAGTCCGCCTTCGCCCGGAACCAGGACGAGGCCAGAATCGAGCGGTCGAGTTCGTTGAGGAGGTCCTGTCGTTCCCTTTCGGTGGCGACCCCGGCAGGTAGAAGGCCGTAGCTCTGAAGCAGGTGGAATAGCTTGCGCAGGCGGCGGGCACGCCGCCAGAGCTGGCGGCGATGGGAGCGGGCTTCGCGCCGTGCTCGGTTGCGCGACTCTTCCTGGCCGGATTCGCGGTCACCTTCGGTGGCAGCTTCGAAGATGCGCACGCCGGCGCGCAAGAGTCCGGCGGGCCCGCCGTTCGCGCGCTCAATGAGCGCCCAGCCGAGGGAGTTTGAACCAAGATCAATACCGAGGATGAAATCTTGTGGGGGCTGTTCGGGCATGTTTTCCTCTTGACAGGAAGTTAGATGGCGTTATTATAACACACGTGTATCTCAGCAGCGGTTCCTGCTTATCTTAGTAAGTAGGTTCAACTGCGTAAGGCTCCGCTAGCAATAGCGCCCTTAAGCCCCGCCCAGTGCGGGGCTTTTAATTTTCCCGGAAGGGTCTGGCTCGCCTCAAAGGCGAAACTCTTCGGGCGCGGCAGGGGTCTAGAATAGAGCGTGGAGAAGGGCGAGAAGAAGCTGATTCACCAAATCCTTCCGGTGGGAATGCTCGCCTGTAACTGCTCGATTGTGGGCGACGAGGCGAGCGGGGAAGCCGTGGTGATCGATCCCGGCGATGAGGTCGAGCGCGTGCAGGAGATCCTGGCGCGGCACAAGCTACGCGCCAAGTACATCATTGCCACGCACGCTCACATCGACCACGTGGGCGGAGTCGAGAAGCTGAAGCAGGCAACCGGAGCTGCCCTCCTCATGCACGAAGGTGATTTACCCCTTTACCAGAACATGGGGATGCAGGCTGAGTTGCTGGGTGTCCCTGCCCCAGGCACGGTTGAGGTGGACCAATTCCTGAAGGAAGGGGAGGCGCTGCGCTTCGGCCCTTACGCGCTGGAAGTCCTGCACACCCCGGGACATTCGCCCGGCAGCCTTTCTCTCCACCTGCCGGGTGACCAGCAGAGAATCTTCAGCGGCGACACGCTCTTTCAGGGCAGCATTGGCCGCACGGACCTGTGGGGCGGGTCGTTCGAGGAGATCCTCCGTTCCCTCCACACCCGGCTGATGATTTTCCCCGATGCCACGCCGGTGTTCCCCGGTCATGGCCCCCAAACCACCATCGGCGAGGAACGCGAATACAATCCCTACCTGCAAGAGCTTTAGCCCGAGTTTCGAATTTCGAGTTTTGGTCTTCTATTTGAGCAGGGGAAGGATTTCCTTAAATTCCGGCGTTCCGCTCCTGCCAAGCAATTCGTAAACCGCCATTTCCGTGGAACTGATGACGGCCCCGGCGCGCTCCATCCGTTTCAAACCGATCTGCCAGTTCTCCGGCGTGCGGGAGGATGTGGCGTCGGCCGCCACGTGCACCAGGTAGCCCGCCGCGAGGGCACCCAGAACGGTTTGGGTCACGCAAACGTGGCACTCAATCCCCGTAACCAGCAGGAACCTTGCCTGGGGCGCGCGTTGCTTCAGGTGCCGCAGGAAATCGGGCTCGCCGAAACACCCGAAACTGGTTTTCTCCAGGGGCTCGATGCCCGGCGCGAACTGGGTGATCTCCGGGACGATGCTCCCCAGGCCCTTGCTGTAGTGCGAGGTCAAGACGGTGGGGAGTCCCAAGACTTGCGCCAGGCGCAGCAAGAGCTGGGTGTTCCGAATCAGCCGCTGGGGCTCAACGACGGCAGGAAGTATCTTGGCTTGCAGGTCTAAGACGACCAGCGCGGCCGATTCCCGATCCAAAAGTTGCGCATCGGGATGGAGGTTGGTGGTCACGAGGGTTCTCCTTGCAGCAGGCAATAGGCGCAGGGATTATAGCAGGAATGACGCCCGCCGCCCGTGGCGCGTTGTCCTTCGCCTTTGCCTTTCGTCGCCGGCTTGGTTATAAAGGGTTCTTAGGGGTGGTCACGGTCCTCCTGCAGAGGGGGATGGGACCGTGGCTTTTTCCACGATTTCGCTTCAGACGGAGGGGGCCGATGCCAGGCGCGGATGTCCGAACCAAGTTTACAGCCCGCAAGATCCATCGCGGAACTCAGGCGATCTTCGGGGAGAGACAACACCTCCAGGAGGTTTGGCGCTCCGTGCAGCGAGCCAAGTTGCCACCGGCCCGCAAGCGCGCCGAGCTGAAGCAACTCAAGAAGCTCATCCAGGTTCGCACGCAAGAACTGAACCGCCTCAGCCCGGCCTGGGACCGTAAACTCAAAATCGCGCGCAACCCCCAGACCACCTCCCAGGAACTGCTGCGGCTGGCTGGGTCTTTATCCCCGCATGACTACCTTCTGGCGCGTGTTCTGACCGAGCATCCGCAAGCCCCCGGCGAGCTGCTCGAACACCTGGCCACGCATACCTATTCGGCGGTGCGCGAGAACGCGGCTCGCCACCCGCACACGCCACCAGCGGTCCTCCGGCGGATGGCCGAAGAGGCCAGCGAACCCCTCTGGTTCCTGGTGGCGTGTAACCCTTCCACTCCTCCCGACCTGCGCGAGCGCTTGCGCGCGAGGATGCAGCAAGCAGCGGGCGCTTCCCCCTGAAGGGTCTTGGTAAAGAGCCGTACGGGTTGCTCTGGCGGCGCTGGGCGCCTGCCCCGACTTGTGGGGGAGCGCCGAGCCAGGTGGTGCTCGGAGACCCGGGCTACAGAGGCCGATTTGGCCTGCCGCCAATTTGGACTACTTGGCTCTTTACAATCCACGCCTCTTGGCATAAATTGGACTGGCAATTATGACCGGGAGGCTAGGGCTGCGGTGCTCCTGACACTGGATTCCAGCTTGCACAAACCGCTTTACGTCCAGATTTGGGAGCAGATCCGCGCGCGCATCCTCTCCGGGACATTGGCCAGCGGCGAGCGCCTGGAAGCGAGCCGCGAACTCGCCAAGCGTTTGGGTGTTCATCGCACCACCGTCGGCAATGCTTACGCCGACCTGCAAGCGGAAGGGTTGATTGCCGGAACGGTGGGGCGGGGAACCTTCGTCACGCCGCTCGCGGCCAGCCTGAAATCTGCCCGCACGCCCACCCGCCGCGCCAGCAACGATGTTTTTTGGGACAGCTTTTTCCCTGAGGAACAGCGCGAGGATGCTCTGGGTCGCCTGATGGCCAGCGCCTTGGCCTCGGGTGTTATTTCCTTCGCCAGCGCCCATGGTTCGGAGGAACTGGTTCCAGCCGACCTCGTGCGGCGCGCCACGGACGCGGTGCTGCGCCGGGAAGGCGGGAAGATCTTCCAATACGGCTCGAGCGACGGCTACCCGCCTCTCAAGCGCTACTTGCAGGCGCGCCTGCGGCGGGACGGCATCCTCGTGGAGTTCGACGAGCTCCTCATCACCAACGGCTGCCAGCAGTCGCTGGACCTGTTGCGCCGCTCCCTGGTGGCTTCGGGGGACGTAGTGATTTGCGAAAATCCCACCTACACGGGGCTGTGGCACCTCTTCGACTCCCCGGGGGTGCGGCTGATTGGCGCCCCCGTCAGCGCGGAAGGCATCGACCTGGATTTCCTCGCCGCCGTGCTCGAGCAGAACAAAGTCAAGCTGCTCTTGACCAGCCCGAACTTTCAGAACCCCACGGGGCGGACCATGCCCCTGGCGGCCCGCCAGCGGCTGCTCGAACTCGCCACGCGCTCTCAGACGCCCCTGGTGGAAGACGATATCTACGGCGCCCTGCGCTACAGTGGCCGGGAACTGCCCCCCTTGAAGGCGTTCGACACGGCGGGGCTGGTGATTTACTTGAACAGTTTTTCCAAGGTGGGATTTGCGGGTTTTCGGGTAGGATGGATCGCCGCCTCGCGGCGGCTGGTGGAGCGCCTGCGCTGGTCGAAGCAGCGCGCCGACCTGCACACCAACCTGCTGGGCCAGGCGGTGCTGGAAGAATTCGGGCGGCGCGGCTGGCTTGACAAGCTCATCCGCCGCACTCGCAAGGTCTACGCGCGCAAGCTGGGGGTCCTGGGCCGGGCCGTGGCGCGACACTTCCCGCCGGCCGCCCGGGTCTTCTATCCGGAAGGGGGAATGTCCGCCTGGGTGGATTTGCCGGCACAACTGGACGCCGCGGAACTCCTGGTGAAAGCCCAGGACCGCCGGGTCATCTTCGCCCCCGCGCGCTACTTCTACTTTCAGAATCCCCGACACAACGCCCTTCGCCTCTGCTTCACGGGCCTGGCGGATGACCAGATCGAGAAGGGAATTGCCATCCTCGGGGAATTGCTCAAAGGGGAAATGCGCAAGGTGAAGGCGGGAAGGAAAGCCTCCACGGTGGGAGCCGGCATGGCGCTGGTGTGAGAAAAAGTCGAAAAGTCCAAAGTTGAAAGTCGAAGGTGAGAAGCTTGCGCTTTGAGACTTTCAACTTGAGACCTTTCAACTTTTTGACTGCTCTTCAAGGAGATTTTCCATGTGGGAATACGATCAACAAATGAAACTGAAAATCGGCCTGGCCGAGATGCTGAAGGGTGGCGTCATCATGGACGTCACCAGCGTCGAGCAGGCCAAGATTGCTGAGGACGCCGGGGCGGTGGCGGTGATGGCGCTCGAGCGCGTGCCCGCAGACATCCGCAAGGAAGGCGGCGTGGCCCGCATGGCCTCCATCAAGATCATCCGCGACATCATGGAAGCGGTGACCATCCCCGTAATGGCCAAGGCGCGCATCGGCCACTTTGCCGAGGCCCAGGTGCTGGAAGCCGTCGGCGTGGATTACATCGATGAGAGCGAGGTGCTAACGCCCGCCGATGAAGAGCACCACATCCACAAGTGGCCCTTCAAGGCGCCCTTCGTGTGCGGCGCGCGCAACCTGGGCGAGGCGTTGCGCCGCATCGGTGAAGGCGCGGCCATGATCCGCACCAAGGGCGAAGCCGGCTCCGGCAATATCGTCGAGGCGGTGCGCCACCTGCGCGCCATTACCGGCGAGATGCGCCTGCTCACCACCCGGCGCGAAGAGGAACTGATGGCCAAGGCGAAGGAGCTGGGCGCGCCTTACGACCTGGTGAAATGGGTGAGCCAGCAGGGCAAACTCCCCGTGCCGAACTTCAGCGCCGGAGGGATTGCGACGCCGGCCGACGCTTCGCTCGTCATGCAACTGGGCGCGGAAGCGGTCTTCGTCGGCTCCGGCATCTTCAAGTCGTCGGACCCCGAGAAGCGCGCTAAGGCCATCGTGCGCGCCACCACGCACTACAACGAGCCACAGGTGGTGGCGGAATGCTCGGCGGAAGTCGGCGAGGCCATGCGCGGCATCGACGTGGCCAAGCTCGACCCGAAGGAGTTGCTTCAAACCCGAGGCTGGTAGAAAGCTGTAGGCAGAAGGCAGTAGGCAGGAAGAACCTCAGGCGCGATGAAATACCTTGTGATTCTGGAAACAGGAGCGAACAGCTACGGGGCCTATGTTCCGGATTTACCGGGCTGTGCCGTCGTGGGGGAAACGCGCGAGGAAGCCTTGCAGCTTATTCGGGAGGCCGTAGAGCTTCATATAGCCAGCCTGCGTGAGCAGGGCAGCCCGGTGCCGGAGCCGGCCTCAGCGACCGAGTACGTGCAAGTCTGAAAGCGACTCCGCCGGCCATGCGCGGCATCGACGTCGCCAAGCTCGACCCGAAGGAGTTGCTTCAAACCCGGGGTTGGTAGGGGCGAGGCGGTGCGTTGCCCTGGGTGCAGGGTGACCCAGTAGGTCGCCCCAACATAACGATGTGGTAGGGGCGAGGTGGTGCCTCGCCCTGCGTGCAGGGCGACCCATCGGGTTGCCCCTACGGGACGACGTCGTAAGGGCGAGGCGGTGCCTCGCCCCGGGTAGAGGGTGACCCAGCGGGTCACCCCTACATGGTGGCAAGGAATGGATCAATGCCATCTTTCCAGGGTGGCCGTCCTGTAACAGCGCAAGCTTCAAGGAGAAAGAACATGGACCTGCGATACCCCGTTGGCAAGTTTACTTGGCCGGAACAAGTCTCGGAACGCGACCGGGAGGAATTCATCCAACAAATCGAGGAAGCCCCGGCCAAACTGCGGGCTGCCGTACAGGGGCTTACGGAGCAGCAGCTCGACGCACCCTATCGCGTTGGCGGCTGGACGGTTCGGCAGGTAGTTCATCACCTCCCCGACAGCCATATGAATGCCTACGTGCGCTTCAAGCTGGCGCTCACCGAAGACCAGCCGCTTGTCAAGACTTATGAACAGGATCGCTGGGCGGAACTGGTGGACGCGAAGACGGCGCCCATCGAAAGCTCGCTCACCTTGCTCGAGTCTCTTCACGCCCGCTGGGTGATGCTGCTCAAGTCCCTGCGTGCCGCGGATTTCCAACGGACGCTGAAGCACCCCGAATTGGGCGAAGTGAATCTGGACAGGTCCTTAGGGTTGTATGCCTGGCACGGCTGCCATCACGTGGCGCACATCACGTCATTGCGTGAGCGCATGGGATACTAGTGTTGTGCGTCTAACGCTTCTTTACAATGGTTGATGTTCTTCATGATCTCGCAAGCCGGTGCGGTCCAGATGAAACGGCGAGGATGACGGTCATCCTCACGACAAAATCTAGCCGCATTGTATAGTTATGTGCGACGCACAACACTAGTGACGTTCGCAGGAAGCGTCCAAGCGGGCCGGGCAAATTGTATCGATCTGCTCTTTCCGGAGGAAATCGTTCAGCGCCTATGATGCGAAGTCTTCTCCTGTCCGCTTCTCAGAACGTCTGGCTGCGGAATCGCGTCCTGCGGTACGGGTTTGTGCGCCGCGCAGTCTCACGCTTCATGCCTGGCGAAGACCTCAGCGACGCGCTTTCGGCCGCACAGGTGCTTCAGGGCAATGGTATCGCCATGGTGCTGACGCATCTGGGTGAAAATATCACCGAGGCGGGTGAGGCCGGCTCCGTGACCCGGCATTACCTCGAGGTGCTCGATCGCATCAGGTCGCTGGGCTTGCGCGCGGAAGTCTCGGTCAAGCTCACGCAGCTCGGTCTGGATTTGAGTCCCGGGATTTGCTACGCGAATCTCCAGAGAATCATCGAGCATGCCGGGGTGAAAAGTGTAGTTTGGATCGACATGGAGGCAAGCAACTACGTCGATGTGACGCTCGAGCTGTATTGTCGCGCGCGCCTCGCCTACCCGAACGTGGGGGTCTGCCTGCAGTCGTATCTTTACCGGACTGCCGCCGACCTGGCTTCCTTGATTCCGCTCGGCCCGGCCATCCGGTTGGTGAAGGGCGCGTACAAGGAGCCCCCGGATCGGGCGTTTCCGCGCAGGAAAGATGTGGACAAGAATTTCTTTGTTCTGTGCCAGCAGCTCCTCAGCGAGGAGGCTCGGACCGCTGGGGTGCGAACAGCCATTGCCACACACGACCTCAAGCTGATTCGCCGCGTCCAAGAACTGGCAGAGTCTTTGGGTTTGGGTAAGGACAGTCTGCAGTTCCAGATGCTGTACGGCATACAGCGCGCAGAGCAGATTCGATTGGCAAAAGAGGGTTGGCGGTCTACCGTGCTGATCGCCTACGGGCCCTTTTGGTTTCCATGGTATATGCGGCGGCTCGCCGAGCGGCCCGCCAATCTCTTCTTTGTGGCCCGAAACTTGTTTGGATGATAGGCGCAGCAGGCGATTTCTTACACCGTGGGTAGCAACTGACAACTGACCCGCCGCGGCGGGACAACTGACAACGAACTCTTTCTATGAACAACGGAAACAAACCCGTTGGCATCCTCGCCATCCAAGGTGACTTCGCCATGCACGCGAAGATGCTGGAGCGCATTGGCGCGCCCTGGCGACTGATCAAGCACGCGGCGGAACTTGCGGAAGTAAGCGGGCTCATCATGCCGGGCGGCGAGAGCACCACCATGCTGAAGTTCTTTGCCAACGAAGGCATGGGTGATGCGATCAAGAAGTTCGCGGCGGCGGGTAAGCCGGTCTTCGGAACCTGCGCGGGTGCGATCCTGCTGGCCAAGGACGTGTTGAATCCGCCGCAGGAGCGGCTGGCGCTTCTGGACATCACCATCGAGCGCAACGGCTACGGCCGGCAGATTGACAGCTCGGTGCGTTTGGGCCAGTGCCCGGAGTTGGCCGACCGCCCGGTGGAGATGGTTTTCATCCGCGCCCCCATCATCCGGCGCGTGGGAGAAGCGGTGCGGGTGCTGGGGCGTGCGGACGGCCTGCCCGTCCTGGTCGAGCAGGGCAATCTGCTGGCGGCCACCTTTCATCCTGAGCTTACCCTGGACGAAACCATTCATCGGTACTTCCTGAAAAAATTGAGTGATTGAGTGATCGGGCGATTGGGTGATTGAAGAAAACGGGAAATTGGATGATCATCCGAGTCGTCGCTCAATGAATCAATCACTCAATCACCCAATGACTCAATCACGCAATCGCCCAATGCCGGAACGACTCGTCCAGATTCTCTTCGTCTGTGTCGGCAATGCCTGCCGCAGCCAGATGGCGGAAGCGATTGCCAACCATCTCGGGCAGGGGCAGGTGCGAGCCTGGAGCGCCGGGTCGTATCCGGCTGGCTGGATTGCTGACGGGACGGAAGAAGTGCTTGCTGAGAAGGGGTATTCACTCGAGGGTCACTGGTCCAAAGGGCTTGACGATGTCCCCATCTCCGAGATGGATGTGGTAGTGGGGATGGGCTGCGAAGTGGCTTGCCCTGTGCCCCCGGGCTTCCAGGGCCGCATCATCGAATGGACCATCCCTGACCCATTCGGGAGCGAGTTGGAATTCTTCCGCAGCGTGCGCGACCTGATCGAAGTGCAGGTCAAGGCGCTGATCGCCGACATCAGTCATGAGCAAGAGGCTGGGAAGAACGGAGTATGAAGTGTGAAAGATGAAGTATGAATTATGAATTCTGAATTATGAAATCCGGCGAGGGTTCGTACGTCGCACTTCCATCACCGCAATTCGCGCCGCATTTCCCGCGAAGGCGCAGTCAGGAAAATATTGACGAAGTATTTTGAGGTTGCGCGGTGCGCGCGGTGGAAGGACTTGCTCTCGGTGTTTCACGGCCTGGACGTGGCGGCACTGAACGCGGGCCTCAGGGCATTGGTTCGCAACGGAGTGATTCGGCCTGGCGTGAGCCTACGCGGGGCGTCGGGCGAATGGCATGTTGGGAGCAGTGCTATGATAGCGAGTGGTTGAAGGGCCGAGGCTTCGCACCAGGAAGCGTCTTCACGGCCACGCCTGGCGCGGCGATCCTAATGGAATCTTCGGGAGGAGAATATGCGGACCCACTTAGACCATCACGATGCGGAGTTGTTGTTGCGGCTCTATGACCTGCGGCGAGAAGAGAAGTTGCGCCAGGCGCGCGAGTGGTTCGCGCGGGAATTCAAGGCGGAATCGGTCGAGGACTTTTACAAGAAATGCCCGACTGGAACGCAGGAGAATGCTTTCTTCCGCATGGTCGTCAGTTACTGGGACATGGCGGCCTCCCTTGTGAACCGCGGCCTCATCAACGAGGATTTCTTTTTTGAGAATACCGCTGAGTTCTATCTCGTCTGGTTCCGGGTCAAGGCGTTGGTGCCGGAGTGGCGCGACAAGCGCAAGAATCCTTTCGTCTGGAAGAACCTCGAATTGCTTTCCGAAAGGTTTGAACAGTGGTCTGCGAAGCGCGCCCCGGAGGCGCTTGAGACTTTCCGGCAAATCGTGGGCGAGCCGGTAAAGAAGCAGGCCTCGTAGCGTCTGCTGGCGACGAATTCTTGCGCAACCTCCGAGGGCGCGCGTTGCGAGAATGTAGGGGCGGTTAGTTGACCGCCTTTATTTCTGGAGCTGCTGCTTCCAGCGCAGGATCTTGGCTTTGTTCGCTTCTTCTTCAGCTTCCTTGATCATCCCCAGCTTCTGGTAGCAAACTGAAAGATTGGTGTGGGCCAGGATGTCGTCCGGGTCGGCGGCTTCAATCCGCCGGGCGTAATGGATGGCCTGCTGGTAATCGCCCTTCTGAAGGTAGGCCCGCGTCAGCCCATGCAGGGCGTCCACCAAGGCGGGATCGAGCTCGAGGGCTTGGAGGTATTCGGCGATGGCCTCGTCCATCCTGCCTTCGCCAAAATGATCGACTCCCCGGTAGTAGTGGTCTTCCGCTTGGGGACTGGGCATGGTTCCTCGCCTTCTGGCGCTGGCAGACTGCCGGCATTTTAGCTCATATCGGTTCCGCCTTCATTGCTGTGCCGAGTCTTCGCGGTTGACACGCTGTGAAAGCAGGGGGACAATAGTTTCAGGGCAAGTTCGATGGGCGCTACTGCGGTTCAACCGAAACTCCACGAAGCCCGCTGGTGGGAGACTTTACCCAGCGGCAAGGTGCACTGTTACCTCTGCCCGCGCCATTGCCAGATCGGCGAGGGGCTGGGGGGTTTCTGTTTCATCCGCAAGAACATCGGCGGGAAGCTCTATAACCTCGGCTATGCGCAGCCCGCAGCCCTGCAGGTTGATCCCATCGAAAAGAAGCCGCTCAACCACTTCCTGCCCGGCACCAAGATTTTTTCCCTGGGCACCGCCGGGTGCAACATGGGCTGCTTCTTTTGCCAGAACTGGGACATTTCCAAGTCCAAATCGGATCAGGTGAACTCCGAGCGCCTGGAGCCGGAGGCGGTGGTTCTGGCCGCCATCGAATACAACTGCCCCAGCCTCGCTTTCACTTACAACGAGCCGACCATCTGGGGCGAGTACGTTGTTGATATCTCGAAGGTCGCGCACCAGATGGGCCTCAAGACCGTGATGGTCACCAACGGCTACATCACCCGCGAGGCGCTGTTCGATATCTACGCGCACATCGACGCGGCCAATGTGGACCTGAAAGCCTTCACGGAAACCTTCTACTCGAAACTCACGCTCACCCACCTTCAGCCCGTGCTCGACGCCTTGAAGACCCTCCGTCACGAAACCAACGTCTGGTTCGAGATTACGAATCTGATCATTCCCACCCTGAACGACAGCGCGGAAGAGACCAAGGAACTCTGCGGCTGGATTCTCCAGAACCTCGGCGACGACGTCCCGCTGCACTTCACGGCGTTTCATCCCGACTTCAAGCTGCGCGACAAGCCCAGTACCCCGCCCAGGACCCTTCACGAGGCGCGCCGCATCGCCATCCAGATGGGCCTGAAATACGTTTACGAGGGTAACATCTTCTCGGAAAGCGGCAATACGATCTGCCCGGGTTGCAAGCGCACCCTGGTGAAACGCTGGTGGCACCAGGTGAGCGACGTGCACATCAACGAAGACGGGAGTTGCCAATACTGCGGTTATAAGATCGCCGGCTACTTCCGGCGGCCTTCTCTTCCTCCCCGAGATCTTGTGCGGCCCCTCATCAAGAAAGTCGCAGCCCTGCAAGGCGACGACCGGGTCATCTGATCTTCCACTTTCCTCGCTGAGACTGATCGGGGGATGGCGCAGACCCCTGACAGGGTGCTGATCCCGCTCTGCGGTACCACGGTGAAATGGAAGGGCGGGGTGGAACCTGTCCCGACCTGTCCCGATGCTCTCTATCGGGATGCTCTCTATCGGGAGCCCCGCCGCAGGAGGGGCTCGAATCGTCCCCGGCCTTTAGGCCCTGAAGCCGCCTACCATAGATCTGGGGGTGAACCGTTTTCTTGGCTTCTGGAGCTAAAGCCCGCTCCAGACGACTGCGCTTACGGCGGGGCTGAAGTTCGCCACGGCGAATGTCGCCAAGGCGACCGGACCCCGCCCTTCCAACCGGAGAAGGCATAGTTACGCTAATTCCCACCACCAGGCACTAGCGGAGCTGGTAGAAGAAATATCCCGGCCCCACCCGCATGTGGTGGAGCAGCGGGTCGGGCAGGAGGGCGGCAAGCAGGAATCCGCCCACCGCCTGGGCCAGGGCGAGCGGCCAGATGTTGCGGTGGCGCGCGTAAACCTCCGCGAGAAGGAATCCTCCCAGCGCCGTGACCACCATCAGGATGGGGTTGGGAATGTGCGCGGCGCCGAACATCAAACCCACCAGGGCCGAACTCAAATGGGGGCTGGGAATGATGTTCCGGAGACGCCGGTGAAAATACGACTGCGCCAGGTATTGCTGGAAGGCGCACCAGACGCCGTAGCCGAGAAAGGAAATCACCGCTTGTTTTTCCGGCCACGTAAAGAGCAGGCGATGCCGAGCGAGCCCATAAATGATCGGGGGAAGGTAGATAGACACGGCAAGGGGAAAAACCACCTGGGCGCTGGCGCGCATCGAGGAGAAAGTCAGGCCCAGGGCGCGCGGGGTGTCGCGATGCGCAAGGTGGCTCAACAGGACAGCGGCAAGGAGCGCCATCCACGCGCGGGGGTGCGTGGATTGCCAGCGCCAGATGTATAGTAGAATGCCCGCGTAAACCAGCAGGATCTCGACCGCCGTGGCCCCGCTTGACCACGGCCGCCCTGGGTTGTTGGAAAGTACTTCGCTGGCAGAGGTCATCGTGCTCATCAAACTTTGGAAGCTCCCAGGATGTCAAGGGGTTCGACATCGCAAACCCCAGCCGTTCTCGGGGATATCGTTCGGGTTACTGGTCGTGCTGGCGTCGGTCTGCCTGTTAGTTCCTCGGCTCACAGCGGCAGAAGCGGCGCCCCTGGCTGCAGCGAATCGGCACGTGCTCGTGATCTCCGTGGACGGGATGATCTCCAGTTCCTACATGGTATCTTCGCCCAACCTGCGCATTCCGCATCTCCGGCGGCTCAAGGAGGAGGGAAGTTACGCGGAAGGCGTGGTGGGCGTATATCCCTCGGTGACCTACCCTTCTCACACCACGATGGTGACGGGCCGCATGCCCGCGGAGCACGGCATCTACTCAAACCTTTCCTCGCGGGAGGCCGGCAAAAATCCGCATGACTGGTTCTGGTTCTCGAGCGCCATCAAAGTGCCCACGCTTTGGGACGAAGCCCGCCGCAACCGCCTGACGACCGGCTCGCTCTTCTGGCCGGTGACGGCCGGCGCGCCCATCGATTGGAACATCCCGGAAATCTGGGACCCGCAGAAAGGTGAAGTGGGCGATCCTTTGTATGTGGCGAAGTTTACGACCCCCGGCATACTCTTCCAGGCCTTCCTGGAGCTCGGCCCGCCCCAGCCTGGCACGAACGACGACACCACTCGAACCCACCTGGCGGCCTTTTTGTTCAAGAAGTACAAGCCCAATCTGCTGCTGGTCCACCTGGCGGAGCTTGACGAGGCGGAGCATGAGCACGGGCCGAAGAGCGCCGAAGCTTCCTCGGCGCTCGAGCGGGCCGATGCTTCCATCGGCGAATTGCTGGCGGCGGTCAAGCTGGCGGGACTGGAAGATTCAACTGACGTTTTTATTGTTTCAGACCATGGCTTCCTGCCGGTCGAACAGGAAATCCATCCCAACGTCCTCTTGGTGAAGGCCGGACTGCTGACGGCGGATGGGAGCGGTTCCGTCACGAGCGGAAAGATTGCCACCGTCTCTAACGGCGGTTCTTTCTTCCTCTACTGGCCGGACTCGGAGGATTTTCGCGGCAAGGTGGATGCCGCCCTGAAACCGCTGCGCGAACAGGGTCTGCTGTGGGCCGTCCTCGACCGTCCCGCGCTAAAAGAACTGGGCGCGGAACCTGCGGCGCAATTGACTCTGGAGGCGCCCGAGGGATGGGCTTTTGCCTCGAGCGCCGGCAGTGAGCTGGTAACCAAAAGGAAAAACCCGGGAGGAAGCCACGGCTATCTTCCCTTCCGCCCCGGCCTGGAGTCCTCGTTCATCGCCTGGGGTCCAGGAATCAAGGCCGGTGTGAATCTCCACGGCATCCGCATGACCGCCATCGCACCCACAATTCTGAAGGTCATGGGAATCGACGACCCGAGGTTTGGCGACAGTCCCCCGCTCACAGAAATCCTCAAGTAGCGGGACAGCATCCCGCTTTCACCGGGACACGTGCTGTACCCCGAGCTGTACCGGCACGCGGAGGTCACCCGCCGCGCGCGACCGCCCCGCCATCGGGTTTGGGCTGCGCCCTTTGCGCTTCACTGCCCCAGGACCAACAGCGTGAAGGTGCCCGGCACAATGCTGGGCCGAGGATGCGGACGCTCAGGCGTGGGTGCCGGTGGCGGGCCAAATTGCGCGGTGACCAGATAGACTTTGTGCGTCTTCAGGTCCAACGCCATGGTGCGAGCTCCGCGCTGGGTTAGAACGTTTTCGACCACGGAGAATTTCTCCGGCGAGTCTTCGCGGACCACCGTCAGGGTACCGTCGCCATTCGAACTGAAAGCCAGGCCGGTCCCCGGATCGAAGGCGTTGGCATCCACACCCTCGCCGATCGGCGGGGTGGCCACAATCCGGCCGGTATCAGCGTCCATCACAGCCATCATTTTATTGTGACATCCGATGAACAGGCGTCGGTGCTTGGTGTCCATCGCCATGCCGGACGGCTCCTCGCAAGCCGCGAGAGGCCATCGGGTCTTAAGGCTAAGCGCGCGGGAATCCAAAGTCACGACCTCGCTCTTGTCTTCCAGGTTGACGTAGATGCGTCCGTCTCCATCCGCGGCCGCAAACTCCGGGCGCCCGCCCAGGGGAATGGTGCCGGCCACCGCTCCGCTGGCGGCGTCGATGACAGTCGCGTCGTTGCTGCGGCCGTTGAAGGTGAAGACGCGGCGTGAGGCCGGGTCGTAAAGGATGGCATCCGGGTTCTCACCGGTCTTGACCTGGCCCTGGACCTTCAGCGTCTGGAGGTCGAACACGCTCACCGTATTGGAGCGCCCGTTACTCGTGAAGCCGCGGCCGAGCGCCGGCGCGAGAGCGATCCCGTGGACGCCATCGGTGTCTGGAATCTCGCCCAGCACGGCATAGGTATCGGCATTCAGCACCAGCACTTTGCTGGCGTGCGAGATATAGAGACGGCGGGCGGCGCTGTCCACTGCCAGGTAGTCCCAAAAGCCTTCCCCACCCAGAACCACTTTCTTGATCAAGTGATAGGCTGCCTTGGCTGTGTCGTCGCCGCTCGCGGATGGAGCGGCGGCGCTGGCCCCAACCCCGGTTAGAGCACCCATGAAGAGGATCAGCAGCGAAGCCAGGAAATAGGAACTGTCAGTGCGTTGTGGCGTGCGCGCCCCGAGCAAACCGTAAGGTCGCATAAATCCCTCCGAAAGTAGGGGAGGACCTGGTCCTGCCGTGTTCTTCTTTGGGCGCAGCTGCGCCCGCCCCCCGCATCCCTCACGCCGCGCTCCCCTTGGACACAACGTAAATGGCCAGAAGTAAGATGCCGATCCCAATCCAGCAAAAGGCAAAGGAGCGACGGCTGGCGCCTTTCCATTCCCCGGTGACAGCGCCCCAGAAAAAGCCCGTGACGATGTCCATGGACATGAACACGGGCCAGCCGATTATGCCCCCCAGAGAACCGAGCGAAGTGGCGCCCATGCCGTAGACAGCGATCCCACCAAACCATAGCAAGCCCATCAGCGCGCCTCCGAACCAGCAGCCAGCAGGCGCCCGCGCGAGGGAGAAGAGATGCCAGGTCCGGTTTTTGTTCAGCAGATACGCGCAATATGCGGCATTGATCAGGAAGCCCGCACTGACGGCCAGCGACCAGATGGGATTGGAAGCCATCGGCACGCTGGCGCCTTGCGCCAGAGCCCGTTGCTTCAACTCATCGCCAAACAGGAAACAGAAGTTCAACATGGCGGAGAAGATTCCGGCAAAAATGCAAATCACCAGGCCCAGTGCAAATCCCGAACGTGGGGCATTCTGAGCGACGCCAGCCACCTCGCGTTCGCGTCGTCGGCCCGCAATGGTTAAGAAGACAAGTCCCAGGACCATCACCAGCGTTCCGGCAATCAAGGCAAAACCGCGGCGAGTCAGTAATTGTTCGGAATGCAAGACCGCCAGGGGCAGGAGCGAGCCAACCGACGAGGTAATTCCCAGGATGATGGCAAAACCCAGGGCCATCCCAACACGGTCGATGCCCAAGCCGAACAGGGTCGCGCCAAGGCCCCAGCCGAATCCCGAGAGCGTGACTTTCAGCAAGGTGGACCACGAACTTCCCTGATAGACGCTGCCCAGGTGTGGAACGGTAGCCCCAGCGAAGACCCAGGGAATGATGACCAGCCCCGTCAAACAGAAGATCAACCAGGTGTTCTCCCAACGCCAAGCCGACATGCGTTTCGTGGGAGCGGCGAAGCTCCCGTTCAGGAGCCCTCCCATGACGACCACGGCAATTCCCCAGCCCATCGGACTGCTCATGAACCCTCCCGAAGAACCCTTAACCACCCGCGGCTATCGGTCACCTGAGTTCATTCGCGGGTATGGGGGCTGCTATCTGCACCCCGAATAGTAAGACCACTCGCTGGCCCAGGTGGCCACACGAAACCAGTAGCGGCCGAACATGATCAGTTGTTGGACGATGAAGAGCAGGGCGAGCGTCAGAGGCTCGCGATATGCCCCTGGGGATGCGCCGGCCAGTTGCGTGTCGACGAGATGCCACGGTATCACCAGCCGGTAGATTCCCAGCAGCGCAATTCCGCACAACGAGGGAATGGCATAGACCGCCAGCGCCTTGCCCAGGCGCCCCAGGGAAAAACCCAGAGCAGCGAGAAAGGCTTCCACGGCGCTGGCGCTTTCCTCCATCACCAGCTTGACTCGCGCATAGTCCATTACCAGGTTCACGAACACCAGTCCGATCAGGACCAGCGCCGTGACGCCCAGGTGGGCCCAGAAAACCACACGGTCATCGGACGCATCACTCGTCCACTTGTTGACAAGCTCACCCAGACTCTGGTGGAGCACCCGGAACACGAGCCAATAGCAGATCAGACCCATGATCATCAGGCGGAGCAGTCGCCAGGCGTAATGGCTGCTATCGCGGCAAAAGTCGCCGAGGGAAAAAGGCAGCTCGGCGCCTCGTCGCAGGCGGCCCAGGATGCCTCCGGCGAGAATCGTGTTAACCGGAATCGAGAGCAGCCCGAACAGGGCGATCATTTCAGCGTAACGATTGAGGGACCGCGGACTGTTCACGGAAAAGTCCACCAGCCAATCGGTCGAGAAACCGTACAAAAGGCTCCGGCTCATCAGGCTGTGACCCGTAAAGCTGAGAATACCCCGGTAGATGGGCAAGCCCGCCAAAAGGGCTAGCCCGAGGTTGGCGAGAAAGAGAACCCAAACCACCGAGCGTGTCCGTCGTGCAAGGCCGAACCCCTGTCTGATCGCTGCTCCAATGGTCATTTCCATCCTCCCCGATCTGTCGCGGCGCTCGGAGTCTACCCGCCAGGGCTCCACTTTAGCCCGACCTGCGGCCGGGAGCGCCGCCTCCCGCCGGCGGTCCTGAGGCCGGCGCGGATGCCCAGCTCAGGCCGGGCGCTAGGCGAAGAAACCCGCGGCGAAGAACAGATTCTCGATCCAGAAGATCCAACGCACGTACCATTTCGCGGCCGCCCGGTTGTCTTCTTGCGCCGTCCGGCTGTTGTCCGTGAAGTTGGCGTCGAGGGCCAGTTTCCGCTCGGGGTCAACCTCCACAGACTTTACCTTGGAGGGCTTCTCGTAAACGAATTTCACCCAACGGTACTTGCCGTCCCACTGCTCGCGGACGGTCTCGCCGTTTTCAAACTGCACCACCACCGCCACGGGCGCCACGGCTTCGCCCAGGCGGCGCACCACGACCGTGGAGCGGTAGCGCTTGTCCTTGCTCTTCTCGAAGGCCTCGGCAGCCGACTTCTCAAGGTAGGGCGTTTTCTTCCCACCCTCATCGTAAATGCCGGTCTTCCCTTCCAGCGGAGTGGTCTGGAGATCCGTCACCGCGTAGTTCACCTGGTTGGAGTTGTAGAAGAACTGCTGGAAAAACCAGCTCATGTCGCGCCCGGAGACCTCATTGACCACATTGATGAAGTCCTGCATGGTGGGGTGCCGGTAGCGCCAGCGTTGGTGATAGGTGCGCATCACCCGCGCCATGGTTTCCGCGCCCAGGTAGCTTTCGAGCGTGCGCAGAGTCAGCGCCGTGCGGGCATAGGAGTTCACTCCGTAACTCGCGCCACTGAGGTACTGCCAGCCGTTGTGGATCAGCTCATCGTCCTTGGCGTGCTCGAGATAGAACCCGCGGCCTCCTGTGCGTTCCGGAGATTGCACGCAGGAGAAATAGGGGCCGAGCGGAATGCCCCCCACCCCGGCGAAGGGAAAGCGTGGAAGATTGACCTGAAGCCACGGAGAAGCCTGGATGGGCATGCCCAGAACGTGCTCATAGTCGCAGCCCTTGCTGTAAGCCGCCTCCAGGACCTTGCCGGTGGAGTAAGTGTTGAACCCCTCGTCCAGCCAGGCCTCCTCAAATTCGTTATTACCCACCAGGGCATACCAAAACTGGTGGCCGAACTCGTGGACGGTGACGCCCTCGGGGCTGAAGGAATACTCGCCCGGCCAGAAATAGGTCCCGCCGGTGATGAAGGTGGGGTATTCCATGCCCCCGGTGTTGGAGCCGCGCGCCGGATCCACCACGGTCAGCGTGTCATAAGGATACTGCCCGTACCAGAGTCCGAAATACTTCAGCCCGTTGAAGGCGGCGCGGAAGTAGCGGTCCGCCAGGCTGCGATTGCTCGGCTGGAGCAGCAGCGTCACGCTCACGTCGCGCAGCGCGACCTGCTCGGCAGGGAGGTTCAGGATTCTGGTCCAGTTCACCAGTTCGTCGGCCCTCACCTCCTTGCCCCATTCGAAGCTGCGGGTAAGCTTGAGGAACTGCGGGCTGGTGGTCCAGGCAAAGTCGTGGACGTCCTCCTGGTAGAAGTTGTAGGTGGTGGTGCCGTCGGAGTTGCGCCGTTCGCTGCGGGAAAATCCCGTGGCCCCCAGGAGGAAGTTCGAGGGCACGGTCAGGTCCACGTCCCAGACCCCGTAATCGGCGTAGAACTCGGTGTTGGCGTGGAACTGGTGGCAGTTCCAGCCACCCTGCTTGCGGCCGCGGTCGCCGGGCCCCTCGTACACGCCGATTTTGGGAAACCACTGGGCCACCAGGAAATAATCGCCGTCGTACCCGGTGCGCGCCAGCGCCCGCGGCAGCTTGGAAGTGAAATCCACGGAGAGATCGATACTCCCGTGGGGTGGAATGGGCTGAGGGAGCGCCACCCGCATCACGGTTTGGTCGGCGGCGTTGTCATCGTCCGGGTGAACGAAGGTCATCGCTTTCGTCAAATCCGCTCCGCCGGCCACTTGCAGCTTGTTCACCTCCACCCAGCCCCACTTCTCCTCCTCGGGCTTGGCCTTCCAGTCTTTCAGCAGGTCATGCCGCCGGCTGACGGCCGATTCCCGCAGAAAGGTGCTGTCGATATTCTTGAAGGCGTTCAGGTAGAGGTGGAAATAAAGGTCGGGGATGGAGTCCTCCGTGTGGTTCCACCAGGTGAGCGTGTAATGGCCCTGGATCTTTTTCGTTGCCGGGTCCAGCCGGGCAGCCATCTTGTATCGGACGATGGGATGCTCAATGTGAGATTTGTAAGTTTGACTGCTGACGGGCGCCGCGCAGATAAGAATGAGGAACGCGAAGGTTAAAGTCCTGTGGGGGATTCGCATCGTCCTTCTCCTGGGTGGCATCACGCGAGGTGATGCCCGATGGGCGAACGGCTAAGATGCAAGGCTTGCCAACCGCGCGCATTCTACCAAATTGGCGGAAGTCAAGAGGCGGTTTTTCAGCGGGCTGCGATGTACCACCCACGCGGGGGTTCCAACCTTGCTGATAGAGACTTCCCCAAGCCTGTCCCGCCCGACTCCGGCCGGAGATTTTGCGCTTGACTTCGTGGCGCAGCCGTCTCGAAATGTCACCTTTCAGGATGCGCTTGAGTGGGTAGCGCGGTCCCGCTGAGCGGGGCCGCGGCCTGTCCTTCTGAGTTTCTTCCTCCCCGAACCCCGGTATTCTCTTCTGACTCCTGACTTCTGGTTCTTCCCTCTCCCGCTCGTCACTCGTCCCGCCACGGCGGGTCACTCGTCACTGGCTTCTTCGCCTCCTGCTTCCCGCCGCCGTGCGGTCCACCGGGACAGGAAGCTGAGCTGGAACGTTCTGTAGCGCTTCGGCCTTCCTTTGACTATAATGCCTCGCAGGAGACCACGACGATGGGCCTGATGATTGCGCACGAACCAGTCCCTATGCAAATGACAGAGGATGGCGCCGTACGAGTGGGCGGAACGCGCGTGACACTCGACACCGTGGTCGCCGCTTTTGAAGAGGGAGCGACGGCCGAAGAGATCGTGCAGCAGTACCCCCCGCTCCGTCTTGCCGACGCCTATGCCGTAATCGGTTATTATTTGCGCCATCGTTCCGAGGTCGAAGCTTACCTTGCGCAGCGCCGGAAAGATTCCAGGGAAGTCCGCCAGCAGAACGCAACCCGGTTTGACCCGACCGGTGTCCGTGCCCGTTTGCTAGCCCGCCGTTCCGAATGAATGGCTGGAATCCATGCTCCCGTTGGCAGCCGACGAGAATTTCAACAACGACATTGTCAGGGGAGTGTTGCGGCGAAATCCGCGATTGGACATTGTCCGGATTCACGATGTGGGACTTTCCGGCGCGGGCGATGAAGCAGTGCTCGAATGGGCGGCGCGAGAGGGACGCGTACTGCTGACCCACGATGTCTCAACCCTGACGCGCCATGCGTACGACCGGGTCAAAGCACGCCTGCCAATGCCGGGAGTCTTCGAAGTGAGCCGTGCCGTTCCCGTCGCCACGGCAATTGAAGACCTTCTCTTGCTCGCGGAACTCAGCCTTCCCGGAGAATGGGAAGGCCAAATCCGCTACCTGCCACTGTGATTTCTCAGCGTGCGGTCCCAACTCCTCTGCCCCCTACTCCCTAGTTCCTACTCGCTACTCCCTGCTCTTGAGGTGTACACTCGCAGCTACCGCGGATTCCAAAATGGAAATCCCGGACTATACCTTTGTATCAAGGGGTAAGTTAGGACGTGTCGATTCGAGCAGAGCAACTCGATGCGCGAGAGCGCGCGACGTGACAACCAACTCTGAAAACGGGCGCGCCTCGAACGCAGATCTTGTTCCCGCTCGTTTCGTGATGCCGGGCAGGGCAGCGACAAGACCCCGGTAAATGCTTGCCATCTGCTGGACAGTTGGCTGGTGCCCGGCGCGGACCAGGGCATTACAGAGTTCTCTGAATAGGCCGCTGGGTCTTCCATCATGAATATAAACGTCCGTCCCGCCGAGATCGCTGAGTGATTTCTGCAATCTTCGGTTTCTGGATTCGAGGACGAACCAATCATGCTCTCCAGGGTGCAACTTCTCCCAGGCAACCGCCAGTCCCAGCTCAAAGGACATGTTAAATCGCGGCGTGGGAGGCGGCTTCATGTCCAATTCGACCCGCGAAAGGTCATGGAAGGAGTAACGGCAGCTTCGGATGAGGCCAAAGATGCGGTCAAGCCGGCGCGCCCCGCCAGGAATCTCGAGCGTTGCCCTGGGCACAAGACCGAAGGCCGTGATCCCGGCAATATAGGCGAGATAGAGGGCTTGAAACGACTCGTCGTAGGGTATGTTGAGGAAAGCACCGAGCGGGTTGGCGGGAGATAGACTAGCGCTTGCGAGCTCTTGACCGGGCACGCCTGGTAGCACCCTTCCTTCCCGCGCTGACTCGCCGGGTACCGGAACGTCTTGGCGCAAAAGCGATTGCGTCAGCAAGCCTAACGAGTTCCTTTGCGCGCGATAAAGGAACCCCAACCAGCCGTGCCGTCTGCTCGACCGAAGGAACCGCCGTCGTGATCTTTACTGGTTCGCCCATACTCCGATCTCCCGTTTAACTCTACACCGGCTCCCCCCGGACCTCAAGGCCAAATCGGTTTTCCAACCAAAGAGCCCCTGGGGGCCACCGGGATGGGAGGGCCGCGATCCCGCAACGCGGATGGAGCGTTCCAAAACGAGGCGGTGGGGTGTACACTCGCAGCTACCGCGGATTCCAAAATGGGAATCCCGGTGGTATCTCAATCCGTTCGAGTTTTTTGACCATACGAGGAGCAGACATTATGAAAAAACTCTCTGAAGGGTTATCGGCCTTCATAGTGTTGGTGTTCTCTCTGGTTGTCCTCGTCCAGTCTCAGACGCCCTCGAGCCCAACAACAGCCCCAACAGCCACATCACCCTCTGCCATTACCACTAACCTCATCGCCTCCCCCGAGGATGTCGGTCTTTCATCAGAACGCCTGGAACGCATCGCCCACAACCTCCAGAGAAATATTGACGATGGGCGTATCGCTGGCGCCGTCACCCTCGTGGCCCGCCACGGCAAGATTGCCTATTTCAAAGCGTTTGGCATGGCAGACAGAGATGCGAAAAAGCCCATGCGCACAGATAGCATCTTCCGGATCTGTTCCATGACCAAACCCATCACCAGTGTCGCCGTCATGATGCTCTACGAAGAAGGACGCTTCATGCTGAATGAGCCAGTCTCCCACTTCATCCCGGAATTCAAGGATATGAAAGTTTTAGAGCCGCCCTATCCCCAGGACAAAACTTCTCCCCCTGGCGCCCTGGTCAATGCCAAGCGCCCCATCACGATTCGCCACCTGCTCACCCATACAGCCGGACTCACTTATGGGGGTGATCGTCTGGGCAAGAAATACCGCGAAGCTGGCATCGCCACCGGCCTTCTTCAGCAAGAAGGGACGATCGGCGATAATGTGAAGAAACTGGCCTTCCTTCCCCTCCTCTTTCAACCCGGCGATGCCTGGGAATACAGCCTGGCGGATGATGTGCTGGGCTACTTTGTGGAAGTGGTTTCAGGGATGCCCCTGAACAAGTTTCTCGAGGAGCGGATATTCAAACCGCTGCGTATGAAGGATACATGCTTCTTTTTGCCGGATGATAAGGTGTCACGGCTCGCAACGGCCTATACCTATTATCCGGAGAAGGGACTTCAGCCCATTCTTGATAAGCAGGTCGTGAAGGAAGGGGATTTCACCTACTCGGCGGATTATCCCTACAATGGGCCGAGAACCTATTTCTCCGGGGGGGGTGGCCTTACCTCAACGGCGGAAGACTACTACCGGTTCTGCCAGATGATGCTGAACGGCGGCGAGCTAAACGGTGTGCGCCTCCTAAGCCGCAAATCCGTTGAATTGATAACCCAAAACCACGTTCAGGGAAAGCTCGACGACATGGGTTACGGTCTCGGCTTTGGTGTCGCGAGCGAGCCCAGGCATTTGACGGAACTGGGTTCCATCGGTTCCTATTACTGGGGCGGATTCTTTTATACCGCTTTCGTCATCGACCCAAAAGAAGACATGATTGCCATCTTTATGGGGCAACTCCATCCAACCGGGGAACTAAACCTGGACGCAAAAACCATAAGGCTGGCCTACCAAGCACTCAAGGACTGAGAAGACATTTGCTGAATAAAAACTCGTGGGAGACAGGTTTCTAGCTCGCCAGGAATCAGCGAGACAAGAGTGTCATGAGTCAGCCCATGTTGAAACCGCGCGTGGCGCATCCCGCCGCGCGGGATGCGACCTCGGAAGCGGCCGCAAGTAGAATCTTCCAGTAGCAAATCACGGCATTGGAAGAGCAGGGACTAGGGAACAGGGGTTAGGGATTAGCGAAGTTGAGTTTGACGAAATGTGCCGCCCTAAAGGGCGCCTCTACGAAAAGTAGAGCCTCCAACTCGACCATGGCCGGTCTCCCGGCTTCTCTACCATCGGTAGGGAGTGGGGAATCGGGAGTAGGGAGTAGGAACTAGGGAGTCGGGAAACAACGTTGTGAAGACTTGCCGCGGCTTCCGTTAGCCCGCCGTGCGCGGGCGGGTGTTCGCCACGCGCTCCAGGCAGTTTCGTCCGATCCAGCATCCTCTGGCAGCAGAGGAAATGGAGGTTGAGATCTTTCATCCCTTGAGGCAGCCATGCGGCGCAGGACATTCATTCAGCGAATGGGCTTGGGAGCGGCAGCGTTGAGCTCGCTGAAAACCCGAGCCGCCCGAGCGACGCTCCCGCCGGGAGAGGCGGCGGGTTCGCAGGAGATGCACGCGGAGGTGGTTGTGGTGGGAGGCGGGACGGGCGGATGCGCCGCCGCCCTGGCGGCCGCTCGCAACGGCCTGCGCGTCATCCTGACGGAAGAGACGGACTGGATTGGCGGGCAATTGACGGCGCAGGCGGTGCCCCCGGATGAGCATCCTTGGATCGAGTCGTTTGGAGCCACCCGCGCTTACCGGGAATTCCGCGCTCGCGTCCGGGAGTATTACCGCCGCAACTATCCCCTCACGGCGGCAGCGCGAGCGCAGGCGGAATTGAATCCCGGCAACGGGAACGTGTCCCGGCTGTGCCATGAACCGCGCGTGGCGCTGGCGGTCCTGCGCGAGATGCTGGCCCCCTTCCTGAGTGGGATGAAACTCCAGATCCTTTTGCGCTCGAAACCGGTGGCCGCGGAAACCGCCGGGGACACCATCACCTCCGTGACGTTAAAGAACCTCGAAACCGGAGGGGTGGTCGCTCTCCAGGCTCCTTACATCGTGGATGCGACGGAACTGGGCGAGCTTTTGCCACTCACGAAAACCGAGTATGTAAGGGGAGCGGAATCGCAAGCCGAGACCGGTGAACCTCATGCCGCATCCAAACCCGAACCGAAGAATATGCAACCGTTCACCTATTGCTTTGCGATGGATTACCTCGAGGGAGAAGACCACACCATCGAAAAACCGCGGGAGTACGAGTTCTGGAAAAGCTTCGTGCCCCAATTGCTGCCTCCCTGGCCGGGGAGACTTCTCAGTTGGCAATGGACGGATCCCGTGACCTTGCAGCCACGCCAAGGCTTTATCGACCCGCTCGGAAAAGTACCTGTTCCTGAAGCCGAGAACCTCTGGCTCTACCGGCGCATTGCCGACCGGCAGAACTTTGTGGAAGGAACCTATCGCAGTGACATTACATTGGTGAACTGGCCGCAGAATGACTACCTCTTAGGGAATCTCATCGAGGTAACTCCCGCCGAGGCGGCGCGCCACCTGGAGCGCGCCAAGCAGTTGAGTCTGTCCCTCCTCTACTGGTTACAGACGGAAGCGCCACGCCCCGACGGCGGGATGGGCTGGCGCGGTTTGCGGCTGCGCAAGGACGTAGTGGATACCGACGACGGTCTCGCCAAGTACCCTTACATCCGGGAGTCGCGCCGCATCAAAGCCGAATTCACCATCCTGGAACAACACGTTGGCACGGACGCTCGCCTGCGGGTGACGGGAAAGAAGCGCGAGGAGATTACGGCGGAGCATTTTCCGGATTCGGTGGGCGTGGGGAGCTACCGCATCGACTTGCACCCGAGTACCGGCGGAAACAACTACATTGACATCAGCTCGCTCCCCTTCCAAATCCCGCTGGGCGCGCTCCTCCCCATCCGAGTTGAAAACCTCTTGCCAGCCTCGAAGAACCTCGGTACAACACACCTCACCAATGGATGTTACCGGCTGCATCCGGTGGAGTGGAACATTGGCGAATCCGTGGGGATGCTCGTGGCCTTCTGCCAAAGCCGGAAGGTCAAGCCCCGCGAGGCGCGTAACAAGCAAAGGTTGCGGGAGGATTTCCAAGAGATGCTTCAGGCGCAAGGGATTGAGATCGATTGGCCACGCCTGGCGCTGCGTTAGCACATCTGTGGCGGCGGTCGGCGCCTGCCCCGCATCGTCTGGCGCAGGGCCTGCCCTGATGCAGTCGGGCAGCGCCGTAGAGACGTTCCGTTGGAACGTCTCGCTTTGCGAGACGGCCCACCGGGCCGTCTCTACACCTCGGCTGCATAGAGCGCCGCTACAGAAAAGGTCGGCGGTCATCCCGGCAAGGTCGGGACAGGTAGATCGCCGTTACACAAGGGGAGCACAATGAAGAAATACATCTCAACAGTCTCAATACTTCTTTTCCTTGGGCTTGTCGTCCTGGTCCCGGTGCGGGCCGAAGATACATTGAACAGGCATCGTGTGGTGGTGGATTCCAGCGGCAAGTTGCTCTCCTGGGTCACGCCGCAGGAGAGGGCCTATGACCGGGTGATGCGGCTGGCGTGGGAGTTTCTGCTCCACACCGTACCCGTCGAGTCGAGCGGCTTGAAAACCTACTTCACTCATTGCTGCATCGACCAGAACAAATTGCGCGGCGACACCTGGCTGCACAATCCCGCTGGGCTTTATGGGATGTTGGCGGACTCCGCGGCGGCCTATTACGCCTACTCCGGCGAGCGCAGGGTGATCGAGCTGGTTCAGGAGCTGCTCGATTACCAGCTCGCCCACGGGACGACTCCGGCGAACTGGACCTGGGGGAGTGTCCCTTACGCGAGCGCGGATCCCGGCGCGACCGAGTACCGCGGCGCCCACGATTTCCTCTATGACAAGAAGAAAGCGGGACGAGGCGATGGGTACGGCGTTATCGAGCCGGATAAGGTCGGCGAATTGGGGATTGCCTACCTGAAGTTCTACGAGTTAACCGGGGAAGTTCGCTACCGCCAGGCCGCTCTCGCCTGCGCCAACGCTCTTGCCCGTCACGTTCGCTCCGGCGACGCCACGCACTCGCCCTGGCCGTTCCGCGTCTATGCGGAAACGGATGTGGCTCGCGAGGAATACTCCGCAAACGTCATCGGGCCCCTCCGCCTTCTCGACGAACTCGTCCGGCTGGATCTGGGAGACGTGCCAGCCTACCGTCCGGCTCGCGAAATGGCTTGGAAGTGGATGATGACCTTCCCCATGCAGAATGGCCGCTGGGCAGGCTATTTCGAGGACATCGCCATTTTCGAAAAACCCGAAAACTTCAACCAGTACAGCGCCATGGAAACCGCGCGCTACATCCTTCAGCATCCCGAGCTTGACCCCGAGTGGAAGACCCACGTCCCCAACTTGATCCAATGGGTTGAGAAGACCTTCGGGATCGACGTACCCGACGAGCCGGGCATCCAATGGGGCGCGCAAACCATTTCCGAGCAGATCGATGACATGCATAAGATGGGGAGCCACACCTCCCGTTACGCCTCGGTGAATGCGCTGTGGTATGAAAAGACTGGAGACGCCGCCGCGAAGGAAAAAGCCTTCCGGTCTTTCAATTGGGCCACCTACATGTGTCGCGAGAACGGCGCGGTCAACGATTTAGCCGTCGCCGACCAGACCATCTGGTTCTCCGACGGTTACGGCGACTACATCCGTCACTTCCTGGCAGGTCTGGGCTCGGTTCCGGAATGGGCGCCACCCGGGGAAGATCATTTGCTGCGTTGGAGCTCCATGGTCCAGAGCGTTTCCTATTTGCCTGGGGAGATCAATTACCTGACGTTCGACGACACCGCCACGGAAGTGTTGCGCCTGAACTTCTCGCCGCGTCGCGTCACTGCGGACGGCAAGGAGCTGCTCCGGCGGGCGGATCTTGCCCAGCCTGGATGGACGTTTGATGAGGCAGAGCACACCCTGAGGATTCGGCATGAGGGTTCTCGCCTGATCCGCGTCCTGGGCGGGACAACCAAGTGAGGAGAACGTCCGTCGAGCCCTGCGGTGGGCGTCCCGGCGATGCGAGTCGCTAGGCCGCGTGCCCGGGGTTGCGATGCCCCGGCACTTTTGGCTAGAATCGCTCCCTGCTATGAAAAGTGGCTTGCGGCTGCTTCTTCTCTTGATTCTCGCGCCCGCGGCGCTCCTGGCTCAGTCGCTCTCTCGCTACACCCGGTCCCAAGCCTCGGAGGCCCGCATCGAGGTCCGCGCTCGCGAAACCGCGCCTTTCCCCATCCCGCGCACGGTTTATGGATCCTTTCTTGAGGACATCGGCTACTCGATCTTCGGAGGAGTGTCCGCCGAACTCCTGGACAACCCCAGTCTCGAGGACTACGGCGCCAGTTTGGAAACGCTCAAGGAAAGGTTCACGGCTGACGCCTTCCTGCGTTCCACCGGCATGGGCCTTCCGCTCCCCTGGCTGCCGTTGCGAAACTCCGGGATGCGCTATGAGCCCCGCTGGGGTCACGCGCCCAACTCTCACCGCTACCTCTACCTGATGGGCCTGCCGGGCCGCGAGGTAGGAATTCGGCAGAGCGTCTATCTTCCCATCGAGCGGGAACTCGATTATCAGGGTGTGCTGTTCGCTTCGTCCCTGGAGGGTTCCGCAGAGCTTATCGTGAGCTTCCGGCGGCACGATGCTCCCGACACCGTCCTGGCCGCAGCGCAAGTTCAGGCGCCCGGTGGGGGACACTGGGCGAGGGTGCCATTTCACCTTACCCTCTCTTCGGGCGCCGTGAAGCCGCTGGAGCCTGTCGACTTCGCGGTGTCCCTGAAGGACGGCCAGCGGATTTCGCTGGATGAGATTCGACTTTATCCTGCTGATGCGGTGGATGGCCTCGACCCCGAGATCATCAAGGCGGCGAAAGCGCTGAACTCTCCGCTGCTCCGCTTCGGTGGCAATTTCACCAGTGGGTATCACTGGCGAGATGGGATTGGGCCGCTCGACCTGCGCCCCACCCAGCTCAATCAATCCTGGGGCTTCCCCGAGTACAACGAGTTCGGCACGGATGAGCTCATGAACTTCTGCCGGCTCATCGGCGCGCGCCCGCAAATCTGCCTGAACCTGGGCAGCGGGACGGTGGAGGAAGCTCGCGCCTGGGTGGAGTACTGCCAGGGAGGGTCGCACACGCCGGAGGGCGCGCGTCGCGCCTCCAACGGCCATCCCGAGCCTTATCCGGTTGCGGCCTGGGAAATGGGCAATGAACTGTGGGGTGATTTTCAGATTGGCTGGCAGACGCCCGCGGGTTATGCCGAGCGTTATCGCACTTTCTATCGCGCCATCCGCAGCCTGGTTCCGACGGATACCATGATCTTTGCGAATGGCGCGGACATCGACTTCTTCAAGGATTGGAACGACGCGCTCATTCGTGAGGACGCCGCCGAGCTGAGTTACCTCACCACGCACTTCGTCGTCGGCATGGAAGATATGGTGAACAAGTCGGCGGACCGCGACTCCGTGTGGGCCGCCGATTTTGCTGTTCCGGTGGGTGTGGGCCGCGCCCTCGAACCTCTGCGCGCGCAAATCGACTCGAATCCCGCCACCCGTGAGCGCGTTAAGTTAGCTTTTACGGAATGGCTGTTCGCTGCCCCGGACGCTTCGGCGTTCCCTCGTTGGGACAACCTGGGAGGAGCCCTCATTGCGGCTGGTTGGATGAACATGCTTCTGAGCCACGCCGACTTCGTCCCTGTTTCCAACATGACGGGCCTGATGGAGTTCGGGGGCATCTATAAGCGCCGGGGGCGCGTTTACGTCACCCCGCAATATTGGGCGTTCTCACTTTATTCGAACCACGCCGGAGACACCGTCCTCGCCACTCAAACCGAGGTGCGGGAATATGACGTTCACAACGGGCTGCGCCGTGTGCCGGAGATCCCCGACGTTCCTTATCTCGATGCCCTGGCCACGCGCAACTCGAACAGCGGCGCCCTGGTTCTGTTTGTTGTAAACCGCGACTGGAAGAATGCCATCCCCACAACCATCCGGCTCAAGGATTTTTCCCCGGCGGGCGAGGCCCGCGTCGAGACCTTGACGGCCGATTCCATCCTCGTCCAAAACAACGAAGAACACCCGGACGCGGTGCATCTCGTGAGTGCGACCGTGAGCGTTCCCCCTGCCGATCTCCGCTACGTGTTCCCGGCACGTTCGCTCACCGTGTTCACATTCAAACCCAAATGAGAAGCTGTGCTTTGGCTTTGGCCATGCACGTGGCTCCCTCCCTTTCGGCGCAGTCATTGTCCTGGTTGGCTTCGAGTGGCGCCGATTACAGCGCCGGCGGTTCTCCGCACGCTCCGGTGGCGCAGGTCCCGCTTTCCGGACCTGCGGTTTTTCAAGTTCCTTTTTCGGCTGTTAGGAGTTGATTCCTGCGATTCGAACAATGCCTTGCGCGGCGGTGCACGAACAAAAGATCTGGAAAAGCCGCAAGTCCGAAGAGCGGGACTTGCGTTACAAGAACAGCGATGTTGAAAAGCCGCAACACTCCCGCCACAGCGGGACGGGAGTCGCGTTACCAGAGCTCCTGGCCGGTGTATACTCTCCCGCGCCGCTCGTCCGGATTTTGTCAGTGAAGGGAGAAGTTCCATGTTTCCTCATTCGGAGAGACTTCGTAGGGCACGTCAAAGCGTCGCCGCCACGGGGATGCTGCTTACGGCACTCCTGATTCTGCCGATGTGCGTTACGGCCCGGGGCGATGCGCCGATCCGTTACTTGGCGGAAAAGAAGCTGTGGGTCTTGGAGACAGAGCGGACATCGTATGTCGTGGGGATCAACGAGCGAGACCAGCTCCAGAATGTTTACTGGGGCAGGAAGCTCTGGCGCGACCAGGATCTCTCTCCGGCGCACTCGCGGCCTGAGCACGCCTCTTTCGATTCTCCTGAAACGATGACAAACGGAGAGTATCCGGGTTGGGGCGGAAGGCAATACAGCGAACCCTGCCTGAAAGTGACACTGGCTGATGGCGTCCGCGACCTCGTGCTGAAATACGTTTCGCACGAGATCCGCGGGGATACCCTGCAGATTCGGGTGAAGGACATCCAGTATGACCTGTTCGTCGCGCTGACCTACAAAGTGTTTCCGCATCAGGACATCATTCGCAAGACGGCGGCGATTCAGAACCGCACGCCGCAAACGGTCACGCTGGAGAGCGCGCAGTCCGGTGTGTGGTACGTTGCCCCGGGCGATGGCTATCGGCTCAGCTACCTCACAGGCCGCTGGGCGGGCGAGACGCAGCTCATCCACGAAGACATTCATCCCGGAAAGAAAGTTCTGGAAAGCCGGCGCGGGAATACCAGCCACCAGTTGAATCCCTGGTTCGCCATAGACGAGCAGGGACACGCGGATGAACAGCACGGCCGCGTGTGGTTTGGCGCGCTGGGCTGGAGCGGTAACTGGAAGCTGGTAATCGAGCAAACCCCCGGCCTCCAGGTGCGCGTTGTGGGGGGGTTCAACGACTTTGATTTCGCCTATCCCTTGAAACCCGGCGAGAGCCTCGAGACGCCACCCTACTACGGAGGCTTTACGGACCAGGGTTTCGGCGAAGCCTCGCGGCTGATGCATCGCCTACAGCTTGAAGAGATTCTGCCGGACCACGCTGCGCCGCACCCGCGTCCCGTGCTCTACAACTCCTGGGAGGCGACGCTCTTTGACGTGAACGAGCCCGGCCAGAAAGCGCTGGCGGAAAAGGCGGCGAAAATCGGCGTCGAACTCTTCGTGATGGACGACGGCTGGTTCGGCCAGCGCAACGACGATCACGCCGGATTAGGTGACTGGACCGTCAACCCGCAGAAGTTCCCCAGCGGGCTCAAGCCGCTCATCGATTACGTCAACAGCCTGGGGATGGACTTTGGCCTGTGGTTCGAGCCGGAAATGGTGAACCCCGATAGCGACCTCTACCGCCGCCACCCCGACTGGGCTATGAATTTCCCGGGACGGCCCCGCTCCGAGTCCCGCAACCAACTGGTGCTGAACATGGCGCGCGACGACGTGAAGGAATACATCTTCGGCGCGCTCGACAAAATGCTTGCCGAAAACAACATCAAGTTTATCAAGTGGGACATGAACCGGCACTTCTCCGAGCCGGGCTGGCCGGAAGCCCCCGTCGCGGAGCAGAAGGAGATTTGGGTGAAATACACCCGAAACGTTTACGAGATCATCGACCGCCTGCGCGCCAAATACCCCAAGCTCGAGATCGAGTCGTGCTCGGGGGGTGGGGGACGCGTGGATCTCGGCATCCTTGCGCGCGTCAACCAGGTGTGGACCTCCGACAACACCGAAGCCTTCGACCGCCTGCGCATCCAGGAAGGCTTCAGCTTCGCTTACGCGCCCAAGGTGATGATGGACTGGGTGACGGATGTGCCCAACCTGAACGGGCGCAGCACGCCACTCAAGTTCCGCTTCCTGGTGGCCATGCAGGGAGCGCTCGGAATCGGCAGCAACCTAAACCACTGGTCCGAGGCGGATTTTGCCCTCGCCAGGCAAATGCTCGCCTACTACATAACGATTCGCCGGACCGTGCAGGAAGGGAACCTTTACCGGCTCTCTTCGGCGCGCGAAGGTAGCCTGACTGCCAATGAATACCTCGCGCGGGACGGCAAGCAGGCGGTGCTGTTTGCTTTCCTCCACTCGCAGCAATTCCTGCGGCCCGCTCCAACCGTGTACTTGCGCGGGCTCGAGGAGCGCGCGCTCTATCGCCTGAAGCCCCTCGATGACAAGCTGGTGGAGAAGCAAGAGGTCCTGAGCGGGTCATTCCTCATGAACCACGGACTGAACCTCAGATTAGTTGGAGATTACGACAGCACTTCCGTGTGGTTGGAGAAGGTTGAGTAGTCGCGGCGATGCCCCTCGGATCGGCCGACAGGTATTCGCGCGGGATGGTAAGGAAAGGTGGTGCCGCGGGACGGAGTTGAACCGCCGACGCCAGCCTTTTCAGGGCTGCGCTCTACCACCTGAGCTACCGCGGCACGAAATCGGTTGTTGGGTAGCGAGGCAAAGCTGGCGTCGGTCGGGGCCGAAAGGGCCAACCGCCGACGCTCCCGACTTGTCGGGACGCTCTACCACCTGAGCTACCGCGGCACGAAATCGGTTGTTGGGTAGCGAGGCAAAGCTGGCGTCGGTCGGGGCCGAAAGGGCCAACCGCCGACGCTCCCGACTTGTCGGGACGCTCTACCACCTGAGCTACCGCGGCGTCGATTCACCATTTTGGGGCGGATTCTACTTCCTGTCAAGAAATGCGCACGGCGCGGCGAAGAATCAAATGACTCTTCGGACATCCTTTAGTCGGCTTGCCGGCAAGTAGCTGGCTCGGCAGGTGAGCCTGACCCCTCCCTTACCTTAAGGATTGGTCCACTTCGCGCAGCCAGTCGGGGCGCTTGAGGACTTCGCGGGGGCGGGCGCCATCGGGCGCGCTGACGATCCCGTCCTTCTCCATCATGTCGATGAGGCGGGCAGCGCGGCCGTAACCGAGGCGCAGGCGTCGCTGGAGCAGGGAAGTGGAAGCCTTGCCGGACTCCACCACCAGGCGCACGGCTTCCTCGTAAACCTCGTCGAGTTCGGCGGTATCTTCCTCGTCTTCTCCGATCTCCTCCTCGCGATCGCGGTCACGGAACGGCTTGAGGAATTCCTCGTTATATTGCGGCTGCGACTGCGTTTTCCACCACTCGATCACCCGGCCGATTTCCGCTTCGGTGACCAGCGAGCCATGCAGGCGGACGAGCCGCGCCGTCCCCGGCGGCAGGAAGAGCATGTCGCCGCGGCCCAGCAGCGCCTCGGCGCCGTTCGCGTCGAGAATGGTGCGCGAGTCCACCTTGGAGGCCACGCGGAAGGAAATGCGCGAGGCGAAGTTGGCCTTGATGAGGCCGGTGATGACGTCCACCGAGGGACGCTGCGTCGCCAGGATCAGGTGGATGCCCACGGCCCGCGACATCTGCGCCAGCCGCGTGATGGACTCCTCCACCGCCTGGGGCTCGACCATCATCAAATCCGCCAATTCATCGATAACGATCACAATGTAGGGCAGCGGGCGCTCCTGATTCCCATTGGTGTCGAAGAGGTTCAGGGTCGAGTCGGGTTCAAAAATCTTGTTGTACTGCTCGATGTTGCGCACGCCGTGCTCGGCCAGTTTCTTCAGGCGACCTTCCATCTCGATGACTGCCCTGCGCAGCACATTGGCAGCCTGCTTGGGCTCGTTCATGATGGGCGTAAAGAGGTGCGGGGCGCCTTCATAGATACCCAACTCCACGCGCTTGGGGTCGATCAAGATGAGCTTGACTTCCTCGGGCGTGGATTTGAACAGGATGGAGTTGATCATGGAGTTGATGGCTACGCTCTTCCCCGAGCCGGTCGAGCCGGCGATCAGCAGGTGTGGCATCTGAGTGAGGTCGCCAACCCTGATTTTCCCGGTGATGTCCTTGCCCAGGCAAAGGGTTAACTTGGATGACGACCCGGCAAACTCGCTGGATTCCACCAGCTCCCGCAGGTGAATGGTCTCGCGGTGCAGGTTTGGCACCTCGATGCCTACCGTGGACTTGCCGGGAATCCGGTCAATGAGGATCGACTCAGCCTTCATCGCCAGGCAGAGGTCGTCCGCGAGGTTGGTGATGCGGCTGTACTTGATGCCGGCTTCCGGTTTGAACTCGTAGGTGGTGACGACCGGGCCCGGATGGATCTGCGTCACCGTGCCCTTCACCTCGAACTCGGCGAATTTGGCGGTTAGACGTAGCGCGCGCTCCTTCAATTCCTCCTCGTCGATACCCTGGGCATCTTCCGGGGGACGCAGGAGTGTGGCGCTGGGCAGCTTGTAGCCATGAACACCGCGCCCCACGATCTTGGGCGCGTAGGCCGAAGATTCCAGCCCGGACCGGCGCGGGCGTTCCATCGGTGAGACGGCCGGCGCGACCGCCGTCCCGGCAGGTTTCTCGCTCGTGGCCAGGGCCTGCGTGCCCTCATCCGCTATGGATTTCCCGGCCGGGGCGGTGGGCGAAAGGGCAATGGTTCTGGCGCGTTGCACCACCACGGGCTGTTTGCCGACCACCTGGGCGCGCTCCACTTCACGCCGCAGCCGCGCGCGTTGACGGGCTTCGCGCCAGGCGTTCCAGCGCGCAGCAAGCGGCCGGATAAAGGCGAACCTCGCCTTCAGGAACTCCCAGGCGGCGGAGAAAGAAAAGCGCGTGACCAGAAAAAGCGAAGTAAAGAAGACCGTGGCGGCAACAATAGTGGCGCCCACGCGGTTGAGCGTGTGCACGAGCCCCAAGGCGGCGAAATAACCTAGCAGGCCGCTGCCTCGGATCAGGCCTCCCACGGCGGGTGTGTAGGGGAAAAGGTCCAGCAGCGCCGCGAGTGAAGCGACCAGCATCACCGCGCCGACGGCTTTCGTCCAGGGCGCTTCAAACGGTCGCACCATCAAAAGGCGCACGCCGACCACCAGGAACCCCAGGGGCAGAAGGTATGCCACCCACCCCAGCCCCTGATAGAGCGCGTCGGCAACAAAAGCCCCCACCAGTCCTATCCAGTTGTGGACGGACGACCCGCCAGGCGTGGAGGCGTTCAAGGAGGGGTCTTGCGGCTGAAATGAGAGGAGGCTGAGCAAGACCAGCAATGCCGCCACGCTGAGCAGGAATCCGGTCAGCTCAGAAAGCCGGCGCGCGTCGAGAAGCGCTAGCTTGGAGATTGAGGTCCGGGTGTTGGAGTCCTTGGACTTGGCGGGTGTAACCGGGGATGGGCTGGCCATGCTAAAGCCTCTCTCGCTCGAACCGGCTTCGCGAAGAAAACCTCACGGGTCACAGGTCTCGGGCACCAGGGGCCGGCTTGCTTCGGCGCCTGATACCTAGCGCCTGTTCCCTAGGCGTGACGCAATCCCCATCCGAGGAGCAATACTAACACGCCTAGTGCCACGCGGTAAACAATGAAAATCTTGAAGGTGCGGCGCTCCAGGTAGCGGATGAGCGCGGCGATGACAAGGTAGCCGACCAACCCCGCCACAACCACGCCGACGGCGAAGGGAAGGCGCATCTCTGCTGGCAGCCCCGTGTGGCGAATCTCCAGAAGTTTTTTCAAGGCGGCGCCGGCGATGATGGGGGTGGAGAGCAGAAAGGAAAACCGCGCGGCGGTTTCGCGGGACATGCCACGGAACAGCCCGGCCGTCATGGTAATTCCCGACCGCGACACCCCCGGAATGACGGCGAGCGCCTGCGCCGCACCCACCACCAGGGAGTCCCGCAGGCGGAGCTGCTCCAGCGCCAGGGTATGCCGCGCGAATCGCTCGCCCACCCACATTAGTAGTCCGACCAGGATCAGCGCCGCGCTGATAATCACGGGTTGGCGGAGTTGCTGCTCGGCGGCGTGCTCGAAGAGCCAGCCTGCAACGCCGGCGGGAATCGTGCCTGCCACCAGGTGCCAGAACATCCGGCGGTTCTGCCGGACCTTTGGATCGGCGGGATTGGCCACGCCCGCCGCGGCGGTGACCATCTCAAACCACATGCGCCAAAAATAGAGCAGAACCGCCACCAGCGTTCCGGCGTGCAGGGCAATGTCGAACGTGAGCCCGGGGTCATCCCAGTGCAGCAGCCAGGGAAAGAGCGCCAGGTGCGCAGTGCTGGAGATGGGCAGAAATTCCGCGAGGCCTTGAACGACGGCGAGAACGACAGCTTGGTAAAGGGGCATAGGAATTTTGGATTTTAGATTTTTGATTCGCCAGGACGTTATCGGGTCGTTCCCGATTCCTCAGCGTTTGATTGAGGCCACGGTCATGGCGGCACAGCATCCCGGCTGGAACCTGGCGCTACACCTCCAAGATCACCGGCAGGATCATGGGGCGCTTGCCGGTCTCCTGGTGGAAGTGGCGGCGCAAGGCGGTTCGGATCTTTTCTTTAATCACCCCCCAGTCACCGACTTCCTCGAGGTTGGACTTCTCAATCGTCCGCAGGATGACCTCGCGGGCGCTCTCCAGCAGGTCCTTAGCTTCATCCAGCGGGACGAAGCCGCGGGAGACGATTTCCGGCCGGATTTCGAGTTGGCCGGTGTGTTCGTTGATGGCCAGGATGGGAACCACGATGCCGTCTTCCGAGATGTGCCGGCGTTCTTTAAGGATAGTCTCCTCCACCTCGTCGAGGCTTCCCATGTCGATGCAGACGCGGCCGACGGGGACCTTGCCATTCCGGCGCGCGCCGCGCTCGTCGAATTCCAGCACGTCTCCGCTCTCCAGAAGGAAAGCCTTTTCAGAAACGGCTGCGAGCTGCTGTGCCAATTCGATGTGGCGATGGAGCTGGCGGTACTCCCCGTGGATGGGAACAAAATACTTGGGCTGCACAAGGTTCAGCATCAACTTCAGTTCTTCCACGCTGCCGTGTCCGGAAACGTGCACGGGAGGGTTGCTCCCGTCGTGGTAGTGGACGTTGGCGCCGCGCCGGTAGAGGTGGTCGATCATGCGAAAGATGGCCTTCTCGTTGCCGGGAATGACCCGCGCGGAGATCACCACTTCATCGCCCGGCTCGATGGAAACCCAGCGGTGGTTGTTTACGGCCACCCGCGAAAGCGCCGCCAGGGGTTCCCCTTGGCTGCCCGTGAGCACAATGGCCACCTGGTTGGGCGGCAGCGTCTTGAGGTCTTGGGGTGGCACCAGCAAACTGTCGGGCACGCGCAGCCTGCCCATCTGCTGGGCAATCTCCGAATTCTGGAACATGCTCCGTCCCACAAAGCAAAGCCGGCGGCGGTGCTCCAGCGCCAGGTCCGTGACGATCTGCAAGCGGTGCAGGGAAGTGGCAAAGCAGGAGATCAGGACGCGGCCCTTGGCCTCCGACATGATCTGCGAAAACCGCTCGCGCACGGCCCGCTCCGAGGGTGTGAGGCCCGGCTGGTCGATATTTGTCGAGTCAGAAAACAGCGCCAGAACCCCCTTGCGACCGTAATCGGCCAGCGTGTGCAGATCGCTGACGTGCTGATCCGGGGGCGTGGGGTCAAACTTGAAATCGCCGGTATGGAGGATGGTACCGAGCGGTGTGGTGAGCGCCAGGGCCCCAGCTTCAATGATGCTGTGGGTCAGGTGGATGAACTCCACGCGGAACGCCCCCACCTCGAAGGGCTTGCCGGGATGCATCTCGCGTAGCTCCACCTGGTCGGCCAATCCGTGCTCTGCCAGCTTCGCCCGCACCAGCGCCAGGGTGAACGGTGAGCCGTACACTGGCGCGTCCACCTCATCCAGCACGTAAGGGAGCGCCCCAATGTGGTCCTCGTGGCCGTGGGTCAAAAGGATGGCGCGCAGGCGGTCCTGGTTCTTGCGTAGGTAGGCCGTGTCGGGGACAACGATGTCAACCCCCAGAAGCTCGGCGTCTGGAAACATGACGCCGCAATCCACCACCAGCAGATCGTCGCCATACTCGAAGGCCATCATGTTCATTCCGAACTCGCCCAGGCCTCCGAGGGGTATTGCCCTTAACTTGTTATTGGTCGAAATGGTATCAGTGCCTCCTTGCCAGCATTTCATCCTAACACATTTGGAGCTTTCCAAGCGGGCGGGCTTACCTTTCTGGCAAGCGCTTCCGAATATGCCGCGTGGTGGAGCCTGCCCGCCACGCCGGAGCCGGGCAGCGGCGTCCCCACCACCTGTTGCGGTTTGTCCGGAAGGATGGCGCCACTTGCAACTGCATCGGAGGGCGGAGAGCCCCGCCGTCAAGTCGGCGCTCCTTTCCCCCGGCGGGGCGCCCGGCGCTTGACAACAGCGTGCCGGTTGAGATAGTTTAATATTGAACTGCTTGAACTGGAGCTAATCGGTGGGCTCTCATTATCGGGGAACAAAGGGAGAAATCCGCGCCTTAGACGCTTACATCAAGCTGATGCGCGCCGCCGAATCCGTCTCGGCTCGAACCAGCCAGCATCTGGGGGCCGCAGGATTGACCCTCAGCCAGTTCGGCGTGCTGGAGGCGCTTCTCCACCTCGGGCCGCTCTGCCAGCGCGCCCTAGGGGAGAAGATCCTGAAAAGCAGCGGCAATATCACCGTGGTAGTAGATCATTTAGAGAAACGCGGTTGGGTGGAGCGCAAGCGCGAGGGAGACGACCGGCGGTTTGTGACCGTGCATTTGACGCCTCAGGGGCGCCGCTTGATCCGAGGGATCTTCCCCCGGCACGTGCGCGCCATCCTGGAGGAAATGGGCGCCCTCAAGCCCCGCGAGCAGAAACAGCTCGGCCGGCTTTGTCGCCGCCTGGGGTTGCAGAAGAGGAAGTGACAGGCGGGCTCGTTGGGAAACTAATTCAACGTTGAACGACTCTAATCAAAGGTAAGCGACTTGACAAGGCAGGTGCCTTAGGCCACCTGCCAAAAGGATAGGTTTTATGCGGTCCAAGAAGACGCTTTGGGGGTTGCTCACCGGCCTGCTGCTGGCGAGTGCGGCAGCCGCCGCCGATCGGTACGAGATCGACCCGGTGCATACCGAGGTGGGTTTCTCGGTCAAACACCTGGTGATCAACAACGTCCGGGGCAAGTTCAACGACTTTTCAGGCACAATCCTTTACGATGAGAACGACATTACAAAGTCTTCGGTGCAAGTGAGCATCAAGGCGGCCAGTATCGATACCGGGGTCAAGGATCGGGACAACGACCTGCGGAGCCCCAACTTTTTCGATGTAGCGAAATATCCCGAGCTCACCTTCCAGAGCCGCAGCATTGAAAAACGCGGCGACGGTTACGTAGCCGTCGGCGCCCTTACCATGCACGGTGTCGCGAAGGAAATCGCTCTGCCCTTCACCCTCAACGGCAAGATCAAGGACCCCTGGGGGAGCGAACGGGTGGGGTTCGAGGCCGGCTTGACGATCAACCGGCAGGACTGGGGGATTAACTACAGTAAGGTCATGGATAACGGCGGGCTAATGGTCGGTAACGATGTGAAGATTGAGCTGAACGTGGAAGCAGTGAAAAAGTAAAGGAGGTTATTCATGGCGACCAAAGTCCAGGTCATCTTCTACAGCATGTACGGCCACGTCTACCAATTGGCCGAAGCGGTGGCGGCCGGGGCGCGCGAGGTCGAAGGCGTCGAGGTGAGCCTCTTCCAGGTTCCCGAACTGGTTCCCGAAGATGTTCTGGAAAAAACCGGGGCGAAAGCCGCCCGGGCGGCCTTCGCGCATATCCCGGCGGCCAACCCCGGCCAACTGGCCGAAGCCGACGCCATCATCTTCGGAACGCCCACCCGCTTCGGGAACATGTGCGCGCAGATGCGCAACTTCCTGGACCAGACGGGGCCGTTGTGGGCAAAGGGAGCGCTGGTGGGCAAGGTGGGGAGCGTCTTCACTTCCACCGCTACGCAACACGGCGGACAGGAAACTACCATCACGAGTTTCCATTCCACGCTGCTTCACCATGGCATGGTCATTGTCGGTGTGCCTTACTCCGAGCAGCGGCTCCTGAACATGAGCGAGATTACGGGCGGCTCGCCTTACGGGGCGTCCACGCTCGCCGGCGGTGACGGGAAGCGCCAGCCCAGTGAGAACGAACTTGCCATTGCGCGCTTCCAGGGCCGTCACGTGGCCCAGATCGCCCGCAAGCTCAAAGCCTGAGGTAAGCGCGGACCTCGTGTCCGCGCCCACCCTGTAACGGCGCTCGGCGCGTGGCCCGGCTTGCCGTGGGACCAGCGAATTCCTGTAGCGCAGACCGGTGTTGTGGAGGCTGTCTCAAAACTAGGAGTATGGAAGGCGGAGTGCTAAGCGAATAGGCATGAGCCAAGAGATACGCGCCAACTATGATCAGATCGATTTGTTACCGCAGTGCTTGGAAGACTGGGTGCCGAGG
>Ga0315279_10000418_pt1 | contig 86264 bp, 73 predicted proteins | sample YL17G06_20_MG_FD_203694 | JGI IMG/M metagenome (GOLD analysis project Ga0315279, IMG submission 203694) | Sediment microbial communities from Yellowstone Lake, YNP, Wyoming, USA - YL17G06_20 | ecosystem: Environmental > Aquatic > Freshwater > Lake > Sediment | place: USA: Wyoming | collected...
CTCAAGTAAGGAATTTTGGCCAAAGTCTACGGATGAGTTGAAGTCGATCCCAACCATTTTTTCTCACAACCTATTGAATCTATTTGCCTTACAGCGATTTTCTAAAACCTTAACGGGACAGTAGTGATTTTAGATTAAAAGTCATCCCATTGGTAGGCGCGGATTGGAAACAGAAGCTTCATGACAGTCTCGATCCACCATTTACATCACTTGCTGCAGGTCCATATGAGTACGGAGGTCAGGCTTCGTTCGACGCAGTGGTGAAGCTCGCAGTAGATGGTTTGCGCGCCCGCACGGCGGTAGTCGAGCCATATGTCAGCACCGATTGGAACGCGGAACGCAGTTATGTCTACGGTCGCACGTTCCGTGGTTCTCCTGAGTACGCTCAACGGATTCACTTCTTCGCGGAGGCGATCGACTACAAGAACCTCTACGACCTCCCGGACACTGTTAAGTATCTGGGCTATTGCGTCGTACGCCCTATACAAGCCTTCCGTGTTGGGGACACAGTTCTTGCCAGCCCGTGCACTGTCGCACCTGCTGACGCAAATTGGGTACATTGCCTGGCGCAGTTTAATGTGTCGCTTTTGGGTAATAAACTCTCTGTTTTAGGCATGCCATTTTTTCAACAGGATACAACAGTTGGTGTATGTGCACACGCCGACCTCTGGATGGTTGCCCGCTACTTGAACATCAAAGGCGAAATCCGTAGATACCGGCCGCCTGAAATCGCGGAAATTGCCACTGGCACCCTGTCTCTAGGTCCCCCGAGGGCGGGGTTGTTCGACTGGCAGATGGCGGGGGCTCTAGCAAATATGGGACTTGGCCCCATGATCGAGTATCCGGCTGACCCTGGCGCAGCCAAAGAGTTCATATTCAGCTGTGTTGAGAGTGAGCTGCCTGTCATAACGGGCATCCCTGCGCACGTCGTAGTTGTTATCGGGCACCATTACGACGATGACCACAAGTTTGCGCAAGGCGTGCGCAGCATAGCCGACGCTGTAGATTGTTTCATTGCACACGATGATGCCGCCGGCCCCTACCTGAAAATGCCTGTCGGCCCGAGAGTCCCTGCTGACGGGCCGTCAACACAGTTGCTCACTCTATCAGAGCAAGAGGTCGATGTCTTCATCGTCTCGTTTCCGGCAAGAATCAACATGTATTGGCAGGATGCTCGCGACACAGCGATGGTTTGGATTGAGGAGATAGACAGATATGTAGCGGGCTTGCTCGGGCTTGGAGAAACTGTGGTCTGGAGGAAGGAAGACCTCCAAAACATAGTGCTTCGAGCTTATCTGCGATTGTCAAGCGACTTCAAAAACGACCTTCTGAACCCCACACCGGATATGCGAAGGAACGAGACAATAATTGCAAAGTACAAATGCATGCACATGCCTAAATATGTTTGGGTAATTGAACTGGCGAGTCGTTCAGATTTGGAGGGGATTGCTCTGACCCGGAGAAAAATTAGAGCGGAGATAGTCCTCGATTCGACGGCGAACAGACACGTCCCCGAAGAGGCATTGTTGGCCTTCCATTTCGATGGGAAAATGTTCATCCCGAGACGAAATGGCAGACCGGCAGAACTCATCCCTGTAGAGGAAAAGCCCTACAGTCCTCTTAAGAGGTCTAAGCATCAGGGCTGAGTTTAACATCGTAGTTTATTACGCTAGAACATACCACCTGGACTTTTACGGTGGCTGTCAGAAAAATAACTGATCCTGAAGCCTTTAGCGGGCAACCTTCCTAAAGACCGCCCACGTCCAAACGATAATACTGATAAACGTGATGCAACCGGAATAAACCCTACTACGATGAGCGCATAAAAAAAACAGGGCTGAGGTGCGGAGGGAGAGGAAAAGCGAGATATCCTCAGCCCTGTTGAATGCTCAAGTGTATCTTATATCAAAAAGCTCTAAGAAGCCATACTTTTTTTTGCCAGAAAATGTTCTTTTCCAGCAAAAATTTGTTCATTGAAATCCCGCCAGGTGGCAATTCCCCGGCTGCCAGACGCTCGTATCTGAGCGATTCTGGCGTCTTTGCCTATCTCAGACCGCATTTTACACGACTATTCGTACAGACGCAAGTATAATTTGCCGACAAAAGTAAAAATTTTCGGAAGTGTGGACTTAACGCACAACATCCCTCACCCACGAAATCAGCCCAAAAATCACGATTCTTAGGATTCTCATTTCTTTTTATTTAGAAATTTTTCATTTTTCTTGCAACAATATCTCACAACTATTATAAGGTGAGGTGATTTTCTTCTTGTCTTTGGGTAAGGTTTTTTGGTAAAATAGGTAAAATAGAATTAAGTGCAGACAATCAATCACTCGACATATCAGGGTGAAAGGATTGCTGAATGGACAAGCAAACTCGCCCAAAGCCATGGTATGAAGCCAGCGCGATCTTGGCACTTGAGCCTGAAAGCGGCAAGAATCATATTGTATCTGTTAGCCCGCGTGCAATCGTGGCTGCGGGGAAGCGGAGCATGGGACAGGCTCGTGAGTGCGCTTATCTCTTACCGGACGTATTACAAGTTCCAAGGCATGTGTGGAGAGGATTAAGGTGGGATGACGATGAATTGTACAGCGATTGCCCAGGATGGTTAAGTTACTGTAAGATTCCTGCCTGCTCATATAGTGAAGATGGTATAGAGCAAGCCCCACGACCGAACCGCGTTTTTATGGCATGTGTAAACGTTGATAGAATCGTATACAATTGGTGGTGGGTTCCATGCGACGCAAGGGACCGGGAATGCCCCGAAAATTATGATGTTCGTTTTAGGGAGCTACTCCTATGAAACACTTAACAAATGAACAATTCGCTAAGATGGTGTTGGATACGGCATCGGCGGAACAGCCTTTCAGGCCAAACGCTACCTATGACCCTGATGGTGATTGTATTGAGTTTATTATCAAACCAGATAATTTCTATGCCCATCGTATTGATGAATTGCTGACAGTTTATTACAGTGAAAAAACAAATGAAGTTGTTGGTTCGCTTATCAAGAGCGTGAAAGCTTTCTGTAAGAAGCTCATTCAACAAAGTCCGTGGTTTGCAATTGTCGTATATAAACCACCGATACAATTATCTCATCTTTTTCTCGCACGATTGACGCAACTTCAAGGCACGCCAGACCAAACAGCAGAGTTGCACTTGCTTACTACTTATAAGGAATTGATTAATTGTGCCCAACAAGAGAACATAGAAATCCCCGGCGAAGTCTGTAAGGCGTAATCCAGTTTATGCGCTGCCCCTGAAGTTGTGTTTTCATATCCCTTCTGTACTTAAAGTACATACTTCCCAGATTTTTTTGTGCGTTAAATATATACTTCCGAAAATTTTTTGCAGGTTCGCCTATGCTGACAGATAACATCCTGGAGCTTATTGGGAATACGCCCCTCTTGCAGTTGAAAGGCGAAAGAATCTTCGCCAAAGCCGAATTTCTCAATCCAGGTGGCAGCATAAAAGACCGCGTGGCCTTGGCGATGTTGGAGGCAGCCAAGCGGGATGGAAAACTCAAGCCCGACTCCATAATCGTCGAGCCTTCCAGCGGAAATACCGGCATAGGCCTGGCCCTGGTGGGGCGATTGATGGGCTATAAGGTTCGCATCGTAATGCCGCAAGGCATGAGCGAAGAACGAAAAAAACTAATCAAGGCCCTGGGCGGCGAACTAGTGCTCATCCCCGATAAGGAAGGGCTGGCCGGCGCCGTGCGGACGGTCGAGGAAATGGCTGCCCAGGATAAGCGGATTTTTGTGCCGCAGCAATTTAAGAACCCGGAAAATCCTCGCGTCCATTACGAGCAGACCGCCCGTGAATTGTGGCGGCAGATGGGCGGAAGAATCGCCTGTTTCGTAGCCGGGGTCGGAAGCGGCGGCACGCTCCAGGGCGTCGGAAAGTTTCTCAAAGAACAAAGGCCGGGCACAAAAATCGTGGCGGTCGAGCCGGAAGGCAAATCAGCTATCCTCGGCCACGAGCCAGGGCTGCACCAGATTCAGGGCATAGGCGACGGATTTGTGCCCGATGTGCTGGATGTGTCTTTGGTCGATAGTGTCGTGGAAGTAAGCGACGATGCGGCGATAGAGACCACCCGCCAATTAGGTAGAGATTACGGATTGCTCGTTGGCATCAGCTCCGGCGCAAATATCTGGGCGGCACGAAAACTGGCAGAAACCATCACTGGCAACATCACCACGGTTTTACCCGACAGAGCCGAGCGCTACTTCAGCACAGCGCTCCTGTAAGTTTAGCCGTCGCCGGCACGCCTGCCCTGAGCTTGCCGAATGGGGCGACGAGCTCCGGATTTTTTCTTTCCTTTGCGGCTAAAATCAGCCATAATTGGGTTGCAGAAATGGTGGGCAGAGCCCATCGCACGTCTTTTTGGATTATTGAAGGGATAGAGCTATGAAAAACATTATCGCCGTATTTGTAATCGGGACGCTATTGTTTGGGCTATTTACCGGCTGCGCGAAAAAAGAGCCGCCATCACAGAGCAATCCCGATGCTGAAAAAGCCGCTGTAGCGGCTGCGGATGTCTGGCTGAAATTGGTGGATGTCGCCCAGTACGACAAGAGCTGGCAGGAGGCCGCGGAATTTTTTAGAAACGCCCTCTCGCAGCAAGATTGGCAAAAATCAATGGAGACTTTTAGGAAGCCGCTGGGCGCGGTTGTTTCCAGAACGCTCAAATCGAGGCTCTACACGACCACCGCGCCGGGCGCGCCGGATGGCCAGTACGTGATAATTCAGTACGACAGCAGCTTTGAGAACAAAAAGTCTGCCGTCGAGACGGTAACGCCGATGCTCGATAAAGACGGCAAATGGCGTGTCTCCGGCTATTTTATCAAGTAGGCTGTGCTCGCCTTTATATAGTGTCGATAATACTATTTACGCTGCAGCGAGGTTTGTTATACTGCCAGGGGTAAAATAAGGCTCGGACGTACTAAGCACAGGAGGTGAAGTTGCGGATGGATACCTGCGTTATCAACCTGACCGAATCAGCTTTTAAGTACGGTAACCTTAATCTGCGCGCCTGCGGCAATGACTTTTTTCCGCCGGACGCCTTCGGCGGCCCAAACAAAAAAGCCGGCCTGGGCGTCCAAGTCACACTCGAAGCGCAAGGACTTCCCAATCCGATCAGCACGGATATTCCCACAGATAGAGTCACAGGCCGACCTCGTTGGATGTTCAGAGAGAGGAAATGGCTTAAAGAGTTTGTTCGCTGCCACAACCTTGCTGTCGGAAATAAGGTCGTTCTCTATCGATTGAACAAAGGGGCATATACTCTGAGTGCCCACACGCGGCCGATGCCCATAGACTTGTTTGAAGATACTCTGACACCTATCGTGTATGCCCAAAAGCTTGCGGAACGGTACATCCACTCGACTACTGCCGAGTATAGAAAGCAAAGAGGTCAGTTCTTTACGCCCCCTGAAGTGGCAGCATTTATGGCAAAGCTGGCGGTGAAAGGAAAAAATCCCCCCGTGAGGATTCTTGACCCTGGAGGAGGCGCAGGAACGCTATCTTGTGCCGTTTGTGAAGAGTTGTCAAGAAGGCAAGTTATTAAAAGAGTTGAAATCGACACCTATGAGAATGATGCGGGCTTGGTTCGCGTACTCCACGAGTCATTAGGTCACGCATCTCGCTGGTTAGAAAAGCGAGGTATTCAGCTCGATTTTAAGATAGTTAGTGAAGACTTCGTGTTGTCAGCCAGGCGAGCGAGAAGAGATGCATGTTGGCGCAGTTACGATTTAGTTATTGCGAACCCCCCTTACTCAAAGATTTCGGCAAAGGACCCACGTGCAAGAGCGGTAAGTGAAGTAGTATACGGACAACCGAACTTATATACGCTTTTTATGGCAGCTTCCGTGAAGCTCCTTGGGGATTCAGGTTTTATGGTGTTCATAACACCCAGAAGCTATGCGACCGGACATTACTTTACGGCATTCAGAGAAGTCTTTTTTGCGCAAGTCAAACCTGTAAGAATCCATGTTTTCGAGTCGAGAAAAGACGTCTTTCCCGGACAGTCTGTCTTGCAAGAGAGCGTAATCCTGAAAGTGCAAAAAGGGACAGCGAAAGCAAATGTCTCTATTTCGAGATCGAAAGACTCCAGCGATTTAAACGCATGCCCCCAGCGTAAGGTTCCGCTTGGTGACGTGCTTTTCCGCACTAAGAAGGATGTTGTTCTCAGGTTACCCCTTGATGCTTTAGATGATTTGATAATCGAGATTGTGCATTCGTGGCAGCAAACACTTCTGAATTACGATTTGCATATAAGTACAGGGCCCGTCGTTCCTTTCAGGGCAAAGGATTTTATACCTGACGATGGTTCTTCAACAACAGAACGTTTGGTGCCATTGTTGTGGATGCAGAACGTTCAGCCGATGAGAATTATTTGGCCTCGTAACGGGTTGGGCAGCCGAGATGCAAATCACCAGTTTATTGTCGGGAATTCTGAGACGCGTCGGCACAGGCTTGTTCTGCGTAATAGAAACATGGTCCTCTTACGTCGGTTTAGTGCGAAAGAGCAAAAGCGGCGGCTGACGGCTGCCCCCCTATTCGGGGAGCAACTAGATTTTGAGTTCGTAGGGGTCGAGAATCACCTCAATTACATACACAGGCGAACGTCTGAAATGAGTTGCGAAGAAGCTGAAGGTTTCGCGGCAATCTTCAATAGTCAACTGCTGGATAGGTACTTCCGCATTTGCAGCGGCAATACACAGGTGAGCGCAACAGAGCTTAGGGTAATGCCGCTTCCACCGCTAGACCTTATTAGGAAGCTCGGTAGAGACCTACTAGCACAGTGTCCCACTCCCACACTAAGCAAAATTGACGCCTATGTTTGGGGGATGGTCAAACCCTACACAAAAAGAAAAAGCTTATTAGACAGGTTGCTTAAGTGAATCGCATAAAGGAAGCACAAGTAATCCTGAAGAACATCGGGCTGCCGCCTGCCCAGTGCAATAAGATTTCAGCGATTACCTTTCTGGCGCTGGCAGACATTGGAAAAAGCAGCTCTTGGTCGGGGGCAAAGAGGGTCTCGTTAAGGATTCACGACATTCTGCTTTTCACGGAGAGCAAATACGGCAAAAATATGCAGAAAACACAAGGGAGACAATCCGGCGTCAAGTTATCCACCAGTTCGAGCAGGCGGGACTTGTGGTTCGGAACCCTGATGACCCTGACCTACCGACAAATAGCCCTCGTACCCACTACACTTTAGCGGATGACGTTACGGTCTTGGTGCAATCATTCGGCACCGAAACCTGGCAAGAAAACGTTGCTGGCTTTCTGGCAAAGCGTACGACACTACTGGAGATATATAGGCGAAAACGCGATGCCCGTATGATTCCGCTTAGGATTTCATCGGGCAGAGAAGTCGACCTTTCTCCAGGAAAACACAACCAACTCCAGGCTGCAATCATAAAGGAATTTGGTCCCCGTTTCGCACCAGGTGCTCAGTTGTTGTACTTCGGAGACACTGCAAGAAAATTTCTGCATTTTGACCGAAAAACCGTAGAAGAACTCAACGTCCGCGTTAGTGAGCACGACAAGCTGCCAGATATAGTTCTTTATCACCGTGAAACGAATCGGCTTTTCCTTATCGAGGCCGTCACGTCGCACGGTCCAGTGTCCCCGAAAAGGCGATACGAGCTTGAGCAGATGTTCTCAAAAGTCCGGTGTTCCTGTGTTTACGTGAGCGCCTTTCCCGACTTCAAGGAATTTAAGAAGCACATAGGTGATATTGCTTGGGAGACGGAGGTCTGGCTTAGTGACATACCAGACCACATTATCCACTTCAACGCAGACAAGTTTCTGCGTTGAAGGGACCTGTGGGCTGAAAACTGCCACACAAATAAGTTGCACTATGTATTCATAGGAGTCTTCTCATGGTTTGCTGTAATTGCAGGTCGTTACTAATGTTGCGGGTTTTTGTTGGCGGGGCGATTTCAGTATTTTGCTCACTGGCGTACGCAGAATTTCCGGCGTTCGAGTATCATCAAATTGGCCGGAGCGGAAACCAGATGGGCCAGACTTCGCTGGTTGACGTGGATAAAGACGGCGACATAGACTGGATTGTCGGCTGCAACGGCGGCGATCTATGGTGGTTCGAATATCAGCAGCCCGACAACTGGGTCAGACACCTTATCGCCCAAAAAGTCCCAACCGAGGTCGGCGGCACCGCTTTCGACATCGACGGTGACGGATGGATAGATCAGGTCTCCGGCGGCGCCTGGTTCCGCAATCCGGGCAAGCCTCGCGAGCAGCAATTCATCAGATACGAAAACGCCACCATAAACAGTCACGATAACGTCGCAGCCGACATCGATGGCGACGGCAAACTGGATGTTGTAGCACTGAGCGACCGGGCGGGCCTATTCTGGTTCAAGATTCCTGCCGACCCAACCGAAAAATGGATAGGCTCCAAAATTGGCGAAGCGGTTCACGGCGGCATCGATCCTGCGGGCGTCGGCGATATAGATGGCGATGGTGACGCCGACGTTGTCCGAGCGAACGCCTGGTTCGAGAATCTCGACGCCAAAGGCACACAATGGCAAATGCACAAGAACCTTATCCCAGCCGGCGGAAATAGGCCGGACAAGTACGGCCTGGCAATAAAAACCTGGATATACGATATGGATAAAGACGGCGACAACGATGTCGTGCAAGCCGAAGCTGATGCAGCCGACGCCAGGGTTTTCTGGTTTGAAAACGCCGACGGCAAGGGTAAAAACTGGGTTTTTCACCTGATTTCCGCCGACCATACCGAGCAGGATTTTCATTCGCTGGCGCTGGCCGATTTCGACAACGATGGCGATATCGACGTCTTTTCAGGCGGCGGGCCGCTGACCAAGGGCGACTGCAAATGGTTTATCTGGGAGAATCTCGACGGCAAAGCCGGCGCCTGGAAGGAGCACATAATCTTCACCGGCAAGCAATGCCACGAAGCCAAAGCGGCAGACGTTGACCGCGACGGCGATATTGATATTTGCTCCAAGCCCTGGATCGGCGATGAGCACGTTTATCTTCGCAATATGCTGAAAGAATCGCCCGGCAAATAACGCTGCTGCCGCAGCAGATCTCCAATCAGCCGCAGTTCACATCGAAAAGCCGCTATTGACGGAAGTGCTCTATTGGGCTATGCTGACCTGCCAAGAATACAACCTCCAAGACACAGGCGATGAGAAATGAGCTGCCATAAAGTAGTAATTGGTGATTCGCGGCGGATGGCCGAACTGCCGGATGAGTCGGTGCATCTGATTGTTACTTCTCCACCTTACTGGCAGCTAAAAGACTACGGGCCAAAAGAACAGATCGGCTACAACGACAGCTACCAGGATTATATCAATAACCTGAATCTGGTGTGGAAAGAATGTCACCGTGTACTTCATCAAGGCTGCCGGCTCTGCATCAATATAGGCGACCAATTCGCCCGCTCGGTTTACTATGGCAGATACAAGGTAATCCCCATCCGCACCGAGATTATCAAGTTCTGCGAGACGATGGGCTTGGACTATATGGGGGCGATCATCTGGCAAAAAGTTACGACCTGCAATACAACCGGCGGCGCAACTATAATGGGCTCTTTTCCCTATCCGCGAAACGGAATCGTCAAACTGGACTACGAATTCATATTGATATTCAAAAAACTTGGGATTCCACCGAGGGTCTCAAAAGAGGCCAAAGAAAGATCCAGACTTTCTACCGAGGAATGGAACGAGTATTTTTACGGGCACTGGAATTTCAGCGGCGAAAAACAAGATAAGCACCTTGCGCCGTTTCCCGAAGAGCTGCCCAAAAGGCTAATCAAAATGTTCAGCTTTGTTGGCGATACGGTGCTGGACCCCTTCTTAGGCAGCAGCACAACATCGGTTGCTGCGCTGAAACTTTCCAGAAACTCTGTGGGTTACGAAATAAATGAGGATTATTTGCCCACTATCACCGAAAGGCTCAGGCAGACCATCGGCATCTTCGAGAAAGACGCCAGTGTGGAGGTTATTAAGCAGGCTCTCGCACTTACGGATTTCGACAAAGAGGTTCAAAACCTGCCTTATATCTTCAAGGACCCGATCCCGTTTGAACGTAAGATCGACCCAAAGCTTTTGAGGTTTGGCTCGCGAATAGACGGAAACGATGAAAGACAACCCCACGTGGAACGTGGGGCTAAATATTTAGCCCCGCAGTTTATTGCGGGGTCATCTTTGTGAGGTTTGCAAGACTACTATGCTTAAAAGAACACACACTTGCGGGCGGCTTCGGCTGGAAGATGCAGGCAAAAAAGTAACATTAGCCGGGTGGGTGCAGTCCTACCGCGACCACGGAAACTTAGTCTTCTTCGACCTGCGAGATAGAGAAGGCCTAACACAACTTGTCTTCAATCCCGAAATGCAGCCGGAAGTCCATAAACTGGCAAGGACCGTGCGATGCGAATGGGTAGTTGCCGCCAGCGGCCTGGTCAGGCCGCGAGGGACAGGCCTGGAAAATCCCAAACTAGTGACAGGCCAGATCGAAGTGCTGGTGGAGCAATTAGAGATACTCAACACCGCCAGGACGCCGCCCTTTGAGATTAACGAGGCGGAAAAGACCAGCGAAGAGGTTCGCCTTGTTCACAGATATATAGACCTGCGGCGTCCAGAAATGCAGCGCAGGCTGAATACCCGACATCGCGTCACTAAAATCGCGCGGGACTATTTCGACCACCTGGGCTTCTGGGAAATCGAGACGCCTATGCTAGCTAAAAGCACGCCCGAAGGTGCAAGAGATTTTCTTGTGCCCAGCAGACTCCAGCAGAATTGTTTCTATGCGCTGCCCCAGTCGCCGCAGTTGTTTAAGCAAATCCTTATGGTCAGCGGCGTAGAGAAATACTTCCAGATAGTGCGGTGTTTCCGTGATGAAGACCCGCGAGCCGACCGACAGGCAGAATTCACCCAGATAGACGTGGAGATGAGTTTCGTGGATACCAACGATGTCATCGGCGTCCACGAAAATCTTGTAGCAAAAATCTGGAAAGACATTCTGGACGTGGATGTGATAACGCCGATTCGGCGGATGTCCTACCAGGATGCAATGGCTAATTACGGTATAGATAGGCCCGATATACGCTTCGATTTGAAGCTAAAGGATATATCCGATGTAGCCAAACAAAGCAACTTCGGCGTATTTACCTCCGTCATCGAAAATGGCGGAGTCGTAAAGGGACTTTGTGCCCCGGCGGGCGAGAAATACTCCCGAAGTGACATCGAAAAGACGCTGACCAACTTTGTCGCCGACTACGGCGCCAAGGGCCTTAGCTGGATCAGGCTAAAAAATGAGGCCTGTCCCGAGCCGGGTCGAGGGAATGGCAAACTCACGTTCATCGGCGGCCTGGGCAAATACTTCAGCCCACAGTTGCAGCAGCAAATCGTCGAGCGCTTCGCGGCCAAAGACGGCGACCTGATTCTGCTGGTTGCCGATAAAGAGCAGATCGCCAACAAGGCTCTTGCGCCGCTACGGTGCAGAATTGCCCGCGACCTGAAGCTCTACGACGAAAAGAGTTTCCAGTTTGTCTGGGTGGTGGGCTTTCCGCTGTTTGAATGGAACGAGGACGAAAAGCGTTACGAGTCGATGCACCACCCATTCACGGCGCCTTTGCCTGAAGATTTGGATAAGCTCGACAGCGACCCGGCGCACGTTCGCTCGCAGGCCTACGACATTGTCGTCAACGGCTCGGAAATCGGCGGCGGCAGCATCCGTATCCATCAGCCCAAGATGCAGCAGAGGGTCTTTGACCTGCTCGGTATTTCCAGGCAGCAGGCTCAGGATCGGTTCGGCTTTTTCCTTAAAGCCCTGGAATACGGAGCACCGCCCCACGGCGGAATTGCGTTCGGACTGGATAGAATGATAATGCTGCTTACCGGCACGGAAAACATCAGGGACGTGATCGCATTTCCCAAGACTCAGCGAGGCCAGTGTCTGTTGACTGATGCGCCAAGCGAAGTCGACCCGAAGCAACTGGAGGAACTTAATCTGCGGATGCAAAGGCACCTGCGCACAGTAGGGGAGGAGGAAAAATCGCCGCCGCAGACGTGAGGAAAAACGTCGCCGCGTTCGGCAAGCTCAGGGCAGGCGTACCGGCGACGGCTAAACGTATTTACCCGGGCACATTGGAGTTTCACGTTGCTTAAGATACGATTGCATATAATAGGCCGTATCTGGCAGAAACTTCTGAAGCTTCTGCGGCTGTCGCCCCTGTCGCTGGCTAAGAAGTGCCAGTTGACGTTCGGCGTGGCGGTGGTCTTTACTCTGGTGCTGGCTCTGCTTCTGCCTTACGTCTGGATGAGCCAGCTTACCAAGAAGGATTACCTCGATAGCGAACGGGCAAGAGCCGAGACGCTGCTGCTACATAACCACTTCCAGCTCAAGTTCGCCGGCCAGCCGCCCTCGCCGCAGATGGCCCTTGCACCGCTAGATGGCAGCGGACTTGCCGTTGATCCAAACGACGCCCACATACGTTGGGTACGCTTTGGCGTCGCCGCGAAGTCGCCGGGGGCATCCCGCCCGGCAGTAGACTTAACCGACCAGGAGAGAAAAATAATCGAGACTCTAAAGGCCGAGGACCCTGAGCGGGGGCGGGATGAAAGAATTGACTTTGCCAAACGCAGCGGCGTTCTTGTCAGCAATTATTACCGGGTTTTCAGAGCCACTGATCACTGTATAACGTGCCACAATCCCCAGGGTTCAGCCGGCGCATTTTCTCGAAATGAGCCTGTAGGAGCAGTTCTGGTCCAACGGCACGCCGCCGACATCGGCAAGACGGGTCTATTAAACTGGGTTTGGATTATCGCCGCCGGATTGATAGCCGGCACAGGAGCAATCGTAGCGTTCTATCTAATCACCCAGCGGTTAATCCTTAGCCCCATCCGGCAACTGCGGGCGATCGCAAATAACGTCGCCGAGGGCAATCTCGACATCAGAATCGCAATAAGCACCGGCGACGAATACCAAAAGCTGGCCGACGCATTCAATCACATGCTGGATACCCTCCAGGCCACCCAGGATAAGCTCCGTCAGGCAAACAAACAGCTCGACGCCAAGATAGCAGAGCTTTCCGAGCGGAATATCGAGCTGTTCAAGGCCAACAAGCTAAAAAGTGAGTTCCTGGCCAATATGTCGCACGAGTTCAGAACGCCGCTCAATGCCATACTGGGCTTCGCCCGGGTCTTGCGGGATAAACCCGTGCTTCTACTGACAGACAAGGGGCAGAAGTATGCCGACAATATTATCACAAGCGGCAACCGGCTCTTGAACATGATTAACGACCTGCTGGACCTGGCAAAAATTAGGGCGGCAAAAATCCAGCTACGTATCGAAGAGACCTCGATAGATGCGCTGTGTAGAAGGGCGATCGCATCTTTTTCACTTCTGACTAAGAAAAAGAAAATCAAAGTCAAGCTGACCACCGATCCGGAGCTGCCCGTTCTGATGACCGATGCGGGCAAGGTTCAGCAGATACTGTACAATTTTCTAAGCAACGCGGTCAAATTCACGCCTCCGCGAGGCAGGATCGAGATTCGGGCGGCCTTCGCTCCGCCGGCCTCGCAAACGGCTGCCAGCGATACCCCCCCCGAAAGCGGGGGCCGATTTGCCCGCATTTCGGTAAGCGACACGGGCTGCGGCATCCCGCAGGCAGACCAGGAAAAAATATTCGAGAAATTCCGGCAGATTGACGGCTCTATTACCAAAGAGTCGCCGGGCACAGGGCTGGGACTGGCAATAAGTAAAGAATTGGCGGACATTCTTGCAGGCAGCATCGGCCTTCAAAGTGAGCCGAGCGTAGGCTCGACCTTCTGGCTCGATATCCCCGTTACACTGGCCAAAGAAAACTCGACCACGCCGCAAAAGGCGGGCATAAATGTTTAGGTTCTTGTCCGGCGTTGGTTTTAATTGACCGTCGCCGTGCCGGCGACGGCTAAACCTTTCAGTAAAAGGAGAAAAAATGTGTCTCGGCGCTTTGTCCCTTGTTTTGTACATCGGCATCCAGGCCTTGCCTGTAGGATCGCCTGACAAAACGCATCCATTCTCGGTCGACGATATGCTGGCAATGGAGCGGCTTTCTGATCCGCAGGTCTCGCCCGACGGTAAGTGGATCGTTTTTGTTCTCAAAAAGACCGACCTGGAGGCAAACCTTGCCCGAAGCGACCTCTGGCTGATTCGTAGCGACGGCTCAGACCTGCGCCGTTTGACGAGCCATCCTGAAGCCGACTCAAATCCTCGCTGGACATCGGACAGCAAAACAATCTTCTTTCTATCCAGCCGATCAGGCTCATCGCAGGTCTGGCGAATCCAAATCGACGGCGGCGAAGCCGAGCAGATTACGCGCCAGAGCCTGGACGTCGGAAATCTCGTAATCTCGCCCGATGGCAAATTCATCGCCTTTACGATGGAGGTTTTTCCGGACTGCAATGCTGCCTCCACAAAAGAAAAACTTGACGCTGTCAAGCAGAAAAAAACGAGCGGGCGAATCTACGAGCGGGCTTTTGTCCGGCACTGGGACGCCTACAAGGACGGGCGGCGCTCGCATCTATTTATTATGCCTTCGCGCTGCAGCGAGGCGGTAGATGTTATGCGCGGGATGAATGCGGACACGCCTTCGCGGCCGTTCGGCGGGCCGGAAGAAATCACGTTTACGCCCGATTCCACCGGCGTCGTCTTCACCGCCCGCGACGTCGGGCGGGAAGAACCGTGGTCTACCGACTTTGACCTTTATTTCGCACAGGTTGACCCCGACAGGTCGGGGCCCAAATGTTTGACCGAGAAAAACCAGGCTTGGGACACGCAGCCGGTTTTTTCGCCCGATGGCAAAACCCTCGCCTATCTGGCGATGTCCCGCCCAGGCTATGAGTCCGACCGCTTCCGAATCGTCCTGCTGGCCTGGCCAAAAGGCAAGCCGCGAGTCCTGACTGAAAACTGGGACCTAAGCCCATCGGGTTTTTGCTGGGCTGCGGACGGCAAGACCCTCTTCGCCGTAGCAGATAATATCGGGCAGCAGTCTCTTTTTGCGATAGATGTGGAAACGGGTAAAGTCCGCAACATTGTTAAGGATGGCAGCGTCCGTTCGCCGGGCGTGGCAGGCGACAGGATTACCTATAGTTTAGATGACCTTCGGTCGCCGGCGGAATCATATTCGGTCAAATCTGACGGCAGCGATGTCCGCAAAATTACAGAAATAAACGCAGAGAAACTTGCGACAGTGACGATGGGCGAATACGAGCAGTTTACATTCAAAGGATGGAACGGTGAGACGGTCTGGTGCTATGTGGTTAAGCCGGCGGATTTTGTTCCGGGGAAAAAATATCCGGTAGCATTTTTGATTCACGGCGGCCCACAAGGTTCGTTCGGCAACAGCTTTCATTATCGTTGGAACCCGCAGGTCTACGCCGGTGCAGGCTACGCCGTCGTGATGGTGGATTTCCACGGCTCAACCGGCTACGGCCAGGCGTTTTGCGATTCCATCCGCGGCGATTGGGGCGGAAAGCCGCTGGAAGATTTACAAAAGGGTCTCGATGCGGCTCTGGAACACTGTCCCTGGATGGACGGCGACAAAGTTGCTGCCCTTGGGGCGTCATTTGGCGGCTATATGATTAACTGGATTGCGGGCAATTGGCCGGAGCGTTTTCGATGCCTGGTCAATCACGATGGCAATCTTGACGAGCGGTTCGCCTATTTTGATACCGATGAGTTGTGGTTTCCGGAATGGGACCACATCGGCACGCCCTGGGATAATGCGGAAAGTTATGAAAAGCACAATCCGATGAATTTTGTCAAGAATTGGAAGACGCCGATGCTGGTTATTCACGGCGGCCTGGATTTTCGCGTGCCTGAAACTCAGGGCCTGGCTACTTTTAACGCTTTGCAGCGATTGGGTGTTCCCAGCAAGTTGCTTTATTTTCCTGACGAAATCCACTGGGTGCAGAAGCCGGCAAATTCTGTTCTCTGGCACGAAACCGTCCTTGCCTGGCTCGACCAGTGGCTGAAAAATAGCCACGTAACCCACCAATAAATTAGCGGGCTAAATATTACGCGGTATAATAACCTGCTCGTTTCGCACAAAACGAAAGGGTTGCTAATGCGCAGAAAACCTGTAAGGGCGATTTTCCCCGGCTCGTTCGACCCGATTACGAACGGGCATCTGGACGTCATCAGCCGGGCAGGAAAACTCTTCGATGAGCTCGTCATCGCTGTCGGACGAAGCCCGGTCAAAAACCAGCTCTTTACGCCCGAAGAACGCGTCAAGATGATAGAAGAAATTATCCGCCAAAGACGAATGAAGGGCGTATCGGTAGAAAGCTTCGACGGCCTGACCGTCGAATACGCCGCCAAGAAAAAGGCGGACGTGATTCTGCGCGGCCTGCGAAGCCTTACCGATGTCCAATATGAGTTTCAGCTTGCGATGACCAACCGGGCGGTTGCCGGCATAGAAACGGTCTTTATTATGACCAGCGAACAGTACGGCTTTACCAGCTCAACGCTTATCCGCGAGATAGCCTCGCTCGGCGGCGACCTTTCAAACCTGATCCCCGAAAATGTGTACGAACGTTTGCGAGAACGATTCAAAAAGAACGTGAAACCCCGCAATCAATTGCGGGGCTAAATATGTTTAGCCGTCGCCGGCACGGCGACGGTTATCACAGTCGGTATGTTTACCATCAGCGTTGAAACGCAGTTTCGAGCATCGCATCGGTTGGCGCGGATGGATGGCTCAAAGGAGCGTCCGCATCGCCACGAGTGGTGCGTTACCGCCGAGGTCGGCTCAGAAACCCTCGACAGCAAGGGCGTAGTAATGGACTTCCACCAGCTCAAGGCGATGGTTGACGATGTAGTAGCTGAGCTTGACAACACGGCGCTGGGCAAAATCGAGTATTTCAAAGGGAACATGCCCTCGGCTGAAAACGTAGCCAGGTACATATATGAAAAACTTCAGCCGAGGCTGCCTATCGGCTTGAGACTGTGCAGTATCAAGGTTGTCGAGCAGCCAGGCTGTTCAGCAAAATTCTCCGCGTAAAAACGCGAACCCAATTGGTTTTGTTTCAAATCAGTCGTTCGTATGACTCAGATGTTCAAAAAAACCTTGGAAAATCCGTAAAATTCTCTTGACATAATGTAAAGTGTACGTTACATTGTGTGTAGTTTAGGTTACATTCGCAGGTCATAAGGATATTTGGAAAGGATAAAAGTCATGAATAGAGCACAGAAGATATCCTTGACTTTGGTCATTACATTTTCGCTCGGTTTGTTTCTTGGAATTGCAGCAATCGCAATGCGACGTTTTGATGTCGGTGTTTGGAAAATCGCCCTCGCTTTTGCAGTTGCCACTGCAGGTAGTGGGGGGATTATATCGCTCATCTTTTTCAGAAAGGATAACGGCGCCATTACACACGACGAACGAGACAAACTGATTGAGAAAAATGCTCACTTAGCCGGCTTCGGCGCAGTGTATTTGTACGTCATTCTCATGTCTTTCCTCCCGATTGGCATCCTGGGTGAGAAAGCATCGATACCAGTGACATGGTGCCCGTGGCTGCTTATAGGAGCTGGGTTCTGCCAAGTTTTCGCGCAATCTATAGCGTTTTTGGTTCAGTATGGCTGGGGGGATAAAAATGCCGGATAGTAATCTCAGCAACCAGATTCGTCGGCTGCGGTTTAATAATGGCGAGATGACGCAGCAGCAGTTGGCCGAGCGCGTGGGCGTTACTCGCCAGACGATCATCGCAATCGAAGCCAGTAAGTACGCGCCATCGCTGCCTTTAGCTTTTAGAATAGCGCGGACCTTCAATATGCCGATAGAGGCTGTGTTCCAGTATAAGGACTCACAAGCCGGTGCCCCGCAACAGTAAGGAGATTGCAGGTCCTGGCATTTTTGGTATACTGAGCGTCCATAGAACAGAACCCTTGGCAGGCCGGCTGTTAAAGCCCTGGGAGGATGTGATCATGGCGAAAAATCTGGTCGTCGGCTTGTTTGTCTTGAGTTTATGCTCCATTGCAGGATGTAACAGTTTCTACGGCCGCGTGATTGCCGCCTCAATCAGCAAGGAAACGGGCAAGCTGCACTTCAGCACTTATGAGCGGTTTCATGTTTGCCCTCGATGCATCAAAGAAAAGAGCCTTGTTGGCTCGCTTGAAATTGCGGATGTAAACGTTGTCTACCAGCGAGGTCTTGAGGCTCAGGCTAACTGCGTTGCCGAGCATTTCAATGGATTGCTTGACGAGGTCGAACGCAAGACCGGTTTTCGCATATCGTGCGGGACAAAGTTCTATCTGTTCAGGGTCGACCAAATCCCACAAAACATCGACGTCCAGCTCAAGGCGGATGTCAATGACCTTGGGTTTCCACTTTTTGTAAAGGCTGAAGACGGGTCCTGCCGGACCATTTTCGCTCAGAACGCTGCCTATCCTTGTGTAATTGTTCACGAACTGACTGAATTCTCGCTGATATTGCCCAAGGAAAGCGGGAACGTACTGCCGGATGCGCAAGGCCGATTGTTTCTACTGCCTATCAATGTCTGCAAGTACACGCGATGGTTCCGGGAGGGTTTTGCCGACTATGCAGGGTACACAGCCTGGCAGACAGCATTACGCGACAAGAATCTGCCGTCCCCGAGCACTTTTAGTTCTCAGGGCTATACCATTCCAAGCCTACATGAGTATCCGTTTTCGTCTCTTAGTAATGTGGGCAAAAAGCTGTTTTCATGGCATCAGTACAGCAGCCCAAAACTCGATCGCGACTATTACAATGCGGCTTTCGGGCTATTCTTACTTATCGAGCGGCGCTTCAGCCAAGACGCTGTCAGCCAGATTATGCTTGGCGTCAGCAAGCAAAAATATCTGGATGGAGCAGATCTGATAAAAGTGGTCAACAAGACACTGAATACCAATATCGTGCAACTGGCAGATGACTTTCATTTTCCCCGGACGGGTTTGAAGCTGACACCGTTGACGCCAGCGAGCATCAAGAACGAAGGCGTTGGCGTCGAGCAGGGTCTTCTCGTGACCGGTGTTGACCCGAATAGTCCGGCTGATACGGCCGGCATCAAAAACAAGGACGTTATTCTACAAGTCGCTGGCAAAAAAGTCGGCAACAATCTGGACTTCGAGCTTGCCCTCTTTGAGGTTATGGACCAAGAGGCTGCCGAGCTTGCCCTCTGGCGAAAAGACAAGGGCGAATTTATCGTCACACTGCCGCTCACACGTGGGCAGTAACGAAAGCTGGCGTCACCCACCAGACGATCATCGCAATCGAAGCCAGTAAGTACGCGCCATCGCTGCCTTTGGCCTTTAGAATAGCTCGGACTTTCGCATTGCCTATAGAACAGGTCTTTCAATGCGAAGATACCCAGACAATGTAGGGTGGGGCTTGCCCCACCATTTTTGTTGGCTCTCAAGGTGGACTTAAGCCCACCCTACCTTTCTACCTACTTGAATTCCTGCAATAGCTCAAGCAGTTTTCGGTCGAGTTTGTGGCCGTGAAAATCCTCGTACTGCACATCGGCTCGGCCGGAATCGAGGATGCCGAATGAGTCGCGAAAGTTCCATAGTGCAAGGCCAATACCGTGCCCGGTCAGAATCTCCAGCACATCGCGCAGCCAGGCAAGGACGACCTTGTGCGGCGTTTTGTTGAATGTGCCGCCTTCGCCGCAGTGCACGCCCACGCCTTTCTTTGCAAGGTCAGCCCATTTCTGGTAGTGTTCCTCCAGGCGTTTGCGGTCCCAGCCGTTGCCAGGCCAGGCAGGCTCAGGATAATTTTTGCTATCGACCCAGGATGCCTTGTAGTGACTGATGAACATCGGCTCGTACGCCCGGCAGCTCTGGGCGATTCCCAGGTCAACTAATTCCGGCATAGGTTCGCGGGCCCAGCTTAAGCCATCGGCGATGATAATACGGTCAGGACTTGCCTGGCGGATGGCGGTAACCGCCGCCCGCACTACCCGCTCGTGGTCGGCTCGACTCATCCGCTCGCCGATAGATGGCGGCTCATTTATAAGATTAAAACTCAGCTTATCTTTGGAAATCCCTTTGTAGCGTTTTGCTAGCATTTGCCAATGGAAGCAGAAGGCATCCAGTGCCTCTTTGTCTTTCCAGAGATTAAAAGGCTCGGTGAATTCTCTGTTGACTGAATAGCCCGGCCCGCGATGAAAATTGATGTCGACGTGCAGGCCGTATTTACCGCCAAGCTCCACTGCCCGGTCGAGCTTTTCCAACATCGGCTCATTGGGCTTGTAGTCATCAGCATCGTTTATCCACACGCGATAGCAGGCCGGCAGGCGAACGAAGTTAAAGCCGAGATCGCGTATCCAGCGGAAGTCATCTTCGGCGAATTCGCCCTTACTTCGCATGGTGAACATATCCAGCAGATTGAAGCCCCGCCAGCGGGGGATCGCCGTTTGGGCGACAGGTCCCTCGACTGCGCTCGGGACAAGTTTTGCTGCTTTTTCTTCTTTTTTCCCCGGCTGTTGTGCATACGCCGGCAGTGTCGCTGCCGCCACGCTGCCCGCCGCCACTTTCAGAAATTCGCGTCGATTGTTTTTCATTTCTATCTTCTCCATACTTTTTGCTTACCTTTTCGGATATTGCCGACAATAATATGAGTAACGCGAAAGGCACATGCTAATTTATACAGGAGAATTTAGATGACATCAATGGATTTAGGGCTTTCGCCCGAAAGAATGGCGGAGTTTTGCCGCCGGTGGAAGATAAGCCGATTAGCGGTGTTCGGCTCGGCGAGGGAGATTTATGCAGCATGACGTGACCCTACTGGCCGATATGACGCAGAGCGCAACCATATGTGTGAGTATATAATGCGTCTCATATGTAATCGGATAGCATATAATTCTTACAAAGGAGATGAATTATGCCTAATATGACAACCTACGAAAGAGGTCTGCAAATATACCAGATACTTATAGGTGCCGCGCACAATCGCCAAGTGCTGACTTATCCAATTGTCGCCGAACTCATTGGCGTTCCGCAACAGGGATTAGCAAATCATCTTGAGCATATAATGCGGTACTGTCAAAGAAATCAACTACCACCACTGACATCTTTGGTAGTTAAGACAAAATCTGGCAGGCCTGGTCGCGGTCTTACCACCATTACAGAGCTCAATGAAGACAGAGAAAGAGTCTTCAAATACAATTGGTATAGGATGAGGCCACTTACCGTAGACGACCTTCGACAGCAATGAATAACTTGTCCAACCAGTAGTATAAGCGACGGGCACGAATGGCGGTTCCTTAACGCGCTATCCGGCCATGTGGCGCAGGGGTGTTTATTGCAAATGGGATGACTTATATATCTTTTGTGGAAACATATAATAGATAGTTAGATCCTGTATGTCATGTCAAAAGAGGTTGAGGATGAAATCTTCAATAATTGGGCAGATAAATCAAGAGTTCATAGAAACTATTGACATTCTGCCTGAACATAAAATACAGGCTCCACTCGTCAGTTTGTTCTTTAATGTCAGAAGGCGTGAGGTTTCAACAGCTATTTCGTCTTTCGACGGATACAAACTCATCTTTTCCCCATCCGAAAACGAGAGTATTACTGAGGTGGTGAAGAGAGGGCTTTTGTTTGCTGATGTTGTTATCTTGAATCACTCCAACATCGAGATTGATTCAGTATTTTGCATGTTCCTTGTGCCCGCTTGGTTTCCCAGCAAGAAATACGATTATTCTGTACTGCACGCTAAGGAAATACCGCCACATTTGGTCCTCGGTGGCAGTGCAACTCTGGCTGCCGGTTCAAGAGCAAAATTGGCTGATGGATCAATGGATGGTGTGCCTGCTGTTGGAAATTACTCTTTACTGCCGGAAAACATAGCGAGATGGTGTGTCACCGAGGGAAGAGAATTAGTTTCATCAGGTCAGGTTATGTACTGTCCATTGGTGCCTCCTGCGTCTTGGGAACAATATCTTTATGCGAAGGGGGTTAATTTTCAGTCATTTTATCAAGCTTACAGACTCTTACCCCAAATGCAATCTTACCTTGATGACAATGTTGCTCGTGCCATTCAGAAAATAGACTTGCCAATGATGGCGAATATAGACCTAAAGACAGTACAAAAGATAAAAGAAGATGAGAGGGAATGCTATGAAAAGTTTCGCTTTTACATGATACAGGCGATCAACTCAATGAACTTGGCAACAAGCTCTGAAACCTTTGAGCGGCAAATGAGTAAGATGAATGAAAGCATGAGGGCGGGAATCGAGGAAGTCAGGCGTGTGCATCGTAAAATCAAAAAGATGAGGTTTATCGAGCTTCACAAAATAATGTTCATCGCACTTCCTACAATAATTTCTGCATTTGTGAACAGTCCTGATGTGAAATTGCTCGGCCCAACTTTATCAATATCTCAGGCACTTATCGAGTATTTGAATCATCTCGCTGAGAACATAAAGAGAAAATCAGAAATGCAAAACAATCCTATGTACTTGCTCTGGAAAGTTTCCAATGAAAATCCGAAAGAGGATGACAAACTGTGATGAGGGATAATACGGACGGGCACGAATGGCGGTTCGTTAAGGTATTTCCCGGCCTCGGCTGGAATTGTTGAGGGGGCGTCTCGGCACTTCAAAGTGGAGGGGTTTGTGATATAATCGGGGGGAATTTCGAATGAAGAAGTGAAAATGTAGGTTGGTAGAGTTATGGCGCTGCCGGTAGTTGCGATAATTGGTCGGCCGAATGTCGGCAAAAGCAGCCTCTTAAACGCCTTGGCTGGCAAGATGATTAGCATCGTCGAGCCAACCGCTGGCGTGACAAGAGACCGCGTCAGCACCTTCATCGAAAGAAACGATCGATACTTCGAGCTTGTCGATACCGGCGGATACGGAATAGACCACGGCGACCAGCTAAAAGAGCATATCCAGCGGCAAATCTTTCAGGCAATCGAATCGGCAAACCTCGTGCTATTTATGGTCGACATCCGCGAAGGACTTGTGCCGCTCGATAAGGAGATAGCGCAGCTTTTGCACAAACACGGCCTTGATGTTATCGGCGTCGCCAACAAGGCCGATACCGCCAGTATGTTTCCAGCAGCGGCGGAATTCTCGCGGCTTGGCTTCGGCGAATTTCTTTGCATCTCGGCGACAAATAACCTCAATAAAAATGTCCTGCTGGATAAAATCTTCGAGAAGCTTGCGGCTTTGGAGTTGTCGCAGGCGGCCCCGCCGCAGAGCGTGATGAAGATTGCCATAGTCGGCAAGCGAAACACCGGCAAAAGCGCGTTTTTGAATGCTATCGTGGGTTTTGAACGGGTCATCGTCAGCGAAATACCGGGCACTACCAGGGACGCCATAGATGTGCGATTTGTAAAGGACGGCAGGACCTTCACCATTATTGATACGCCGGGCATTAGAAAAAAAAGCAAGCTCGCCGACAGCATCGAGTTCTATAGTTACGTCCGCGCAACTCGCGCGATCTGCCGGGCCGATGTCGTACTTTTATTGATAGATGCCACTGAGCCGGTCTCGCAGGTTGACAAAAAGCTGGGCAGCTTTATTGCACAGGAGTACAAAAGCTGTATCATTGTCGTCAACAAATGGGACCTGGCCAAGGGCTCAGCCGTTACGGGCGACTACCAGGGCTATTTGACCAAGACCCTTCCGGGTTTGAGCGTTGCTCCGATAGCGTTTACTACTGCGACCGAGGCAAAAAATGTGCAGTCGGTTTTAGACCTGGCGACCGAAATTTTTAAGCAGGCGACGACCCGGATACCAACGCACAAGCTGAATCAGGCGTTTGAAGTGATAAAGGCTGAGCGCGCGAGCAGGCGTGGGACCGGCTGGGCAAAGATTTACTATGCCACGCAGATTTCGGCCAATCCGGTTACGATAGTTATGTTTGTAAATAATCCTGAGCTATTTGACGATAAATTCCGCCGATTTATTGTAGGCCGATTGCGGGAGGTGCTGCCGATCCAAGAAGTGCCGATAAGATTATTAGCTCGGTCACACAAAACATGCTAACAACCATTTTGTGCATTGCGGTTCTTTTGTTTGTGATTGCCTACATTTTGTATGGCAGGTTTTTGACAAGGCGCTACGACATAAATGATGCCCAGCCGACACCAAGTCACACCGATTACGATGGCATCGACCGTGTCCCTGCGCACAAGGCGGTGCTGCTGGGCCATCATTTTTCATCCATTGCCGGCGCCGGGCCAATAGTTGGTCCTATTATTGCGGGGATTGCCTTCGGCTGGCTTCCGGTTCTGGTGTGGGTCGTGCTGGGAGCTATTTTAATCGGCGGCGTCCACGACTTTTCGGCGCTCGTTGCCTCAATCCGTCATAAGGCACGCTCTATAGCTCAAATCGCCGGCGAATATATGTCACCTCTGGCTTATAAGCTTCTCCTGGCTTTTATATGGCTAAGTCTGGTTTATGTGCTGACGGTTTTTACGGACCTAACCGCGGAGACGTTTGTCGAGGATGGCGGCGTTGCCACTTCTTCGATTCTGTTTATAGCTCTAGCCATCGGATTTGGCCTATCACTATATCGGCTGAAAATTCCGGTGTTATGGTCATCACTGATCTTTGTGCCTCTGGTTTTTGTCGCCGTCTGGCTGGGGCAGAAAATTCCCATTTCGCCCGGCATAGTACCTAAAATTATCGGCGATAATCCCGCAAAAACCTGGGATATTGTCCTAATCACTTATTGTTTTATTGCCTCAACAACGCCTGTATGGATATTGTTGCAGCCCAGAGATTATCTTTCGTCGTATCTACTCTACTCTTCGGTTTTAGGCGGTTTCCTTGGCATATTGCTGGGCGGATTTACGCTGTGCTATCCGGCCTTTTGCACCTGGTCCGATCCGCAATTGGGGCCGCTATTTCCAATACTTTTTATTACCGTTGCCTGCGGCGCGTGCTCCGGTTTCCATTCCATCGTGGCTTCCGGAACAAGCTCCAAGCAATTGGATAAGGAGTCTGACGCAAGAACCATCGGCTACGGGGCGATGCTCATTGAAGGTGTGGTGGCGGTCATCTCTTTGGCTACCGTAGCTATGCTGGCAAAGGGCGATGCACTTACCGCCAAGGCGCCCCTTGTGATTTACGGCACGGGCATGAGCAGATTTCTGTCGGTCTTCGGGATGCCTGAAAAAGCCGGCTTTGCCTTCGGGCTACTAGCGCTATCCGCTTTCATCCTTACCACGCTCGACACCGCTACCAGATTAGGCCGGTACATATTTGAAGAGTTTTTCAACCTTAAAAGTGCTATTTGGCGGTATCTATCTACGCTGGCTACGTTGGCGCTGCCGAGTGTATTCGTGTTGATTACTCTGAAGGACGCGCAGGGTAAGGCCATACCAGCCTGGAAGGTAATCTGGCCTGTCTTTGGCGCAACCAACCAACTATTAGCGGGCCTAGTACTGCTGGTGGTTGCAGTCTGGCTTAGCAAAACCGGCAAAAAAGTCGGCTTCATCATTGGCCCAATGCTCTTTATGAATGTAATGACGCTTTGGGCTCTGTTACTACTATTGAAACAATACCGCCTCACTGTAGTCGGAGTCATCGCAGGTGTGCTGCTTTTGTTGGCGTTGGTTTTGATATTTGAGTCGTACAAAACGGTTAGAAAAGTTATTACTGCCGCAAGATAAAACTATGGAGCCTCGGCAGAAATAGGGGTAAGCTTGAAGGTGACCTGAGCCGGCGGCTGCGGCGGCACGATCTCGCCGCTCTGAACAAAACGCCAGGGTAGGTTATAAACAACATCTCTTTTTTGCTCGCCCTGGACCTGTTCGTCGCCGTCCAGGATTTGCAGGGTCATCTGGAACGGCTGCTGCTCATAAGCCTGCTTGGCCTCACGGGTAGCCCGAACGGTAAATGGGCGTATTACTTCAGACAGATTCTTTACCTCCACCTGAAATTTGCCCTGAAGGTTAAGACTCAATTCGATTCCGAGCTTGGCGCTGCCTATAGTCTGTTCGCTTAATACATCTTCAGCAGAAGGCATTGTCACTTTGACCTTTGCAGATACGTCCCTCTGTTGGCCTCCAGGCAGTTCGACGTATGGTGCTTTTTGGATAGCTGAGGCCCTTGCACGCTCAATTTCGCTGGATGTCAGGCGGACTTTTGCTATGGGCGTCTGGTCATCCGGCACAAAGGCCTCCACCTCTGCCGGCTCAATACTTGCCTCTTGCCGCAGAAGTCCGTTTTCGTCGAAGCATCGAACAGTCAGCGACTTCTTGGCCAGTTGATTGATAGTTACAGTCAGGCTTGACGGTTCACAGGACTCGACTGTGATGCCGAGGTCTTTTATCTGTTTATTTTGTTTCAAGAGATTCAGCACGTCCATACGATGCTCGCCCGGCTTAGTCATGCCCTGGGCTTCGGGGTCCAAAAAGAATTCACGCTCCAGCGTACCTTTGTTTCGCATTTGCTCTACATCGGCGATTTTGGACGCCGGGCCCCTAAGCTCAACATTGTACACCGCAGCAGATGAAGTCGGCGATCCGCGTTCGTCTTTGAAGGTTGCCAGAAGAGTCGGATTGATGGACCCGGCTAACCTTATAGTAACGGTGGGAATGGAGAATTGTCTCTCCTGGGCCAGGTCCGCCCAGACCCAGATTAAAGCCGTCAAGAATATGACAATTGCGATTTTGCCAAGTTTGATCTTTTTTGCCACTTAGCGTTTCCAGAGCCTGGTGATCCGCCCAAGGCGGGCTGCGAAGGTAGGCCCGCTAGTTTCAATCATCGCGCCGGATAAGTGCGATCTGAGTTGAGACTCCGTTACGTTTCGCACTAACTTGCCGCCATGGGCAATGGAGATGGCGCCGCTTTCCTCGCTTACCACCAAACAGGTGGCGTCCGAACCTGCCGATATGCCTACAGCGGCCCGATGGCGAGAGCCCAATTCGGCGCCGTCCACACTGTGTGCGGTTGGCGAACGCCCTCGATCTTGTTTGGGCGTTCCAACCTCAGCTAAAGGAAGCTGCACCCTTGCGGCAACCACTCGGTCGTCCCGAATTACAACCGCCATATCGTGAAGGCTGGTGCCGGGGTGAAAAATAGTCTTGAGCAGTTCCGCGGTGACTTTAGCGTCGACCTGGACGCCCGTCTCAATGAATTCCCCTAACGCCACCCGTCTTTCGATAACCATAATTGCCCCGGTGCGGGCAGCGGAAAGCTCGGCCGCAGCGGTGACTATCTGCTCGACAGTTTCGGATAGCGGACGCGACGAGCCGGTCCACAGGCGGGGCTGACCAATTCGCATAAGAACTCTGCGAATCTCCGGCTGAAAGGCAGCCACGGCAATGATCAAAACCGCAATCAAAAATCCCTTGTAAAGATACCGCAGTCGCACGAAATCGAGCTGCTGAACCACTAAGTTTAAGACCAGCACGCCCGCGACCAGAATGAATAAGACCCCACGAAACAGCCTTTCGCCGCGAGTGCCTTCCAGAAAATCCACCACCCAGTAGACTACCAGAGCGATTAGAAACAGCTCAATGCCAACGACCCACCAGTCGTATTTCGCTACTCGGCTGAAGTAATCTTTGAAGAAAACGAGTGTTTCCACGTCCTTGTTACCTGTGAACCAACAACTATGAACTGCTACCAGGGTATTCTCAGGTCGGTGAGCCTGCTGGGCTCGTCAAGGAGCAAGGTTCTGTCTATGTCCACCATCATCTCCTGCTGATTGATGCGCAGGACTCGCTCGTGTCTTCTTCGCCCTTCCGCAGCGGTCTCGCCCGGCTGGTCGCAGCAGCAGCCGCCAAGCAGAAGAATCAAACCACAAAAAATAAAGGTGAAGGCAAAAAGCCACAAGGCAAAGTTTCTTACGGTTAGTTTCTCGCTTCTAAGTTTCTTCGTGTTCTTCATCACAGCTTCCTTTTTATATTCCGGAATAGCCTAATTATAGCAGTCGTCATCGCACCTGTCAATGCGAAAAGCACTTTGCAGGATTAGTTGACTCAGTTTGGCCAATTCGTTAAACTATGTTTGGGCTGTTTTTTTTCGGCATTCAGTTAGTGTTTAGGTCAGTGAAGGTCAGTGATTATGTATATGATGAAACAGGAGTTTTGCAAAATGGAGATTAGGCACATATTATTTAAGGAAATACGTTCCTTGATTTCCTTAAATAATAGAGCTAAGTAATTATCTATCAAGTAGTTAATGTTTGAAAAGTAAAAACAAGACAACAAATTTTTCCTTTTCAAAGTGTGCCTAATCTCAATTTTGCAAAAGTTCAGATGAAAGAAAGCTGCGGTTTGTTCGGCATTTTTGGTGATGTCGAGGCTGTCCAAAAGGCGTATTTCGGCTTGCATAGTCTCCAGCACCGTGGGCAGGAATCGGCAGGAATCGCCTCCAGCGATGGAGAGTTTCTGCAGTGCTACAAAGGTATGGGGACGGTCAGACGGGTCTTCCGCAGCGGTTCGGGCATCGTGGAGAAATTGTCCAATCCGATCGCGATCGGCCACGTCCGGTATTCAACAACAGGCGGCACTAAAGCCGCCAATAGTCAGCCGTTCCTGGCTGAGTATTCCGGCGGGCAGGTAGCCATCGCCCATAACGGAAATCTTACAAACGCATCGCTGATACGCGACGAGTTTGAGGCGTACGGCAGCATCTTCAAGTCTACCAGCGATACCGAGATAATCATTCATCTGCTGGCTAAGCCCACACACGTTCGCAAGCCTGATCCGCTGGCTCACGTGCTAAGCCATTTGCAGGGGGCGTATTGTCTATTATTCTTGTTTGCCGACCGCATTGAGGCAGCCCGCGACCCTTACGGCATCCGGCCTCTGGCTATTGGCCAGACCGAGAAGGGCAGCTATGTCGTGGCAAGCGAGACCTGCGCATTTGACGCGATAGGAGTGAGGTTCGTCCGTGAGGTCGAGCCGGGCGAAATCGTTACGCTGGATAAAACCGGCCTTTCCAGCAGATTTTTCGCCCAGCCGGGGGTGGTTACCCCCGCTCACTGCATCTTTGAGCACGTCTATTTTGCCAAGCAAAATAGCACCATCTTTGGCGAGAATGTACACGAGCTGCGAAAAAAATTCGGCAGACAATTGGCGATAGAGCATCCGGCAGATGCAGACGTGGTAATTCCTGTGCCTGACTCGGGCACGTCGGCGGCGATAGGATACGCCGAGCAAAGTAAAATACCGTTCGATATGGGCATGGTCCGCAGCCACTACATCGGCAGAACATTTATCTCGCCGGACCAGAAACTGAGAGAACTGGAGGTCAACCTCAAGCTGCAGGTAGTTAACGAGGTTGTCGGCGGCAAACGCGTCGTGGTCGTGGACGATTCAATCGTGCGCGGCACAACCACAAAGGGCAAAATCAGGGCGCTGCGCCAGGCCGGTGCAAAAGAAATCCACATGCGGGTCAGTTGTCCGCCGATTCGGTTTCCGTGCTACTACGGAGTGGATTTTCCCACCAAAGAAGAACTACTGGCGAACAACCGCACTTTGCCGCAAATCAAAGAATTTCTTGAGGTAGACAGCATCGGATATATGCCGCTGGATGGGCTGCTCGGCTGTGCGAATCTGCCGGCGGACCACTACTGCACCGCCTGCTGGACCGGTCGATACAGAATACCCGTAGATACTGCCGGCAGAAAATTCGCCTTGGAACGCTACCCCATGCGTACCTTTGACGAATCCGAGTAAGACAAAAAGTAAAAAGCAAGACCCAAAACCCTGCCTTCAACGATGTATCTACGCGGAATCATTGTTGAGTTACCTACGGCGTCACTGCTCGGTTGTGGATTCGCACATCGTCTATCAGGCCGGACCAAAAACTGCCGGCCTCAAGATTCTTCCCGGCGCCAATGTACAAGCCGCCGGTTGAGCCAACCAAGCCAGTTTGCGCATCTTTGGCAACCTCCGCGTCATCAACATAAAGCATTCTGTTGGTGCTATTGCACACCAAGCCCACGCGGTGCCATTCGCCATCAACAATCACGGCCTCGGAGAATAACGGACCGCCAAGACGACCGGAACTTTTTAGCTCCGTCATTAGTTTGCCTTCGGCTGGGTCTGCGGCAAGCCAACTCACCGCACCTATCTGCGATATGATAACTTGTCCCGGTGCTCCATCTTTTATCCATGCAAAGACGCTGAACGGCCCATCGGCGGGATTCACGACAAACGGCGTGCTGACATAATCGTCTGCACCGTCGAACTGGAGCGCCCCATCTATTTTGCCGCCGGCGGGCTGCCAGATAGGATTACCGTTGAGAGTGCCGTCTTTGCTATCTGCGCTATCGTGTGCGGTGGCGCCCGCTGTCTCGTCCAGATTCCAGTGCGCCATCAGCGAAAAATCCTTTTTCCAATCTTGCGAGCTTATAGTTTCGCCGGTCGTCATAATCTTCACGTTGCAGTACGCCTTTCGTGCGAAGCGCTGGGCATCGGCCAACGTGGATGTGCCCCAGTGGTAGGGCACTGCCAACTGCGGCATTATGTACATTGTGGCCTGGGCGGCCTCATCGGGGCCCATCGTGTAGGCTGGGCTAATGGGCAAAAAGGCCAGGTCGATCTTTCCCAGCGTCTGCATCTCCGGTATCAGGTCGGTATCGCCAGCGACGTAAATGCGCTTGCCGGCCAACTCAATGATAAAGCCGACCCAGTTGTTACTTTTGGCATGATTGGGCTTACTGATATTGTACGCCGGCACGGCTATTACGTTGACACTGTCCAGTTCAATTTTCTCGCCCGGCGCGATGGACTGTCCGCTGCCGTGAGTCGCAATCACGCTGGCTGCCGCGATCAATTTGGTCGCGGGGCCTGAGACCCTGCTAATATCGGCGGCTACATAGTGGTCACTGTGACCATGCGTAACCAGCACAATCGTAGCATCGTGGGGCGAGATGCTCAGATTTCGAGGATCGACATATATGACCGCATCATCGGTCCAGATTTTGACGCTGGCGTGGGCGAGCCACTGGACGTATACAACACGTTCCTGCAACCAGTATTCTGCCAGAACCGCCAGGTCCTTGAAGTTTATTATCCTGTCGCCAACTGGTGACGGAGCGATGTCAACCGATGGTTCGTCTTGCCGCCAGTGCTGGGCAAGACTCGAGAAATCGCTGAGGTTTATGATGCCATCGCCGTTAAGGTCGGCGTAATCTGCGCCGACCACCGCGCCAACAAGGCCAAGCACCACTAAACTGGCTACCAGACTGATAGGGAACTTCATTTCTTTGCTCCTCCTTCCAAGAAAATAGCTTAGACAATCAGGACGAAAATGTCAAGCAAATTGCAGCAGCAGGAGAGTCTCCGGTTTTTGGAAAAAACTGACGGTTATTGTATAATTTAGAGAGCGTACTAGATCTGTGCCCGCCTTGGGGGAAAAATCATGGGTACGGTAAAAGGCTTCTGGCAGCACATCAACGGCAAAATTTATGCCATAGAGAGCACTTCATTCGGAAAGATTTTGGGCGGCATCGGGCCGTTGGACTCAAATAATCTGTGCGATCTGGACGGCTACGATTACAAACCCGCTATAAAGGAATGGCTGGAAGAAGCCCTATCCCAACATAAACTGCGCAGAATTAATCCCAGCTAACATAATCATAAAGACACACTTCCTTTGCCAAAGCGGCTTTCAACCTTTATAATACTCAACAAGTATGGATTTATCTATTGTCATACCGGCATACAACGAAAACGCCAAGATCACCGGCGATATCAAAGCGGCGGCAGGGTTCTTGCAGGATAATAAACTACAGGGAGAGATTATAGTTGTCGATGACGGCAGCACCGACAGAACCAGCGAAATAGCGCAAAAGGTCAACATCCCCACAAATGTAAGGCTGAGGATCATTCGTTACGAACAGCATCGCGGCAAAGGCTACGCGGTGCGCACAGGCATAAGCCAAACGTCCGGCAAATACGTTATGTTTGCAGACAGCGGCTTGTGCGTGCCCTTCGGGAACGCCTTACTTGGCTTAGAAATGCTGAAGGATGGAAGTTGTGACATTGCCCACGGCTCAAGGAAGCTGCAGGAAAGTGACATTGTGCGGGACCAACCCTGGCGCCGGCAAGTCTCTTCAAGACTCTTTAAGTGGCTAACAAAAAAGCTTGTGCAAATTCCTGATGAACTGAGTGATACGCAGTGCGGCTTCAAACTGTATAAAGGAGACGTGGCCAGGAAACTATACAGCCGGTGCATCACTGACGGTTTTATGTTTGACGTTGAAATAATTCTGCGGGCCCAAAAACAGGGTTACCGCATAAAGGAATTCCCTATTGAATGGACATGCGACCTTGATAGTCGATTATCGCTGACGCGCGCCCCCTGGCCGGTTTTTTCCGAACTGCGAGCTATCAAGCGGCAATTGAAAATTGACAATTGAAGATTGACAATTGCCAAATTGCAATAGCTTATCTTGCTCGTCTTTTTGACCCTTCAGTATCACCATCGCCAGTACATCCGGATGCCGTACACAGTATTGCTCTATTTCCTGGGGGCTCATAACGATAAAGGCGGTCGACAGAATGTCAGCAGTTGCCCCGTCACGGGCACAGGACCAGGCCGCCCGTTTGCCCTCCGCCGGCCGAGCGGTACGGGGATCAATAATATGCTGGCCCTTCTGCACGCCCGAGCCACTTGCCGCGCTGTGTTGTAAGTGCATGTAAGCCAGCGTCTGTCTACGATCCAGAGGATTGCTCAAAGTCAGGGGCCAGCCTTTCGTTCCTGCCGGGGCGTCCATAGCCAGCACTGTACTGAAGCCTCCGTGAAGTACGGCAGTTCCAATGCTCCAGTCTCGCAGCAGCTCTGCCATCACATCGAGGGCGTAGCCTTTGCCGATGCCGCCGAGATCAACTTGCACCGGGCTAGCCAGCAGCTCAACCGTATAGTGAGCTTCGTCAAGCTTTATAAGATTCATGCCGGTCCGCTGCCGGGCAAGATTTAGCTCGCCCTCGGAAGGATTGCGTAGGGTTTTGTCCTTATTGAGCCAGCATTTTAGTAGCGAACCGATGGTGACATCGAAAGCACCGTTGGTTTCGGTGTAAAGTCGGGCGGAAAGTTTCAGGCACTCAAACGCAGGCAGACCAATCAAAAGAGGCTGCCCGGCAGGAAGATTATTGATCCTGGATATGTCGCTATTCTCGATGAACCGGCTCAGCTCGCCTTCGAGCCGGTCAAGCTCATCGAAGGCCTGCCCGGCTGCCTGCTCCGCGTAGCGAGCATTGTCATGCTGAATTATAATCTCAAAAGTTGTTGCCATCGCCTGGTGTGAAAAACGGTGCAGCCCCGAGATTGAATCCCAGTTTAGCCCGAATTTTACATTTTGCATTTTCATTTTTGAATTTCTTACTATGTCTGGCCGCCCTGCCAGAGCTGCCAGAGGTCTTTTCTTACTAGGCCAATCAATCTGACCTCCGGACGCAACCACACATAGTATGGCTTATCGAATATGTACATATACATCTGCCGCTGCTGGAAGGGAATCTGCTCATAAAGTTTTTTGGCAACTGCCTCCTCCAGGCTGGGCGATGCGATGATAAGCGGCGCCGCCGGCGTATTCACGTCAACGTTGTTGCCGTATTCGACGCTGGTAAAGAAACGAAAGTACCAGGGCAAAGGCCAATAGTCGTCGCCGGGGCAAATCACCTGAATGTGCAGGGCATAACCGTCAGGATGCACTTTGGCAATCTCTTGCACACGCTGGATGACGGTGAAAACCTCCGTGGTCGGATGGGCGTAGACGTAAGGATTCCGGCTGTCGGCATAATATACGTAGTTGGCCAGGTACGCCTGCCAGGCCAGGTGCGAGCCGCTGGCAAAAAGCAAGAAGATGACGACTGTCCGCGCCAGAACGTTTGGCGCCAGTTTTATAATGGCAGCAGCACCAACGCCTGCCAGTAAAATCATGCCGTGCAGAAATCCCAACACACACCACGGAGTCTTATAGGGGATAGCCGAATACACGACGGTCATTATTAAGGTGTAGAAGGCAATAAACTTGAGCAGGCCAGAATTGGCCGCAAGTAAGGATTTCTTGGACAGCGCAACTACGAAACCCGCGAAGGCCAGAATGAGAATAAAGGCCTCGCTCCAGGCAGGCCCCGCGCCGTATCTAAAATATAGCAGCATCTTCAGATAATAGTGCCACGGATGAATGTGCAGACTATTATGGCCGGCCCGGCTGAAATAGGTCGCGTAGGTGCCAAAGGAATCCAGGACGCCTTTTGGGTTGCTAAAAAATGACGAGTAAAAAAGGGCGGAAACTGCCGCGGCAGCCACAAGGCCTGCAATGATGTGCCACAAACCCCGCCTCAAAGGCAGGGCTAAATATTTAGCCCCCGGTTTTACCGGGGGTTTCGCCCATAAGCGCGTAAGTAAAACAGCGGCCAGCATTGAGCCGAATGCGATAATGCAAGTTTCTTTGGCAGCGTGCATTAGGCCAAGAAATGCTCCGGTCAGAATTGCCCAGAAAATGTTCCTGCTCTGCACGTAGCGGTAACCGCAGACTATCGCACCAAAAGTAAAAGAGATTAGCAGGATTTCCATGATGTAGTATCGGCTATAGAAGACCATAGCCGGTGACACTGCGGATAGCACTGCCGCGCAGACTGCACAGGTACGTCCCAGGCCGTCAAGTACGAGCAAAACCAGAACCACCAGCAGCAGGCCGAAGAAGACGGGAACCACGCGCAGCGTGAACTCTGTTACCTGGGTCAGTTTTTTAGCGGAGCTAAGCCATGCGGGAACCAAACTTAGATAATTGAGTGCCGGGCCGTGATATTCGTTGGGGTCGTATGCATAGGTGCCTTGCTCCAGCAGCCGGCCAAACTTCTGGGCATGAATGGCCTCGTCACCGTGCATGGGGCGCTGCGCAAGCCTGGGCAGCCGAAGCGCAGCCCCAAGAATTGTCGCGCCCAAAATCAGGACGCAACATTTCGCCGACCTGCTCATTCTACCGGTTTGCCGTAGACATCGACTTCAATATAGTGATTCAAATCGTTGCTCGTGTTGCCGTTGCTGTAAAGGCGAACATACCGGCCTTGCACGCCGGGCATGCAATCAATAAGTTTGCCCTCGGCAGTTTCGGTATAGTGCATATTCTTGCCCACGCCCAGACCGGCGGAGTTGTCAACGTCGTTGTTGAAAACGGCCTTGACGTTGGTGATAAAATCAGCGTCGTCGGCAACCTGCGCTACCACATCAAAATAAACGCACGGCTGCTTATGATAGTGCCACGCCACAATCGCGTATATGTTTTGCTTAGCACCCAGGTCGATGGTCACGTGCTGCAGGAAAGGCCCTAATTCAACATAACTGCCGTCGGCAGCTTCCTTGTCACCATCGGTGATCATTTCTATTTCGCCAATGATAGGCTCTTCATCGCTGGACTTTACTGGCTTTCCCAGAGACAGGTTCTTTGTTCCCGGCGGAGCTAAGAACGGCGGGCGAGGCTTACCCGACGGCTTTTCCAGATTGGGCACTCGTGTATCCTGCGGCGTGCCGACAAACATCGGCTTGGGCAGCTTTATATCGACCGCCACCAACGCAGAACTACCTGTGTCACTGCCGGGTGGGGTTTTTATCTCTTCGGGAGCTTTCGCAGTGGGTGTTTCAGCAGGTGGTTTGGGCGGTTTGGTCGTTCCGACCTTCGGTGCTTCGGGCGTCTTGGGACCGGAGCTTGTCGAACCGGGCTGCGACTTCTGCTCAGAGGGTTGACCTTCCGGCGAAGATTTCTTGCAAGAAACAACAAAGCACAGAGACGTCACGAATAACACAAGGACACAAATCTTCACTATTGAACTGAGACTTCTTGGCATCATTTCCTTCAAACCTCAAAAACTAACTACCTGATTGACACGATTAATAATTCACGCCCGTACCGGACATCGGAAAAATGCTATCCTACCTGTAAGACGCTGTCAAGCCGCACATTGGTATATTTTTCTTCTCTTTTCAACGTGAAAAATACAACAGGGATTCGGCTTCTGCCGAATCCCTGCGTTATCGACTGATTCGCCGTGACGGTCGCGATATACACATCGGTTTAGCCGTCGCCGGTACGCCTACCCTGAGCCTGCCGAACGGGGCGACGGACCCGCTACTAAATTGCGGGGATAGACCGCACGTTAAGTTGTTCGGGCGGTCATCTGAACCGCTGGCGGTTCGAGACCGGCTTTCGCGAGAACGTAGTAGAGCGCTGCCCCAACGATAAAGGCAACAAGCGGGGCGGCTGGAATGTTGGCGATCTTAAGCAACGGGGCGATTCCCACGATGAAACCGCCAGCCCACGAAATCCAACCCGCCAGATTCCAGCCTTTGCGAGGACCGGCCCATTGTCCACCTGCGAGGAAGTAATCCACCAACATCGCCCCGCAGATCGGTCCAAACGACGCACCGATCACGGTAAAAACGGCACCAGCCCTGCCGGCCCATCCGGTCACGGCCAGAACGACGCTCACAATAGTACCGATGCCAACGGACAAAAATGGATTCACTGTCGGCAATGTGGTCTTGAAACTATTAGCGGCGATGAACGCAGAGAAGCAAGCCGATGGAAATGCGGCGAGCGCCAGCAACAAGCCCATCGTCTTTCCGGCCCCCGGCGATCCCAAGATACTGCCCATGAAGCCCGTGTCAGCCGGGTTCATGGCATAGTTATTCGTAGAGCCAAAGGCGCCTGCGGCGATCAGAATGGCGGCTCCCGCCGAAACAATACCGGCTAGCGCGATGCCCACAAGGCCGCCCATCTGTACGTCTTTCTGATCCCTGCTGTTTGTGCCGAAGTCCACACCGGCGGCACCGGCCGTGGCAAAGAACCCGATTACGAACGACATACTCAACGCCATCACGCCGAAGAAACTCAGCCCGCCGCTCTGACCCGGTGCCGCGGCGAGGCCCGCCGCAACAAACTTCTGAGGGTCAAAAGCTCCTATCCCGCCAACGACCTTCGCCAGCAGGATAACCAGGATGGCTAGCGGTATCACGGGCAGAAATGTAGCGACCTTGGCAACATATTGAATACCCTTGAGACCGACGAAAGCAGCCATCGCCGCCCAGAGGATCGCTACGATCTTTACGGCCGTGGCATTGCCGCCGACCAGCGGCGACAGGGCTTGGGCAGAGAAGTACGCGTTGACACCGAGCCAGCCGAACTGCAGAACTCCCATCAGGAAGCCCGGCATTAGGAAGCCGCCCTGCGTCCCGTAGGTCGAAGTGCCGACGACGTACAGGGGCAGACCCGTCTTCAGACCGAGCATGCCTGGGACGTAATAGAAAAGGAAGTGGCAGAGCAGCGCCGCGACGACCAAGCCGAGAAGGGCCGTCCCGACCCCCTGCGACAGCACGCCTCCAGGTATGGCAGAGCCGCCGCTGGGGGCTTGGCTCCAGAACACGAACCATAGGAAAATCCCCGCGTAGGTGGGGGCCGTGTTCTTGTACCAAGGGGCCCGGTTGCTGGGCGGATTAGGCTTAGCCATACTCAAATAACTTGGTAGCACTCCATTACTCATAGTCTTGTCTCCTAATTAGAAAGCCCCAATATAATCTCTCCCGGCATCTCGCCAGGCTTGTACGAGTATAACATTTCAGCATCGGCCCGCCAGAGGTATGGTGGGCGGGCAGAAAATTCTACAGCCGAACCCGAATCTATTCCGCCTGTGGGACTTCAATTCTCCTGCCGCCCTTGGTTGCGGACTCGTGGGCACAGATGCCGGCCATCGTCCAGTTGGCAGCGATCTTCGCATCGACGACAGATTCGCGCTGTTCTATAATCGCACGGATGAACTCATGAGCCAAATGCGGATGAGAGCCGCCGTGCCCTGAACCTTGAATAAAAGAAGTGTGCTCGTGCTCTTGGTCATAGACGCCGTGTCCGGTGAAGGGGGCAATTTCTTTTGGCAGCAGGCGTCCGTAATCGGGGACCTCTACCCTCTTGGCATCTTCATAGCCGGAATAGATGACCGGCCCTTCGCCGGCAACCTGCTCCCATTCAAAAGAAAGTTTCGTGCCGTACACGTCAAAGCTTTCTCTGTACTGGCGAATAGTGTTAAAAAGGGACCTCGTAACCTCGCAGGCAAGGTCCGAATCGCGCAGTTTCATAATCGCCGTTTCAATCGCAAAAGGCGAATTGTAATTCTTGATATAATCTTCCTGAATTCTGCCTGAGCCGTGACAGACAACAGACTCGACCGGCTTTTTCGCAAGGCATAGCAAAGGACTCACGGCGTGCGTGGCGTAGTGCATTGGTGGAAAGCCATACCAGTAATTAGGCCAGCCGGGCAGCCCTATATTCTGCTGATGCGAACCCCTTAGAAATTGAATCTTGCCGAGCTTGCCTGAGTCCACAAGCTCTTTGGCGTAGAGGAACTCGCGCGTGTAAACCGCCGTCTCCATCATCATATAAACTTTGCCGGATTTTTGCCTGGCTTTGACGATGTCAAGGCAGTCCTTTTTAGTTGTGGCCATAGGAACGGTGCAGGCAGTATGTTTGCCCGCGTTCAAGGAGGCCAGGGACATCCATGCGTGGTCAGCTATGGGGCTGACGACATGAATGGCGTCCAATTCATCGATGTCCAACAAGTCCTCGAATCTGGTAAATCGCCGTTGGATTCCGAACTGGTCGCCAATCTGATTGAGATGATCCTCGCTCCTCTGGCAAATGGCGTAACACTCAGCGTTGGGGTGTCTTTGGTAGATAGGAATGAACTCCGCTCCAAAGCCCAGCCCGACCACCGCCACCTTCGCTTTTTTTGCCGGCATTTTTCTGCCCTTTCACGGCGTAAAGAACCCCGCGGTCGGAATTTAGAATTAAGAATCAAGAAGGTACATTCTGAGTTTTAAATTCTCAATTCTCAATTCTGGATTCTTTTTGGCCTTTAGACTTCGTCTGGGCCAGCACCTTCTTGTAGTATTCCAGCACGTGATCGTGCATCATCTCTTCGCGAGACATCTTTCCATGCCACCACAGTAGCGTTCCGGGAAAGCGGGAGGGGTTAAAGTGAACATTATAGAAGTGCCAGATGAACAACGCCAGCGCCGCCAATATGGCCTCATCGGCGTGCACTTCCGCACCCAGCGCGTAGGTAAACCACGGAACGTACTTGGCCGCGACCTCGGGAAACCACAGCACCAGCCCCGTGCCGATCATAATCACACAACCCCAGTAGACGGCCCAATAGTCAAACTTCTCATAGTAGGTGTACCGGCCGAAACTGGGTCGATACTTTAGCAAGCCAAGAAAATACAGGGAGTTGATAGTAACGTCGCGGACGTCCTTCTGGCGGGGCAGCAACTCGATGAATTCGCGCCGGCCTTCCTTTGTCAAGACAGTATAGAACAGATGGTAGATCGAAACCAGTATCAGGACTGCCGCCCCGGCGCGGTGAATATAACGGATCGTCTCGATGCTGCCGAAGGCTCTTACTACGGCCTGGCTCCAGCTATATCCGGGTCTTCCCATGCACCACAACGGTACACCCGTGATTATTAGGGTGATTGTGCTCAAAAACAGAAGTGTATGCTGAACGCGGAACTGCAAACCGAACCGCTGAAAGAATTCGCGTCCTTCCGCTTTTATGCCGCTTGTTTGTTTCATCGTTTTTGTTCGCTCCACGGGACGCGGATTGAGGACTACTTGGCCCTCTTAGCCAGCCACAACATGACACGGCGATACAGGTCGCCCAGGATGTGCAAGATCAAAAGAGTCATCACGGCGATGATCAGCAGCTTGAAAACCCAGTTGATTCGTACATACACAGGGCCGCCAAATTCGTACATATCCGCCATCTGCTTGAAGAAGCCGCCATCGCCTTGGACCGGCGAATCAACGCATACGAGGCCTTTGAAGAAAGGCGCATCGGGAGAGTGACAATCCTCACACCGTCGAGCGCCGAGCGATTGAGCAGCCGGCCTGACGTTATGAGCTATGGGCCACATATAAGGCGCCGCCGCGGGATGATCGAGTTCTTCAGCAAGCTCACCCGAATCATTGAGCCGATACAACTTCCCGCCCGCTACGTATACCGCCTTGCCGGCAGAGGCAGCGATAAGCCCCTTTATCGCCTCTGTAATCTTATCCTTAGTTATCTTAGGCCAATCGCCCGTAGCAGGAAGCTCAAGGTCGGCAAAAACCTTGCCGACTACCTTTTCGACAACACCGATCGCTATCGGCTTAACCTGGTCATCCTCCAGAACTGCCCAGTAGGCCGGCCAAATCACCTTATGCGGACCTATCTTGCCGCCTTCCCCCGGTTTAGCCGTCGCCGGAACGGCGACGGACCCCGCAATAAATTGCGGGGCTAAATATTTTGCCGCCTCAATACCACTGCCCTGCCTGGCAAAAACAGGCGCGACGATATGAGGCAACACTTCTTGGGCTTTGTTCACATTCGGCGTGCCCAACCGGTGAGCACGTGACGTCTTGGTAAGGATAGTTTTTTTGCCGGGCCACGGCCCTGAATGGCACGCTGTGCAGGTAAGTTTCTTCAAATGACTCGGCGGTAAGCCCGTGTGCTTTGGCACCGGCGCCCCGAGCCGACCGGCCTGCGGCTGATCTTTGCCCTGCGACAGGTGACAACCTTCACACGAACTTGTAGCAGCCAAAGGATTGGAGGAATTGGCGCTTTCTTCAGCATACCCCCTAACTATGTTGTGCTCGACACCATTGCGGTGACAGTCAACGCAGGCCAATCCTGCCGTAAGATGTATGTCCTCATCCGCCGCCCACTTCTCTGCCTTTTCAGGCTGGCTATAGTATAGGTCGGAGTGACAGTAATAACAGCGTTGGTTGGGGACTTCTCTAACAATCTGAAAAAGTACGTCGTTATTCTCGTTGAATGCCTCTTTCTGATAGGTTACACGCGGCGCGTTCTTCTCATCAGGGTCAGGCAAAAATGGGTCATAAGTCTCGGGCACGGCAGCAGCCGAACCTTTGACCGAGGCAAATTCACATGATGCAGCAGCCGCCCAGCGGAAATTCTGGCGCGATACCTGGACTGCATAGCCGCCGGGGCCGCCCATGTCCTGGCCGTAATGAGCATTGTGACATGCAAGGCAGTTTATCTCAAGCGTGCCGGAGACAAATTGCCGGCCAATCTCATCAGCTTCCGTTGCCTGGACCTCTCCGGGGCCGCCGCCCGCCGTATGTCTGCCAAATATCCTTGTAAACTGGAAGTCTGTCAGCCCAACCTGCGCTGGGCGAAATGTCCCCGGCCACTGACGATATGAAAGCGGAATCTGGATACATAGCTTGGGAGCAAAATATATCCACGGCTCACCAGGTCTGCCGGGGGGGATATTGCTGTCAACGGCATTGAAGTGCCAGCCCTTTTTCACCAATCCGTAACTGTGGCACTCGCCGCACGTCCAGCGAGTCGAAAAGGGCATCGGCAATTCGGCGCCAGGCTCGACCTGCTCGCCCTTCTCGCCATCCTTATTCTCAGCGTGTAACGGTATAAGATGAAGCGGCGTTGCTCTGCTGCCGTCGCTCCTGTCACCGAGCAATTCTTGCCCCTGCAGTACGTAAGGGAAAGCGAAAGATGCCAACATCAAAGCAATTATTGCTACCGTTTCCTTTGTCAATTTACTGCCAATCCTTTTTGGCCACAGAGAGCACAGAGAACTCAGAGAAAGTATTCTACTCTTTTATCTCTGTGAACTCTGTGTCCTCTGTGGCTACCAGAAATTAAGCCTTGAATTCATCGGGCTTGAACTCAAGTTTGCGGGCAGCTTCGACCGCGTCGTTGACTTTCAGCACAGTAACAGCCGTTTCGTATGCGGCCTCGGCGGGACAGTTGAGTTTTGCCTTGCCGCGAATCGCATCGAAGAAGTTCTCCAAGTGCGGCTGATGGTAGAGCTTCTCCATCGTCACCGGCAGCTTATAGGCGGGCGGCGCGACGGTCTCGCGTAAATCTATCACCGCCGCACCCTCTTGCGGCTTTTCCTTTTTTTCTTCTTGTTGTTTTGGCGGTTCGCTCAAGTATCCCAGCTTGACCCACCTATCCCAGTCGGGCGCTGTCGGCTCACGGTAGACCTCGCCCTTTCCGCCGGCTTCGGAAATCTCCAGCGTCCCCTGGTCGCCCATAAATCGCTCGAAATATCCCCAGGCACTGTTGGTGGTTAGCGTCTGATAATAGGCTCTGACGGTCCCTTCTTTGGTCTGGTATTCGTAAATAGCCATCACGGTGTCATACCACTCGTGACTCTTCTTGTCGTAGTAGTCGGTGCCGCCCGATGCCATAACGGATGTCGGATTTGCGCCCAGGAACCAGCTATAAATATCGATCTGGTGCGAGCCGAGATCGACTATCGGGCCGCCTCCGAGCTTTTTATACCACCGCCAGTTGCGGAACTGCTCCATCGACTGGAAGCCGTACTTTTCGAGCATTTTCGGGTCGATAGCGGCTTTTGTCGGCCAGCCCAGATCCTCGCGGGCGGCTCGATTCCACTGCCCGTTGATCGTGGTGAGCCGGCCGAGTATCTTGGCGTCTTTGAGCAGTTTCTCGTAACAGTGAATGTAACGGGGATTGCTGCGGCGCTGATGGCCTATCTGAAGCAGTTTGCCCGCCTCTCGCGCAGCCTGCACCATCTTTTTGGCGTCATCCAGCTTGTTGGACATCTCCTTTTCACAATACACGTGTAGGCCAGCCTTTAGACATGCGATAGCGTGCTCAGCGTGCCAGAAATCGGGCGTAGCAACTATAACCGCATCAAGGTCCTTTTCGTTGGCCAGCATCTCCTTATAATCTATGTAGCTATTATTCTTGTGGCCAAACCTATCCAGCAGGCGCGAGGTCCGTTTTTGATTGTACTCTTCCCAGATGTCGCAGACGGCCTTGAAGCGTACGCCAGGTATCTTCAGGCAGGCATTTAGCAAAACCTGTCCCTGAGCACCTGCACCGAGCAGGGCAACGTTTATATCATCTTGTTTTTTGCCGGCGGTCTGCCCGATGACCATCGGTGAAAACGCCAGCCCAGTTCCTACCGCTGCGGTAGAGCGCAGGAAACTACGTCTGTCTATGCCTTTTTTTGTCTCTGGATTGTTCATATTTCTCGTCACAGCTCCAATCATAGTTCATAGTTAATTGTTCATTGTTCATCGATGAACTATGAACGCTGAACAATGAACGATTCCTTTTCTGCCGGCGGTATTATTTCAGCGGCCCAAAACATTGTCAAGTGACCTTCCGCCATTTTTCTGCGGCTGTCCCGCCGGCAAACGCTTCAGAAAAACCGCCGCACTCTTTTACGGTAACCACCAATATAGACTACTTGCTCAACGGTTTTAATATAATATTTCTGTATGCAACCGGTCCGTGATTGCCCTGGAACATAAGCGGGCCAGTAGGTGCTTCTTTGCCGGCGACACCGCCCGGTGTCGGGCCTTTCATCTCCAGGTTTTCGTGCAGCACCTGGCCGTTAAGCTCCACTTTGAGGAACTTGGCGTTTTCGGTCTTTTTGCCGCCGGCGTCGAATTTCGGAGCTTGGAACTCGATGATATATTTTTGCCACTCGCCGGGTTTTTTGCAGGCATTGACGGGCGGCGGACTGGCCCCATAAATCGCCCCCATGTCACCGGGGCCCATCTTTTCCCTGCCCCAGCTATCGAGCACCTGAATCTCGTACTCGCCCATAACGTAGATGCCGGAGTTGGAGCCTTTAGGGACCATCACCTGCAGCTCGATGCGACAGTCACCGAATTTTTTCTCGGAGTATATATCTACGCTGTCACCGTGTTTGGCGGTCAGGTTAATCATCTCGCCGAAACCACCCGTATTAGTTAGCAGCTCCGGGTTTTCCGAGGACACTTTGGCCGTGCCCACAGCCCATTTGCTTTTTTGCTTATCGCCCGCCACCAGCCAATTATCCAGGTCTACGCCGTTGAATTGAATAAGGGCGTCGCCATATTTGGGCGGCAAATTCTTAATAAGGATATCCTTAAACTCCACGACCATCGGTGGTCCGGTGTGAATCTGCAGCGCAAGTAATCCTTCGCGGGCGGCACCTTTGAGGTCCTGTGGGTCATCCGGATTGGTGACGCGGTCATTGTCTATCAGCTCAATCATCTGATAGCCGTTAAGGTACTGTATTATGTGGTTGCCCTGGGCGATGATGTGGTATTCGTTCCAGTCCTTGTCTTTGTAGTAACCGGCCTTAATAAGCTCGTCTTTGTCGGCGACTCTGCCGATCATTTTTTTTGCGCCCTCTGGCTCAACAACTACGATCTCGCCGACATTAACGAGCGAGCCGCGACCGGCCTCGTGGTAGAGAAAGCCTACCGCGCCCGGATTACCGACGACCTCGGCCTGATAGCCGGCTATCCGCCATTTCTCGAACTCTTTGCTGCGGTACTGGATGCCGGAGTTGCCGCTCTGGATGCGGAATTTTATCTTTAGCTCGAAGTCCGTGAGTTTGCCGCCGCGCCAGATAAGAAACGTATTCTGACGGGCGGGATTCTCAGCAGTCGTTTCGCCGCGAATCGCGCCATCCACAACCTTCCAGAGCCGCGGGTCGCCGTCCCAGCCGGTAAGGTCTTTGCCATTGAATGGTTTGAACCACTGCCCGGCTGAGTTTGCCTCGCCCGCAAGCGCAGTTTGCTGCCAGCCGAGCATAAACGTCGCAAACATGATGAAAGCCAATATCCCTATGATCAGCGTCCCCCTGCCGCGGAAGATTTGAGGGTTTAGCGTATAGCGTTTAGCGTTTAGAACTGTACGCTGTACGCTACCCGCTGTACGCTTGGTCTTTTTCGTTCGTACGTACATCATTGCAATTATCCTCAGTCAAATGATTTGATTTTAAGATTCTTGAACCAGATTGGGTTGCCGTGATATTGAAAGCCCAGGTGTCCTTCTCGCGGCATATCCTTGTAGGCGGTCGGGAACTTGTTCTTGGTTCCCTGTGGGTTTTTGTGCGGCTCGGTCCAGAGATCCAGGTCCATATCGATGATGTCGTCACCGTTGAGATTTACATAAATCTTATTGTCCAGGCAGGTGATGATGTAGTGGTTCCACTCGCCTGGTTTCTTGACAGCCGCCTTCGAGGGCGACAGGCAGTCATAAATGGCGCCGCACTGGCCGTGCTTTGTCCCGTCGGTGGTGGCGTGAATCTGGATTTCAATAGCGGTATTGATCCAATTCTCGATACTGCCGGTGCGGATAAAGACGCCGCTATTGCCCCCTTCGGGGACTTTGAAGTCCAGCTCGAGTGTGAAGTTGCCGTAGCGCTCTTTGGTCCAGATGTCACCGTGACCGCTAGGCGTGGGCGAAAGGACGCCCTCTGCGTCAAAAGCCCAGGAGCCGGGCGTCATTACGGCGTTGGAAACATCCTTTTTGAAGACGTCTTTGTACTCGGTGCTGCTCAGCTCGGCTGCGACCTTTCTAAAGAATGACACACACCCGGCGATCTCCGGCATCGAGTTCAGCCAATTGTACTCATACTCGATGGAGAATACGCCTTTGAAGTTTTGCCCGGCTAATTCTGTGAGCAACGCCCTGGCGTTGCCGGCGCCCGTGCCCCAAATCACGTCGTGTGCTTGGGGACTCCCGAACTCGTTCAGGTCCTTAAAGTGCAGGCTGATGATCCGGCCTTTGAGTTTTTTCAGTGCCTCAAGTGGATTTACGCCCGAACGCATCCAGTGCCCGGTGTCGGCGCATGCGCCGATTCGTGGGCTTCGACCCTGGCAGACCTTCATCACGGTCTCAGGGTCCCAATAATGAGAGGGCTTGGGGTGATTGTGAATGGCTACGTTTATCCCGTACTCTTTGCACAGTTTATCTATCAGGTCAAACGCATCCTCCGGCGGCTCTGAGACAATCGTCTCGATGCCCATATCCTTGGCAAAATCGAATACCTTTCGACATTCCGCCTCGTTGTTCGGCAGGCCGACTACGCCGTAATTTACCAGCTTTACGCCCGACTCACGCAGCTTCGCCAGGACTTCCTTCCTTATCTGCGGCGACATATTGTGATCGGCCTTGATGTCAGGTTTTTCCTTACTGAGCGATTGGCCCGGAAAACCTTCGATGTATCGCATGCCAAGTGCTTTGTTCTTGTCTATGGCTTCGTAAAACGTGAATCTGTTGAAGCTGTACGCCTGCATACCCAGATGCCAATCCTTCTGGCTGTCGGCATACACCCTCGGCAATAAACTGCTGCCAAGTACAAACGCCAGCAATACAATGATAAATTTCGGCCATCTGTTCATCTGTTTGTCTCCTTTCCTAATAAGTGCAAAGTTGATAGCGTACAGCGTATAGCGTACAGCGTGCAGTTTCCTATACGCTAAACGCTCACAGAGTCCACCCTTGGCGATACTGACGTCTCAAATACTTATCCGCCTCGGGCAGGTTGGTAACTTTGAAATTCGGGCCATCCCAGGCCAATTTTTGCCCGGCGCGGGCTGCCACGTTGCCCAATAAAATCGTCTCGGTCAGCGGCCCGGAGTAGTCAAAATTAGCCAGCGGCTTCGGGCCGCCTTTACAGGCCCTGATCCAGTCCTGATAGTGGTTCACTTCTCGCGGCAGCGACGGCTCAGGCAGCTTAAAGCCCTTCATCCTGGATTCAGGTATAAGTCTTGGGTTGCCGCCGTGTGGAGCAAGTATTGTGCCTTTTTCGCCGTAATAAAGCCCACCCTGGTCGGGTAGATTCCGCTCTTTCTCAAGCTCTTGCGGGCGCGGCGGCTGGTTGGCACCGTCATACCAGGTAAGCGTCACCGGCGGCAAATCGCCTCGTGAGGGGAATTCGCATCGAACGACCGTCTTTTGCGGATAAGTCTCCTCGTTGAATGGGCCCGGTTCAGCTTCCACCGACGTTGGGTAGGTCAAATCGAGTGCCCACCAGGCTGGGTCGATAATATGGCAGCCCATATCGCCGAGCGTGCCCGTCCCGAAATCCCACCACCGCCGCCACTCGCCCGGCAGATAAGTCGGATGGTAGGGCCGATACGGCGCAGGGCCCAGCCAAAGGTCCCAATCCAGCGTCTGCGGAACGGGCGGCGTTTCTTTTGGCCGAGTGCCCCCGCCCCAGTCCTTGCCGCTCCAGAGGTCGACTCTGCGAACTTTGCCAATAACGCCGGACTTAATAAACTCCACCACGTACTTGACGCAATTCTCAGCGTGAAGCTGAATGCCCATCTGCGTCATTACTTTGTGCTCACGGGCGGCCTCGGTGAGCTTACGCACCTCGTACATGTCATGCGCCAGCGGCTTCTGGCAATAGACGTGCTTACCCATCTTTATCGCCATCATCGCTGCAACAGCGTGCGTATTGTCCGGCGTGGATACCGTGACAGCATCTATGTTTTTGTTTTCTTTTTCGAGCATCTCGCGGAAGTCGCGGTATTTCTTGGCCGCGGCAAATCGCTCGAATGTGCCGGCTGCGTGCCGCAAGTCCACGTCACATAGTGCCACGATATTTTCTGTGCTTACCTGCCCTACATCGCTCGCCCCCATCCCGCTGACGCCGATACAGGCGATGTTTAGCTTTTCACTCGGTGCAGTCCTCCCAGGGCCGCCGAGCACATACCGCGGAACGATGGTGAAAGCCGCTGCCGCAGCCGTGCCGCTCAGAAACTCACGTCGTGATATCTTTTTCTTTTCCACAATTCAGCCCCTAAATAAGTGCAAAAATCAAAAAGTAACTATCAAAACTGTGGACTTGCCGCTACGCGGCAACGACTCCCTTAATTTTGCACTTTCCATTTTGAGTTTTGAATTTACAACGTCCAACCCTGGCGGTACTCACGGCGGAGAAATTCATTCGCCTCGGGCATGTTGGTAAACTTCATATTAACACCGTCCCACTGCAACTTAGCGCGGGTTAGTTTCTCGCGCAATTCCGGACGCAGCGCAACGTTGCCGAGCAAAACGACCTGGGCGAGCAGCCCGGCGTGGTCGAAATTTGACCCTGCGGGCTTGCCACCCTTGCAGGCGTTGATCCATTCCTGATGGTGGCCCGGTGAGCGATCCAGCTTCTGAGGCGGCTTGCCATATTCCCTTTGTCGGGACTCCGGCAACAGACGGCCACCGTATATCTTGCCCTTCTCGCCGATATAGAGCGCCCCGTTCGTATCCCACCTGCGCCCGTCCTCAAGCTCCGGCGGGCAAGGCGGCTTCATCCCGCCATCATACCAGTGCAGTCTTACCGGCGCCAGATCTCCTCGGGCAGGGAACTCGTACGTCACGCGCGACGCCACTGGGTACGTCTCATTGTTGACCAGCGTACAGCAGGCTTCCACACTCGTCGGATGACCAAGCTTCAGCGCGCGGAATACCGGATCGAGGCTGTGGCAGCCAATATCGCCGAGCGCCCCCGTGCCAAAATCCCACCAGCCCCGCCAAACAAACGGCAGATAACACGGGTGATATGGCCGATACGGCGCCGGGCCAAGCCACAAATCCCAGTCCAGAGTCTCAGGCACGGGCGGTGTTTCTTTTGGCCGGTCGACGCCCTGCGGCCAGTAGACTTTGTTGATCCCGTTGAGCGGCCGGTCCGTCCAGACATGGACCTCGCGAACCTGCCCGATGGCCCCGTCCCAGATGGTTTCGCACAGCAGGCGAACTTCCTCACCCGCCTGGCCCTGATTGCCCATTTGCGTAGCGACCTTGTGCTCGCGGGCCGCCTGGGCGACCATGCGGGCCTCATAGACCGAGTGCGTCAGCGGCTTTTCACAATAGACGTGCTTGCCCCTCTTGATGGCGGCGATGCTTGCGACGGCGTGGACGTGATCGGGGGTAGCGACGATGACAGCGTCGATGTTCTTGTCCTCCTTGTCCAGCATCTCGCGGAAATCTTTGTACTTCCTGGCATTCGGGTAGCGATTGAACGCTCCGCCCGCCTGGCGCCAGTCCGCGTCGCACAAGGCCACGATGTTCTGGCTGCTCAGCGCATTGAGGTCACTGCCGCCCTGCCCGCCGACGCCAATGCCTGCGATATTGAGCTTTTCGCTGGGCGGCGTTTGGCCAGCGCCTCCAAGAACATGCCGGGGCACAACAGTAAATGCTGCGACCGCCGCCGCAGTCCCCATAAAATCTCGGCGAGACATTGTTTTCTTGCTCACTATTTATCCTCCACATGCCATCTTTACCAGTGGATAAGCTGAGCGTTCGGCGTATAGCGTTTAGTCTTTTCCTATGCGCTATACGCTAACCGCTATACGCTGAGGTCCCAGCCCTGCCGATACTCATCGCGGATGTATTTATTGGCCTCCGGCAGGTTGGTAATCTTCATATTCGGGCCGTCGTAATACAACTTAAGGCCGGTTTCATATAGCTTCTGGCTCATTCGGATGGCGATATTGCCGAGCAGAACTACCTCGGTCAGCGGTCCTGCCCAATCGAAATTTGAGCCGGCGGGTTTGCCGCCCTTGCAGGCCGATAGCCACTCTTTGTGATGCCCGGGCGAGCGGGGGAGAACTTCCGGCGGCTTGCCGAATTCTTTGCTTCTTGACTCCGGAATAAGCCGGTGGCCAAGCATTTTGCCCTTATCACCGACACACAGGTTATCGTCGGCGTCGCCAAAACGGCGTCCGTCCTCAAGCTCTGCCGGCCTGGGGGGCATCAAGCCGCCATCGTACCAGGTCAAAGTTACCGGCGGCAAATCACCGCGAGCACCAAATTCATAGCGAATGATTGATGCCAGCGGCGCAGTTTCGTCATTGACGCCGCTACAGCAAGCCTCGACACTTAGCGGGTATCCTAACTTCAAGGCACGGAAAATCGGGTCGAGCTGATGGCAGCCGATGTCACCTAATACGCCCGTTCCGAAGTCCCACCAGCCGCGCCAAGCAAACGGATGGTAGCAGGGATGGTAGGGCCGCGGCTGAGCCGGGCCGAGCCAAAGGTCCCAGTCCAGCGTTTCGGGCACGGGCGGCGTTTCCTTCGGTCGGTCTATGCCGCGAGGTGAAATGTACCGGTTGCACCAGGAATGGACCTCCCGCACCTGCCCAATGGCGCCTGCCCGGATAAACTCGCATACAAGGCGAGTCGATTCGGATGCCTGGCCCTGGTTGCCCAATTGCGTGGCGACTTTAGCCTTACGGGCGGCCTCCGTAAGCTGCCGGGCCTCCCAGATTGAGTGGGTTAGCGGCTTCTCACAATAGACGTGTTTTCCCATCTTGATGGCCGTCATCGCGATAACCGCGTGGGTGTGGTCCGGCGTGGCAATTATCACCGCGTCGATGTTTCTGCCCTCTTTGTCCAGCATTACGCGGAAGTCGCGGTACTTTTTTGCCTTTGGGTATTGCTTAAATACGCCGGCAGCGTACTTTTCATCGACATCACAAAGTGCCACGATATTTTCGCTGCCGACCTCGGCGAGGTCTCCGGCGCCGCGTCCACCAAACCCGATGCCCGCAATATTGAGCTTCTCACTGGGCGGTGATTGACCGGAGCGCGCCAGCACGTGACGCGGCACAAAGGTAAAGGCGCCGACCGCGGCGGCGACCCCTACAAACTCCCTGCGTGACAGGCCTGAACTACGTTTGACCGTCTTTGAATCGCCTGATTCTTTCATAAGGCACAACCTCAAAAAGGATGGGATTTTAGCGTCTAGCGTACAGCGGATAGCAAAAAACTGAACGCTAAACGCTATACGCTGAACGCTTGTTGTTTCACAATTCGCTTAGACCTTCATTACCAGCGGTCCCCAACCTTTGCGTGGCTCGCGCCAAGCTAGGTCGTTGATCTTCGGGTCGCTAATGATCGCCCCAGCTTCGTTCAGTTCGAGCTTCTTTCCCGCGCGGGCACAGAGGTTGCCGAGCTGGATGTTGGCAGCCATTGGACCCGAGTAGCCGAAGTTGGACTGACTGAACTCCCGCGGCTTCTCGCCCTTGCAGGCCGTGAAGAACTCCTCATGATGGCCGGGGGAGCGTTCGAGCAGTTTTGCGGGCTGGCCGAACTCCTTGTGCCGCGCTTCCGGGATCAGGCGAGTGCTGTCCCAGTAGTCGCCATTGACCAGCATTTTTCCCTTGGTGCCGACGACGAGGTTTCCAGTTCTCGGCAGTTTGCGGCCGTCGGCCTTGAGCTCTTCGGGGTTCTCCGGCATGAAAGGCGTTCCATCTTGTTTGTTGCCCTCGTACCAGTAGGTGGCGAACCCGGGCCGGCCATCTTTTGCGCGGTAGGTGCACTTGATGACCATCCCGGCCGGGAACTGGTCCTTGACAGGTCCGGTCATGATGATCGGCTCGGCGGTGGCCGCATAGCCCGGCTTCATTATCGCGTAGATTCCGTCGGTTGTATGACAGGCCATATCGCCCAGTGCCCCGGAGCCGAAATCGACAAAGCCCCGCCACTTGAACGGATGGTAAACATCGTTCTTGTAAGGACGCATCGCGGCCGGGCCGATCCACGCATCCCAGTCCAGGGTTTCGGGGATCGGATCTGATCCATCCGGGCGGTCGCCGCCCTGAGGCCAGATTGGGCGATTCGTCCAAGTGTGAAACTCGAGGATGTCGCCGATGGCGCCAGCCTTGACGTATTCGTAAGCAACCCTCCATCCATTTCCGGCGTGGCCCTGGTTGCCCATCTGGGTGACAACCTTGGGATTCTTGGCGTAGGCTGCCGCCAACAGTTGCGCCTCGCGAACCGACCAAGTCAGCGGCTTCTCCGTGTAGCAGTGGATGCCCATGGAAACGGCGGTCATCGACGGCGCAAAATGGCTGTGATCCGGAGTCGACACGAAGACCACATCGAGTTCCTTGCCGTGGTTTTCGAATACCTTCCGCCAATCCACATACCCGGCCGCCTTTTCCCAGCCTTTCTTTTCGAGGACGCCCTTCCACCGGGTTTTGTCAACCTCAGCGAAGGCGATGCACTGAAGGCCTGCTTCATGGGATGCACCCGTATGGCCGTCAGCCCGGCCGGCTGCAGCGATGAACCCCACCTGGAGCTTCTCGTTGAGTCCCTGAGCCCGGATGAGGCGAGGGAAACCAATAGTGTATGCGGCTCCGACGGCAACGGTGCCCTTAACAAACTGACGACGTGTGATGTTCGACATAAGCTTAGCTCCTTTACTTTTAGTGAATAAAAGAATCGATCGCCTGGCACTTATAACTCAAAACTCAAAACCAAAAACTCAAAATTGTGGAATACGCATCAACCTCCATTCTGCTCCAACAGCCAGATATTTCGGAACTGCACGAGATTACCGTGATCCTGCAGATATATACCGCCGGGTTTGACTGCGTCACCACCCAAGGCAGCGGTTGTCGAGCCGGGCACATTCACCTGGTCGTGAATTTTGACGCCGTTGTGAATCACCGTCAAGCAGGGGTCGGTTTTTTTATTGCCGGCCTGGTCGAACCGCGGCGCAAGGAAGGTAATATCGTACGTCTGCCACTGCATCGGCGGAGCACACATATTTACTAGAGGTGCCGCCACCTGATAGATTCCGCCGCATTCATTGTCCAATCCTTCCAGACCGTAACTATCCAGAACCTGGACTTCGTAGCGGCCCTGCAAATAAACGCCGCTGTTGCCGCGTCCCTGGCCGCGGGCTTCGGGCATAAACGGCGTGCGAAATTCCAGATGCAGCTTCAGATCAGTAAATTCCCTTTTGGTTATTATTGAACCAGTACCCGGCTTAACTTCCATCGCACCCTCAGCGAGTTTCCACTGCACCGAATCCTGACCGGGCTTTTTCTCTGCAGGCCTCCACTGATCGAAGTTTTTCCCATCAAATAGTACAATCGCGCCTCGTGGCGGCTTTGCCCCCAATGTGGGCCAAAGGCGGACAGTTTTGCTTAATGAGAACTTTCCCGGATACTCCTGACCGTCGCCTTCCTGGCGTCCTTTGAATGTGCTGGTCATTTTATCGCCTTCGATGACTGCCTGAGCATCGAGGTCAACAGCGTCGTTTCTCAGCTTTGAATGTCCTGAGAGTCGAACCTTGCTATCTTCTTGCCGGCCCTGGAGGACTATGTACGGATCAACACGCGCATCAAAACTCGCAAGCACGCGAGCCTGGTATTGGCCTTTGCCCAAGGCTATTACCTGTGCCACGAGTGGCCCTGAGTCACTTCCATCATTCAATTCCCACTGGCCCTGCCAGTCGCCCATAAAGGGATCGACAGTTTCAGCCGCCTTAGTAGCAGCGGCGGTCGGCTGCCCTTTCTCCGCGGCTCTGGGCGTCGGGGCAGTTTTTTCGCCGGCGGCACAGCCAGCTAAGACCGCAAATATGACCAAGCTCAAAACCAATCTTGCAGCTTTACTCACAGTTACCACGTAAATCATTACTTTTTCTCCTGTACACAAAACCCTGCGTAAAACGCGGGGCTAAATATTTAGCCTGCGGTTTCACCGCAGGTTCTATTTTTCTGCCTGGTATTTTAGCCCATCAAGTTTGCTGCCATCCAACCGGCGAATGCGTGCACAAACTGCCCACTCGCCGCCGCCCTGCGTTACTTTTAACAATAGCGGATTCCAGCCCTGATTCAAAGTCACCTCGACCTTGTCCTGGCCCGCAGTGGCAGGTCGCGTCGCATTATTGGCATGAACTACCTGGCCATTCAGCCATACCTTAATACCGTCATCGCTGCCCAGCTCCAGCAGAACTTTCTGGCTTTTGTCGGACCACACGTTTGTACGCAGATATGCCGCCCGATTGTCGCCGCCCAACGCCCGGTCAAGCTCCATCAGCCAGGGCCTATCTTGGTTAGTACCGGCGGGCATAATTTGCCAGTCCGCCGAAGACGGATCAGGTTTTTCCGGAGCAAAGGCGACATCGAAAAGCTGTGTTCCATCTGCTCCCTGCTGGGTGTATGGGCCGCAAATCTGCCACGCAGTAATGTAATCCTCGAATCGCCCAATTTGATTTATCACGTTCTGCGCTTGCTCCCGCAACGAATCGCTCTTGGATGTTTGCAGGATTTTGCCGAGCACTTCTTTTGTTTTCTCTGAATAGCTGCCGTAGATGCCTTCAGCGATTTTTACGACGGCAATTTCCGCTTCCTGCTGCAAGGCACTATCCTGCAAACAAGTCGCAGCCATCTCCAGAGCAGCAAGTGACTTTGTATTGGCAAGGCCCGAAAGGACTTTTCTTTTCTCCGGCACATCCGGTGCTAATTTCATTGCCTGCTGATACAGCTTAATCATTTCTTCCGCCGGTCGGCCGGTTTCAAGCCCAAGCAGCCGCACAAAACCTCTCAGCGCAAGAATCCGGTGAACCTGGTTGCTGGAAGTCTCTGCCACCTTCAGCAGATCGTCTACGGGGGCAGGGTTAGGCCAGTCAGATAGCGCACGGATCGCGGCGTCCTGAATCTTTGCATTGCGACTTTCGAGCGCTTTACGAAGCTCAGGCAGGGCACTATTGTCGCCTATTTTGCCCAGAACACTCAACAGCGAGCACCGAGCTTCGACATCCACAACCTGCGCAAGCGCAGCCAAGACGGCTTGCGCCTGGCGATCTTTCTGCTGGATTTTGTGGGCAACAGCCGCTACGGTCTTCTCGGCCTCTCCGCGCACCGACTCGCTCTTTGTCTTTATCAGTAGCTCGACCAAAACCGGCAAAAACTTCTCGTCGGCAACCGTCTTTAGAACCTTGAACGATTCTCGTTGAACCTTAGTATCACCGTCTGCGGCGGTTTTCAGCAAGACTGGTATGCCGGGCAGTATGTTACGCTGTCCGACACTCTGAATTAGCTCAATTTTCACATCAGGCTGGGCAGAAGGGATTGCCGCCAGAATCGCCTGGTCGACCTGTTGGCCTCGCAGCCGATACAGGCTCTCGCGGGCAGCCTTTTGCTCTTCGCCGCTCGCTAAAGCCGCTCGGCTCGATAGCAGCGAAACGCTCGAATCATCGCCCAACTGACCTACCGCCTTTATCGCCGCTATCCGCACCGACTCGTCGCCGGAGTCAGCAGCCTTGATTACAGCCGGTAAAGCAGCCGCATCTGCACGGTCTGCAAACGCCGAGAGCAGTTGCACCTGTCCTGCGGCTGGAAGATTCGGCAGTTGCTTGGCTAACGCTTCTGTTATTTCTTTGCCCGGTATGTCCCTTACCAGAGCTATGGCCCCCGCCTGCATAGCCGGGTCGTTACTTTTCAGCGCCTCGATCACAATGTCAATAGCTTCCTGCTGCCCGAACGCAACAGCACACAACAACAGCACCAGTACAGCACAGAGGTTTCTCAACCAGTGATTCATAGCAACTACCCCAGATACTCGAATACGCGTTACCTTGTCGGCTTCGGCTTTTCGCCGCCGCCTGTCGCGCCAACCATGCCTCGCAGCGCCGCCGTCCGAATGGCCGCAGGCATATCCGGCTCATACAGCTCTTTGTAGATGACGTTGGCTTCTTTCTTCTTGCCCTCGGCGGCGAGCTTGTCGGCGCACTTTAGATACGCATCCAAAACAACCATTTGCAGCCTGCCAGAGGCGGCGCCCTTTGCCTTAGCCAGCGCCTCGGTGGCTTCGGTGCCGCCGATCTTACCCAGAGCGGCGGCTGCGGCACAGGCAACCATCTCGTCCGAGTCACCGATCAGCTTGGATAGAGCGGCCGCGGCCTTGGCATCCCGCCGTTCGCCCAGCGAGTTCATTATGCCCACCTTGACCTTGCCGGCGGTTTTTGCCATAGCCTCCCGCAGAGCAGCGTCAACGGCGGCGCCCGGTATCCGCTCCAGCGCGTACCTTGCCATATCGGAGAGTTTCTCGTCGGTCAACATCTTACCCAAAGTAGGAACAGACTGCTCGGTCCCGATAATGCTCAATTCCCGGCAGACGAACTGTTTACCGGCGTAGGTCGCATCGGAGGCCAGCACGGCTATGAGGCTCTTTTCAATTTCCTTCAATTTCGCGGGTTCGCCGTAAGCTTGGCGAATCTTGTCGCTTACCTCGGTCAGCGGTAGGCGGCTCTGACCCCAATCATAAGTCTTGACTTTCGCAAGTAGTTCATCCATTTCTGACCCCTTTCCAGAACTAACAGTAGATGTGCCCTGCCCCGAAGCGGGGGCCTTTGGTTTCGTATCAACTTTATAATCGCCCAGTGCGAATTGAATGCCCACGAGATAATGCTGCAATATCGCAGGGTCCCAGGTAAGGTCGTTATTGTGACCCAGCGAGCAGTAGAAAACCCGTCCTTTTTCAAAGGTCTTGACCCAGGTAATGCCCGTATCCGCATCGCTATCCTTCTCGGCCTGTTTGCGAGTGGCCTGGTCCGTCATATCCAGGCTCATAAGGACAAGCTGTTCCGCACGTGAATAGAACGGTGCCGCTGTGCGGTAGATCTCATCCTTAACTTTGAAGCCCTTGCCCTTGAAGGCCGCGGTGAGCGGGTGGCTCGGCTCATCGATCTTTATCGCCCAGGTTCCGCCGCCGCCCCAGGGATGGCCGGAGAATTGTCCGCCCATCATTTTCGCCGCATCAGGCCAGTCGTAAAAATTGTCCGTAGCGGCGTGGATGCCGATGATGCCCTTGCCGCCCTTGACGAAACTCATTAAGGCCTCACGCTGCGACTGATTGAACTTCAAGCCAGTTGTATTATTCAAGCAGACCGCATCGAATTTCGCCAGGTTCTCGGCGTCGAACGCGGACATATCGTTACTGATTTCGACTTGGAACGCCCCGGTCTTTTTGCCCATAATTTCCAGAGCCTTGTCCCAGTACGGAATTGAGCTGTGCTTAAAGCCGTTGCATAGGTTGAACACCAGTATTTTGCGCGGCTTTTCGGGTGGGTGTATGGGTTTTGCCGGCATCGCCTGCTCCATCTTTTGTATCTCGTCCGCCGATACCGCCGCACACGAGATGTTTGCAGCCAGCGACAAGCACCACACAATGAGCCCCAACCCCGCAACAAGTTGCGGGGCTAAATATTTAGCCCCCAAACCCGTCCTGAGTCGAGTCGAAGGATTCATTTGGGGGTTCTCCTTCTTATTCATTTTTTGCCCTTTCCGTTTTGAATAGTCAATATTCGATAATCAATTGTCAATTTCTTCACAAGTGCCACGGGCTGCGCATCGGACGCCGCAGCATCCTATTGGCTGCATCGTCATTGACAAAGACTTCTTTATCCGGGTCCCACCGCAGCTTTCGCCCAAGCAGCATAGCAATCTCACCCAAAAGCGCCACGCTTATCGAGCGATGTGCCACCTCGATGGGCGTAATAGTCTTTTCGCGGCTCTTAACACAATCCACAAAGTTCTGCTGGTGGTCATTGCTCTGATACAATCTGATTTCGTTTGGACCAATGACCTCCTGCAAAATTTTGTCCGAGCTGGCCTGGAACCTGCCGCGATCGACGTGAATCCAGCCATTTTCACCGTACCAGACGGCGCCCATGCCCTTGGGCTGCTGGCGGTCGTTGGCCACAATCATCGTCAGGCCGTCGGCGTATTTGCACGTGAACTTGTATTCTGTCGGGACATCGAAGATGCCATCCTTCGGATAAACGCCTTTTCCTTCAATCTCCACAGGCCCGGTCAAGTCAAGCCCCAGCCCCCAGTGCGCAATATCAATATGATGTCCCGCCCAGTCGGTCAGTTGCCCGCCGGAATAGTCCATCATCCAGCGCCAGTCCCAGTGCATCACGCCCCTGAACGGCACCCACGGCGCAGGCCCCAGCCAGAAATCCCAGTCCACACCCTCTGGCACAGGCTGGACCGGGCGATTGCCGGTGCCGCCGCCCGTGGGCAGTCCCACCTCCACGGTATGCACCTTGCCGATTCGCCCGTTGCGGACAAGCTCGCACGCCCGATGGAAATCACGCACCGAGCGCTGCCAGCTGCCCGTCTGCCAGATTCGCCCATAGCGATTGACCGCATCACGCATCACCTGGCCCTCGTAAATCGTTCGGGCCAGCGGTTTTTCGCTGTACATATCCTTTCCGGCTCGGGCAGCCATGACCACCGGAATTGAATGCCAGTGGTCGGGCATCGCCAGCGATAATGCGTCAATATCCTTGCGGTCAATCACTTCGCGGAAATCCACATACGTCTTGCAGTCGCTATTCTTGTACCTGTCATCTACGATCTTTTTGGCCTGGTCGCGCTGTTTCTTATCCACATCGCAGACCGCGACCACCTGAACCTCTTTCTTGCCGAGAAAACCTCGCATGTTACCCGTGCCCTGCCCGCCGACGCCGATGCAGCCCATTACGATCCGCTCACTCGCGGCGACGTTACCTTCTTTGCCCATCGCCGATGAGCGGACAAGATACGGGAATCCCGCCAGTCCCGCAGCGCCGGCAGCGGCACGTTTTAGAAATTCACGCCGTTCAAACAGTTTTGAGTCCCCTCGACTACGCTCGGGGCAGGTTTGAGTTTTGAGTTTTGAGTTATACATACCACGGACTCCGATAAGGCCGACGGAGCAGCCGATTGGCTTCGTCGTCAGCCAGGAAAACTTCGCGCTTGGGGTCCCACTTCAGGGGGCGTTTCAGCTTATAAGCAATGTTACCCAGGTGACAGACCGTCACAGACCGGCAGCCGGTCTCTATATCACAAATAGGCTTGGTGCGTTTGCGAATCGCATCCAGCCAGTCAACGTAGTGGTTGTTGCTGTCGTAAAGATGGATTTGCTCGGGACGAATTTGCTGGTCTTTAAGACTTTCAGGCCAAGTCCGCAGGTATCCGCGATTGACCTCGACCTTGCCTTCGGCGCCGGTAAATAAAATGCCGTTGGCATTATCGCGAGTCATTATGACGCCGTTGGCATATTTATAGGTTAATACCTTGTAGTCCTTGCTATCTGGCGGAATGATTTCGATAGGGCCGGACTCATCCATGCCCAGGCCCCATTGGGCTATGTCGAAGTGATGCGCCCCCCAGTCGGTCATTCCGCCGCCGCCAAAGTCGCTGTGATAGCGCCAATTAGGAAAGACGTCGACGCTAATATGCGGGGACAGGTCCCCGTTGTATGCCCGCCATGGAGCTGGGCCAACCCACATATCCCAATCGAGGTAATCAGGCACCGGTTCAACCGGTAGGGGTCTATCTTCCGGCGGCCCGCCAACGCCGACCGTTACCGTTTTTATTTCGCCGATATAGCCATTGCGAACCAACTCGCAGGCAAAGCGGAAACGGTTGTCTGAGCGCTGCATGCTGCCGGTCTGAAAGACACGCCCGTATCGCCTGATCGCACTTACCATTGCCCTTGCCTCGGCGATAGTCTGCGAAAGAGGCTTCTCGCAGTAGATGTCTTTGCCGGCCTGGGCCGCCTGAACAACCATAATGGCGTGCCAATGATCGGGCGTGGAAATAACTACCGCGTCAACGTCATTTCTAGCCAGAAGGTCGCGGAATTCTCTGTAAACTGTACAAAAGGGGCCATTCGGCTGCGTGGACTTTTGGGCGTAGAAATCCTCGACGATTTTTGCCCCGCGCTCCAGCTTCAGCCTGTCCACGTCGCAGACGGCAAGAACCTGCGCGCCGGGTGAGTTCAGAAAGGAGCGTATCAAATGCTGACTCTGCTTACCCGAACCGATGAAGCCCAGCGTAATCCTCTCGCTCGCCGGAGGTTTTCCCTGCTGGCCGAGAACCGAGCTGGGAACAAAATACGGCAGTGCGACTGCGCTGCCGGCGATACCTGCTGCCTTTTGTAGAAACTTACGCCGGCTAAACTGTCTTTGCTTCATATCAAATACCCTCATTCCGGATTTATAATTCGGAATTCTAAATTCTACATTCTAAATTCACAGGTGCCACGGGCTGCGCATCGGTCTTGCCAGCATTCTCGTGGCGGTTTCGTCGCCCAGGATTTCTTCGGTATCGGGGTTAAAGCGAATCTTGCGTCCCAGAAGCATCGCAATTTGGCCTAAATGCCCGGGCGTCGCCGAGCGGTGCGCAACCTCGCAGGGCGCCAACGTGGTCGCCCGGCTCTTTACGCAATCCAAAAAGTTACGCCAATGCCCGGGCGATTTGAAAAGGGCAGTCTCGTTGGGTCCAATCTTGTCTTCGAGCAGTTTTTTGGGGCTGGCATCTATTCCGCCGCGGTCGACCCAGACCCAGCCATTTTGTCCGATCCACTTAGTGCCGCTGCGGATATCACTATGTCCGCCGGCAATAATCATAGTAATGCCATCGCGGTATTTTGTGGTAATACGATATTTGGTGGCGGTGTTCCACAAGCCGTCTTTGGGATATTCGCCGACGCCTTCAATCTCATAAGGGCCAGCGTAGTCAAATCCGAGACCCCAATGAGCGATGTCAACGTGGTGGCCCACCCAGTCCATCAGTTGTCCGCCGCCGTAATCTAAATGCCAGCGCCAATTTTTGTGCACACGGGCGGGACAGTAAGGCGCGTATGGCGCCGGGCCCAGCCAGAGCTCGTAATCCAATTCGCCGGGCGGTGGACCGAACTGTTCCTGGCCCTTAGTGCCGGCAAAATCGGTGTGCCCGGCGGGCAAACCCACCTGGACGGTGTGCACCTTGCCGACGCGGCCATTGCGAACCAGCTCGCAGGCAAAGCGGAAGTTCTCCTGCGACCTTTGCCAACTGCCGGTCTGCCACACCCGCTTGTAGCGAGCCACCGCGTTGCAGATTGCCCGGCCTTCGGCCAGATTGTGCGACAGAGGTTTTTCGCCGAAAATATCCTTGCCGGAAGCGGCGGCTTCTACAGCCGGAATGGCGTGCCAATGATCGGGTAAACCAATAGAAACCGCATCAATATCCTCGCGTGCCAGAAGCTCGCGGAAATCATGATAGGCAGCGCAGTCCTTATCTTTATAGTGGCTGTTAATCCGATTGACCGCGTCCTGCAGATGGCTTTTAGCCGCGTCACAAACCGCGACAATCCGGCAGTCTTTCTCGCCGAGAAAGGAATTCATATTGCTTGTTCCCTGCCAGCCTACGCCGATACAGCCCATAGTAATTCGCTCGCTGGCAGCAACGCTGCCACTTTTGCCTAAAGCCGCGGCGCTAACAATATACGGGAATCCTGCTGCCGTCGCAGCGGTGCGGGCTAAGCCCTTAAGGAACTGCCGCCGACCGATATTATTGTTGCCGTTCATCACATAATTTCCCTTTGAAAAAAATCAAATAATTTATTCAACCACGGATTACACGGATTTTCACTGTTAGAAATGAAGTCGGTGTAATCTGTGAAATCTGTGGTTTTACTTTTCAAATGCCGCATCGAAGCGGACGCCGGAGCTCTTAAAGTCCACCTTTTTAACAAACTCACAAGCCTCTTTGGCGCCGTGCTCACGGTCCATTCGGCTGTCTTCCCACTCGACCGAAAGCGGACCCTGATAGCCCACATCGTTAAGGGCGACGATAATCTCCTCGAAGTTGATGTCGCCGTGGCCCAGCGAGCGGAAGTCCCAGTAGCGGCGTGGGTCTCCGAAATTGGTATGGCCGCCAAACACGCCCACCGTGCCGTCGCCGTGCCTCCACCAAACGTCCTTCATGTGAGTATGGAAGATGCGGTCCGGGAAGGTACGGATGAACTTGACGTAATCGACGCCCTGATAGCCAAGATGGCTGGGGTCATAATTGAATCCAAACGACTTGTGGTCCTTGACTGCTTCCAGAGCACGCTTGGCTGAGGCAATGTCAAAGGCAATTTCGGTCGGGTGCACTTCGAGGCCGAACTTCACGCCCTCAGCCTTGAAAGCGTCAAGAATTGGTATCCAGCGCCTGGCGAAATCCTCGTAGCCGGCGGCAATTTTCTCCGGCGGCACCGGCGGAAACGAATAAACAAATTGCCAGATTGAGCTACCCGTAAAGCCGTTGACGACCTTTACGCCTAACTTCTTGGCGGCCTTAGCGGCCTGGATGACGGCTTTGGCTGCGCGCTTGCGGACGCCCTCCGGGTCGCCATCGCCCCAGACATCCGGTGGCAGAATCGCTTTATGACGCTCGTCTATGTTGTCGCAAACCGCCTGGCCAACCAGATGCGTCGAAATGGCGAACACCTGCAGCCCGTGCTTTTTCAGAAGCTCACGCTTAGCCTTGCAGTAGTTGTCGTCTTTAAGGGCTTTATCCACCTCGAAGTGGTCTCCCCAGCAGGCTAACTCCAGGCCGTCATAGCCCCAGCCAGCCGCTTTTTCCGCCAACACTTCCAGAGGCAAATCCGCCCACTGTCCCGTAAAAAGTGTTACAGATCTAGCCATTTTGCGTTCTCCTTAGCTCTAAGTTTATCCTCCAGAAAGACTTACATACAAGCACGATAAGGCCGTCCCCTCCGGCTACGGCTCGGCGCTTCCTGCTTCGGCGAAGCGCTTCGCAGAGACGAGCCGCCGAGACGAGTGCCGGGGGCCGGCAAAAGACATTATTATAAGCTGCAATAGTCCAGACGCAACCGAAATTTCCCTGCGAATTTGCTAATCCAGAACCTTCACTTGCGGGCAATCAACAAACGCCGAGCACTTGCCCGCAAACCGCTCTCGGGCAGGCATCTCGCCGCCGACAATCCATATTCGATAGCACAAGTGTAGGCTTTCGCCCGACTTGATTGTATGTGTGAAGAACGCACCGAACCGTCCGTAGTCTCGGTAAGCCGAGTAGATAGTTGGCCTGGGATTATCCGGATGATTCATGTGCAGCACACAATATCGCTGGTTGTTCAGCCCGTAGGACATCGCCGCCCAGGGCAGGTCTTTATCCTTTTTCGGGTCGACTCCATCGTCAGGAAACAAATAAGTTGCCTTGACTTCTTTGCCGCCGGAAGCAACGTCATTATGGGCTCGATAGTGAAAGCCCGCATGTTCCGGGTCGCCGGCTAAAGTTTCAGGCACCTCAATAACGGCACAGAGCGGGACATCGACACAATCGGCCTTTGGTGCCGAGACTGTAAGATTAAGCCTGATTGCATCACCAGCCATGCCGGGCCGGCAAATTGCCGTTATTGTCATTATGATAGCCAAGAACCTCGCTGCGCTTTTCATATCTACATCCCTAATCAATTTCAGAGCCGCCATGGGCTGCGCATCGGGCGTTTGAGCATACGGTTAGCCTGCTCATCGTCAACAAATTGCTCCTTGTCCGGGTCCCATCGGAGCTTTCTTGCCAGCCGCATCGCAATGTCACTCAATTGGCACAGTGTATCCGACCGCACCGCTACCTCGACCGGCGCCACCGTTCTGGCTCGGCTCTTGACACAATCCAGGAAATTTTGCTGGTGGTGATTGCTCACCGGTAGATGCACTTCATCCGGGCCAATTTCCTTTCGCAGCAACTCTTTGGGCTGTGCATCCACCGTGCCACCCAGATGCTCTTCCTTGACAGACACCCAGCCGTCCGCTCCCTCAAACCGAACGCCCAGCGGATTCTTTTTGCCGTCGGTAAAGTTCATCAGCACGCCGTTGGCGAATTTGAGATTCACGTCCCAGGCAGTCGCGCAATTACATAGCCCATCGCGTGGGAATTCGCCGGTCCCCTCAACTTCTACCGGGCCTGTAAGGTCCGTGCCGTTGCCCCAGGTGGCGAGGTCAATCGTATGAATTCCGCAGCCGGCTATAAATCCCAGCGCATAGTCGCTAATATGGAACCAATGACTATTGTTGACCCTGTTTGCGGTGTACGGCGCCCAGGGTGCAGGTCCCAGCCAGAGGTCGTAATCCAGCCAATCCGGCACGGGCATCGGCGGATAGTTCTCCGAGGCCACGCTGTACCGCGAGGCAACGGTGATTTTGTGAACCTTGCCGATGCGTCCGCTGCGAACCATCTCGCAGGCAAAGCGAGAGTTTCGGCTGGACCGCTCCTGCGTGCCGAACTGAAATACCCGCCCGTACCGATTGACTTCTTCGCGCAGCACTTGTCCCTGCTCCACGCTCATACCGAGCGGCTTTTCACAATATACATCTTTCCCCGCCCGCACCGCCTCCAGCACGTGCAGCACATGCCAGTGGTCGGTGGAAGCGACTACCACAGCGTCTATGTCACGACGCGCGCAAAGCTCACGGAAATCGTTATATGCGGTGCACACCTTTTTGCCATAGTGCTGGTCTACATTCTTCTGCGCACCCTCTCGCTGAGGCCGCTTCGGATCGCACACGGCAACGACCTGGGCGTTGCCCAGCCCCATAAAATTCGATAGAAGCGCCCCGCCTCGACCGCCTGTGCCGATAAAGCCCAGCACAATTTTCTCGCTGGGCGGGTTTGCCCCGAAGACAAAAGAAGGAACAATTGTTGGCAGGCCTACTGCGGCGCCAAAAGCTGCCGAGCTTTTTAGAAACTGTCGGCGGGACAACATGTTTACCTGCATATATTTTTGCCTTTCCTACTTACTCATCGAGAGGGACAATCCTGATATTGCGGAACATAACCTCGCTGCCGTGTTCCTGAAGCAGAATAGGACCAGGCTCAGGGCCTTCCGGCTGCCCGGCGCCAGTTTTGTTCGGTATCTCCACGTCATCATGTATTAGGACGCCGTTCTGCCACACTGTAATGCGCGCGTTCTTGACTTTTTTAGCGTTTTTGTCCTGAACCTCGAATAGGGCAGCGTGAAATGTGATGTCGTAGCTTTGCCACTGGCCCGGCTGTTTGCAGACGTTTTTGTCCGGGGCTTTTACCGTGTACAGCGACCCACATTCATTGTTTTTGGCCGGCAGACCAAAAGAATCCAAAATTTGAATTTCGTAACGCCGTTGCAGATAAACGCCGCTATTGCCGCGTGCCTGGCCTTTGACGTTTGCAGCCAATTCCGGGGTCTTGAATTCGACGTGCAATTTGAAATCCCGGAAATTCTGCTTTGTAACAATGCTGCCGCTGCCGGGCACAATTTTCATCGCATCGCCGATAATCTCCCACTTTATGGGCTGGTTGTTGGGGAGCACCCAGTGCGAAAAATCCGTGCCATCAAACAAGATGGTTGCGTTCTCCGGTCTCGCAGCCTCCACCTTGACCTCCGGCGGCTCGGCAAAATCCTGCCAGACCCGCTCGGAGTCGGCGACGTTGACTTTGCCTTCGTGGATGTAAAGCCGATAGCGGAAGGTGTAGTCTTTGCCCGGCTCCATCACCCAGTCGCCCAACTGCGAAGGCGCCCAATTAAAGAAAACGTTATTCTCAAACTCAGGCCAGATTCGCATTGGCTCAGGATGCCGGAAATTGTCCGGATGACTTAGATGCGTGATGCCTGCCCATTTACCGTTGATAGCACCAGACGTGTCGCACCAGCGGGCGCGGGTTCCGTGCCCATCTTTGCGGGTCTTGCCTTCACTCGTAAGATACGCGGCGTCTTCGCCCTTCCATTCGGCGGCGGCGCGGAAACCAAAGCCGCCGTAGCGATATTCAATCTGATAAAGCGGACTGTCGGCCACACACCGCTGCGTTGATTTAAAGTCCACCAACCAGTAACCATCTTCCGGTCCACCGACCTTATAAACACGGACATCCCAGACCTCTTTGAGCACAACTTTTTCGCCCTGGTCGGTCTTCAGAGCCACGTGGTCCTGCTCCGCCTGAAAGCCGCCATAAACTGACCCGCTGGTCGTGCTCAAGAATTTCACAAAGCGAACCGTGCCCTGGCCTTCTTTAAGGTTCCAGAAGTCTACGTCTTTGCCCTGGAATTTAGTGTGCGTCCAGGGCATCCAAATTCCCAGATGATGGATGTGGTCGGGCGGATGAATATTAGTAAGTACGTCACCGCTCGGTGACCATAAGGGATGAATGAATGCGCTGCGGCTGAAAAGTTCGCTTTGCCCTTGCGGCGGCAAGACAACGGCGTGGTTATATCTGAGGATTTTGCTTCCCCTTGTGCTAATTTCTAAAAATGAATCATTTTTTTCAGTTAGAATAGTCGCTGACCGTTCTACGAAGGATCGGCCTTCTACAAGTTCATAGATACGTTTGCTACCAGCCGGCGTTGTGCCGCTAAGTATCCACCATAGCAGCGCCGGATTACCGGGCTCGATTTGCTTAGCAATACCTTCACGGTCAGAGCCCTTGATTTCATATAATGCTAATTCAGTGTAACTTATGCCATCAAGGGCAACAAACACAGGGGTATCGATTCGGGTGTGCTTTCCAGCTTCAACGGTGATTCTTGCCAGCACCCCTGCTTGCGCAGGCACAGAGGCACAGAAGCACAGAGGCACAAAGGCACAAAGGCACAGAGCTACTTTGTGCCTGTTTAGGCTGAAAAATGGTTGCATAGACTACCCTTTCACGCAAACTATCGGTTCAAGTTTGGCCACTTTCTTGGCCAATTCCGCCCGGTCAGTGGCATCAACCACCTTATCGACATCTTTGTATGCGCCGGGGGCTTCCTCAGCAACGCCGCGGACGGACGCCCCTCGGATGATAATGCCCTGCTCGGCAAGTGTCCTTATAACGTCTCTTCCCTGCCATTTTTTTGTCGCCTGGGTTCGGCTCATCGCCCTTCCTGCGCCGTGGCAGCAAGAGCCAAGAGAAAGTGACATATTTTCCTCCGTGCCGACCAGCACATAAGAAGCAGTCCCCATAGTTCCGCCGATTAGAACCGGCTGGCCCACTGCTTTCAAGTCCGCCGGCAGCAACGGATGGCCGGGGCCAAAGGCGCGGGTAGCGCCTTTGCGGTGCACATACAATTTCTTGGCTTTTCCATCCACGACGTGCTCTTCGAGCTTGCAGGTATTGTGAGAGACATCATATAGCAGTGCCAGGTTGCTTTTGGGCCAGATTTCGGCGAAGACTCCCCTGATTAAATGTGTCAGAACCTGACGATTGGCTATGGCACAATTCATTCCACAGTTCATCGCGCCTATGTATTGCCGGCCAAGCTCAGACTTGATCGGCGCACAGGCAAGCTCTCTTTCGGGAAGTTCTATGCCGTGACTTCTCGCTTCCTTGAGCATTCTCGCGAGAAAATCCGTGCCTATTTGATGGCCGAGTCCTCTGGAGCCGCAATGGATGCTCACCAGGATGTCATCGTGATGCAAGCCGAACACTTCCGCACAGGCAGCGTCATAGATTTCAGTAACTTTTTGCACTTCCAGATAGTGATTGCCCGAACCGAGTGTGCCGACCTCCTCCTCCTGGCGTTTTTTTGCCTGGTCGGAGACGTATCTTGGCTCAGCGCCTGTCATGCGCCCGTGCTCCTCGGTGTGTTCGAGGTCTGCCGTGGTTCCGAATCCTCGCTCGACCGCCCAGTGGGCGCCCCCCACAAGCATATCGTCCATTTCCCGCCTGGAGAGCTTCAGCTTTCCACGGCTACCCACGCCGGCAGGAATTCGCCGGGCCAACAAATCCGCAAGTCTATTTTTTTGAGGTTCGATGTCACCTACGGTAAGCCCGGTTCGTAGCGCCCGCACGCCGCACGATATATCGAAGCCCACGCCCCCTGCTGAGACTACGCCGCCTTGCTCGGCGTCGAAGCCGGCCACGCCGCCGATAGGAAAACCATAGCCCCAGTGAGCATCGGGCATCGCGTAAGAGGCCTTTACTATGCCGGGCAGCTTAGCAACATTTACCGCCTGCTCAAAAACCTTCTCGTCCATATCCTTGATGAGTTTCTCATCGGCGAACATAATCACCGGCACGTGCATCCCATCAAAAGGCTCTATGTGCCATTGGCACTGTGAATGTCTTTTTAGCTTATCCGCATACATTTTGTGCCTTCCTTCAATTCTTACGTTTAGCCCTGCCACCAGTGGGCAGGGCTTGCCCCCGGCACAGGTCCGGGGGCTAATCGCGGTTTTACCGCCGGCGGTTAAGACCCTTTTAATTTCTTCGCTTCTTGCGAACTACACATCAACGACACATTGTACCACCCAATCTCCATTTTTGCTCTGCCCGACCTTCAGATCGGTGTACGTCGCGGCTTTTACTTCCACGGCAGGCGTGTGCTTTTTGACATTAATCTTTTCGCCGAACGCACTTGCCGAGAGGTCCTGCGTAAAACGTGGGGACCCCGCAATAAATTGCGGGGCTAAATATTTAGCCTGCGGTTTTACCGCAGGTTTATCGATGCGAATTTGGAACCTGCTAAAGAGCATCCGCTGGGTGGCCATTTCGTAAATTAAGGCGTTTAGCCAGCTTACAAAAAGGAATTCGTCGTCCTGGTCCTGGCAGCTAATTTTGACCTCTTCCTTCGGCTCTACCGTTTCAAGGTCAGCGACTATTGCCGTTAAAGCAAGAGCGGCCTGAGCGAATGCCTCTTCTTTGCTTGGCCCAAAGCCGCGAATCCCTATATCAGCCGGATGCGAATAGTGTTCCCAGTGCGCCATAGGAGTTTTGATTTCGAATTTAGAATTTAGAAATTCCCGCCGCCTTTGTGCCTCTAACAGAATACAGGAGACAGAATACAGAAGACAGAATTCTGACTACTGACTATTGCCAAATTCCGTCCTGTTTCCTTTGTGCCTCAGTGCCTTTGTGCCTTTGTGTCTTTGTGCCCTTCTCCTGAATCGGGATACGGGCAGGTTCCTGCTCTCTTTGCCCCGCTCCGGCTTCGGCCTTCGCCGAGACGAGCCGAAGAGCTCGATTGCACCGAGAACTCAGATTATCCAGTGCGTTCATAAAGTTCATATATGCCTCGTAGGGCGAATCGTATGGGTTGAAGTACTTGTGAACGTCACCATCCGAAAACCACTTTGTGCACATATAATAAAAGTGATCCGAGGTCTGCAGCTTTCTCCAGTCGGCAAGAATCTGTTTGTCTTTTGCCGCCTTAACCTTGCTCTCCAGCTTGTAAAGCTCAGCGGCAGCGCTTTTCTGCATGGCATTTCCCTGCCAGGCTGAAAGGTCTCTTTCGAGGTCCGCCCAGCTTATTGTGTAAGGCACATCAAACACACCAACTACATCGTATGCGGCAACCACCTCGGAAGGCGTCTTGAAGTCGTTGTCCGGGTACTTGAAGATTTCATCCGGCAGGTGCCGGAGAAAACTGAAAATGCCCGTATCTTCCCATTGGTGTTCGCCAAAGGTTTCGTAGTCCATAAACAGATTCACCACATAGCCGTTGCCGTTGACGGCGTTGACCCAACTGGCAAACTTGTCGGCCCTGAGAGGCCACTCGCTCCAAGCACGATTGGAAAATCTAAATGCTATGTCGTCGCTGAGACGATAGTTCTTCAGCAGTAGCTTCAGCCTTTGCGAATTGGGCGGACGGTAAATAAAGTTCGGACTTCTATAGCCCAGGATATGGTCTGCCCCTTCTGCCAGTATCGCGTCAAAGCAACCCAACTTGTCAATCAGAGGGGGCAAATTATTGTTGTAGATAAGCTCGGTGTTTCTGAAGATGCGGGGCGTCTGGCCGAAAAATTGGTGCATCGCGCGCTTGTGAGCCTCGATCTGCTCGGTGAATTCATCTAACGAGTATAAAAAACTCAGGCTATGGTGGTAGGTCTCCGCCAGAAACTCTACACAGCCGGTCGCTGCCAGCTCCTGAAAGCTGGCCAAAACCTCCGGGGCATACAACTGCAACTGCTCCAGCAAAACGCCGGTTATGCTAAAGGCGACCTTAAACCTGCCCCGGTATTTTTTGATCAGCTCCAGCAGCAGCCCATTTGTCGGCAGGTAGCATTTACTGGCTACTTTCTTGCAGACCTCCTCGTTCTTGGCATCATCGAAGTAATTGCTGTCCTGGTGGAAGATGGTGTAGTGTCTGAGTCTGCAGGGCTGATGAACCTGAAAGTAAAAGCATACCGATGCCACGAGAAACCCAAAACTTAAAACTCAAAACTCAAAACTGCTGAGACAAGGAATCAACAATGTTAGGGCAAGAACCGTAAATTGACAATTGAAAACTGGTCAGTAGTCCTTGAAATGTCTCATCCACTGCGGCCAGTCTTCGGGCCGAACCCCTCCGGTTTGTGTCCAAGGACCAGTTGTATTAAACTCGCGATGCCACTTCAGCGTCCACAATTCTTTAAGGCCAACGTTCCGGACGGACCAATCCATGAAAAGGGCGTTGGTGTGGGCGTCATGCCGGTTAATGCAGAAGGTCCACATCGCACCAGTCCCTACAGACTGCCTATCCTCATCTTCGGGCGGGTCGTTATTATGCCACGGCGCTGCGTGCGGCACCCGACAATCCAGAAGCACAGGGACGCTGCTGGCACCTCTAACGAGGCAGTTCTGCCATAATGGCGGAAGGGCAGCCGGCAAAGCAGCACCGGCAGACTCAGACGGATAGGAAGTTAGCACCCAAAAGTTCAGGCCGTAACTGCCGACGAACCAGGGGTCGCCGGGATATGTCAGAAACCACGCCCATGCGGAAGACTTGTCGCCGAGCTCCAGATAGGCCTGTACCTTGGGTGTTTCGTAATCTCTGGCCTTCTGAGCGGTCGGGCACAACAGCAGTCTGCCCCGGTCGTGACGGTAAGGGCCAAAATAATATCTGCCGTTGCGGTCGCGGTAGAACCACGAAAAGAACGGCCTAAAGAACTCGTCCCATCCGAAAAACTTGCCGTCGTTCTCGCAGGTGTACGTCGAACAAATATAGGCCCATTCGCGCAATCTGGCTTGACAGGCGATCGCTCTAGCCTGCTCTCTGGATCGCTGCAGAGCAGGTGCCAATAGCGCCAGTAATAGGGCGATGATGCTAATCACCACCAAAAGCTCTATCAACGTCAAGCCTTTTCGTTTGAGCATCGGCGGCTTGTCCTCTCCCCGCGAAGGCGGGGATCTTCTGCCCGACATTTTCCGTCAAGAGATGGTATACGCGCCAGGGTTTAGCTGTTATGATTATAATGCACCTTCGCCCGATAATGCAAGCGATTTGTCTGGACAATGCCCCCACAAATTTGATACAATTTTATACGAGTGTGGGATGCCACCCTATTTCTTCGGAGGATAGAGATGGGTAATTTGGACAATCGAGCCCGGATCCAGTCGGGGTTACTGGCATTGTTTGCTATCTGCTCGTTCTGCCTGCCGGCTGACGCCAAATATGGCGGCGGAAGCGGCACGGCACCAGACCCGTATCGAATCTACACAGCCGAGCAGATGAATACAATCGGGGCAAATCCCGGCGACTGGGACAAGCAGTTCAAGTTGATGGCCGATATCGACCTGAGTGCCTACACCGGAACCGCTTTCAATATCATCGGTAGAGGAACACCTTTTGAGCCCGTTTCAAATCCATTTAGCGGCGTCTTTGACGGCAATGGCCACACCATCTCGAACTTCAGGTACACCTCTACGGGCGTAAACGCCGTGGCACTTTTCGGAAACGTCAGCGGCGCAAGTGCAAAAATCATGAATTTGACGTTGCTGACCCCCGACGTCCAGGCGGGGGTAGGCGATTATGTGGGCGCCCTGGTAGGGGTGTTAGAGTCCGCAGTGGTCACCGGCTGCAGCGTTGAACGCGGCAATGTTTCAGGCCGATTGTACGTCGGTGGATTGGCTGGGTCGGATGAGGGGACAATCATGGAGTGCTGCTCAAGCGGCAGCGTCTGGGGCGACTGGTACGTCGGCGGCCTGGCCGGAGAGGTTGGCGACGGCAAAGTAAACGAGTGTTATTCCACCGCCGATGTATCGGGCAATAGAATTGTCGGTGGATTGGTCGGCTGGACCGCCGAGGAAACAGGCACCGTCACCAATTCCTACGCTATGGGCACTGTCCAGGCAGGTATGTATGTGGGTGGGCTCGTTGGCCTGGTTGAACGCGGCGCAGCCTATAGGTCCTATTCAACAGGCAAAGTCTCCGGCAATCAATATGTCGGCGGCTTGGTGGGAAACGTGCTGGTACTGGGAACTGTCATGCACTGCTTCTGGAACACTCAAACCAGCGGCTGGCAAACCAGTGCCGGCGGAACGGGCAAAACTACTGCCCAGATGAAAACGATGAGCACTTTCACTTCGGTAGCCTGGGACTTCTTCACCGTCTGGACCATTTGCGAGGGGATCAATTACCCGGCGCTACTCTGGCAGATTCCCCGGGGCGATTTTCGCTGCCCCGATGGCGTAGACCTGATCGATCTGGCGTTGTTTGCCCAACACTGGCTGGATGACCACTGCTCGATCGCCAATTCCTTCTGTGAAGGCGTGGACCTGAACGAATCCAGCCTTGTGGATTTTGCCGATTTCGCCATATTTGCCGATAATTGGCTGACAGGGATTAGATAAGGCAAAATTCTAATAACTCAAAACTCAAAGCTTAAAACTCAAAACTATTTTCCATCGCAGTACGAGCAGCGAGTTTTGTCCGTTTCCCACACGGTCACACAAGCAAGCGCCGCTCCGCTGAACTTGCCCACGAGCCTGGCCCACGCAAAAGCGGCGATGTTCTCAACGGTGGGAATAGTCTTGGCAAACTCAGCAACGTCCACATTCAGATTCCTGTGGTCGAGCATTTTTATAAGCTGGTCATTGACAACTCTTTCAAAATCGCCGATGCAAAAGTCACGCCCGTCTGTTGGCTTCTTTATCGTAACCTCGACAACGTAGTTGTGCCCGTGACCGGCGGGATTTGCGCATTTTCCAAAAATCTCAAGATTGTGTTTCTTGCTAAATTGGTCATTCCAGAGCTTATGCCCTGCTGCAAACGCGAACTTCTCACTAAAGTAAATCATTGCCGGCTCCTCGGAGTCTACCGCAAGCTCTCTGAAAGGATTGAGCTTCAGGCTTAATCTGTTCAATCGGGCGCTGCCGAACCGCTCAGACAACTGCTCCCATACCGCCCGCAGGATTTCTACTACCGCAGACAGCCCGACAGATTTGTCCCGCTGGAAGTCTGCCCTCAATCGCTGGGCAAAAATCGGTATGCCGAACTGGCGAACCTTGCTATCGATGTCGGTTACGTTGACTACGAATCCTGTCGCCGGGTCAACCTTACCAGCCAGCTCCACAGACAATTCAAAATATAGCGATAATCCTTCGCCCACCCCTGCCAATTTAGACACGGATTTACACGGATTCACACTGTTGGGACCCAAGTCTGTGTAATCTGTGAAATCTGTGGCCTCCTGCGGCAAGAAAGGATTTATTGAAAACCGCACCTGCCGGGCCAGTGTATGCATAAAAAGACCTTTGTTAGCCCCCGGACCTGTGCCGGGGGCAAGCCCTGCCCACAGGTGGCAGGGCTAAACGTGGTGGCAAATTACCGAGCTCCGTTATGTATGAGGCTCAGAAGCTCGCTTCGGCTTTTTGGATCTTTCCTGAATATCCCTCGGAGCGCCGATGTTACCATTACCGAGCCGGGCTTCTTTATGCCCCGAATGGTCATGCAGCTATGCGAGGCCTCTATCACCACCGCCGCCCCCTGCGGCTTTAGGCTGTCCATTAAAAAATCCGCGATCTGATAGGTAAGCCTCTCCTGAGTCTGCAACCTGCGGGCAAAATCATCAACGATTCGAGCCAACTTGCTGACCCCCAATACTTTGCCCTTGGGCAAATAAGCAACGTGAGCTGAGCCCATAAACGGCATCAAGTGATGCTCACAAATGCTGTAAAAAGGGATGTCACGCAGTAGCACAATCTCATCGTAGCTTTCGGCAAAAACGCTGCGAAGATGCTCCTTCGGGTCTTTGTGCATCCCCGCTAAGAGTTCGCCGTACATCCTTGCCACCCGCGCGGGCGTTTGCTTTAGTCCTTCGCGCTGGGGGTCTTCACCAACTGCTGCGAGTATCTCCGCAACGGCGTTTTCGATCCGCTCGGTATCTATCAATTTGCTCTCGTCGCCCACTAAGTGCTCCTATCCGCCAATTGCATCAGGAAGGTGGTCAGCAGCCGCACGCCGAAACCGCTTGAACCTTCCGCCGTGTACTCGGTGGCGGTTTTGAATATATCCACTCCGGCGATGTCCAGATGCGCCCATCTAGCGTCGCCCACAAACTGTCTCAAGAACGCAGCCCCGGTGCATGCTCCGCCCCATTTGCTACCGATGTTTTTCAAATCGGCAATCTTACTTTTCATTTCCGCTGCGTATTCATCGGTGCTGGGCATGGGCCAGACTTTTTCGCCGCTTTCTTCAGCCGCTCTCTGCAACTGCTTTAAGAGTTTTTCGTCGTTGCCGAATAGTCCCGCCATATAAGTGCCCAGAGCAACCATGCAGGCTCCGGTTAGTGTCGCAATGTCAATGATAATATCGCACTTTTGTTTGACCGCGTACGCCAGGGCATCGCACAGTATCATCCTGCCTTCGGCGTCGGTATTGAGCACTTCGACGGTTTTGCCGCTGTAAGTGGTAATGATGTCGCCAGGTCTGTAGCTTGTCCCACTGGGCAAATTCTCCGCCGACGGAATAACTCCCAGAACGTTCAACGCTGGCTTCAATTCTGCCAGTGCTTTCATCGTGCTCAGGACTGCAATTCCCCCGGTCTTATCCAGCTTCATCTCGTCCATATCGGCTGCCGGTTTGATGCTTATGCCTCCGGAATCGAAGGTTATCGCCTTACCTACCAGAGCAACTTTCGGTTGGCGGCCTGTGCCTTTGGTGGATGGGGCATACTTCAAGACGATCAATCTGGGCTTATTTTGCGACCCGGACCCGACCGCCAGCAAGCCGCCCATGCCCTGGGCTGCCAACTGTTCGTCGTCTAAAACGGTACAGCTTAGATTCTTCAGACCCCGCGTCAATTCTTCTGCGGTAGCTGCCAATTTCGCCGGGCTTATTACATTGGCTGGACGATTCGCCAGCGTTCGGGCGCAACTCTGTGCCCGTCCTATAATAACTCCGTTGGCAACACCGGCATCCAGTTCTTTTGCCTTCGCCGGGTCTGCGTCAATCACTTCTACCTTAAGCGCCGCCAGGCGTGGTTCTTCGCTTTCGGTAACATACTCATCGTAGCGATAGCTGCCGAAATGCGTCCCCTCCGCCATAGCCCTTCCCATCGCGGATAAATTGAACCGTCCTCCGAACGCCCGATGCAGTGCCAAACTTACGGTTGGTATGTTCGTGGCTACCGCCTTGTTGGCCGCGTTGGCCGCAGCCTTGCGAACCGTATCAAGCGAACCCCGCGTGAAATGCGGGGCTAAATATTTAGCCCCCGGTTTTACCGGGGGTTTCCCCTTTTCGCCCAGACCGACCAGCATCAGCCTTTTAGCGCCGATCTTGCCGTCGGTGTAAATGATCGCATTGGTTCCCTCTTTGCCTTTGAAATCGCCCAATGCGATCAGCCGCTCTATCGCGCCGTCGAGCTTCTTGTTGAGCTCCGCGTTCAGCTTGTCAAGTCCTTTAACGTCTGAGAATAGCCCGACCACGAGCAGGTCCGTTTCGCACTTGGCAAAATCAGCCTGTCGTGTCCGCATTTCGACGTTGATGATTTCCTTCATTTTCTCAACCTTTGTCTTATTGTGCTTTGTCTTTCTATTTGTTTTTACTTACCCCGGTTTTAGTCCGGTGCCGCAGATAAACTTCGATAAACTCATCAAGGTCTCCATCCAGCACAGCCTGGACGTTGCCTGTCTCAAAGCCGGTTCGGTGATCCTTGACTAATCGGTAAGGCTGCATTACATAGCTGCGTATCTGGTTGCCCCAGGCGATCTCGCCCTTTTCACTATACAGTTTGGCTATTTCAGCATCACGCTTTTGCCGCTGGAGCATATACAGCCGGGCCTTGAGCACCTTCATCGCCTCAGCCCTATTTTTATGCTGGCTTCTTTCATTCTGACATTGCACCACGATGCCGGTCGGCTCGTGTCTTATTCGTACTGCTGAGCTTACCTTATTTACATGCTGCCCCCCCGCCCCACCGGCACGATAAAAATCTATCCGCAGGTCGGCTTCGTTTATCTCAATATCAATATCTTCATCAAACTCCGGGACACAATCCACCGCTGCAAAGCTCGTATGCCGGCGCTTGTTAGCATCGAACGGGCTTATCCTGACCAGCCGATGTACGCCAACCTCGCACGAGAGCTTGCCGTATGCGAACGGCCCACGCACCCCCAGAGTAATCGATCTTATGCCGGCTTCCTCGCCGGGCGTGATATCAAGCTCACGGCATTTGTATTTGTTGGCCTCAAAGTGCCGTGTGTACATTCGTAGCAGCATACTTGCCCAATCGCAGCTTTCAGTTCCGCCGGCGCCGGCGTGAATGCTGAAAAAGCAATTCTTCGCGTCTTCGGGCCTGGATAAAAGCCCCGTCAGCTCAATCTGGGCACACCTTTTGACAAGCGTCTGCAAGTGACCGTCTAATTGTGCCAGCTCGTCCTGGTCTGATTCGGACGACGCCAACTCGAAAAGCTCCTGGATGTCTTTGGCATCCTGCTGCAGTTCTTCTACCGGCTCGACCACGGCTTTAACGGCACTTAGCTGAGAAACTACTGCCTGAGCTGCTTCGGGATTATCCCAAAAGCCCGGCTTGGCTATCTGAGTTTCCAGTTTTTGGAGCTGGGATTTTTTGCCGGAAAAGTCAAAGCCAGTCCCGGATATTCTTGATCCGGGCCGCCAACTCTGCTATGCCTGATTTTAACGCTGCAACTTCCACCTGCGTACACTCATAGAATTCAGCCATCAAAAACCTATTGGACGATTACCCTTATACCACGCACGTACAAAGTACGCAAGCCCCTCCGGCTTTGGCAATGCCAACAATCGCCGCCTTTGTGTTTCACCTCACTCTGCCAAGGATCTTGTGCCCAAGCCAAGTCATCTATCGCCGCCCTGTCAGAGCAATCAACATTCGGCTTTGTTTGGTCAATTTACAACTAACATTATGCACGTCCAGGAATGGGGCGGAACTCCGGCGAGAGCCCCCCTGCTCCAGCATCCTTCCCAGTGCTTGGCATTCCGCACGCTGACGTACCCGCACTGCTCACATCACCATGTTGGCGTCGCGTCCTCACCTGTCTGATGGTCACGGCAGGTCACCCAACAATTGGTAACCGTTCACAGCTTAATACGGTGATTTTTGGCGATTCTATGTGATTGCGAGCGAGGCAGAGCCGAGCGAGGCAATCTCTCCGCCGCAAAAGTACGAGATTGCTTCGTCCCGACCTGCCGGGACTGGCAATTACACAAAATCGCTGTCTTGCCCCCGTGACCGGCTACGACGATTGTTCCACGTGAAACGCCCTGCCGGAGTGCTCCGATGGATGCCCCCACTGCGAACCACGGCCAACGCCGACACACGCGATCCAATGCTGCTAACAGAGTGGACGCGCACTTGTCGGGGCACGGATGCTTTCTGCTGGTGACCTTGCCGGTCCTCACATCTTGACTCTCACCTTCAGCCGGCGGGAAATGCCTTAGCCGTTTTTCTTCCTGTTTCACGTGAAACATTTTCTGCGAAAAGGCGTCTTTTGCCGGAACAAAACTGCAGGACTTTAAGAGGTTTGTCCGAAATATGATTTAAGGTGTGTGACCAGACTTTATGGCAGGTCCTTGTCATTGCGAGCCCCGACTTGTCGGGGCGCGGCAATCTCAAAACTAGCAATGGTAGAGATTGCTTCGGTCGCTTCGCTCCCTCGCAATGACAATGGGGTATGAGACCGTGCCACGACCTTGATATATGCCGCCAGAAAAATTAGTCACACACAATTTAAGTGAAAGTGCAGCAGCCCGGCTGACAGCAGCGGTGCGAAAACGGTTTGTTGAGAGAAGAAGAAGGAGCAATTCGATGATTGACAAGAAAAAGGAGAAACCACGGCATCTCGGCAGGGGGCTAGAGTCCCTTATGGGTCCTATAATATCAGCACCCACAGACGCAAATCATATAGTGCCTGATGCTGGTGTAGAACTTAACTTCCCGCCCGACAAGGAGTTACGCAGCTCACTTCGGGAGATCAGCCTGGACGCAATCTCGCCGAACCCCTACCAGGCACGGACAACATGGAATGAGCAGGAACTGGCCCAACTGGCTGAATCTATAAAAGCCAATGGCGTAATTCAGCCGATCATCGTTCGCCCGGTTGGTCCGGCATATCAGCTAATTGCGGGAGAACGCCGGTTTCGGGCAGCCCGATTGGCTTCGTTGATGACGATTCCAGCCATAGTCCGCCAGGCAACCGACGAAGAATTGCTCGAATTAGCATTGGTTGAAAACATACATCGAACCGATCTTAACCCCATCGAGCGGGCAAAGGCTTACCAAAACTACCTGAGCACGTTCTCTCTGACACAGGCTGAAGCCGCGGAACGACTGGGCGAAGACCGCTCCGTCATCGCTAACTACTTGCGGATACTGGACTTGCCGGATGAAATAAAGCAGATGCTGATCGACGGCCAACTGACGATGGGCCACGCCAGGGCGATACTTGCGCTGCCTACCGATGAGCTTCGGCGGAAACTGGCAAACAGGGCGCTGGCAGGGCGGCTCAGCGTGCGCGAGGTTGAAAGGCTGGTCAGAAGATACCTTGTGGGCATCGGCCAAGCCAAAATAACCGTACGGTCCAAGCCGGCACACATTCTCGACCTGGAGAACAAACTCACCAGCCAGCTCGGCAGCAAAGTAACGATAGAGACCCGCAGAGACGGGCAAAGAGGAAGAATAATCATCGAATTCCACTCTCTCGATGAATTCGACACTATCACGGAAAGGCTCGGACTGGCATCATTAGAACAAATTTGACAGCGGCAATTGAAATTTTGCTGTATAATTGGTATGTTAGTACAAGAGTTTTGCAAAATGGAGATTAGGCACATATTATTTAAGGAAATCCGTTTCTTGATTTCCTCAAATAATAGAGCTAAGTAATTATCTATCAAGTAGTTAATGTTTGAAAAGGAAAAATAAGACAACAAATTTTTCCTTTTCAAAGTGTGCCTAATCTCAATTTTGCAAAAGTTCAGTTAGTAGGTTGGTTCGTCAAGTAATGACCAGGCAGGAACTATATTGGACACTATTGCATTTCGGAGGATATGCCGTGAAGCGTTTGGCTATCTCAATGTCAATCTTGGTGATAGTTTTGTCCTGCGGCGCCGGGTTTGTGCTGGCCGGCGTAGACGAGGGCAGACCAGCTAAGTCACTCCATCAGGCGGCAGTAGATGGTGACATGAACAACGTTCAAGCACACATTTCAAGCGGTGCAGATATCAATGAAAAAAATATGATGGGCTGGACGCCATTACACGCGGCGGTTCGAAATCAGCAAAAGATAGTCGCCGAGTTTCTTATCGGTAAAGGCGCCGACGTCAACGCCAAAAACAACTCTGGGCAAACACCTTTGCACTTCGCTATCGAGTTCGGCCAGAAGGATGTGGTCGAACTTATGATTGCCAAAGGTGCTGATGTAAATGCCATGGGCAGTCGCGGCGAGAACGCATTATCAATGGCGCAAAAAAGAGGCGATAAAGAAATCGTAGATCTATTGCTCAAGCACGGTGCTAAGGAGCCGCCCGCGAACTGGGGACAGGACGAACTGTACAGCCCTACAGAACAGGCGCAAGTGCCAACTTCGCCTGCTCCCGGCATAAGAAGGCAGCCGGATACCAGCACCGTTTCAAGGTCAGACCCAAATTCTCTGGCGACCATACTTGCTGATCCGAACGCAATCGTCGCCCGGATCAAGACGTTTGAAGGTCTGGATAAAGCACTGGCACAGGTGGATGGCAGGGCCCGGTACGAAGTGCGCGAGTGGCTGGAGAAAAAAACTGATAACAGAGTCGATCTAGCAAAAGCGTTGGATAGACAAGTCAAGGCAGAAATTCGATTCATACGAGATGTTGCTGTCGAGGAGAAGGCCAACAAGACAACCGGCGCGATTGACGCTCTGCTATTAGGCAGACAAGAGCAATTAAAAAGACTCGTCGCAGACATGGAAACGGAAATCAAAGCCCAAAGGCCGATCAGAAGTACACGTGGTCGGCTTAGCAGCAGATATTCCGGCACAGGACAAAGTTATCAGCAGGAGCAGCCGACAAGAGGTCGCACGACGCCCTACTACGGCGCAGCCCGGCTGCCCAGAGAAGGCGTCAGACAACAGGAAGGATTTGCCGGACGCGAAGCTGTGCCTGGAGCCCCGCAAAGGGCAATGCCGGGTGCAGGTGGGGCAAATCAAATCGAGATAGATATGTGGCTGCAAAGAGACGCGGAGGGCAGATTGGATTTAGCCGATGCTGTGCATAACCAGGTCGCTGGGCAGATTCTCCCCATACGAAAGATTGCCGTTGACGAAAAAGCGAACAAGACTACTGCTGCCATTGACGGCGTTCTGCTGGACCGACAAAAGCGGCACGATAAACTCGTTCAGGCACTGGAAAAGGAAATTGCCGCCTCGCCTGGCCGACGCGATACATACTACAATCAAGGTCAAAGGTCTGTGCCTGGCAGACAGAGCGGCACCTATTCACCGGGAACAACACAGCCAGACGACTCTATTGGGCTGGCGCCCCGCCGGCGATAAAGATGCCAAAGCACCGTGCACGTTGATTTAGATGCTTTACCACCAGAAACAGGGATTGGCATAATGCTGCCAGAACCAGCGGTGCTCCATTTCGCTAAAAGGCCGCCATACGACATGTCCATCAACGAAGAGGATATTTCCGCCGGCAGGGCGTGAACCGCTTCTTAGATGGTTTGTTCTGTCGTAGACTTGCCAGCGTGACCAACAGCCGCCGGTCGCCTTGGTGAAGTCAGACTGCTCCCGGTCCGGCCCATTGCTGGCGGTTACGTCGGTGATCCACTCCACCATTGCGGCAGAGCTCTGCGTTGCAATGACGGACCGGACCCATTCCTTATGTCTGTTGTCGGCGCTCATGGGCGGGTTTTTTCTGCCGGCTACCGTATCGATGAACCAGAAGTATCCCATAATGCGATGCATGTCTTTGCGAGTGGCTTCAGCCTGCGGCTCGGACTGGAGGGTGTTCTCCGGCGTCCCAGCCGGAAAATTCTCTCCGTAGCGCCAAAAGATAATATTGTCTCTCTGCCGCCATGATGGGCAGTAGAAGATATGCCGGTCGAACGCGCCGGTCCTCAGAACGATATCTGTCGTCCAGTACGAAACGTCAAACAGCCAGCGGTCAACCTGGTTGAGAGGCAGCTTGCCGTCGTAGTCGTTGGCGTACAAATACAAGCCGAGTGCCGTGTTCTTCTCATTTTGGCTACAGACAGCTCGTCGGCCCTGCTCCCGTGCGGCATTGAGCGCAGGTAAAAGAATCCCCATTAAGAGGGCGATGATGGCGATTACCACCAGTAGTTCGATAAGTGTGAATCCTCTTGCCTGATTCATAACGTTTATTTTATCACAAAAGGGTGGTTTTATCTACCCTAATTTTCGATTATAATTCCGGCACTGTTTTGGACCGTGAATGAGTAGAAGAGTCAATGGGTGAATGCGTACTCATCATCTCATCTACGCATCCACTCATTAACGCGGCGTTTGGGAGATTGACGGATGCCGGAACGATTAGCCGGAAAAGTTGCGTTGGTAACAGGAGCAAGCAGGGGCATCGGCAGGGCTATTAGTACTGCGCTGGCCAAAGAAAACGCAACAGTGGTGCTGGCCGCGCGCTCGGGCGAAAAACTAAAAGACACGGCTAATCTTGTGACACAGGCAGGCGGAAATGCAGAGATTGTAGTCACTGATTTGGCTGATGAGCAGGCCGTCAAAAACCTGGTTAAGGTAACCACCGAAAGATTCGCCCGCCTGGACATCCTGGTCAATAACGCGGGCGTCACCCACTCAGCGGCATTGCAAGAAACCAAAACAGCGGATTGGGACCGCTGCTTTCAGGTTAACGCCCGTGCGCCATTTATCTTATGCCGGGAGGCGCTGCCGCTACTGCGAAAGGCCGAATCTGCCTACATTATCAATATCGCCTCTGTAGTAGGGGTCAAAGGCTATCCGCTTCAAAGCGCTTATACGGCATCCAAGCACGCCCTTCGCGGAATGACAATATCGTTGGCTGAGGAGCTTAAGGGCTCAAATATCCACGTGCATTTACTCTGTCCCGGCGGAGTAGACACAGAGTTAGTGCAAAAAGTCCGTCCGGACATAAAAAAGCAGGACCTTATCCAGCCGGAAGAAATCGCTGAGCTGGTTCTCTACCTTGTCACGCACAAGGGCAACGCCGTTATAGATGAGCTGCACATCCGCCGAGCAGCGTCATCGCCGTGGTTTTAGAGCCACAGATCACACAGTTTTTCTCGACAAAATCGCTCCTGAAAGGACAGCTATGCGGGCAGTCATGCAGCGGGTTTTGCAGGCAGAAGTGAAAATTGGCGCCGAATCGGTCGCAAGGATCGATAAGGGCATGCTTATCTACCTGAGCATCGGCAAGCAAGATTGCCTCAAAGATGCTGAGTATGTGGCCGAAAAGATGGTGAACCTGCGGATGTTCGAAGATGAGGCAGGCAAGATAAATCGAAGTGTTCTGGATGTCGGCGGGCAGTTACTGTTGGTCAGCAATTTTACATTGCACGGTGACTGTCGAAAAGGGCGTCGGCCAAGTTTTGACGCCGCCGCCGAGCCGGCAGTAGCGCAGCAGCTTTACGAAAAAGTAATCGAGCTAATTGCCCAGCAGGGCGTAGGCGTAGAAAAAGGAGTGTTCGGCGAGTATATGCACGTTAGTAGCATCAACGACGGGCCAGTTACTTTCTTGCTGGATAGTACACGACCGCTGTAAAGTTCACCGAGCAGCACCGATTTTCTTGCGGGCAATTACCGCACCTAAACCCAGCAATATGAGTGTAGCTGGTTCGGGTACGTCCGCTGCTGGGAAAGATGGCAGGCTCGGCGTTGGCGGGTTTACGTCCACGGGCCGGCTGTGAGACCCCATCCAGCCTTGCTGGCCGAAATCGGCTTCAGCGGCAAACAGGCCACCACCCCCACCGCCCGCACGCGCTGACGATCCCTGAGCACAATAGTCTTGTGCCATGCGCTCAAATACCGCGACAACAATCTTCGGCTCATTGAGAAACACGGTTGTACTGCTGGCGGCTGGGTCACCGACGTCGCCCAGCCAGTAAACGAATTGATAGCCCGGCCGTGGAACGGCCGTCAAAGTGACCTGTGAATTGGGTGCGAAGTTGTGAACACCCACATTAGGAGTTATCGTGCCGCCCTGAGTGGGCGTCTGCTGAACAAAAAGAGTGACCTGCTCAAGGTGGGCACTGCGGCAATACGCTGTCTGCAGCATGCCACCTATAATAGCTGCCACGGTTAAGATTAGACTCTGTAATCCAGAAAGTATTGAATTGCGTTGCTTCATAACCCTCACCACCGGATAAACAAACAGTTTGACCTGTTTACGTGATAGGGATTCCCTAAGCCACCCCCCATTCTGTCAACTACCCCCCCAGAATGGATTTTAGTAATATAGTACCGTGTTGACGCACAAAAGTCAAGAGTTTTTCAAAAGCAGCGATTAAGAACAACCGGGTTCTTTCTCATATCCGCCCTTGCAAGGCTAAGAACAAGGTTGTTTTAGGACGTAAACACAAACTAGGCGAACAATCGGCGCGGAATTTTTTGGGTTGGTACGCAGAATGTTGTTTTGAACCCGTCCAATCAGACAGTGGGCTATCCAGATATGTTTTGTAACAAAAGATTCTCGGCCTAAAACTTATCAAGACATTGCAGGCGATTGACCGATAATATAATGAAAATGACTTTGAGCTGAAGCTGCCAATTGGGGGGTAAGCCGGCTCTGAACGAATTCTAATAACAATACTTGGCAAGGTTGCTACCCAGCGTTCACAGAAAGGGCTATGGTCACAAGCCGTAAGCTAAAAAATTCTCTTGCGACCAATTTTTTCGTTGAACTTGTGTCCTTGCGCCATACAATCGGAATGTATAGGTGTCTAATACAATGGGGGGTAGCTTGTTGAACGCTGGGAGGTGTAGTATGCCTTAGAAATGGCGAACACAGGTTGACACAAACACTATCTGGGACTTGACCAGGGATGGGGAAGAGTATGTCGCAGGGACTGGACCTCCAGAGAGCCACCCCTAAAAGGGTAGGACAAACGGTATCGGCTGTCCAAGAATTAAGCAAGGATACTAGACATTCAGTACTCGCTATCGACGGCGCGTTCGCTGGTGCGATCGTTCAAGACAGCACGTCCCTTTATTCGTCGCCTGCCTCAGCATCACAGAGATCAAATGCCAGTGAAATTTTCATACGAGCTCTGGATATTGTAGGTTCTGTTACAATTCTTTTTCTTGCGGCGCCACTGATGCTTGTAATTGCCTTACTGATCAGAATCGTCTGTGGGGGGCCGACTTTGTACAAGCAGAAAAGAGTGGGCAAAAACGGCAAGATTTTTACGCTGTATAAGTTCAGAACGATGGTAAACGGGGCTGAAGAGCACACCGGTCCCGTCTGGGCTACCGAGGACGACTCACGAGTGACGCCGATCGGCAGCATTTTGCGAAAAACGCGATTGGACGAGCTTCCCCAGTTGTTCAACGTGTTAAGGGGCGACATGAGCTTGGTGGGGCCTCGCCCCGAACGGCCATATTTTGTAAGCCAGCACAAGGCTTTGCAGGGAATAAGATTGACCGTAAAACCTGGGCTGACGGGACTGGCTCAGGTAAGAAGCTTCTACAATTTGAAGCCCGACCACAAACTGAGGTACGACCATTTATACATCCAGAGAAGGTCACTACTGCTGAATCTGTATATACTGCTACAGACCATCCCTGTAATTCTCAGTAAAAAGGGCTGGTAGAAACCCTAATGGGCGATGCAGGAATCGAACCTGTGACTATCTGAACAACTCCGAATGAGAGCCGGTCCTTTCGAGAATCAGGTCGTCACCATCAGAGCGGTAGATGAGCAACCAATCCGCTTCAACATGGCAGTCGCGGTGCTCCTTTTGATAACCGGCGAGCTTGTGGTCTCGGTACTTGGGGGGTAGAGGCTTTCGTTCTGCGAGCAACTCGATTACACAGCGCAACTTATCAAGGTTCTTATTCTGTCTCTTGATGCGCTTGTAGTCCTTCTTGAACTGTCCCTTCCAGACAATGCTCAAGCTTCAAGCTCCTCAAAGAGCTGGTCCACACTGGAAACCCTGTGCAGGTCTATTCCTTGCTCGGATTCTCTGAGCGTCTTATCTGTAAGCGCGTTCGGTATTTTGACATCAAACGGGATGCCCCTATGCAGAATAACCTGCCGGAGAAAGAGCTTCACCGCTTCAGACATAGACAAATCCAAAGCAGCAAATACGCTTTTTGCCTGCGTCTTGGTTTTTTCGTCTACACGCACTTGAATCGTTGCCGTGCTCATAATCTCACCTTTGACCTGCCAGCACTTCGTAGCGTACACCTAGTCACATTGTCGCTACAATATATATACGAAAAACATCGGCCAAAGTCAAGGAAAACTTGCAGAAATTCTGTTCATGAACATCTCGTAGATGCGGCAACCCTAACGGCAGGCCAAAGGGTAGCAGGAGGCGGAAAATAATGCCAGCGGATAGACAGAGTATTCGTCCACCTCATCCCAACGCCCAGATATGATTTACAGCGTTCTGCGTCTGCGCAGCCAATGGACAAAGCCTACGCCGATTGTCGCAACGATAAGAGCGCCGGGGGCAGGGATAACGGTAATTGTCATTGAGACCGCATCTGCGTAATGTCCATCAAATTCAGGCGCGATAGCATCATTGACAATGTCCTCACAAGCAAATAGGTCAACTGCGATGAATTTAGTACCTGCCGGTATAGGTAAGTTCATCATCAGATGCTCCCAAGTTAGAGTGTCACCATCAGTGAAAAGATCCCTGGCGGCGTATGCAAGGTAGTCTCCACTCCCAAACCTCCCTACCCAGCCGGACGTGCTTCCTGTGAACGCGGCAGTTACTATGCCGAACGCCGTATCTGTCTCGCTATCACCCAAGACGCGATTAAAATAGGCTGATAGCGATGCGACCGCGTATCCGGAGTTAATCTCGGTCTCAAATGGAGTCATATCGACAAGTTGCCATACGTCACATGAATTCCAATAAGCCCCACCGTCACTAGAGATGAAATGAAGCATCCGCGTTCCTTCATAGGGTACAATCCCATACGATGTGGTCAGGATTTCAGACGTGTCCCCTCCCCAGTAGCCAAAGTTCGACGGCAGCCCAGGAATTGTGACCGCAGTCTCAAAACCTCTGTTGATGATCACATTTGTTGGACCAGCGTATGATGCCCTAGCAAAGATAAGCACGAACACAAATTCAGCCAGGAATCTCTTTGCTTGCCTTTTCATCATACATCCTCCGAGAGAATGTTTGCGAATTCGATCCCCTTCCCTGGATTTGTCGCGCCTCCTACTGTGGCAATTCTACCAAACCTGTCTTGCCTGCGCCTATTGTGGTAACTGATATACCTTTCCGCAGTGAAGAAACGCCGAGCGGAGTGGCCCCAAACAGGCCAGACGGAGCGAGGCGGTTATTCACTACGGCGGCAAACGTTGATAAGCTGTTAACAAATACGCTCGTTGTTTCGACGCCCGCATGTGTTCACGGTCGTGTGGTAACATCCCAAATAGGGACTTACGTAGATCACCGGTTCACATGGCGGTGCCTGTTCAAAGGTCTGAGAAAGTGTATGAAAAGTAACCTTTTGTCCGATAACTGATATATGGACAGAAGGAGTTATCCAAGCGATCTGACAGATGAACAGTGGAACTTGATCGAGCCTTT
>Ga0315279_10000419_pt1 | contig 86154 bp, 72 predicted proteins | sample YL17G06_20_MG_FD_203694 | JGI IMG/M metagenome (GOLD analysis project Ga0315279, IMG submission 203694) | Sediment microbial communities from Yellowstone Lake, YNP, Wyoming, USA - YL17G06_20 | ecosystem: Environmental > Aquatic > Freshwater > Lake > Sediment | place: USA: Wyoming | collected...
TTGAGTCATACTGATAATGTCCTTTCCTGCCATAATGCCCTCCTTTTAATTTAAGCATTATAGCATCCTTAGAATAGGACATTTCTAAATTGGCTAAATAGGACATTATCATATTGGGATTACAATAAATTTTAATTTCCTAATTATATCAAGGGTTCAAGCTTTAGGGCAGGGTGCTGGACTTTATTTAAGAAATTCAGCAGTTCTTCTGAAGTCACTGCAGTTGTCTCATCAGCTATTTTCTCAGCCAGCTCAGGCTCACCTATCTCTTGAGCACGCTTCTTAAGTCGCTCGCCTAAAAGCTCCTTTAATTCCTTGGGCATCCAAACTACACGTTTAAGGCCCCCTTCAGCAGATATAAATTTTTTACTTAATATATACAATTTGCCTACGCCTAAAAAACCCGGGGTCTGCACACCGCCGCCTACAGAACCGGCTAAGGTGGTAAAGCTCATGCCGCAGGGGGTCATGCCTGCATAATCACGATTCACAATCATCACTCCGTTTGCCTCAGGGATTATCGCCACAATACATTCAAAGCAGCCACAATTTTTAATAAGCATCTGGTTGGCAAAATAACAGTGTGTGTCAGAAAGGGTTAAATTATATACATATTTCTCTTTTGTCTTAATTTTCTTAACTTCTTTAACAATATCTAAATAAAAATCAGAATCCAAAAGCGACTTCAGAATCTTGGTCTCTGGCGAGTCAAATTTAGTGATTACTTTCAAGGCATTATCCAAAACAGGCCTTGATCTAAATGTCTTATAGTAAAAATATGTTGTAGGGCTTAATACGGACCCGCTTCCAGGGATGGTCGTTAAGATCTTTCCTGCAAAATATGGCAATATCTGATTTTGGGTTTTATCAAGCACTTTTTTTGAACCTAATGACCGGATATCTTTTATCGTACCTAGCTTTATTTTATGAACTGGATTTATTACTCGGGAAAATTCATAAACGTTACTACCGTACATTTCTATCTTATAAACAGAGTTGGATTTTCTTAGATTACTTAAAATACCAAATCTCTTCAATAACCACTGTAGATAGTACGCTGAAGCCTTCGCCTGTACGCAAAGATAGGCCTCTGCAACATCCCAGGTATTTTTATACTTTCTTATCCTTACGCTTCCATCGCCATCAAATAAGCCGGACAAAAAGGAGGCAATATACTCATTAGGTAAGTTTAATAAGTTCTTAAAAATCCTCTTTCTTTTCGTGTCTGTCGCGATGCCAAAGTATTCCAATAAAATTCCAAAGATGGGATTAGAGCAACGGCAGTAATAGCAGTCCTTAACTGAATTTATCTTCCTTCCTTTTATAAAACTTTTTTTACTTGGCGTCTTAATTCTGATACTTAAATTAATGTCTGGAAATAAATTTTTATAAAGTTTTTTATATTTATTTATTAACTCTTTTTGCGTATTTATAAAATAAATCTCATATTGGTGATTGCCTCTTCTTACTGTTGAACCATCGGAAGCAATTAATCCCATAAGATAAAGTAATTCTTTGTTTATCATCTTATAAGAAATGACAATAGAGGAAGCACCAACACCGAATTTACCTATCGTTCTTCTAATTTTACTCCAATCCTCACCTAAGTCTTTTAAGACGATTCTCAATTCAAAGATGGATATAGATTCATTGCGAAAATATTGCAATGACAACTTTCTTAATGCTTTACCTAACGAGCCGTATTTCTTGGAGAGCGCCAGTTTTATTTTATTTATCAATTCCCTGTCTCTTACTCTAAAATCGTCGGGAATTAAATCAAATATATCTGGCACCTCTTCTTTTAATTCTAGCCTTTTTAAAGAAATTACCCTGTCATTTCTTTTAAGCTGCGAGGCAGTAACCCACTTTATTCCTTCAGGCCTATCAATGGCTAATTCATGTTTAGGAGTTAATATAATTTCGGCTCCAGATTTTGTATTTATTTTTATTAGCTTATCTACTCCTTGAGGTAATTCAAATCTCTGTATGGCTACTATCTTTTCCGAAGTAGACTTGCCCTTATTTAGTGTTAGCGAACAGGATTTTACATATTCTTTACCGCCGCGATTTTTATCGATAAAATCTCCTATGGTCCTTACCTGATTATCTATAATAATCTGAGTATCAGCAGTAACGCAAGAACTCTGCGGGTCACTCATAAGTGAATACATACTTACCTTCTCAATAGTTTTATTGGATTTCTGTTTTACAAATTCATTGATATTATCCCATTGGCCTAATTTTTGGTCGTGTATCTGGCCTTTAAGTATGGGCTGATTTGGACCGGTGGGCGTAATTTCGAAAGACGCCTTGGCATCCAGCCAAGAATATGCCCCGCATAAACCTAGGCGTTCAGGCGTAATAACACAGACATGGTTAGGGGCAAACGATTGGCAAAGGAGACACGAATAATAGGTATCCGTGCTCTCATCAGTCATACCGCCGATACGCTCATCGCGCTCATCGAACGCCTTCTTTGCGCCAGGCAATAATTTCTCTACATCAGATTGCCGGGTATAAAGCTTAACCTGCACTTTATCCACGATAGAGCCGTATTCCTGGTGTAACATAGCATGCAAAATTACGCCGATATGTTTAAGCCTAAAACCCTTATTAAAGGCGTCGTTGCCTATCCTAATCCAATTCATCTCGCGCTGGCCTACATGCATCAACCCCATCGCGTAATTTACGAAACGGTGTATCTGGCGTTCCAATATCGGTTCAAAATCCTTCTGCATCTTGCGGCCATAGACCTCAACTATAATAGCCAAAGGCAATGCCTTCTGGTCTTGCGCTAAGCCATCGATATCCTGGCCAATTAATTCTATTTTGCCATCCTCAACTTCATCTACTTTTTTGGCGCTCAAGTATTCAAAAGAAAGGCTCGCTTTGCTGCCGAATTCAACATGCAACTGCTCTTTCCTGACCCGCTCACCTTCAAATGCCGCAGCATAAGGCACAGGTATGGCAATGGAGGAAACCTTTACCTTCACTCCCCTTACTTCAATGCAACGCGGGACAATCTTTTTATAATCCAGTTCACGAACCAATGCCTCATAGGTAGTAATACCCGAGGGTTTTATTTCCGGTATATCTGTATCTGCGATTATAGGAAAGCCCATATTTATTGCACCCGCTCCAGTAGCATATTTTATATCATCAAGCGGCCCTAAAGTTAAACCAAAGGCAAAGACACGCTCCTTGGTATATAAAAGGCACTTTTGCGCCTGTCCGGGCTTTAAGCCGCCGAAGGTCAGCGCAGAGCGTATTGCCCAGTTTAAAGGATATATCCCGGAAATAGTATCGCGGCCATAGGGGACAATATAATTATCCCAGCCCATCTGGACATTTTCCTCTAACAGCTGGTCAATTATGGAGCGACCGTTGCTGGATGAACCGACAAATATCAGAATATTCCTCTCCTGTAATTGCCGCACAATTTCCACTGCGGTTTTGTTATCCGGAGCAGCGCCTAAGATGGCCGCAAACCCCGGCATCCGACCATCTACCAGCTGGATGCCTAAGGAACGCATAATCGTATCTGTAAAAAATCCATTGCAATCTTTTTGTGGCTCCTGGTTGTAGAGATAACGTAAGGCAACAATTATCTCTTCGCAGAATAATGCCGACATGCCTGCATTCAAGGCATCGCCTAAATAAGGAAGCCAGACTTTTTCCGTCGGCATCTTTGGCAATAATGATTTTGCATGCTCTAAAATAGGCAATGCATCCTTTAAAGTCTCTACCTTTAGACCCAAAAGCGCATTAGCCAAGGGTAAATAGAATGCGGTTTCGGGAAAACCGATTTTTTGCGTTGGGCCTTTTTCTTTGATTGCCTTATTCAAAAAATCCTCTGCCTGTTTAAAGATATCCTGGGCGCCCCTTATCACGCTCTGGGCTACAATCTTAGACATAGATGTGCTCCTTATCTTTTATTAACTCTATAATATCAGGATAACCAAAATTCTCTCCCAGTAATCTGTCTTTTATAGACGAAACCTTAACCCTTTCTCTAATCAGTTTTAAGAATACGCCGCTATTTCTGATGTCGCCTACCAATATTGCACCGATTAGACAATCGTTTTTCAGGAGCAATTTTTTATAAAGATTTGCCTTTAGATCCAAGCTCTTTAATTCTGTACAGCCGGATTCTTCTTTTACTTTATAAATCCCTAATGATATTACTGGCAGGCCGAAGAACTCTATTGAATTCATGCCCAGAGAACCGTCGTAATTGATGCTGTCGCCCGCCATGTTTGAGCCGGCAACGCGCCCCTGTTCAACTGCAACTGGCCAAAGGGCATTTACGGAGAGCTTGCCTTGAGTTAAATCAAAACTTTCACACACATCTCCGGCAGTATAAATATTGGATAGAGAAGTCTGTAAAAGATTATTGGCGATTATACCTTCATTAATCTTAATCTCTGTTTCCTTAACTAAATCTATATTTGCTTGGACGCCCTTACCCACAACTATTAAAGTGGCACCTAGCGCCTTTCCTGAAGTAAGTTTTACTGCTCTTATATCACCGTTTCCGATAATCTCTGTAACATCCTCGCCAAAAATCAAATCAATGCCATGCTCTTGTAATCTCTTGGCAACAAGGCCAGCTGCCTCGGGATCTAACATCTGTGACAAAACCTGCTTGGATTTAATGATGACTTTTACTTCAATATTTCTCTTCTTTAAGGCATACCCGGCCTTCAGGCCAATCAGCCCGCCGCCTAAAACGCAAACGCTCTTTGTCAGAGGAACTAAAGTCTCAATCTCCTTAGTATCCTTTATAGTGCGCAGGCCAAACACCCCCCTTTTTTTAATTCCTGTGACACTTTCAGGGAATTTAGGGCTTGCGCCAGTGGCTATTAATAAAGAATCGTAATTCAATTGGCTCTTGTCTTCACAGATGATGCGGCTCTTTTTAGGGTCAAGGCGAACAACTTTTTTATTTAAGAGGAGTTCTATATTATTTTCTTTATAGAAACTTTCCGGCCGGTATAAAATCTTCTCTTCTTTGACCTCGCCAGCCAGATAGTATGAAATCAGGCAGCGGCAATAAGCCGGATAATCTTCGTCGGAGATAACGATAATTCTAGCTTCTTTATCTTTCTGCCTGATTGCCTCAACCGCGCTAATCCCCGCAGCCGAATTACCGATGATGACAAATTGCTTCATTTATCTATCCTTTAGGCCTGTTTAACGATTTTAGCAGATCCTGTCCTATCTTATGCTTCTCTAATTTTAGGGTTTTGCTTCCAGCCGCTGAAAATTTTCGCCGTCGGCTTCGGTTTGCTCCTCACTCTCGGCAGAGTTCGGAGGGTGAGAGCCTCCGTTCGTCGCAATTCCTCGCCGACAATTCTTAATAGCTAGAGCCGAAAATTTTCTAATGCGGCCTCCAGCAAAAACCCTAAAATTTAAAACTCGATTCAACCTCAGCCACTAAAAAACTATTTAAACTGCTCCTTTACTTTGGGGCGGGTGAGGTAAAATGCAATTGAAGCATAAAGTAAGCACATAGGGAAAATAAGTAACCAAGGATATAAGATGACTGATATTCCTTGTTTTTTTATAATTTCTACATGGATTTTATAACCGACCGTGAAAAAACCGATTATAAGGCCCAATGGTCCACTAACAGCCATTGCGGTTGTTATAACCACTGTTACAAATCTAATTTTATTATTTATTTTTAATATTCCAATTCCTAATATTCCGAAGAAAAGGAATGAAAACCAATAACTCCTAAAAAATTCACCCCATCCAATAGGCATATTCGCAAGCACCTTAATCATAAAAGGGAACAAAAAAAGAATTATACTTACTGCGAGTATCCCAACCGGTATTTTTTTCATTTTTTCCCTACTACTTACTCCCTCCAATGACTTCGCCAAACAAGGATTCTTTAAGGAGTGAATGTAAACACTTCTATTTTTTTACGGGTGACTTGGTTTGATTTCGAGCAGGGCGTCCGAGGATGCCGAGCGGCCACGGTGTCCCGAGCGCGCAGCGCGAGGGACGAGCGAGGCACCGCAGGCGAGCGCAGTTTTGCCACGGTGGGGCAAAACAAGCGTCCCTGCGAGAAACAAACCAAGGCAGGACCCGCAAAAAAACCGTGCAGGATCCTTTTAATCAATGAGCGAGAAAAACGATAGATTCATTTTTTATTATCTATAAGTACTTCTTCTTGCCAGATGATTGCACCCGTAGGGCAAGCCGCCACACACGCTGGCTCATCTTTATCTTTACATTTATCGCAACGCACGGGAATTTTGGTCTTTTTATTTGGCCTGATTGCGCCATAAGGGCAGACCATCACGCACATCCAGCAGCCTACGCAACGTGAATCATCGTGCAAAACCATACCCTTTTCTTTATCATAAACTAAAGCCGCTGCCATACAGGCATCCACGCATTTAGGGTCTTTACAATGCCGGCAGGAAACTGGATAATTTTTTCCGCCTGAGGCAAGCACCTTTTTTCTGGGTAAAGATAAAACCTCCTCGCCCAGCGCCTTAAAAAGTTCGCCTGTAAGAGAATGGGCTACGCTACAGGTAATCTCGCAGGACTTACAACCTAAACACTTTTTTATATCGTAATAGAGCTGCTTCATATCGTTCGGGGACGGTTCTGAAAACAATCTTAAAGTGTCCCCTCTAAAGGGGACACTTTTGCTTCGACTTCAGAACCGTCCCTATTTTATCGTTACTCATACATTACTGGTTTTAACTTCAGCGCTTTTCGTTTCTTATCAATATGCGCAATCATCAGTTCAGCCATCTTAAGGGGGTCATCGCAGAATTCAAACCTGCCGCCGGTAATCCCTTCTAAATCTTTGGTTAAATAATCTGTAAGGTTTTTACTTCCCAGGGTAGAAAAAGGGCTGGCGCCAAATACAGTATAAACACCGCTGGCAACAAAATAAAACCCGATGGTAATTGCCTTCTCAGACATCCATTCCGGGGCACAACCAGCTGCCGGGATATCGGATAAATCTTCACCCAAACCACCTTCTTCTATAATATGGGAGGCTGCGGTTAATATGCGCGAATTATCCACACAGGAGCCTAAATGTAAAACTGGCGGGATACCTACAGCCTCGCATATCTCCTGCAGACCCTTGCCGGCATAGACTTTAGCTGCTTCAGGAATAAGCAAGCCTTGTTTTGCGCAGGCAATTGCAGAACAACCGGTCTGTAAAACTAGAACATCGTGCTTTATCAGTTCCTTTACTAAAGTAGTATGAAAATAATCGTGCGTCTGTTTGGGGTTATTGCAGCCTACCACTCCAGCCAAACCACGCAGACGTCCAGAGATAATCGCTTCATTTAAAGGCTTGTAAGTTGCGCGATACCTTCCACCTAAAATTTGAAAAACCACCTCCTTGGTAAATCCGGCGACCAGGTCCATCTCGTGCTTAGGGATATTTACCCGCTCTTTATTTCTGTTAGCGAAATTCTCAATGCCTATCTTAATAATCTCTTTGGTGACTTCGTAGGCATTTTCCGGATTAAACTCAATGTGGGTGACTCCGGGAAAGCGCGCCTTGGGGTTAGTGGTAATCAGTTTGGTATGAAAACAACTGGCTACCTCATGGAGCGCAGGCATAATACACTGCACATCCACCATAATTACCTCAACTGCTCCAGTAATGATTGCCAGTTCCTGCTGCAGGAAATTTCCGGCTACGGGAATCCCGTGGCGCATCAACACTTCATTGGCAGTGCAGCATATCCCGGCTAAATTTATCCCTTGCGCACCCTTACTTTTAGCCAGCTTTAACAATTCCGGGTCCTTGGCTGCCTTAACTGCCATGTCGGATAATATCGGCTCATGGCCATGAACCACGATATTGACGCAATCTTCTTTTAACACGCCTAAATTAACTTTGCCTCTTATGGGCTCAGGCGAACCTAAGATAATATCCTGCACATCCGTAGCAATCATTGAGCCGCCCCAACCATCGGAAAGCGCGCAGCGCATTCCCGTGCTCATCAGATTCTTATAATCATTATCCACGCCCATGGTGGTGGTGTGTAATAATTCTACTACCTCCCTGTCTATTCCTCGCGGGGTAAGGCCTAATTTCTTCCAGATTTCCTGGCGCTTTTTCGGCGCGCGCTGACAAAATGTCAATGCGCCCTGCTGCTTGCCAAATTCTTCCAGCAACTTCTTAGAGAGCTCCTTAGCAATCTGCTCTTTGCTTTTATTGACATCAATGCCAAATTCCTGGGCCAGGGTTTTTAGTTTTTCTACATCCAAAATTTCATAATTATGCGCCTGAGCATATTTAGACGCATGGCTTTCTTCAGAAATTAAAGAGAGGGTATGGGCTACGTCCCGGCCATGGTCAGAATGCGCGGATGCGCCCACGGCAATCTTACGGGCTAAATTTCTGGCTGCGATGGTATCGGCATTTGCACCGCAGACACCAACCTGCGCGCCTTCGCCAAAAGGGTCAATCCTGCAGGGACCCATATTGCAGACAGTACAGCATAAACCGAGCTCGCCAAAACCGCATTGCGGCTCTTGTAATTCCAATCTATCCCAGGCAGTTTTAATATTTTCTTCTTTAGCTTTTTTCAAAACTTCCTGTGTGGCTAAATCTATTGATTTTTCTTTTATATCTGCCATATTACCTCTCCTTAAGATTACCTATGACCTATAACCTACTACCTAACACCTGTTTTTATAGTCCTGCTGCATCTAAAACCAAGGGAACTTTCTTATCCCAGCCGATTGGCATAATATGAATCCCTTGGCACATTGGCTTTAATTCTTTGATTAATCGCGCGGCAATCTCTACCGAGGTGGCCACTTTATCTTTGGTCTCTTCCATCTCTTTGATTAAATTATCCGGGACAAATACGCCTGCAACATTTTTATTCATATATCTAGCCATGCCAGCGGATTTCAATAAAACTATTCCTGCTAATATCGTGGTCTTTAGGTGTTTTATCTTAGATAAGAAATTCTCAAATATCTTTATATCGTAAACTGCCTGGGTCTGAAAAAATTCAGCGCCTGCCGCGATTTTCTTTTCCATCTTGATGAGCTGCGGCTCCATAGGGTCGGCACCGGGATTAACCACTGCGCCCACACAAAACTTGGGAGGTGCGCCCTCCAGTTTATTTCCTTTCATATCCAAACCTTCTTGAAGTTTTCCTACCACCTGCAATAATTGCACAGAGTCCAAATCAAAAACCGGTTTTGCCTCTGGATGGTCACCCATAGTGGTATGGTCGCCGGTTAAAATAAGCAGATTCTCTATTCCCAACGCCGCAGCAGATAAAATATCCGACTGCAAGGCCAGGCGGTTTCTGTCGCGGCAGGTTACCTGGAATACCGGCTCAAAACCTTTTTGTTTTAAGAGACTGCATACCGCCAAAGAGCCTAAGCGCATCACTGAACTCTGCAAATCCGTAACATTAATCGCATCCACCCTGCCCCGGATTAATTCAGCATCTTCTAAAATAATCTTTGTCTCTATCCCCTTCGGCGGCCCAATCTCCGAGGTCTTCAAAAACTTCCCTGCTTGTAATTTTTCTTTAAAGGTCATCTTTACATCCTTAAGCTTCTAAATTAACTTTCTTTTCTAATTCTTGGAGAATCCCTGTTAAATCTAATTCCTTTGCATGCTTATGTAAATAATCAATATTAATAACTTCTCTTTGCATACGATATACACCAACTGCGTCTAAAAAATGTTTCTGGATATCCGATTCTTTAAACCAAGAAAGTTTCGTCAATATTAAATCTTCGGGAGAAATCATAAATACATCTTGACCAAAAATTTTCCCGGGAAGGCGGCGAGAAAACTGTAATTGGCTAAATTCATCCTTTTGTAGTATCCAAAAATCAATTTTAAAACCTGTATCAAAATGAATAAAATTAAACTGCCCTGAAGAGACAATTGCTTCTTTTATCATTTCTGCATCAACATAGTATTTATTCTCTAAAGAGTCACATAAATCATCGATATATTTAGGATGTATCTGAACAACCAAATCAACATCATGTGTAAGGCGAGGCACTGAATAATAATTCACTGCAATCGCCCCTACTAACATATAAGGGATCTTCAGAGTATTTAACAGTTCAATTACTGGCTTTAATGCCTCTTCTTGAACCATGGCGTAAGAATCTCTTTTGCTTTTCTATTAACGTCTTCTTCTACTAAATCAGGATGTAAATTATGAATTCCGTCTTTGATTATCTGTTCGGCCATCTCGTATAATTCTGCACCCAGATATACCCTTTTTTCTCCAGAAAATTTTTTTAAGATTCCAATTTGAATCTTCTCGCCAATATCCGAAGCCACCAAAAACTTCCTTACTTGTATTTTTTCTTTAAAGGTCATATTGAAGTTAGTGTTAATTTTAGGGTTTTGCTTCCGGCCGCTGAAAATTTTCGCCGTCGGCTTCGGTTTGCTTCCTCGCTACGGATAGCCTTTCCTACGGATAGGCCTTCGCTCGTCGCAATTCCTCGCCGACACGCGTAATAGCTGGGCCGAAAATTTTCTAATGCGGCCTCCAGCAAAAACCCTAAAATTTAATCAAACTACCCCACTAAAACAAGTATTTATTAATTCCTTTTCATAAGAACGCTCTGCTGTTTTATAGTAAACTTTTCAGTTAGTTTAATTGGAAAGGCTACCTTATTATCTTGAGATAGAATTTGAACAGGGTTTTTTGAACTTCTAATTAACTTAATAAGAATTTTTGATTGATTTATATTGGAATCTGATATTCTTCTTAAAGCAACTCTAAAAGATTGGCTTTCGTGAGGGGGAAGATTATAAAGTATTAAATAAATAGATTCCTTACCTTTGCTATCAGTACCCTTAAGTTGTAATATATAAAAATTCACTGAAACATTATTTAGCTGAACTGCCATAAAATCAGAAACATTCTTAGGAGTGACTTCTATATCTTCACATTGTATTCCCAATTCTTCTATTTCAAGTTTAATATATATGTCATAAAGTGTTTCTGATGTTTTATTATAAATATTGAATGAGGACGCTCCTTTCCAACGACTTGTACTTAAGGTAACCTTTTCGGGAGAAATGCTTATCTCTGATGTGGTTGTTGGAAGAAGAACTTCTACTTTATTTTTTATCCAATTAAGAGGATATAGTACATCAATTTCTTTTGTACAAATTATTCGGAAGAAATGGAACGAAAAACACAAATAAATAACTATTAATAGGAATTTAACAATAAACTGTGTCATATGATTTCTTTTTTATCAATATTTAAAAATGAACCTGTTCGGTTTTCGAGCGAATTTATAAATTTTGCTGTGGGGTTTGGGAGCGCGCATTAGGAATTTTTTGGCAAATGTGCGCAAGGATTTACGAGGAGCGAAGGCCTATCCGTAGGAAAGACTACCCGTAGCGACGAAGTAAACCGTAGCGCACGGCAAAAAATTCCAGCGCGCGAGCAAAGCCCGCAACAAAATATAAAAGATATTTTATAAACCTTAGGGACAGTCCCCTTCAATCCCAGCAAGGAGACGAACGGGGACAGTCCCTATTGTAGCTTCGCTGCCTCGACAAGATTACGCATAAGCATAGTTACTGTTAATGGACCTACACCTCCGGGAACTGGAGTAATCCAGGAAGCGCGTTTTTCTGCGCTTTCAAATTCTACGTCTCCCACAATCTTATCGCCTACGCGATTTATCCCTACATCAATGACAATCGCACCTTCTTTAATCCATTCTCCTTTAATCAGCCCAGCCTTGCCTACGGCTACAATCAAGACTTCGGCCTTACGCACATGCTCTTCTAATTTTCCTGCGGAAGATGTGCCAATATGGCAAACTGTAACTGTGGCGAATTTGTCCAATAATAAAAGCGCTAAAGGTTTGCCTACAATTTCACTATGGCCTACTACTACAACTTCTTTGCCATACAAATCAACTCCGGTTTCTTTTAATAACTCCATCACTGCTGCTGGTGTACAAGGTAAAATCCTGGCTTTGCCGAACACTATCTTACCTATATTATGCGGATGCATCCCTTCTATGTCTTTTCCCGGTAAAATAAATTGGCTGATCTTTTTATAATCTACTTGCGGCGGTAGCGGCATCTGGATGATTATGCCATTTATCAATTTATCAGCATTTAATTTTTGGATGAATTCAATAAGGGCGCCTTCCGAAGTATCCTGAGCCAATTTATGGAGTTGATATTCTATGCCTAAGCCTTCTGCGGTTTTGGTTTGCGATTTTACATAAGACGCTGCAGCCGGATTATCGCCGACCATAACGCTTGCCAGCACGGGCTTACTTTTCAAAGAGGATACTTGCTGCTTAATCTCTTCCTTTATCTTTTCTGCTATGGGTTTACCCTCTAATAATTTTGCCAATTTCTTCCTCCGTATTTAGTCTTATCTTTTTTATTGTTTTGCCTTTTTGGCTCAATTCTTTTCTTATTGCCTTAGTTAATCTTTTATCCTCAAGCGATTTTAAATTTATCTCTACATTAAAATATGCTGATGAGAAAGCAGCCTCCAACAAAATAGCTGCCACTGCTACGTCGCTAGCCAGATTAATATTGCCCTTCTTTATCAGTGCAGGGCATAATTTTATCCCCTCAAAACAAAGCCGAGCTACCATAAAAGGCACATCTAATGCGCTCCTTACATCTTTACTCTTATAAGCCGCTACATCCAAATCTACTAAATTCAGGAAATCGTTTCTTAACTTCTCGGATTTTCCTAAAATCTCTTTTAATTCATTTTCGTATTTAGCATATTTGGATTTACCTAATGTAAAATTAACTACCATACTGATTAGGCTAGCACCCAAGCAAGCGGCGAGTGCTGCTGCTGAACCTCCGCCTGGAGCTGGAATTTTAGCTGCTAAATCATCCAAATATTTTTTTAAACTTTCCTCTTTATAGCTCATGATAGTCCTATAATATTTCCTTTCTCATCAATATCCATATTTTCACCCACCGGATGGCTGGGAAGTCCCGGCATAGTTTGCATTGTGCCACATAAAGGATATAAAAACCCTGCGCCAATGGAGGCGCGGATATCCCTTATGGGCAAGATAAAATCTTTGGGTCTACCCTTAAGGTTCGGGTCATGCGATAGAGAAAGGTGCGTCTTAGCCATACATATAGGTAATTTATCATAACCTCTCTGTGTATAGAGTTTAATCCTTTCTTCTGCTTGAGGCGAATACTCTATGTCCCTGGCGCCATATATCTTTTGAGCGATAGTTTTAATCTTTTCCTTTATGGGTATGTCTAGGGGGTAGAGAAACTTGAAATTGTTTTGCTCCTCTGCTGCCCTGATTACGCTCTTGGCTAACTCAACTCCCCCTTTAGAACCCTCTAGCCAAACCTGGCTTACGCAACAATCATAGGCGCCAAATTCTTTGGCTTTCTTTTTTACAAAATCTATTTCTTTGTCCGTATCGCAGGAGAATCTATTTATTGCCACCACCACAGGAATTCCAAAGCTTGAAACATTCTCTATCTGCTTCGCCAGGTTACAGCAACCTTGCTCTATTGCTTCTATGTCTTCTTTCTCTAAGCAGGTATCTAGAGGCATGCCGGCAACAATCTTAAATCTTCCGCTATGGGCCTTAAGCGCTCTGATAGAACAAACTATTACTGCTGCATTAGGAACAAGGCCGCTTACGCGGCATTTAATATCAAAAAATTTCTCTGCTCCGCAATCAGCGCCAAAACCCGCCTCGGTAACTACATACTTTGAATGAGTAAGGGCAATTCTATCCGCTAAGATTGAACTATTCCCGTGTGCGATATTGGCAAATGGGCCAGCGTGCACAAAACATGGGGTATGCTCAATGGTCTGAATCAGGTTTGGCTTGATTGCCTCTTTCAAAAGCACGCTCATCGCGCCTGCTACCTTTAAATCTTCGCAGGTTACAGGTCTAGCGTCCATTGTGTCAGCTAAAATAATCCTGCCGATGCGCCGGCGAAGGTCAGAAAGATCGCTGCTCAAGGCTAATATTGCCATTATCTCAGATGCTACAGTTATATCAAAACCTGTATCGCGCGGTGAGCCATTTTCTTTTCCGCCCAGGCCAATCTTTACACTTCTTAAAAATCTATCGCTTACATCCACTACCCTGCGCCAGGTAATTGATTCGGGATTGATATTCAACCTGTTTGCCTTTAAAACAGAGTTATCCAAAAAAGCTGCTGCCAGATTATGGGCCAAGCCGACTGCATGCACATCGCCGGTAAAATGCAGGTTAAAATCCTCCATCGGCAGCACCTGCGCATACCCCCCTCCTGCAGCACCACCTTTTATGCCGAATACCGGCCCCAAAGAAGGCTGCCTGATGCAGGTGGAAGTAAGTTTGCCCAACTTATTCAAGGCCATAGAAAGACCGATGGTAGTTACGGTTTTTCCTTCGCCCAAGGGCGTAGGCGTGATTGCAGTAACTAAAATATATTTACCGCGGGGCTTATCTTTAAGCTTATCTAAAATACTTAAATCTATCTTGGCAATATAATTAGTATAAGGGATAAGATATTTTTTATCTATTTTTAGAATTCTGGCTATTCTTTCTATAGGTTCTTTCTTTGCCTTTTGGACAATCTCAATATCAGATAACATATCTTGCCTCCAATTCAAAAGCATTTCTAATTAAATTTAGTTTTGGCGAGCCATCTGAATATGTTACTGAAACAACATCAAACCTTGCTTTTTTATTTAGGAGATTGTTATCTTTAAGGAATAAAAGTGCTGCCTTAGAAATCTGTCTCTGCTTAAATCCAGATACCGCCTCAAGACCCGAACCGAATCTATCGGTCTTCCTTGTCTTTACTTCAATAAAACAAAAAGTATCCTGGTCAGTGGCAATTATATCTACTTCGCCAAGCTTAGTCTTATAATTCCTGTGCAAAATCTTATAGCCATTTGCTTTCAATAAGCTGACCGCGGCTTCCTCGCCTTGCTTACCTAAATATAAATTTTCTTTAGACACCACGAAAACTCTTTCTATGGATTAAGGTTGGTCCCAATCTCTTCAATATAGCCCTGTGTTTCTTTGTAGGATAACCTTTGTGCTTTATGAATCCGTATCCAGGATATATCCTGTCGTATAACAGCATCAGCCGGTCTCTGGTTACTTTAGCTAAAATTGAGGCACAGGCAATACTCTTGGATTTAGAATCACCTTTGATAATGTTCGTGTAGGGAAAGGCCGTATTGATAGCAACATTGCCGTCTACAATGATATGGATACGATTATTTTTTCTGGAGGTTAATTTATCTATAAGGGAACTAATCGCTTGCTCCATTGCTATGCGCGTGGCTTGCAAAATATTTATGCGGTCAATTATCTTTTCGTTTACAATTGCCACGCCAAATACGGATTTATTTATAATTTCCAGAAATGCCCTTTCTCTGGATTGAAAGGTCAATTTCTTAGAATCGTCTATGCGATTTTTAAAGTAGTAGGTATTTAATGCCACTGCAGCTGCTACCACAGGTCCGGCTAACGGACCGCGACCAGCTTCGTCTACGCCGATAATGAAATCGTATCCCTGTTTTTTTAGTTTGCGCTCGTAGTAAAGCACGTTTATTTAACTCTGTGCTTTCTCTTCTTGAGACTCTATTTTGGAGGCGCGCTTGCCGACCTTGCCCCTTAAATAATAAAGCTTTGCCCTCTTTACTTTGCCTGAACGGATAACCTCAATGCCTTCAATGCTGGGTGAATAGAGAGGGAAGGTGCGTTCAATGCCTTCACCGTAGGAGACCTTTCTTACAATAAAGCTCTTGCCTACGCCGCTTCCCTGCTTGGCAATAACCACTCCTTCAAATGGATGCAGACGCACCTTATCAGGCGCTTCAGTTATCTTAATAAGAATCCTGATGGTATCGCCCACATTGAACGGAGGAATTTCTTTTTTAGTATATTCTTGTTCAATGAGTTTTAATTTATCCATGTTTTATTTCTCCTTTGTATTTTGCTTTAGACTGCAGAAGGTCTGGCCTTTTCTGTTTTGTCCTTTTTAGGGCTTCTTCTTTCCTCCAGATTTCTATCGACTTATGGTCACCGGATAGAAGGACCTTCGGAACAGGTAAATCTCTAAATTTAGCGGGTCTAGTATACTGCGGATATTCTAATAGATTACCTTCGAATGACTCAAAATTCAAGGAATTTTTATCACCCAAGACGCCGGGTATAAGCCGCACCAGGGCGTCAATTAAAACCATTGCCGCCAATTCCCCTCCACTTAAAATATAATCACCGATAGAAATTTCTTCATCTATAAGATACTGCCTTACCCTCTCATCTATTCCTTCATAATGACCGCAAATCAAAATTAAATGCTTAGCCTTAGATAAGCTTTTGGCCTTTTTCTGGTCTAATCTTTTTCCTTGCGGGCATAACAATATAACCTTAGGCCTGCTTCTTCTGTTCTCTGTCCTCTGTTCTCTGTTCTCTTTAATTATCCTTTCCACTGCACGGAATATCGGCTCAGGCCGCATCACCATACCAGACCCGCCACCAAAAGGACGGTCATCAACTTTTCTGTGCTTATCGCAGGAATAGTCCCTGAGGTTATGGATATAAATTTTAACCTTACCTTTATTTTGCGCCCGCTTGATTATAGATTCATCTAATACTGGCGCAAACATTTTTGGGAATATGGTGATAACGTCTATGCGCATAAGCCTCAACCTTCTTTATTATTATAACGGTTCAAAAATTCCTTTTTGAACTTCAAGAACCTGTCCTGCTGAATTGCCTCTCTAATCTTACGCAGCAATTCCAAAAAGAAATGCACATTATGCAAGGAAACCAATCTTAATCCTAATATTTCATCGCTATTAAATAAATGGCGCAAGTACGCACGGCTAAAATTCTTACAGGTATAACAACTGCATTCTTCATCTAAAGCTCTAAAATCTTCTATGTAGGGCGAATTTCTAATTGTAAGCTTACCGCTACTGGTAAAGGCAGTGCCGTTTCTGCCGTAGCGCGTAGGGACTACACAGTCAAACATATCTATGCCTAATTCTATCATCCCAATTATATCCTGCGGTAATCCCACACCCATAAGATACCGGGGCGCATAGGCTGGCAATAAATTGACGACAAGATGCACTATATTATATCTTAAATTCTTGGGTTCGCCAACTGAAACCCCGCCTATCGCATAACCAGCGAAATCCATCTCTAACAACTCTTGCACGCACTCCTTACGTAAATCTTCATAAGTAGCTCCCTGTACAATGCCAAACAATAATCGCTTATCAGCATTTGCCATTTGCCATTTGCCATTTGCTCTTTGCTCTTTTGAGCGTCTTGCCCAATCCAGGGTCCTATGCATTGCCATCTCAGCCTGATCCTTGCCACAGGGATAATGCACACATTCATCAAGGGGCATGATAATATCGGAACCAAAATCCTCCTGAATCTGGATTACATCTTCAGGGGTTAAGAAATGCTTTAGACCATCGATATGAGATTGAAACTCAACACCCTTATCACTCATCTTTCTTAAAAGTGCAAGGCTGAATATCTGATAACCGCCGCTGTCTGTAAGTATCGGCTTTTGCCAGGAGATAAAATTATGCAAGCCCCTTGCCTTTTTAATCACCTCTACACCCGGACGCAAAAAAAGATGGTAGGCATTGGATAAAATAATCTGTGCGCCTGCATCTTCTAATTCTCTTGGCGAAAGGGTCTTTACAGTGCCTTGCGTGCCTACGGGCATAAAGCAGGGGGTGTCAATTTCGCCATGGGCTGTAGTTAACTTCCCCAGTCGGGCGTTAGTATTTTTGTCTTGATGGATTAAAGTAAACATATCACCTAGATAATCAGCATCGCATCACCGTAACTGTAAAATCTATATTTTCTATTAATTGCTTCCTGGTATGCCTTTTTGATAAACTCTGTCCCTGCAAATGCACAAACTAGCATAAACAGGGTTGTGCGCGGAAGATGAAAATTAGTCAAAAGGTAGCTAAACGCATTAAATTTATATCCGGGATAGATAAATAAATCCGTATATCCTTCTCGTTGGCCGCTCAGGCAATATGCCTCTAATACACGTAGGCTCGTCGTGCCTACGGCAAATATACGCGCCTGAGCTCTCCGTGCCTTTTCTATGAACGCCAGAGACTCTTCAGGGATTTTAAAGTATTCTGGTTCCATTTTATGCTGGGTAATATCATCTACTTTTACCGGCTTAAAGGTGGAATAACTTATGTGTAAGGTGATATGGGCAATATTCAGGCCTAAAGAGACTATATTCTGAATTAACTCTTTTGTGAAGTGCAACCCTGCTGTAGGAGCAGCAATTGAGCCCTCCTCATTTGCATATATAGTTTGATAATAAACGGTATCCACATCTTCGGGGTTTCTTTTTATATACGGCGGCAAGGGCATTACGCCTAAATTATATACGCTCTCTATATCTTTTGCCTGAAAGGTGATTTCTCCTTTAGCAGTAATTATGCCAGAAGTTTTACCCCCATTAAATATGAGCTTCTCGCCAAGTTTTATGCGGCTAGGCTTGATTAAGGCAGCAAATATTAAGCCAGACCTACGTTTAAGAAGTAAAATTTCAACTTTACCGCCAGTAGTTCTTACGCCTTGCAGGCGAGCGGGTAAGACCTTAGTATTGTTTAAGACCAGAAGGTCGTCTTTGTTTAGATAATTCAGAATATCCCGAAAAAGACGGTGCTCAATTGTGCGCATCTTGCGGTTTAAAACGAGCAGCCGGGCGCTATCGCGTTCTTTAAGCGGATACTGTGCGATTAATTCTTTGGGGAGGTGATAATCAAAATCTGTTAATTTCATACGAACTAACTTCAATGCCAGGATAATAATATTTAAGAATCCTGTCGGTGGGGTAACCCTGTTTTGCCATAAAATAGGCGCCCCACTGACATAAGCCTACGCCATGGCCCCAGCCCAGGCCAACAAAAACCACATCATCTTTAATTAAATTTAACTTAAAATTGGTGCTTCTTATAATATTTGGGCCAATTATATTCCTAAAATCTTTTGCAGAAATCCGGAAATCTTTTTTCCCAGATACTATCTTTAAATCTGTAATGCGTCCAGATAAATCCCGCCCCAGTATCACTATGTCCTCTATATTACCTATCTTTAAACCTGCGTCTAATAATTTATCTTTAATTTCTTGCCTGGATAATACATAATGCCAATTAAAATGCGGGGAATCCTGGCAAAAATCACAAGGAACACCCCTAAGGGGCGCTAGATCTATATTCCAAAGCAAAGAGGCATCCTCCGTGTGACCTGCGCAGGTAGAATGATAATACGCAGGGATTACCTTATTTTTATAGGTAAGTATTTTGCCTTGTGTCTGGACAACTGCTTGATTTGTGCGATAGCGCTCAGATGTCCTGCCACCATAAACCTGAGAATAGATATCGCTGGTTACATCATAATCTTTAAGTCTATTTTCCTGGACTGCATAAACAGCGTAAGTACGGCAGACTATTGCCTGTGCTGCCAGTGCCTCCATTGGCCAATAATGCGAGGCCTCGTGGTACATAATCCCTTTTACATAGTCTTCTAAGCCGATATAATTAACCACTAAGAGTCTGGCCTTATTATCTTTTATAAACTGGATGTCGCCTCTAAATGTCCGGCCGTCTATGATAATTACATCCGGGTCATTGGTTGAAATAAATAACTTATTGCTCTTAAAGTTCCTACCTCCCAATAAAATTCCATCCTTATAGGTAGTTAGGGTGGTCTTTAAATTTCTGCCCTGATACAAAACCTTCTTTGTGCTTGCCTCAGTTACCTGGAAAAAACCCTTGATTTTAATACTTACTGAGGCAGCATCTTTCATAATAGCTACACGGATAAATCTTGCGGGTGTCTGCGCGTAGCAGCAAATGGCAAATGGCAAATAGCAAATGGCAAAAATTAATATAATGAATGATTTTAATCCGCGTTTCATCGGCGAGACCATAGCCAAAATATTATAGAGAGGATAATGCTTATTAATATTGAGGTCATAATAGGAAAATAAAAGGTGAAGTTTTTTTTCTGTATGTATATATCCCCCGGCAGTTTTCCTAAAAAAGGTATTTTATTAAAAAATGTCAATAATAAACCGATGCCTATTAAAATTATCCCAAAAATAATTAATGTTTTTCCGATTTCTTGCACCTGGTTACCTCCGAATAAATGCAGCCGCAGTAGTTTTGAGTATATATGCCTTTAATCCTTGCTTCCTCATGCGCCTTCTTAAATCCTGGTCTGAAATCTTCATCATAAAATTCTGCCCCTTCTTCATTGGCAACATCATTACCGATTTTTTTTAAGGCTCCCTGGTCCTGATAGGGGCTGACCAGCAAGGTAGTAGTAAAAGATTCAAACCCTCTTTCTTTAGCAGTTTTGGCAGTTCTTTTCAGCCGCAGCGACCAGCAGAGAACGCATCTTTCTTTGCTCTCCTCTTTCATATTCACTGCCTGAAAGAATTCCGCTGGCCTATATTCAGGAAAAATTACCTCAAGGTTAGCCTTTCTGCTAAAATCCTCTACCGCCTGCTTTCTCTTTTTATATTCAGCAAAGGGATGAATATTGGGATTATAAAAAAATCCGCTCACCTCATACCCCTTCTTCTTCAATTGCTCCAAGGGATATATCAGGCACGGCGCACAACAGGTGTGTAATAATAACTTCATATTCTTTCCTAATTTTAGATTTTGCTGTGGGGTTTGTGAGCGCGCATTAGAAAATTTTCGGCTAAAGCTTATTAGCGCGTGTCGGCGAGGAATTGCGACGAACGGAGACTCTCACCCTCCGAGCTCTGCCGAGAGTGAGGAGCAAGCCGAAGCCGACGGCGAAAATTTTTAGCGCGCGAGCAAAGCCCGCAGCAAAATATCAGGTCTTATAACGCTGGGGACACCCTGCCGATTGGTTCAAGGGGTGTCCCCCGATTGGATCAAAGGGTGTCCCTAAAAGAGTTGGTCTTGTTTTTCGTATTTTATGCCGAAGTGCTCGAAGGCAAGCTTGGTGGCAAGTCTTCCTCTTGAGGAGCGTTTCAAATATCCTGCTTTGAGTAAATATGGCTCGACGGTATCGGCGATAGTATCCACTTCCTCATTCAGGCTGGCAGCCAGCGTCTCTACCCCCACCGGCCCGCCAGCATAGGATTCTAAAATCAACTTCAAGACCTTGCGGTCCAAATCATCCAGGCCTGCCTTATCAATCCCCAGCTCATCTAAAGTTTTAGCTGCAATTAAAGCATTTATTTTCTCTATCTTTGAGACCTGCGCATAATCTCTGATACGGCGTAACAACCTATTGGCTATACGCGGGGTGCCCCGCGCGCGCCGGGAAATCTCTACTGCTGCCTCTTCATCTATATTCATACTTAAGATTTTAGCAGAACGCTTGATAATCCTGGCTAAATCCTCTACCTTATAGAAATCTAAATTATAAAATATACCGAACCTGCCTCTTAAGGGTGCGGTTAAAAGCCCTGTCCTGGTAGTAGCGCCGACGAGCGTGAAAGACTTAAGATTAAATTTTATGGTCTTAGCATAAGGCCCTTTATCGATTACAAAGTCAATCTGAAAACTCTCCATTGCCGGATAAAGAAACTCCTCAACTACCTTGGAAAGCCGGTGTATCTCGTCGATAAAAAGTATATCGCCCTTTTCCAGGTTAGTTAATATGCCGATTAAATCCCCTGCCCGCTCAATTGCCGGGCCGCTGGTAGCAGTAATCTTAGTATTCATCTCATGGGCGATAATATGCGCCAGAGACGTCTTTCCTAATCCCGGCGGTCCGCTTAAAAGTACGTGCTCTAAAGGCTCCTTTCTTTGCTTGGCAGCCTGTATAGAAATTTTCAGATTATCTATTATCTCTTTATGTCCGATAAACTCTGATAATCTTTTGGGTCTTAAGGATATATTTATAACTATATCCTCTTCGGACTCCTTAGCATCACTGACTATGTGCCTTGTGCCTTTAATTAGCGTCTGTCGTATCTCGTCTTCCATAGGGTATAATATTTTCCTTGTTTCGTGAAATCTCTATCTCTTGAAATAATTCTTTTTGCCTGGCGACAATTTCTTTCATCCGGATTAACTCTAATATTGCCAGAAAAATTACGATTATCTCTAACTTATTCTTTGCCTTGCCAAACAACTCTGAGAGCCGCACCGCAGGTACAAGCAGTAAAAGGTGCAGGATATCATGAACCTTCTCCTCAATGGTAAACTCATCTTTGATTACCTCATAAAATACCTCTTTAGGGACATCTTTTAGAGCCTGAGAAAATGCATTTATCAAATCGAAGATGCTCGCCTCAAAATACACTTCTTTATCATCTCTAAGCGGTATATTCTTATCGGTCTTTGGCCGCTTAAAAACCTCTCCTTGATTAAATTCTCTCTCTCGTAAGGATTCGGCTATTTCCTTAAATTTTTCATATTCTAATAATTGTTTCACCAGTTCTGCGCGAGGGTCTTCTTCTTCCTCGGCAAGCGGTGATTCTTCAGCAGGTAGCAGCATCTTGGATTTAATTTGCATCAGGGTTGCTGCCATTACCAGAAATTCACCTGCGATATTTAAATCCAGAAGCTGCATTAAATTGAGGTACTGAACATACTGCTGGGTTACTTCGGCTATCGGTATATCATAGATATTGAGGTGGTCTTTCTTTACCAGATACAAGAGTAAATCCAGAGGACCTTCGAATATTTCTAGTTTTATTTTATAGCTCATGGTAAATTAAGCAGCTTCTTTACTTCAACCATAGTCTGCGCTGCAACTGTACTTGCTTTTTTTCTGCCCTCGTCTAAGATAGCAAAAATATAGCCTTTCTTCTTAAGAAGTTCATCCCTCTTTTCCTGTATAGGCTCTAAAAATTTAATTAAAATCTGCGCTAATTCTTTTTTACAGTCAGTGCAGCCTATTTTAGCCTTGCGGCAGAGTGTATCGATTTCTTTTTTCCTCTCTGGGGCAAATGCAGTATAATAATTATGCACATTACATTTGTCGGGATGACCTGGGTCGGTGAATTTAATCCTTAAAGGGTCAGTAAACATATTCTGGACTTTCTTGGCTATAAGCTCAAGGCTATCAGAAAGCGCAATATAATTGTTATAACTCTTGCTCATCTTCCTGCCATCAAGGCCTAGGAGCCGATGCATCTTGGTTAAAAGGGCTTCTGGCTCAGGGAAGAATTCTTTTTTGTAGAGGTTATTAAATTTCCTGGCAATTTGCCTGGTTAACTCTAAATGCGGGAGCTGGTCTTCGCCAACAGGAACCACCTGCGCCTTATATAGCAAAATATCCGCTGCCTGTAAAACCGGATACCCCAAGAATCCATAAGTGCTTAAGTTACGGTTAGTAATCTCGCGCAGTTGCTCTTTATAGGTTGGGCATCGCTCAAGGAGACCCAAAGGAGTGATTATTGAGAAAACCATACATAATTCTAAATGTTCCTTGACCTGCGACTGGATAAAGATGGTAGATTTTTTAGGGTCAATGCCTGAGGCAAGCCAGTCAACAACATTGTCAAATAGATTTTCTTTTAAATTCCCTGGATGTTCATATTCTGACATCAACGCATGCCAGTCAGCTACCATAAAGAAGCATTCAAATTCATCCTGCAATTTCACCCAATTGTCTAATGCACCGACCAGATGGCCCAGGTGCAACTTACCGGTCGGCCGCATCCCACTTAATATACGTTTCATATTAGTTTAGAGTTTCCTGGCTATCTTCTCTATCTCGTATGCCTCTATTATATCGCCCTCTTGCAAATCTTGGTATCCTGATAAGACAATACCGCATTCAAACCCTTCTGCAACATCCCTGACATCGTCTTTAAAACGTTTTAAGGAAGATAGTTTTCCCTCGAAGGCTACCTCGCCGTTCCTGACCAAATTAACCAGACAGGTGCGATTAATTTTGCCCTTGGTAACAAAACAGCCAGCTACTGTTCCTGCCCTAGATAGTTTAAAGACCTTTCTTACTTCAGCCCTGCCTATAGATACCTTCTTAAGCTTGGGTTCCAGCATACCCTCTACAGCTTGTTTTATATCGTTGGCTAACTCATAAATAATATTGTATGTCCTGACATCTATGCCTTCTTTGGCCACTAATTCCTTAGAGCGCTCATCGCAATCTACATTAAATCCTAAGATCAATGCGTTTGAGGCTACTGCCAATATTACATCAGAAGTATTTATGTTGCCCACGCCTGTATGTATAATGTCTAATTTGATTTCCGAAACATTAAGCTTATTTAATGTCTCTTTTATTGCCTCAAGCGAGCCCTGCACATCTGCTTTAATGATTAATTTTAAATCCTTCAACTTACCTGCTTCTATTTGGGCGTGTAAATCCTCCAGGCTAATTCTTTTCACTGACTTTATCTGAAGTTGTTTTTCTTTTTCTAAACGCCCCGCGGCTAATTCCTTTGCCTGCCTTTCATCCTCAATCACAAAGAATTGCTCACCTGCCGCAGGCACGCCGGATATACCCAAAACTTCAAGTGGAAAAGACGGACCTGCTAGGGTTACAGCTTGACCCCTATCATTGAACATCGCCCGTATCTTACCATAGTAACTACCTACAATTATATTTTCATTCAGGTGCAGTGTGCCATTCTGAATAAGTAAGGTTGCCACCGGCCCTCTACCTTTAGCCATCTTCGCTTCTATAACTACACCCCGAGCAGCTCTATTGGGATTACTCCTTAATTCTAGCATTTGAGCCTCTAAGAGTATCATCTCCAATAAGTCATCGATTCCAACTCCTGTTTTTGCCGAAACTGGAACGGTAATAGTCTTACCTCCCCAATCCTCAGCAGTAAGGTTGAGTTCTGCGAGTTGCTTTTTAACCTTATCAATATCAGCCTGAGGTTTATCAATTTTATTTAAAGCCACAATTATCGGCACACCTGCAGCCCGGGCATGATCTATGGCCTCTTGGGTCTGGGGCATAGCCCCGTCATCTGCAGCTACCACCAAAACTACTATATCAGTGATACTGGCCCCGCGTGCACGCATAGCAGTAAAGGCTTCATGGCCAGGGGTATCCAAAAAGGTAATCTCGCCGTGCGCCAAAATTACGCGATATGCACCGATATGTTGCGTAATACCGCCGTGTTCGGATTCTACAACCTTGCTTTTTCTTATTGCATCCAATAGTGAAGTTTTACCGTGATCAACATGGCCCATAAGAGTTACTATTGGAAACCTCGGGCTTAAGTTACCAGGCGAATCTTTCTTTAGGTGTATCTGTAAAGCCAATTCTTCTTCATCAGGCGCTTTCTTTATCTTATAATTATATTTCTCGCAAAGCGTTATCACCACCGAATCTTCTAAGACCTGGTTTATCCCTACCATTATCCCCATATCCATCAGAGTCTTTATGATAACAGAGGGCTTCTCTTGCAATCTCACGGCTAAGTCTTTGACGGTAATAGGCAGTTTTAATTGTAATTCTTTTAGTTTAATAACTGGAGCTACTTTTATTTCAGCCTTTGGAGCTGGTTTTACCTCAACCTTTGGAGTTGCCTTTAACGGCTCCGGTGTAGGCGGTTTAATCTCAGGAGGTTTGATGACAGACGGCTTAGGAGGGATAGCACTTATGACGGGCTTTTCTTCAGGAATTACTGGCAAGATAGCTGCCTTAGCCTTAATTTTAAGTGGTTTACGTTTTGGCGCAGTTGCCCTTTTAGCCTTAACCTTTACTCTCTCTTTAGCTGGCTTTACAGTTATCTTAGGCTTAGCCGCTTTACGGAGCGTCTTCTTCGCCTTAGGCACAGCTACTTTTTTCTTACGCACAATTTTTTCCTTCTTTAGTTTTACCATTCTCTTACTTAGCCTTTTTGGCCTCTTCTATCAACTTCTGTGCCTTCTTCTCGCCAATGCCTTTTATCTTTACTAAACCTTCTAAGCCAGCCTTTAAAATATCCTCTATGGTATTTATCCCTGTCTCTTTCAGGTTTGCTAAGGTCTTTTCTCCGATCCCTGCCAATTCTTCCAACAGCACTGCTTCTTTTTTCTTTCTCTTTGGTTTTTCTTTTTCCGGTTTTTCAACCTGCGCTTCTTTCGGAATCTCAACTTCTTTAGGCGCCTCCATCTCAACCGTAGCCTTTGTACGTATATCCAACTCCCAGCCGATTAGTCTTGAGGCAAGCCTAACGTTCTGGCCGTGTTTACCGATAGCCAGTGATAGCTGGTCATCGTTCACAATAACTTTAGCCTTCTGCTTTTCTTTATCTAACTTTATCTCAGAGACCTCCGCGGGTGAAAGCGCAGCCTTTATATATTCCCGTATATCTTCATTGAAACGAACAATATCAATTTTTTCTCCCTGTACTTCATTGACGATGTTTCTTACCCGATTGCCCCGCATGCCTACACATGCCCCTACAGAATCAACCTTTTCATTTTTAGACCAGACTGCAATCTTAGTGCGTTCACCCGGTTGGCGAGAAATAGATTTTATTTCCACGATACCTTCATAGATCTCAGGCACTTCTAATTCAAATAGTTTTTTTACCAAGTTTGGATGCGTGCGCGAGAGAATAATCTGCGGACCCTTGGTATCCTTTTTCACCTCTAAAAGATATGCGCGTACACGTTGGCCCTGTTTGAAGTCCTCTCTCGGAGACTGCTCGCGCTTAAGGAGTATGCCCTCTGCCTTGCCTAAAAGGTCAATGATAATATTCCCTTTTTCAAATCTATAAACTGTACCGCTGACAATCTCACCGACCCGGCCCTGGAATTCATTAAATATAACGTCCTTTTCTGCCTCGCGCATCTTTTGTATGATTACCTGTCGGGCAGTAGAAGCTGCGATGCGGCCAAAATCTATAGACTTAATTTCCTCTTTATTCCTGAAAGCCCTGATTTTACCTGATGCAGGGTCGAGCTCTATCTTTAGTGCCTCATCAGGCTTAATATCTATCACCTTCTTGGCTGCACTTAAAAGCGCACTCTCTATTGCCTGAATCAAAACTTCTTTCTTTATGCCTTTTTCTCTCTCTATCTGTTCTATTATGGCTAATAATTCTTGACTCATCTTTTTCTCCGGTTTAAATGAGCAGATGATTTACGGAGCCGAAGGCGACGTAAATCATAGGCCGAAGGCCGTCTGCGAATTTAATCCTTGACATTTTTTTCAAGCTACGGTTTATTTTTTTATCAAGCTATATTTCAAAAAATGTCAAGGATAAGTTCAGCTAGAAAACTTAGCTTTACGGCCGTTCGCTAAGTTTTGGCTTCACTTATTATCTGTTTTGCCTTGATAACTTTAGCTAAAGGTATTTCAATAAGCCCACCCTCTACCTCAATATATACTGAATCATCCCCTACCTTGTTTATAATACCATCCAATTCCCATCTTTCCTTTATTGGTTCGTTAAGAAAAACCTTCACAGTTCTATTTATGCAACGTGAGAAATCTGATTTCGTTTTTAGGGGTCTATCCAGGCCAGGAGAAGATACCTCTAAAATATACCTACCCTGCAATATCTCTTTTTCATCTAAAATCTGGCTTATATCGCTATTAATGTAAGCGCAATCATCTAAACTTATGCCGCCATCAGGTCTATCTACCAAAATCCTTAAAACTAGGTCTTTTCCTTCGTATCTATAAATAAGGTCCGCTAAGCATAAGTTTTTAGTTTTTAGGTAATCCTGGAGAATAACCTTTAATCCCTCTAAAATTAGCTGCCTATCCACTTATAAGCCTATCTATCTCTTTGTAAATTTCACTTTTTTTCTTAATAATCTTTTCGTGGGTGCGACGGACCTTTAATTCTATTACGTCGTCCTTCAAGGATTCCTTGCCGATAACTACCTGTAGAGGGATACCTAAAAGATCCGCATCTTTAAATTTAACGCCTGAGCGCTCATCGCGGTCATCTAAAAGTGTATCGATACACATTTGTTGCAATTCTTTATATAAGCCGTATGCTAATTCCGTAATCTTTTTATCGCTTGCATCCAAAGATAGGATAATAACTTTGTATGGGGCTATTTCTTTGGGCCAGATAATGCCGTCTAAATCATAATTCTGCTCAATTATTGCCGCAATCAATCTTGAGACACCTATGCCGTAACAACCCATAATTATGGGCTTAAGTTTACCAGTGCAATCGAGAAAATTTGCACTTAAAGACGAGGTGTATTTTGTGCCCAATTTAAAGATGTGGCCAACCTCAATAGTATTTATTCTATCTGACTTGGCATGGCACTTAACACAATTTTCTTTTTCGCCTTCTTTTCCCGCTATGCGGGATCCCGCCTTTTCTTCTATTGCTGGGCGGGAAAAGGTCTTAGCGCTATTACATTTAGGGCATAATAAAACTATATCTTCGCCACCTTTGGCCCTGACCATAAATTCATGGGAAACTTTACCACCCATCACCCCTGGATCTGCCTCGGTAATTAAAACATCTAACCCGCACCTCTTGAATATTCTTATATAAGCATCATACATAGCTTTATAATTCTTATCCAATCCTGCTTCGTCTTTATCAAAGCTATAGGCGTCTTTCATAATAAACTCGCAGGCTCTAACTAAACCAAAACGCGGCCGGATTTCATCGCGGAATTTCGTCTGTATCTGGTATAATATTAAAGGCAGCTGTTTATAGCTTGATATATGGTCTTTAACTAACCCGGTTATTACTTCCTCGTGGGTGGGACCTAAACAGAGCTTGCGACCCCTGCGGTCAACAAAGCGCACCATTACGTCGCCCATATCTTTATCGCGGCCAGACTTCTGCCATAAGTCTTGTGGCTGTAAAGCTGGCAGCAATACTTCAGAAGCACCACAGGCATCCATTTCTTGACGTATAATTCTTTGGATATTATTTAATACCTTAAGCCCTATGGGTAAATATGAATACACGCCTGCTATAAGCATACGGATGAGCCCTGCCCTTAACATCAACTGATGAGCTACTGATTCCGCTTCTTTAGGCGTTTCCTTTAATGTCGGAATAAAAGTCTTTGACCAGAACATTTGCCCTCGCTATCGCTCGGGAGAAACCAGATTACAGAGCACAGATTACAGAAAAAGATTTTTCTGGTTTCTGTACTCTGATTTCTGGTTACTCTTCAATATCTCTTCTATTAACATACCTACACACTTATCCGAAGAGATCTTTCTTACGGGTTTTCCGTTCCTAAACAACAGCCCCGCCTTTTTCCCGAAGGCAATCCCTATATCTGCATCGCGCGCCTCGCCCGGACCGTTGACTATGCAACCCATTACAGCCACCTTCAATTGCCGAGCTTGTAGCTTGTAGCTTGTAGCTTGTAGCCGCTCTTCTAATTTCTTTACTATCCCAACCAAATCTACCTCACATCTACCGCAGGTCGGACAACTGATAATCTTTGGTCCAAACGAACGTAATTCCAGGGATTCTAAAATACTTTTTGCGGCAACGACCTCTTGCACCGGCTCATCGGTAAGCGACACTCTTATCGTATCTCCGATCCCCTCTAATAAGAGTACACCCATTGCAATGCTGGATTTTATTGCGCCGTTATACGGTGAACCAGTGGCGGTAATGCCTAAATGCAAAGGATAATCGCAAAGCCTGGCAATCTTACGGTTTGCTTCCACGGTATCCAAAACAGAAGAAGCCTTAAGAGATAAAACCAAGTTATAGAAGTTGAACTTTTCTATTGTCTTTAAGTAATTTAATGCGCTGGCTACTAATTTATCGGACATGCTTAATCTTTTGGAATTTAAATCTTTTACTGAGCCAGAATTAATCCCCACGCGTAAAGGTATCTTAGCGAGCTTTAAGGCGCCGATTATTTCCTTTAGCTCTTTCTTTTTATAGATGTTGCCAGGGTTTAACCTGATTTTATCTGCTCCATTATCTATTGCTGCTATGCCCAAGCGCCAATTAAAATGGATGTCTGCAACTATTGGCAACGTTACCTTCTCTTTAATCTTTCTTATTGCCTTTGCATCCTGCTCATCCTTTACCGCTAAGCGGACAATCTGGCAGCCAAGCCCTTCTAATTCTTTTATCTGTGTAACCGTCTTTTCGATATCAACGGTCTTAGTTTTAGTCATTGATTGGATGGCAATCGGATTATTGCCACCGATATAAACATTGCCTATCTTAATTACTTTGGTTTTATGTCTACTTATTTTCATATCTATTTTATAAATTTAGATACTTTATCTCCAAAAAGTCTTAAGAAGTCATTAAGGGTTACTAGGATAGCTAAGGTCGCGATTAACGTAAAGCCTACCTGCGTAATAATGCGTTCGGTTTTAACCGTAATGGGCTTTCCTCTTATTTTTTCTAAGCCTAAGAGCGCAATATGCCCGCCATCCAGGATAGGCAAAGGCAATAAATTAAATATAGCTAAACTTATGCTTAATACTGCTATTAGATGTAGGACTGCGATTATTCCCATACTTGCCACTTTGGAGGTGATGTAAAAAATACCAAGCGGACCAGTTATTGATTCACGCACAGACAACTGCCCTGTAACTACCCGCCATAACCCTTGATAGGTCACAACTGTCAGGTCATAAGTTTTGCTTATTGCTAAAGAAAAAGACTCCCAAAAACCATGCCTTACTTTGACAATCTCATCAAATGGCGTTATACCAAGTAATCCTACACTGCGCTTCCTGCCTATCGGATCGCTCAACTGCTTCTGTTTTATCCAAACTTCAATTTGTTTTTCTTTATTATCCCTAAATATGGAAAGCGAAACTTTTGAAGCTGCTTTTTTTGAATGAATAATCTTCTGCAGGTCTTCCCAAAACAATACCTTTTGATTATCTACGGCTATAATCTTATCTCCGACCTCAAGACCCGCCTCTTTTGCCCCAAAGCCATCTATTAATCCACCTACCTTGGTAGTCAGCGTTGGATAACCTGCAAAAAATATAACCCAGAAAAAGAGGAATCCCAATATGTAGTTTAATAAAGGGCCGCAGAATATTATCTTAAAACGCTTTCCAGGAGGTTTTGAAAGATATTCATCAGGTTTTCCCCTATATTCCTCTAAATTGTCTCCGGCAAGCTTTACATATCCACCGATGAACAGTGCACGGATACCATATTCAGTGCCATTTTTTTTCTTGCTGAATAATTTCTTACCAGCTAAGCCTAAGAAGAATTCCTCAATCCTGATACCTATTTTTTTAGCTACAATAAAATGCCCAAATTCATGAACCAAGACAAGAATACTCAAAACAAATAAAAAAATTATCAAATTTAAAATAAAATTGTAAATAATAGTGATATTAAACATAATTAATTAAAGTAGGAATAATCCTATAAGCCTCTTGTCTCGCCCATTTATCTGCTTCCAAAATATCCCCTAAATTAGGATTCTTTTTATTACGATGCCTTTCCAGAACCTTCTCAATAATTTTTGGAATAGCGACAAAATCCAATCTTTTTTTTAAGAATTCCTCTACGCTGACTTCATTAGCAGCATTTAAAACTGCTGGGGCAGTCCCTAGTTCTCTAGCTGCATGATAAGCCAGCCTTAAACATGGGAATCTCTTAAAATCCGGCACCTCAAAATGTAGCCCTTTCAATTTGTAGAAGTCTATGCAGGGAAGCGAATTCTGGAGCCTCTCGGGATAAGAAATTGCGTATTGTATGGGGATACGCATATCAGTAGCGGATAATTGTGCCAAGACTACCCCGTCTATAAATTCTACCATAGAATGAATCAGTGCCTCAGGATGTATCAGGATTTTTATTTTATCGCTACTAACAGCAAATAAAAACATTGCCTCTAAAAGCTCTAATCCCTTATTCATAAGGCTAGCAGAATCAACGCTGACCTTTTTACCCATCTTCCATCGCGGGTGTTTAAGGACTCTAGCGATAGAGATATTTTTTAGATCTTTACTATGCATCTTTCTAAAAGGGCCTCCTGAGGCAGTAAGGTAAATTGTTTTTAATTTAGAGTGGTTGCGGCCGTCCAAACACTGCCAGATTGCTGACTGTTCACTATCAATAGGGATAACCTTTATCTTTCTTTTACGCGCCTCATTCATTATTAAAGGGCCTGCGGAAACCATTGCCTCTTTATTGGCTAAGGCTATTTGTTTGTTACTCTCTATTGCCTTAAATAAAGGCGATAGAGCACTACAACCGCTTATCGCTAATAAAACCTGCTCTACCTGGGGAGTGCCGACTAAAGCATTTAGACCGTCTTCTCCTACAAACAGTTTAATGCGCAATTTATGGAAAGGCTGTAGTTTCTTAGCCGCTGCTTTATCCCTGACACAAACAAATAAGGGATGAAATTCCTTTATCTGCTTATGCAGAATATCAATATTAGAATTCGTACTTAGACCTACCACGCGAAATTTATCAGGAAAATGCCTGAGCACTTCTAGGGCGGCTTGGCCTATCGAGCCTGTCGAACCTAATATGGCGATATTTTTCATACTAAATGAGCGCATAACTTACGAACACAAAGTGTGAGTAAGTTATTGCGCGAATTTATCCCGAGCGACTATCTTTTACTCATAGTCGCGAGGGATCCCTCGTCACTAACCATTATCTGATGGTGACTCGGGATAAGTTCGGCCAGACCCTCGACATTACTTTGTAATGTCAAGGGTGGCCTCACTCATTTTAATACGTTGCTTATATAAAAATAAAATGCCGGTGCAGTAAAGAGCAAGCTATCAATCGCATCTAAAACTCCACCTAAGCCAGGAAAGATATTACCTGAGTCTTTCACCTCGCAGTCGCGCTTAATCAGGGATTCAGACAGATCTCCTAACTGACCTAGGATACCTAAAAAGATACCCATAGATATAAGATGTAGATAGCTAAAATGCAAAAATGCCTTACTTACCAATGCACCCGAGATACTGAACAGCAATCCCCCAATTGAGCCTTCTACAGATTTCTTAGGACTTATACGTGGTATTAAAGGCGTCTTACCAAAACGCATGCCAACTATATATGCGCCGATATCGCCTAATTTTGTAATAAGTAATACTGTGCTCAAGAGCCCTATACCGCTAGGCAAATACCTTATCTTAATTAAGAAGCTGAAGAACCAGGAAACATAAAGTATGCCAAACAGGGTTGTTGAGATGTCTACAATAACACCGCTATTCTGTCTGCGCCTGAATTGCATAAGGATTAAAAAGAATAGAGCTAAAACAATAAACAGCAACTCCCAGCCCTTGGTGGGCTCAAAATGGGACATTATAGAAAGAGGAATTACAATGCCCATACCTATGCCGAAATATTTATATATGTTTATCCCCTTATGCTCACATATAGTAAAAAATTCATAAAGCCCTATGATAATAAAGACAATTATTAATAGACTGCAAAGCCAATCAATAAATATAGTCCCTACAATAATACCGATAATTATAGCCGAACTAATTATTCTTTTTGTCAGCATTATCTTGCGCCAAACCTTCTTTCCCTCTTTTGGTATACTTTAATTGCCTCTTGGAAATCATTACGCCTGAAATCCGGCCAATATTTTTTAAGAAAATATAGTTCTGTATAAGAAAGCTGCCAGAGTAAAAAGTTACTTATGCGCATCTCGCCACTGGTGCGGATTAAGAGGTCCGGCTCAGGTAAACCAGCAGTATAAAGATAGCTACTAAAAAGTTCTGTATCCAAATCCTCTAAATTCAGCTCTTCCCTCAACACAGAACTCGTAAATTTCTTAGCTGCATCTACTATCTCTTGTCTAGCTCCATAATTTAAAGCCAAAACCATAACCAGGCCTGTATTATCCTTGGTCTGATCTTGCGCCTTCTTAATTTTAGCTAAGATTCGTTCTGGTAGCGGCCTATCTTGCCCAATAACCTTAAATCTGATATTATTTTTATCCAACTCATCAATGTGCTTATCTAAAAAATCATTCAAGGAATGCATCAGCATATCTATTTCTTTTTTTGGTCTATTCCAGTTCTCTGTAGAAAAGGTAAAAAACGTCAGAACCTTAATCCCCAATTCGCTAGCCTCCTTCATAATCTCTTTAACCCTTTTAATACCTTCACGATGACCAGCGGTACGGGGTAACCCTCGTTCTTTTGCCCAACGGCCATTACCGTCCATTATTATTGCGACGTGCCTGGGAATGTTATCTTTTTCTAACATTAGTGATCACTAATTTCTTAAATAATTTGTGTAACGTTTAATGTTTAATGTGTAACGTGGGTGTATATTATGCCTGCATTACACATTACACTTTACACATTACACAATTGTTACTGGTGCACTCTGTAATCTATCTGGGGGAATATATTATCCTTGTATTCGATGTCAGATAACCAACCCTCATCTATAGAGTTTGATTTTATGTCTTCATATAGACGCGTAAATCTTAAGAGATGCTCTTTGGTGCGGCGGACCGCGTAACTAGTATGGGTACCGGTACCCATAATAAATGCCCAATCAGAACTCTGGGCTAAAAGCAACTCTCGCAGGGCCTGATTCAGTGCCCTTTTTAACAAACCATTTACACTGGGGAAACCCCTTACTAACTCAGTCATCCTCTCTGAGGCAACATGTAGATGTCTATAAATCCAATCATTTGCACCCTGCAACCACATCTCGCTATACCCCTTCCAGCCCCAGCTGGACAGAGATGGTGAAATCAGCTGGTTTCGCGGATTCTCAATTAAATACTCTGAAGCCGTAATCAGCCGTATTTCATCCTGATCAAATACAATTTTTCTAATAAGAAAATCTAACCAGAGCGGGCCTTCATACCACCAGTGGCCAAATAACTCAGCATCATAAGGAGAAACGATTATGGGCTTCCTCTTCATAAAATCATAAAGATACTCTACTTGTTTTTGGCGATTAAACATAAAATTGCCCGCCTGCTCTGCTGCCTTTTCTTGGGCCCAACGCGGAACGTATACCTCCTTATGGTTAGTGCCTCCAGTAATGCGGTAATATTTTATTCCTGTATTTATTCTTACGCCATCAGGATGGATATACTGCCTGATATAATCGTATTCCAAGTCAAAACCGATATCCCGATAAAATTCGCGATAATTATGATCACCGGGATAACCCTCAACAGAGGACCAAACCTGCCTGGATGATTCTAAATCCCTGCCAAAGCAAGCTACATGCGTGCCTTTACAGTAAACCGGTGCGAATACACCATATTTTGGCCGGGGTGAGCCGTGTAAAACTCCGTGTGAATCAGAGAAGAAATAACGAATACCTGCCTCTTTTAGGATTTCATCATGACCTGGATGATATCCGCATTCCGGAAGCCATATTCCTATAGGACGCCTACCAAATACGCTTTTATAATGAGCAACTGCCACCTTAACCTGCGCCCTAACCGACTCTCTGCACACATCCATAAGAGGAAGATAGCCGTGCGTAGCTGCGCAGGTGACAATTTCAAGTTTGCCTAAATCCTGAAAGGCCTTAAAGGCATTAACTATATTGTGATTATATCTTTCGAAGGTATGGCGTGCTTTACAGAATTGCTCTAAATACATTACAGCAAGACTGTTGAATTCAGGCTGAAAGGCAGTCCTCTCTATTTCTTTATGCGCCAATTCTATAAGCCTATTTATATGTTTTATGTAGCGCCCCTGAAGCAGGGGATCGCTGAGCATAGAAATCAACGTGGGGCTTAAAGTTATGGTTAAGCGGAAATCTACCTTGTCATCGAGCAACCTTTCAAAAACCCAGATCAATGGGATGTATGTCTCGGTTATCGCCTCATAAAGCCAGTCCTCTTCCAGAAAATCTTCATGTTCTGGGTGCCTAACAAAAGGAAGGTGGCCGTGTAATACTAGACAAAGATATCCTTTATGCATGGTATTAGTTAAAAGGGCTACATGCTACAAGCCGCATGCTTAAATCTTTAGCCTGCAGCCTGCTGCTTGTAGCTTGACCTAATCTCCTATTTCGTTTCCCGAACCACGATAGGCGTAACAGTGCGCTCATCCTTGCCGTCGCAAGATACTGCCTTAACTGATATAACCTGCTTACCATCAGGAAGAGCAAAACGTAAGGAAAAGGAGCCGTCTCGTCTTAAATTTATGGGTTTGCCCTGAACAGTTACTTTTGCATCTGGAAGTGTCGCGCCATAGACAATCAATTCACAATTCGCTACCAGCCAGAATTTTTTTTCTTTAACTAATGGTCTTACCGGGCTGGCTCCGGAACTTACCCCCGAAGATAAAACGTGTTTGACCCCTTCCTGCCAAGCTTTACCTACCGGAGAACTTCTGCCTAAGCCAAAACCCATACCGTAAAGACGGGCAAACATATCTTCAGGGATCATCCATTCTTCATCAGTAATCCACGAAGGTCCTGCTAATGGAGTATGTACCGTATTTGAACGCACCATAGTTATAAACTTACCAGAAGATAATAGCAGCCCCAGATCTACACACCAGGACCTGCCCGGACCTTGCGTATCAATATACCAGTTATTAACTGATTCATTGAGCTTGATATCAAAAAATCTATGGGCGTTATTTCCATCAAATATAATATGACTTACATCATAGACACGCAGGATGCGTTTTGCTTGATAAAATTCCTGAGCCAATTCATTCCTTAATCTATCGAGTGTCTGAGTTCTTATCTCCCAATAAGCATGGCACCACCAAGGGTCGCGTACCTGCAGGATAATCCTATCCAGATCATACTGGTAAGGTAAATCTTGCGGGTGAGTCCGATAGGGACGAGGTGCCTGTGTGCTTTGAGAAAACTTTGTTTGCTCAATTACCAATTCCTCTACACCCAGAATTCCTTTTTTAACTTCTGTAGTAGAAGGTATTTTGGTTATTTTCTTCGCCAAAATTCTTATCTTAGGGTCTCTCTTTTTTCTGTTTACCTTCTTTAACTTCATAAGACCACCTCCTTAATAAAAAAGGGGATAGATATCCCCTTTTCGAATAAAAGCAGTTCTTTGTTACCCCCCTTTATATCATTTTAAATGAGCACGCAACTTATGGAACGATAGTGAACATAAGTTGCTGTGCGAATTTATCCCGAGCAGCCATCTCTTATGTTAATAGCTGCGAGGGATCCCTCGCACCTTTTATTTATTCATGGTTTTAATTCTAAAAGCTTGAATACTAAAAAGGTGCGGGGTCGCTTATTTCTTTGGCTTTCCTGACTTATTCTGAACCAACGCCTCTTTTAAGTCTTCTTCAAGGGCCTCTTTCAGTTTAGTTACCTTAGCTAACTCTTCTTTCAGGCTCTGACTTATCAATTGTTCCTCTACCAATGCCTTTTTAGTTGCCTCGAGCGTAGCCTTTCCTTCTTCTAATTCTTTCCCGGTTGCCTTTAATTTTTCTTCCAGGGCAGTTTTATCTTGGGAAACCTTACTTATCTTCTCTTCTAAATCTAATCTTGCAGCCATTTCTCTATCACGGGCAACTTTATGCCGATATGCATTACTACAAGAACCCACTGTTCCAATAAAAAGCATTATCGTTAATACGGCTAATATTAAAATAATCCTATTTTTAATAATCTCTTCCATAGCCCCACACCCTCCATTTACTTCAGGTTCTCCAATGGCTCCTTAAGACTTGGCTCTTTCGTTTGAGCCTTTGTCTCTTTTACTTTTGTGAATTCAGGTAAAATCACTATTTCAACCCGACGGTTCAGCTGGCGGCTTTCCTTTGTGTTATTAGAAGCAACTGGACGATATTCACCATAACCAATCGCCGATAAACGATCGGGCGAAATACCTTTTTCATTAACCAGATAATGCAGGACACTTAAAGCACGTGCTGTAGAGAGTTCCCAATTCGATTTCCAACCCGAGTATTTAATCGGCTGATCATCTGTATGGCCTTCTATTCCTACATTAAGCCTTGGCACGTTCTCTTTTAATACGCTGGCGACCTTATCCAGTAGAGGCTCGGCCTCGCTCCTTATTTTGGCTTTACCCGAATCAAATAGAAGGTCACCTACTACAGTAATAACGAGCCCCTTCTCCATCATATCTAACTTTACTTGTTTATCTTGGATTTCCTGAGATAACTTTCCTTCGAGAAGCTTCCTTGCACGACCTAATTCATCTACCTGTTCAGTTAATTCCTGAATCTTGCGGACATCTGAGCGTCTTCCTCTCTGAAAAACAAAGGTGCATCCTGCTAAGGCAACACTTAAAGAAACTACTGATATTGTTTTTAATAATTTGCTTTTCATATCCCACCTCTGGTATAATTTTCAGGTATAATTAAAAATTATACCTGATATGTTTTTTCTGAATTACCACTATAACACAATCAATTATTCTCGTCAAGAAAAATCGTCTCTTCTCTCGAAGAACCCACGGATACCATGGATATCCTGGTCTTAAGCGTATCTTGAAGAAAAGTTAAATAGTCCTTGGCATTGGGTTGCAAATCCTGATAACGTCTTATCTTATCTGTAGTTTTACTCCAACCGGGCATTTCTTTATATACCGGCTTTGCCTTATTTAAGACTTCTAGGTCATAAGGAAATTCACTAAAGCGCTTACCTTTATATTTATAGGCAATACAGACCTTAATGCTCTTTAAGCCGTCCAACACGTCGAGCTTCATTATTGCTAATTCTGAAATTCCATTTAATAAAACCGCTTCTTTTAGCATCACGCTATCCAGCCAACCGCACCTGCGGGGCCTGCCGGTGGTAGCGCCAAATTCATTACCTCTATCCCGCATAAATTTGCTAAAGGCTGGGCCAAATTCAGTAGGAAAAGGCCCCCCTCCAACCCTTGTGGTATAAGCCTTTGCCACACCTATAACCTTATTTATCTTTAAAGGAGAAATTCCCGTGCCAATACAGGCACCGCCTGCGGTTGCAGAAGAGGACGTAACAAAAGGATAGGTTCCAAAATCAATATCTAAAAATGTTCCTTGTGCGCCTTCAAAAAGAATATCCTCTTTCTCTTTAATTGCTTTATTTAATAAAAAGTGAGTGTTACAGATATATCTAGAAAACAATCTGCCGTAATTTAAATACTGTTTATAAATCGAGTTAAAATTAAATCCTGGATGCCCATAAACCTTCTTAAAAATTTCGTTCTTTTCCTTTAGATTATCTTTTAATTTATCGCGGAATATGCGTGGGTTCAAAAGATCAATCATCCTTATGCCGCAGCGAATGGTCTTATCAGCATAGCAGGGACCTATGCCTCTACCGGTCGTTCCTATCTTATTGGTTCTCTTTGTTTCGCGCAGTTGATCCAAGATTTTATGATAGGGCAAGATTACGTGGGCAAGCGAAGAAATCTTTAAGCGCTTGCCAACCGTAATACCTTGGGCCCTTAAATCATTTATCTCTTTAAGTAAGACAGCTGGGTCAATTACCACGCCATTACCAATACAGCATATTTTTCCTTTATGTAAAATACCCGACGGTATCAGATGGAATATGTATTCCTTATTGCGAGTTACAACAGTATGGCCGGCATTGTTACCTCCCTGATAGCGCACAATATAGTCTACTTTACTGGACAGAATATCAATTACTTTGCCCTTGCCCTCATCACCCCACTGAGTGCCAACGATAACGATATTCATCTCTATAAATATTAATTACACGATTAGCGTTTAGCGTATAGTTAAAAAATTTTCTCTTATCCGCTATACGCTCTACGCTATACGCTAGTTACGGTGTCATGGTAAAAATCTTACGCGCGATATCCGGATATGCCGCTATAAACCTAAGCTCATCATCCACTAAGGGCTTCTGATTATGGACATTGGCGTATCTGACTAATTCCAGAACTTCTGTGGCCTCTTCATCATCGCTGAAAGCAACCTCTAATTTCTCGTAGACGTTTCTAAAACCTTTGATCCCCGAATACTCTCCAGCAGTAATTTTACGTCCGGTCTCGATTATCTCAGGCTCTCCGCGGCCTAATTCTTCGAAATCGTAAAGCTCATAGTTACGTCTGTCTTTAAGAGCGCCATCGGCATGGATACCAGATTCGTGTGCAAAGGCATTTGCCCCTACGCCTGGCTGGTTTATGGGTATAGGCACGCCAAAGGCATAAGAGGCATATTTACAAATCTTCCAGGCCGTCTTCAGATTTACTTTATCGTCCAGAATGTAATCCTGCATACCACTGCCAAATTTTATGGCTAAAATTACAGAAACCAAATCTGCATTACCTGCACGTTCTCCCATACCATTAACGCAGGTATTTATGTAGGCATTACAACCGGTGTCAACTGCAGCCTTTGCACCAGCAATAGAATTTGCCACCACCAGACCCAGATCATTATGGCAGTGGATTTCGATAGGCATTTGAACTGCTTCGCCTAAGAGCTTTACCCTTTCGTAAATTGTAAAGGGCGTATCAGTCCCCAGCGTATCGCAATAGCGAATCCGATGAGCTCCCGCCTCTTTTGCTGCTTGGGCAAACTCAACTAAATAATCCATCCTGGTGCGCGATGCATCTTCTGCATTCACGCCTATGGACTCGGCACCTGATTGAGCTGCTCCCCTAACCGCCCCTGTCATTTCTTTTATTATCGACTGATGGTCAAGCTTCCCTTTAAATTTATGTATAATCATCTGGTCGGAAGTTGAGATAGATAAGTTTAAGTGCCTTATCTGCGGCACAAGCCGAAGGGCTGTCTTAACATCCTCTCTTGTCGCCCTCACCCATCCCCCTAACCGCATACGAGAAAACACACCCGCCTTAACCAGCTCTAAATTAGCATTTAAGTAATTTGTCTCGTGGTGCGTAACCGGAAAGCCAAATTCTGACTGGAATATTCCCATATCATTTAGATATAGGTTTATCATTGTCTTTTGTAATTTAGATAGGCAAATGCGGGAAGTCTGTACGCCATCACGATTAGTTACATCGATAATATATATTTTTGGTTTCTCGCTCATCCTATCACCTCTTTATTATCTTTCTTAATTCCTCTTTCGAGGGTACACCTTTAGAAGCAAATATCTCCTGGTTATCTGCCAGATAAGTAGGACCGAACATAACCTGAAGTTCTTTATTAAGACTGATATTTTCTCTTAAAAGTAGAGCGCCTTCATTTCCTTTAGCGCAAGATTTAATTTTATTTCCATCTAAACCACCTAGACAATCTTCCCACCAAGAACTATTTATAGACTTTGCCCGGCAACTAATATAGTCCCAGAAATTTTTAGGGTAATATTTTTGCACACATACCGCACGTAGATATTCTTCAACCTCAAGATTACCAGCGTGGGAATCAAACTTATCTTTTAGGTCGGTTGCTAAAAAATGTATGGCAGGATTAAATCCCTTAACAGTATCCAATAATGCTTTACTATTTTTATCATACAAGCTAAGAAATAAATCTAATCTGCCTTTTATTTTTTTTCTATTAACTAAATAAGAAAAGCCGCTGAATTGAGGCTTTAACATATAAAAATCGCCTTTTTTCTCTAAGTTAATCTTAAGGCTATCAAAACTTTTTTCTTTCTCTGCCTCTTTACCTAAAAGATAAGCTGGTAAACCGAAAATAGCAAAATCCTTAACTAACTTATCAGCTTTTTGGTTAGGATAATATAGGTAAGAAACATCTAACCCTGGAAACTGCTTCTTTAAGAAGTTAACCAGCCCTTCTGTATTGCAGCTTATGCAATCCCGCGAAGTAATGATTAAAAGGCTAATTTTATTTGCTTTATTAAATACACAACTGGAATTAACGCTGCCGGGATTTTGACACAAACCCACGGACCCTTCTTTTTTACAACCAGCATCAGAAAAACAACGCGGTAATATTGAGATAATATTTTGCTCGTCGGCAATCCGGTCTGAAAGCCGCAATTCTTCTACTTTGTAACTTTTTATTTTATTATGCTCCACGGTCAAAGAGAGTTTACCGAGCCTGCGGGCCTGCCAATCCGGCCTTAAAACTAAAGTATTAACGGTCTTTGTATAAGGCCTATCTTTTGCGCGGGTGTGGCCTGTGATAAGAATATCTATGCCGGGGATATCGTTTATTAAATTTAGGTCTTCACTTTCACCCAGATGGCTTAAAAGCACAACAATCTTTACTCCATTTTTTCTTAAATAGGATACTGCATCGCCTACTGCAACCTTTGGGTCAGTGAATTTAAGACCGCCTGCCTTTGGGACAGCGGCAAGGGTGGTTGCGCCAATAATACCGATTTTAATCCCTGCGATATCCTTTATAATATAAGGTAATACCTTATCGGATTTCATATTGCATGACAGGAAGGTCAAATTTGACCGATCAATATTATCTTGGAAAAATTCTCGACCGAAGTTAAATTCATCATCCCCTATTCCAACCGCATCATATTTCATGGCTGCCATTGCTTTAAGATTTATTTTTGTGCGCTCCATATCAAGCTGGGTATTCTGCGTATACTCATCCAGTAAGCCGCCGGCAAAGAAACCTCCTGAGTCCAAAAGTAGGGTAGCAGGATTACTTGCCTTTATCTGTTTAATCAAGGTTGCCCTGCGCGCAATGCCACCGTCAGATTCTATAGGGCAACTGCAAGGGTAGAGCATGGCGTGAGTATCGCCGGTGTATAAAATAGTTATTTCTTGGGCATACGAACTAGGTATCAAGAAAAATAGCAGACAAAAGAAAAATAGAATCAAACGAGTGGCTGAAGGCTGCAGGCTGCAGGCTGCAGGCTTAAATACTAAGCATTTAGCCTGGGGCCTGGAGCTTGAAGCAGAAATATTTTTTTTCATACCTTTATTACCTTCACCGCCAAGATATTCTCTAATTTTTTTATCTTACCCAAGACTTCGGCTGAAACTGGGCTATCCACATTCAATACTGTGATAGCCCCTCCGCCGGGCTTATCGCGGCCAAATGTCATTGCCGCGATATTAATATTGTGTAACCCTAAAAGCGTTCCTAAATTACCGATAATTCCTGGCCTATCCCAGTTTCGAACAATAATCATCTCGCCAATAGGTGACAATTCTACATAGTATTCATCAATCTTTACAATCCGCGGCTGTTTATTGGAAGACAATGTGCCTGAGATTCTCCTGGTTTCCTTATCAGTCTTTACCTCTAGCTGAATCAAGGTTACAAACTCTTTTTCTCTAGAAGACTTCGCTTCATTAATCTTTATACCTCTTTCTTTGGCTAAAGTAACGGCATTGATAAAATTAACTGTTTCCTGTAGTATTGGCGAAAGTACTCCCTTAGCCAAGGCGAGTGTCAAGGGTGTCAACTCATGCTGAATAATATCCCCGCTATAATTTATATTTAACTCAAGGAGCCTCCCTTCTACTAACTGACCAGTGAATGAACCGAGTCTTTCTGTCAGATGTAGATACGGCTCAATAATTTTATATACCTCAGGTTCCAAGCAAGGGTAATTTGCAGCATTACGTATGCCTTTGCCTAAAAGCGCATCGCGCACAATTTCAGCTACCTCAATTGCTACATTAACCTGTGCCTCTTCTGTGGAAGCGCCTAAATGAGGGCTGAGAATAACATTATCTAATTTTAGGAGTTCACTATCACTAGGTACAGGCTCTTTCTCAAAAACATCTAAAGCAGCTCCGCTGACTTGGCCTGTTTTGATTGCCTCAATAAGCGCTTCCTCATCGATTATCCCGCCGCGGGCGCAATTAATGAGCCGCACGCCCTTTTTCATAACAGCGAACTGGGCGCTAGAGAGCATATGTTTTGTTTCTTCAGTTAAAGGCGTATGCACAGTAATATAATCTGAACGCGTAAGTAACTCTTTTAATTCCACTACTTCTACTCCCAGGCCTGCAGCGACCTCCTGAGATAAAAATGGGTCATATGCCAAGATTTTCATCCCAAATGAAAGCGCCCTTTTGGCTACCTCTGAACCTATCCTGCCCAGACCCACTATACCCAGTATTTTATTATAAAGTTCTATGCCCATAAATTTGGAGCGTTTCCATTCGCCTGATTTTACGGAAAAGTTTGCCTGAGGGATGTTTCTGGATAAAGCCAAAATCATACTCATCGTATGCTCTGCGGTAGAAATAGTATTTCCACCGGGCGTATTCATTACAATTATGCCTTTTTGCGTAGCTGCCTCTAAATCTACATTATCCAACCCTACTCCCGCCCGGCCAATCACTCTTAACTTCTCTGCCGCGTTAATGATATCCTTGTTCACTTTAGTTGCGCTTCTTACCACCAGGGCATCATAATCCTTGATTATGCTTTTAAGTGCGTCTGGTTTTAATTCAGTTTTCACATCGACCTGTAATTCTTTAGCTTCATTTAGTATTCTAAGCCCCTCCTCGGATAGGGGGTCACTGACTAATACCTTTATCATCTAAGCCTCCTCAAAATTAAGTATCGTCATCCGTTCATCCAATTATTTTAAAAATACTTCCTCTGCTGCTTTCACGCCTTGGCCTAATTGAAATTTATATCCCATTTGACACAATACCTTCTCCAGACAGGAAATACCGACGATTATATCAAACTCCTCAATATAACCCATATGGGCAATCCTGAAGACCTTGCCCTTTAACTCTGACTGGCCTCCGGCTATGGTAACCCCATAGGTATCGCGCATAGTCTTAACTAATTTTTCGCCATCTATTGCCTCGGGAACTTTTACCGCAGTTACTACATCTGAGGCTGCGCCAGGTGCAAATAATTCGAGGCCCAAGGCACAAACTGCTGCCCTGGTTGCGTCTGCCATTTTTTTATGCCGTAAGAAAATATTCCCTAGACCCTCCTCTTTTATCATCTTTAAGGACTCATCCAAAGCAATAATCAAAGTTATGGCAGGGGTAAAAGGGGTATCAGTCTGCTGGAGTGCCTTCTTAGCAAGCCTTAAATCAAAATAGTATCTCGGGCACTTTGAACTTTCCATTAACTTTGCTGCCTTAGGGCTAATTGAAATAAAACCTAAACCCGGAGGTAGCATCAGCCCCTTTTGTGAGCCAGAAACTACCACATCGCAAAACCAGGCATCGGTATTTAAATCAATCGCGCCCAGACCGCTTACGGCATCTACCACCAGTACTGCCTGCGTATCTTTGATAACTTTACCAATAGCCTTAATATCATTTACTACGCCTGTTGAGGTCTCGCATAAAGTAGTAAATACCGCCTTTATCTTGGGGTTAGCCTTTAACCTTTTTTCTATTTCGCCTGGGCTAACAGCTTTGCCCCATTCCACATCCAGCACCTCAGGCCTTACACCATAGGCTTTACAGAGCTCTGTCCATCTTTCACCAAATTTACCACCCTGGATAGTTAATGCCGTATCGCCAGCTGATAACAAATTTATCACTGCTGCTTCCATTGCCCCGGTTCCAGAAGAGGCTAATATGAAGACGTCATTTTGGGTCTGGAACACATATTTTAAACCTTCGGCAGCTTCCTTTAAGGCCGCCTGGAACTGCGGTGTGCGATGATGAATTATGGGTTGAGCCATCGCTTGGCAAACCTGCGGCGGTAACGGTGTCGGTCCGGGTGTTAATAAATAATTCTTTCTCATATCTTATCCTCCTAATTCAAAATTCAAAGCGCAAAGTTAAAACTTAAAGTTTTAAGCTTTAGTTTTGCATTTTGCGCTTTACGCTTCCATAATTTACTTCTTCTTCCCCGGTATAATTACTTCGTCAATAATCCCGTACTCTTTGGCCTCGTCTGCTGACATAAAATAATCCCTATCGCTATCTTTCTGAATCTTTTCTAAAGATTGTCCTGTATGCAGCGCTAATATTTCATTGATTTTGTCGCGCATCTTTAAAATTTCTTTGGCATGACGGGATATATCCTCAGCTGCACCCTGAATACCTGCCCAGGGTTGATGGATCATAATTCGCGAATTAGGTAAGGTATGACGCTTACCTTTTGTCCCGGCAGATAAAAGTAGCGCGCCCATGCTGGAGGCCTGCCCCACGCAATAAGTGGCTACATTGCATTTTACAAACTGCATAGTATCGTATATCGCAAGGCCCGCTGTAACTGAACCTCCGGGAGAGTTAATATAAACATTAATATCCTTGTTAACATCCTCCATCTGTAAAAACAACATCTGGGCAATAACTAAGTTTGCGACGTAATCATCAACAGGTGTGCCAATAAATATTATACGGTCTTTTAATAACCTCGAATAGATATCATATGCCCGTTCGTAACCGCGTGATGTCTGCTCAATAACCATGGGAACCAGTGTCTGCATTTTCGCACCCATCTTTTACCTCCCTTTTTAAGAAGATTCTTGCCAATCTGCCTCTCTGAGCAAAAACTCCATAACCCGATGAGGCATATTGTCATCTAATGGTATATTTTCTTTTTTGGCTATCTGGGCTAGAACAAGATAAATCTTAACCTGCCTTTTTACCTCTGGCTCAAGCTGGCCAGATATTGTTTTTTCTTCTTCGTCAATCTTTTCGCGAGGCACACCTTTTAACGCCAGATCCACCTTTGCCTTTCTGACTTCATCCTGAAGCTGTCGGTTAATTAAAGATTGCGGTAAGGGAAAATCTAAGCCCTTAGTTATATTATCAATAATTTCATTTTCTATTCTCTGGCGTTCCTGATTCTCCTTGTGTATAAAAATCTGCCTTTCTATAGTCCTCTCTAATTCTGATAAATTTGGGTAACCTAAACTTTTGGCAAAACTATCGTCTATTGTATCAATCTTCCTTGACTCCTTTAAAGAATCAATGCTACGTTTTATTTCATCTTGAGTTACGCTAATTTTCTTATAATTTACCTTTTGACTTTTATAATTCTTAATGGTTATTTCAGGGCTTACCTCTACCAGGGCCTTAAAAGAAAGCGAGAGCTTGCCCCTATCTAACTTAACCTCTGAAATCTCGGGTAACTCCAAAACATCCAGCCCCTCTTTTCCAATTGCCTCATTATAAACACTAGGCACTAATTCCTTAAGCACCTGCTCGTGGGCATAAGTTGAATAATGCTTTTCTAAAACATCGCGTGGGGCATGCCCTGGGCGGAATCCCGGTATCTTGGCGTCTTTGACAATTCTCTTAAAGACATCCTCAAATTTATTCTTTACAATATCGCCGCTTACCTCAACACTGACTTCTCTTTTAGTGGCGTCTAACTTCTTGACTTCTGTTTTCATTCATCCCTCGCTTCGCTCGGTAGTAACCAGATTACAGATTACAGAAACCAAACCCCCTAAGAATTAATTAGGCCATGGATCATACTAGTAATCTCTCTGCCATCAATACGAAGATTTCGATATATTTCTTCTGTAATCAACATTTGCCTTTTAAATACATTAAATATAGAAATACATTCTCGCGTAGAATCTAAAGAGGTCCCAAAATAACGGTTCTTTTCGTTCTTTGACCTTTTACCATTGCCTTCAGCTAAATTATTAGCAATCGATAACCCTGCTCTTATTAGGTTATCTCCTAAGGAATATTTAAATTCTCGAGGTAGTTTCTTATATACCTGAAATATCTCATCAATAAAATCCAGGGTTTTCTGATAAACATTTAATTTCTCAAAATCAAATTGAAAATTCTTTTCCACTTATTCTGGTTTCTGTGCTCTGGTTTCTGGTTTCTTTAGTTACATCCGGAACTTCTCGCCCAGGTATATCTGGCGCGCCTGAGGATTGTTAATCAGTTCACTAGCTGTGCCTGAGATAAGAATCTTACCTTCAGCGATCAAATAAGCCCTATCAGTTATGGAAAGGGTCTCCCTTACATTATGGTCAGTAAGTAAAATCCCTAAGCCCTTTTCTTTTAATTCTTTTATAATCTCCTGCGCCTCATTAACCACAATGGGATCTATCCCAGAAAATGGTTCGTCTAAAAGTATAAAAGACGGGTTTGTAACTAATGCGCGTGTAATCTCTAGGCGTCTTCTTTCGCCGCCTGATAATGTATAGGCTTTATTTTTAGCCAGCCCAGAGATATTTAATTCCTCAAGTAGAAACCTAAGCCTGCGTTCTCTTTCAGCTTTATTAATAGGTAAGGTCTCTAAAATTGCCATAATATTTTCTTCTACGGTAAGTTTTCTAAATATCGACGGCTCCTGAGAAAGATACCCTATGCCAAAACGCGCCCGTTCATGAATAGGCAAATTTGTTATATCGTTATTATCGAAAATAATCGAACCTGAATTAGGAGGGATGACTCCCACAATCATATAGAATGTTGTAGTCTTGCCTGCGCCATTAGGCCCAAGAAGCCCGACGATCTCCCCGCGTTTTACCACGAGGTCTACACCATTGACAACTTGCCTGCCATCGTAAGACTTAGTGATACCCTTAACTTCCAGAAGGTGCATTCTTAAAGTCCTCCGTTGAATATATAATTAACCTGGGTTTGCCGCTCAAGATGAGCTTTTTATCAACAGCAGAATAGGTTGCTTCCTCGCTATAGGAAATATTTTCTCCCCGCACAACCTTAACGTTGCCCCGGGCAATTATCTTGTCAATCTTATTGCCCATCAACCCGGGCGCTTTATCGGATTTAGCGGTATCTTGAGGCTGCGTTCCCTCTTCTTTATTAGAGGCAGCAAAGTATATATCCATTCTATCGCTGTAAATCAGGGAATCAGGTCTTTCTACTTTAACATTATTATAAAATGCGGCGATTTTTTTCTCATAATCTATCTCTAACGGCCCATCGCAGGTAATAATGGTCTTATCTTTAACTTGGCCGCCTTGACCTGTATCAGGCGCAGGATTAATATCTACCCTCACCTCTTTCTCTAAGGCTACCTTTTTTAAATTAGGTTCGCTTTTAGCGCCCCGGGCTACAGTGACCATATTCTCCTTTTCTATATTCACGATGTCTTGCGTGGTTACAGTCTGGTTTTTTCTATCCCAATCCAAAGAATCTGTAGTCAACTTTGAACCAGAGGAAGTGGTAATCACGACATTCTGCTCTAAATGCACCTTGCCCTCTACTTTATTAAAATCCCCCCTGTCAGCAGTAAGTTTTATATCTTCATCTTTTCCATACATATTGCCTATTACATCTTTAAGTTTTATTACCTCTGTAAATATATCTGCGGATTTACCAGCCAGGTCCCAGCTTTTCTTGCCTTTATCGCCATAACCAGCCAGGGAAAAATCATTAATCTGTTGGTCTGATTCTGTTGTTGCGCTCTGTACCTGGGCATAACAAACAGTAACCAGAAACCAGAGTACAGAAACCAGAAAAAATAAAATGCTGTAAACTTTTCTCCTAAACATCATAGGCCCCTAAAATCTGGCGCCACTTATCCTGCGATTTCAGGATGAGTTCAGCAACTTCTCTGACCGCACCCCGACCCCCTTCCTTTATGGTAATATAGGAAGCTGCCTGTTTAATCTCAGGGGCTGCATTAAATACCGCTATCGGAAAACCCACCTTTTTCATAAGGCAGAGGTCTACTAAATCATCTCCCACAAAACAAATTTCGCTGATATCGAATTTGTATTTCTTTAAGATTTTTTCTAACACTACGGTCTTCGGAGAAACATTTTCAAATATCGCCTCAACCTGCATATCCCGGGCGCGTGGCCTGATTGCCCGTGAGCCTTTGGCAGTAATGAGGATTGTTTTGATTCCGACTTTACGCAAGGCATAAACACCCAAGCCGTCATGGACATCGTAAAATTTCATATCGTGTCCGCGCGAGTCATAAATTATCCTTCCATCGGTTAAGACTCCGTCCACATCCAGTAGTAATAATTTAATCTTGCTGGCTTTCTCTCTTAAATCTTCTTTAACTTCAACATTCAGCATTTCTGTTACACCAGGCCTGCTTTTAAAAGGTCCTGCACATCCAATAACCCCAATGGCCGCATATTTTTATCCACCACAGGGACCTCATCTATCTTTTTTTCTTGTAATATACGCATTGCTTCAACTGCCAGCATTTGCGCTTTCACAACTGTAGGATTCTTGGTCATTACCTCTTTGATTTTGCACCTAGGCAAATCCTCATCTATTTCCAGATGCCTACGCAGGTCTCCATCAGTAAATATGCCTTTCAGCCTTCCCTGCTTATCCACCACCGTTGCCGAGCCTGCCCGGCCTTGAGTAATTTTCAACAGAACCTCTGAGACCTTTTTTTCTTCATTCACAATTGGGTTAGCCGAACCTGTGCGCATAATATCTTCTACTTTAAGAAGAAGACGCCTGCCTAAGAGTCCACCGGGATGAAAAAAGGCAAAATCTTTTTCCTTAAATCCTTTTAACTCCAGGAGACATATGCTTATCGCATCTGCCATGGCTAAGGTCGCTGTAGTAGAGGCAGTAGGGGCTAATCCCAGAGGACAGGCTTCTTTTTTTACCGAGACATCTAAAACCACATCACTATATTTGGCAAGAATTGACTTGGCGTTACCAGTTAAGGCAATTATCTTTGAGCCAATCTTTTTTAATAAAGGAAGGAGCTGCTTTATTTCCTCAGTTGAGCCGCTATTAGAAATTATAATCACTACATCATCGCAGGTAACCTTTCCTAAATCCCCGTGAATCGCTTCGGCAGTATGCAAGAACAGGCTGGGAGTACCTGTAGAAGCTAAGGTTGCGGAAAACTTCTGGGCAATAATCCCGGTTTTGCCCATGCCGCTAACTACAACCCTTCCCTTTATCTTTAAGATTAAGCTTAAGGCCTTCTGGAAATTTTTTCCTATTCGGGATTTTAAATCCTTGATTGCCCCTGCCTCGATATCCAAAACCTCTTTTGCCCGCCTGATGACATCTATCTTCATAAAGCTGCCTCAATATTTTTAATCTGCTTTAAAAGTTTTTCTAAACTTTTTAGGTTAATCATATTCGGTCCGTCGCAAGGAGCTTTGTCCGGGTTTGGATGCACTTCTAGGAACAGGCCATCGCATCCAAAGGCGACTGCAGCGCGCGAAAGCCCTTCCACAAATTCCCGCTGCCCGCTGGAAACTTTGCCTTTACCACCCGGGAGTTGAACACTGTGAGTTGCGTCATAAATAACGGGATAGTTGAACTTGCGCATTATCTCTAAACTCCTAAAATCAGAAACTAAATTATTATAACCGAAACAAACACCCCGTTCAGTAATCAAGATAGATTTATTCCCTGTGGATTCTATTTTCTTGATTATGGGTAAAATATCCCAGGGCGCTAAGAATTGACCTTTTTTGATATTTATCACCTTACCTGTCAAAGCGCAAGCGACAACAATATCTGTCTGGCGGCATAAAAATGCAGGTATCTGGATAATATCCAGAACTGAAGCTGCCTCAGATATGTCTTTTTGGCAATGTATATCGCTTAATACAGGTATTTTTAATTTCTGTTTTACAGTATGCAAAATCTCCAAGCCCTTTTTAATTCCCGGTCCGCGATAAGAATCTATAGAGAGCCTGTTTGCTTTATCGAAGCTGGATTTAAAAATATAGGGAATATTTAGCTTGGCGGCGATATCCTTTATTCTTTTTGCAGTATCCAAACAATGTCTCTCTGATTCAATAACGCACGGCCCAGCAATTAAAACCAAGGGGTTTTTATCGCCTATCTTAATATTCTTAATACTAATCTGGCGCATTATATCTTTTCCTTCTGCAAGTAAAGTTTTACTTTTTCCAGATCCTCAGGCGTATCTACGCCAATAGTATCGAATTTAGTTTCAATGACCTTTATACGAAAACCTTCCTCTAAAACCCTTAACTGCTCCAGGCACTCTGTCTTTTCTAATTTCGAGGCTGGCAAATTCTTATAGACGAATAAAAAATCCTTAGTATAGCCGTATAGCCCTATGTGTTTGTAATAAAGCGGTGAATTGACTTCTGAATTCTGCGATAGAAAAGGAATGCAGGAGCGCGAAAAATACAGGGCAAAATTATCTTTGTCCACCACAACCTTAACTACATTGGGGTCGATTAAACTATCGGCTTCTTCAATCTTCTTCATAATTGTTGCCATGGAAATAGAACTGTCATCCAACAAGGCCCGGGCAATGCTGTCTATCATTGTAGGATGAATTAAAGGCTCATCGCCTTGAATATTGATAACAACTTTTACATCTAACGGGTTTATTACTTCGATAATCCTATCTGTGCCGCAAGAATGACTCCTAGAGGTCATTACCACCTTAGCTCCGAATCCGCTGGCAGTTGATGCGACTAATTCATCATCGCAGGCAATGAGCAAATCATCCAAAATAACTGCCTGCCTTGCCCGTTCCCAGACGTGCTGTAGCAAAGGCTTACCTAAAATATCCGCAAGAACCTTACCTTTAAATCTTGTAGAGGAATATCTTGCGGGTATAACACCGATTACGTCCATCTTAATGCAACCTCTCTAATAACTCTCCTCTTGTAGTAACAGCAGTTCCCACTTTACCTACCACCACACCCGCAGCAATATTGGCGATATGCGCTGCCTCTAAGAAAGTTGCCCCGCAACAAAGCCCCAGGGTAAAAGTGCCGATTACAGTATCACCTGCTCCAGAAACATCAAAAACTTCCTGGGCCACTGTAGGTATGTGCTTAGTAGAGCCGTCTTTTAAAAAAAGCTTCATACCATCTTCACCGAGTGTAACGAGTATTGACTTAAGCCCCAGATATTCCAGTATCTGGCGCGCTGCCAAATCAATATTTTTATCTGTAAATAACCTGTCGCTGTTTAATTGAAACCTATTGGTAGTGTCCTTGAGCTTTAAATTCCTGATGGCATTTTCTAATTCTTTGCGGTTGGGCGTAATGGAAGTAACTTGGCGATAATATTGAAAATGTTCCTCCTTGGGGTCAACCGTGATAATCTTTTTATGGGAGCGCGCTAACCGTATCAGCTCTTTTAATAAATGCATGTTTATTACACCCTTACCATAATCTTCAATAATAATGGCGTCAAAGCCATCTATATTTTTCTCTATAAATTTAATGAGCCTTTGATTTAATTCTTGAGGAAGCGGATCAGTGTGTTCCCAGTCAACTCTAACAACCTGCTGGTGTCCGGCAATAATACGCGTTTTTAAGGTTGTGTGTCTTTTGTGTTCAATAAAGATAGCTTTAGTACTTATCTTCCTTTTCTGTAATTCTAGAAATAAAATATCCTTATTCTTATCCTTTCCTGTAACTCCCAATAAACAAACTTTTCCATCCAGAGAGCGGATGTTATTAGCTACATTTGCCGCGCCTCCTGGGACATAGGTCCTTTTATTTGCCCAGACTACAGGCACCGGCGCCTCAGGTGAAATCCTATCCACATTGCCCCAAATATATTCGTCGAGAATCAGGTCACCTACAACTAAAATATTAGCCCTATTAAACTTGTTGATTATCCCTTTTAGATTGTTCATAATACGTTTGCTATCTCCTGAACCTCTCTATATCCTGTCAATAATCGCCTGCGCTAAAAGCGGCAGCATTATCTCATGATGCCCGATGATATAATAACCTTTCCCGCCTGCCTCTACCGGACGAGATACAACATTTTGAGCCGGCCTATAGTGGTAAATCATATCGAAATTAGCAGTGATAAAATCTTTAACCTTAGAGCCTAAATTGCGGGCTAAATTCAATGCCTTCAAAAATACCTCTGGCAATATCACTGCAGAGCCAAAATTTAAGACTACCCCGCCGGAATTCAGGCGTGCTAAATTCTCTACAAGCAAATGAAAATCCCTCAGGCTGCCTTCGGCAGAGAGTCCTGCGTCAAAAGATGGATGCTGATGGATGATATCTGTGCCGATTGCCACAAACACACAAACCGGAATTTTATATTTATAGGCATTGTAAAGTATGCTTAAATTCTTGTAACGTAATTTAGAAGTGCTGATTTTTTTTGCCACTGCATAACCTAATCCTAAACCTTGCGCCACGCCTTCTGTTGCTGCGTTATTCAGGAATTCCGCAGCCTCGCGGTTCATCCCGAATCTGCCTGTTTTTAAATTCTTGCCCACATCCTCAGAGGTCTTGCCAGCTAAGGCAATCTCAAAATCATGGATGATACCTGCGCCGTTTAAACAAATACAGGTGATGGCTTTTTTCTTTATTAATTCTATTAGTACTGGATTAAGCCCGCATTTGATTACATGCGCACCCAGCATAAAGATAACTGCCTTTTTCTTCTTATGCGCTTTTACCAGCGCATCCGCTATTGCGTGTATCTCCTTGGCTTTTAATATCTTTGGCAAGGAATTATAAAATTTCAGGAAGCTAGAAGCCCGCACAGGCGGTTGAGCAAAATCATCCAGCTTTACCTTACTGAACCTTGACTTTAGCGAATACGTCTTTACCTTATTTATATTAATCATACGAACTTATAATTTTAGCATAATTTCCCGCTAAATCAACTCAAATTTGTAAAACCACCTTTAGCGGGTGGCCCCGCTCATAAGGCGGGGACAGGACCCGCTATTGCTCTTTCAAAATCGAATCCGCGGCATTGACCACATCATCTACACTTATCGCCTTTAAACAGGCGAATTCTTTGACGCAGTTGTGCGCCAGGCATTCGATACAGCCCACTTCTTTATGCAAAATCTTATCCTTTATACCTACCGGCCCCCAACGTTTTGGGCTTAAACCTCTTTGATTCCTGCCGAATATGGAAATTACTGGCGTGCCTACAGCCGATGCAATATGCACAGGGCCTGAGTCATTTGAGATGAATAAGCGGCACCTTTTTAATAAACTGGCTAATTGACTAACCGAAGTCTTTCCGGCTAGATTAATTGCGGGCTGGCGCATATGTCTAATTACATTCTGGGCTATGGCGATATCTTTGGGGCCAGCCACAATTAAAACCTTAAACCCATAATCTTGCGCTAGTTTATCCGCAGCCAGCGCAAATCTTTCATTCAACCAAATCTTGGATGGGCAACTTGCACCAGGATGAATAGCTAACAATTTATCGCTTTCCCTTATCCCTTCCTGTTTTAATAATCCCTCCACCCATTTTTCTGACTCTATTTTTATCGGCATAAAAAGATTTTTATCTTTAACTTCGATGCCCAAATACCTAAGCAAATCCAGATTGTATTCTAATTCGTGTTTTTCACCGAATTGCTTGGTATGCTTAAGCCTGTCGGTAAGCAGAATACCCAGTTTACGGTCATAACCAATTCTTCGACGTATGCCAGCAAAAAAGGTTATTAGATGCACGCGGTTAGTCGGATGAAGAATTATGCTTAAGTCGAATCTTTTCTTTTTTAAGTTGCGAGCGAATTTAATAGACCTTCGCCAGCTTTTATGTTTACCATCTTTATCATAAATTATTACTTCATCCAGATAAGGATTACCGTCAACAATATCCTTGGCATACGGCGAAACCATCATCGCAATATAGGCATTGGGATAGTTTTCTCTTAATGCCTTTATGGCACAAGTAGACAAAAGCACATCTCCGATTCTATCCGTACGCACAACTAAAATACGTTTGAAATTATTTTTTTGGCCTGGAGCCCTAAGCTTGGAGCCTGGAGCCAATATATTTCTTGCCTGCCTTAACACGTCTTCCGTTTTTATCAGTTGCATACACTTTAAGGTTGCAAATCTACACTGTGCTCTTGAGCAAGGTCTACAGGAAATATCCCTTTTTACTACCGCGTTAATCTCTGACCACGGCCCGTATTTAGATTCATCAGTCGGTCCAAATATCGAGACAATCGGTATATTTAGGTAACTACCAAGGTGTAAAACAGCACTATCGTTACTTATCAGTACCTTTGCCTTCTTTAGCAAACAGGCAAGTTGTGGCAAAGTTGTCTTTGCGGTTAAATCTACAACTCGGCGAGGCAGGCGCTCGGTTATATATTTATTTATAGGGATATCGTCATTATCTCCCACTAAAACTACTTTCCCTGCAAATTCCTCTATCAAAGCTAGAATCAATTCTACAAACTTATCAGGAGACCATCTCTTAATATGGCTTCTTGCTCCAGCAGAAATAACCATAATTTTATCTTCCTGACTTATACTATGTTGTTTTAAGGCATCGGCTATGTATCTTTCATCGGAAGGGCTTATGTATAAAGTTTTGTTCTCGGTAACCTCTGCTGACCTCTGGTAACCTCTGGTAACCTCTGGTAACCTATAGAAGTGCCTCTGGCTCATATGTCTAAAATTTCCGGGAATAAATAGAAAAGGCGAAGTTTTATATCTTGCAGAAAGTAATACGCCAAAAAAGCTATTGCGCAAGTCAACAACCAGGTCAAATTTCTCTTTTTTTAGTTCTCTAAAAACTTTTATCTTATCCCTTATCTTTGAATCTTTTTTATAAACTATAACCCTATTTATATTGGGATTATTTTCAAATATCTCCTTTGGCCGTTCAGCCACCATCACTGTGATTTTGCTTATAGGAAAATTTGCCCTTAAATAATCCAAGACAGGCAAGGTCAGAATACAATCGCCTATGTTACTTAAGGTAATAAATAATATTTTATTAATGTTCATTGCCCGCGCAATAACCTTACCTGCTCTATAACCTCCTCAGGCGTTATTGCCTTCATACAACGGTTATCTTGACAGCGTACTTGGTAGCAAGGGAGTTTACAACCCACCAGTTTCTGCAAGACGGTTACATTTTTTAGAGGATAGGGACCTGTTATAGACGGATCGGTGGGACCAAAAAGGGCAATTATCTTTTTTGTGCTCATGCTAGTTGCAATGTGCAGGGGTCCTGTATCAGCAGTAATAAATAAATCCAGCCTCTTACATAACGCAGCCAGCTGTTTTATATTGAATACACCACAGGCTATCAAAGGCTGTCCTTTCATACGTTCTTTAATACTCAAGGCTAATGAGCTATCCTGATAGGCCCCTGTAATAATAACCTTGGCGCCAAATCGCAGTATTAATTTATCTGCTAACAGCGACCAATAATCCTTTGACCAACGCTTAGGGGACCAGTTTCCTCCTGGATTTATGGCTACTAAGAAATCATCTTTCTTTATCGAATTATTGTTTAAAAAATTATCTACAAAATTTATATCATCATCACTGATAAAAAATTCAGTGTATCTATCTTCAACCTCAAGACCCGCCTTTTCAATAATATTAAGGTAATAATCTATACGGTGTAACGTATCTTTTTTAGGGTGAGGGATTTTTTGGGTCAATAGGAAGGCTCGTTTTCGTGTAGAATAACCTATCCGTTGCGCTATACCGGCTAAGCGACAGATGAGCGCACGGCTAAATGAGCGGTGTAACAAAAATACCGTGTCAAATCTCTTACTCTTAAGAAACCTGACAAAACTTAATTGCGCTAAAACGTTCTTGTGTCTATCTTTCTCATCAAAAATAATAATCTCGTCTAAATGGGGATTCCCTTTTAAAATTGGATAACAACGGCTGGGGATGGCACAGGCAATAAAACTATGCGGGAAATTGCGCCTGATATTTCTTATCGTGGCAGTAGAAAATAAGACATCCCCTAGCCAGTTAACATTAAAAATCAGTATCCTTTTATCATCCTTAGCCATTATTTATTCCTGTGTTCCCTCATAAAGTTATAGTAGCCGCTTGTCTCTATCCAAAAAATGAATAGATTATCCGAAGTAGAGGAAATCCTTAATCTCTTAAGCGCAAATATATCATTCTTGGAGAATTTCCTGCCAGGATTTGTAGCTACTGCCGATTTATATCCTGCATCAATAACTAACTGCCTTATCTTCTCATTAAACCTGCCTTCAGGATAACTGAAGGCCTTAACCTGGCGGCCTAACTTTTGCTCCAGAATCTTTTTCGACTCAAATATCTGGTATTTTATTTCTTCGTCAGATTTAAGATTTATTAGGGGCTCTGGCCCCATGCTGTGGCTGGCCACAGTGATTATCCCAGAATCTTGCATTTGTTTGAGCTCATTCCAATTTAATCTATCGCCCCGGGGCCTTCCTATCTCATTTACAATAATAAAAGCTGTTGCTGGCAGATTATATTTTTTTAATATGGGGAAGGCATAGCTATAAACATCTTTATAACCGTCATCAAAGGTTATCGCAATTGTCTTAGGAGGAACCTTCTTTTTATCTTTAATTAGACTAGCTAAATACTCTAAAGGCACAACATTATAATGATGAGTTTTTAAAAAACGCATCTGGCGCTGGAAGGCATTAACAGATACGACTAACCTATTTTGCGTAAGAGCTTGCGGCTCAACTGAATGATACATAATTATGGGTGCGACATAAATTTGGCTCAGAAAATTTACCAGCAAAATTGCTGCTAGTAGTATTACACTAAAAATAACAACTAATCTTTTGCGCCCACGCATTCTAAGTATACCTCTTCAGTTTTTAGAACCATCTTCTCTTGAGAGAAATTTTCTTTTATAAAGACTCTGGCAGCTTCCCCTAAAGATTTTGCTCTATCCTCATCCTGCAGTAATTCTAATATTGCATTAGATAGCGAAGCTGCATCAGCTGGTTTTACTAACAAACCATTAAGCCCATCTTTTATCAAACTCCTTATACCACCTATATCTGAACCGATAACCGCAAGGCCTCTGGCCATAGCCTCCATAAGCGCTAAGCCTAATCCCTCTTTTAAGGAAGGCATAACAAATATATCCATAAGCGAGAGCACCTCTTGGGTATCCAGAACCGAAGGAATAAAAAATACACTTTTTTCTATTCCTAGTCGTAACGTCAAACTCAATAATTCTTGCTTCATTTTTCCATCGCCAACAATAAGCAATTGGGCATCTGGGATATTTTTTAGGACTTGCGCCATGGCTTCAATCAGGTAAATGTGGCCCTTTACATCTGAAAGCCGTGCCACAATCCCCACCACCGGCCCATCCCCCAAGCCTAAGTTCTTTTTTCTCGGTCCTCTGTCTTCGGTTCTCGGTTCTCGGAATCTCTCTATATCAATTCCATTGTGTATTATAACTATATTTTTCTCATCCACTCTAAAATCTTTGATTAAATGCTCCTTTACTGATTCACTTATAGCAATTACCTTTTTGCCCCAGCAGGGGAAAATCTTCCGAAAAAACTTTTTTTTAAAAAAACCGTGACAGGTAGAAATATGTGGAATGCCAAGACGTCTTTGCAATAAACAGGCTAAGACCTGCGTGGTTCGGCTATTAGAATGCGCAAGATTAATATTGTTCTGCTTTATAAAACCCGATAATTTAAACATGCTGAATAAGATTTTAAGGCTAACCTCTTGTTTTGTCCTTATAGGTATAGGGATATAAATTATACCTTCTGCAGTAAATCTAGAAAGTAATGCCCCGCCGCTAGAGGCAATATACACATTGTGCCCTCGTTTTTTAAGCCCTGTGGCTAAGGTTAAGACGTAACTGGTAATACCGCCGATATTAAGATGATTGGTTAAATATAGAATGTTCATCTTTAAATTCCAATTTTATCCTTTTAATAACTTATCAATCGCCTCCAATACCTCCCCTGGCGTTATCAGCTCCATACATTTCTTAGTCTTGCACTTTGATTTATAACATGGACTGCAGGTTAAATCTTTTCTAATCAGCACGTAGTCTTTGGCTGGCGCAAGATGTCTACGCGGATCTGTTGGGCCAAAAAGGGCAATAAAAGATGTACCGACGCTTGAGGCAATGTGCAAAGGAGAAGAATCGGCACAGATATATACAGCGCATTTTTTAATTAAACAGGCTAATTGATTAACTGTGGTTTTAGCGCAGGCATTAATAAGTTTTACATTCTTGACCCTATTCATAATAGCATCGGTTTGGGCTAAATCTTTTTCAGTCCCCGTAATTACAATCCGCAAATCCCTGCGGCCTAATTCTTCGCATAACTTGACGACATGACTTTGAGGCCAACTCTTAGTAATCCACCTGGAACTTGCACTTATATTTATCCCAATGAGCTTCTGATTAGCGCTTAACCACTCGGAACTTAACAGCCCGTCTATATAAAGCTCGTCTTCTTCTGAAGGCCATAGCTCTAAGTGCGGATCCTTTAAATCTATATCTAACATCTTTAGTATTCTAAACTGATGAGTCACTGGATCGATAGGAGATTTTTCGTCCTTGATACGGTGATTAAGTAAAAATCCCAACTTTTTATTATCGTATCCATAGCGCTCAAGGGCCAAAGTCAAGAAAGCTAAGGCGTGGCTCTTACGGTTATTCTGCAGGTCAATAACAATATCAAAATTCTTTTTCCTTAAAAGAGCTGCTAAATTTAAAAGGCCCCTTAGGCCTTTGTCTTTATTTTTAAGGTCAGCAACCATTAATTCATCTATATAGGGACATCTTAATAGCGCATCTTTTGATTCCTCCCCTACAAGGAAACTAATATTATAGTTATTTTTTCCCTGCCTCATGAGCGGGATCCCGCCGCTCATCTCCGATAGAGTGCGGCGGGAAAACTTTTCTCTTATTGCCCTTAATGCAGCTGTAGATAAGATAATATCGCCCAGGGAACTAAATTTAACAATTAAGAGCTTAAAATTACTTAAGGCATCTTTATAAACATCCAGGGTATTCTTTACCATTAGCTCAACATTATAAAATTCCTGTACTTTTTTATAGGCATTTTCTGCTAATTTGGCTGCCAAGCTCTTGTCTTTAAATATCCTGATGGCGCCTTGAGCCATATTACCTGGATCAGCAGGACTCACAAGTAAACCTGTCTTTTCATTTTCAATAATATCAACTACACCGCCTACTTCTGTAGCCACGACTGGTACGCCGCAAGCCATCGCCTCTATAATTACCCGGCCAAAGGCCTCGTGGGTCACAGTAGCGAGCACCAAGAGGTCCAAATGCGATAATATTTGCGGAATATCTCTCTGGGTGCCTAAAAATTCAGTGCAGTGCCACAGCCCCAGCCTCCTGACTAAAACCTTAAGGTCATCTTTATAAACTTGACGAGAAGCTGGCGCATCTCCAATTATCCAGATTTTAAGCTGCGGTACGATTCTGGCTACCTTAGCCATAGCCTTAATAAAATGGGAGTGACCTTTTATCGGAGTAATCCTTGCGATAATACCTACATTAAACTCTTCCTTTCTTTTTTTGTCTGGACTTATGAATCTAAATTTCTCTAAATCTACGCTACGCGGCACTAATCTTATCCGCTCATAAGGAACCCCGAAATCATCGAGCATGTGTCTGGCAATAGCATTGCTTAAAACAATTACCCTCTTTGCCCAGCCCATGACTTCGCTAAAGGAATGTTTTTTATAATAGCCATGACAGGTGGTAATAAATACTGTGTGGGTTTTGCGTGTGGCAAAATAGGCAATCCAGCCAGGCACGCGCGAACGTGCATGCACAATATCAATTTTCTCCTTATTGATAATCTCCTCTAATTTAGGTATATTTTTTATGATGGAAAAAATTGACTTTCTATGCACAGGCAATTGATAGTGAAGTGCGCCTTGCGACTCTAACTCTTTCACCAACTCTCCGCCATTAGAAACCACTACTGCCTTATGTCCCAGTCTAACTAAATACTTAGCTAAATCAATTGTGCCTGTTTCAACTCCGCCTACATTAAGCTCGGGTAAAATTTGTAGAATATTCATAATATCTTCTTAATCGCTTCTTTAACTAAAAGATTATCACCCGTTGTATAAATCGCTGGCTTATTCCGCCAGACCTGCTCAATCATCCTGCTTAAATTAAAGGCCTCGGTTAAATAGATATATTTATTTTTAGCAGCGCCTTCAAGAAATCTCTGGTGCCTTTTGTTTAATCCTGGTGATGAAAAAACTAATACATATCTTTTGCTATTTATTGCCTCTGAAACCATAGATACACTCTCTGGCGAACTGATAACAATCTGACTTAAGCCCAATATCCCGCCTACAACTCCTGGGATATTCTTTTCATTGGCAATAACAAGTAGTTTACAGGGGGGGTAATCTTTAAATTCTTCTTTTATTATATTCTCAATCTCTTTCGAAGTGCGTCGAGAGGTAGTAAGCAAAATATCTGCATCCAATTTTCTAGAAGCCGCCTTGAGCTCTTTTATAACTCCTAACATTGTATCTTTATTCAAAGAGAAACCCTTTGTGTCCCCTCCGATTAGTAAACCGATATAAAAACCAGAGGCCTGCAGCTTGGAGCCTGGGGCTTGGAGTAATTCTTTAGATTGGCCTTTTAAATATTCCTCATCTATCGAATTCAGGGCACCTTGCGTTACGGCCACATTCTTTCTCCTGGGCGGCCTATCATGTTCAGGCATAACTACTAAATCAAACCTGGAGGCACTTAAGATAGTTGGCCGCATAATCGTAATAGATTTAGCTAGATTTTCTCTTGAGAGTATATAATTAACCGGCGCAACAGATGAGCCGCAGGAAATTATCACATCAGGCTTAAAACTACATAAAGACTTATAAACATCGTACTCCAAGAATGTCCTTAAACACCACAGACATCCCTGACAATGATATTTGCCTGATAAACAGCTGCTAAATGCCAATGCGCCTCTTGAAAGTTTACCCTTGAATTTCACCTCTTGAGTATTGATTTTGGTCTCAACGCCTTTCTCTCTAAGATAGCTACTTGCAATATTGGCTAAGGCCTGTGCCTGGATCAAATGTCCAGGTTTACCATCACTTAAGATTAGGATAAATTTACTCTTACCATATTTCCATATTTTATAAGACCAAAGATATTCCCGAGGATACATCCTGATGTATTTTTCAAATATAGAGGTAAGCTGTTGTAAATTATCCTGTATATCTCTTTGTAACTCACCTGTTTTTTTAATCTTAAAAGGAGGCTCAATAATGGCCTTAATATAGGGGCCATTTACCCTCATATAAAAAACCGGCAGAATCACTGAACCATATTTTAAGGCCAGCCTTAAAGCCCCTGTTGCCATGGAAGCCTGACGGCCAAAGAATTTAACTAAAACGCCTGTCCTGCCACCCTGATCCATAGTCATGCCTACCGCTTCATTCTTTTTAACTGCTTCAATTAACTGCCGTATATCATTTTGCCGCTCGATTATCTTGCAGCCTTTGCGCCGGCGATACTGATTAAGCAATGCATTTAAACGTCTGAAGCCCTGATTGCGGATAAATAACCGAAAAGGAAATCCGAGATTCGCACAAATAACATTAGAAAGTTCCCAGCTACCTGCATGGATACTAAGAAAAACTACCCCTTTCCCATATTTAAAGGCCTCCTCTATAAATTCAAGACCCTCAAAGCTTATATATTTATTAAAGTATTGCTTATTGACAAGGGGAATAAGCAGTATCTCAATAAGATTCTGGCCAAAGGTCAGGTAAAACTTGCGGGTGAGTTGGCTTAACTTAAGAGACGATAAATTTTGGCCGAATGCCACCTTTATATTAGAATACGCAATTGCCTTATGTTTAAGGTCAAGACAATATAGTAAATCACCCAGCCTTCTACCTAAAAATAAACTAAAACTAATAGGTAGTCTTCTAACGACAGGACCTAACAGCTTAACGGCTATATAAGCCAAGTAGTCTATTATAGAATCCTTTTTCATTCTTAGTGATTTTCAATTCAATACGTAAGACAAAAAGTGATAACCGATGGTTGATATTTAAGAGGGAAGAAATCCTCACTGCATCTTTCTGGGTAGTAATAGCCGTGTCAATATTTTTCTCTTGTGCGTTCTTGATAATCCTGTCTAAATCTTCGTTACTATAATTATGGTGATCACTGAACCTGAAGGATAAGCCAATCTTAATACCAAGGCTTGCAATTAAACTCTCAAATGAACCTGGGTCACCTATACCAGAGAATAAAACAATGGTTTTGCCTTTTAAGAAACTCGTGTTGAATAATTCCGTGGGCCTTCTAATATTATAAAAACCTACAGGCTCATGACTTGATTCTACAATTACACTTAAAGGATTAAACTTACTTAAAGCGTCTCTTATAGGGTCTATATCTGTGTTGAGGTTGGTTTTGGTTAAGACGAACATATCAGCAGAGCTAAGTGAAGATAGCGGCTGGCGAAGGCTACCCCTTGGCAACAAATAACGGTTACCAAAAGTATTAACTGCATCGATGGTCACAATCTCTAAATCTTTCTTCAGCCTCCATTGCTGCAAGCCGTCATCTAAGATAACAGTATCTACGCCATAATCCCTTATTGCGCGCCTAGCTGCACGTAACCTATTCTTATCCACTATTACCGGAACATCTTTTAGGGTCATCTGTAACATATATGGCTCATCGCCCATTGTCTCGTAGCTTGCGAACTTGCGAACTTGCGCCCTGCCTGCCGGCAGGCAGGAACTTGCGAACTTTCTTTTATACCCCCTGCTCAATATGGCTGGCTTGTGGCCCTGCTGCTTTAAGTATCGGGCAATAAATTCTACCAGTATCGTTTTGCCAGTGCCACCCAAAGTGATATTGCCTACGCTGATAACCTTGCAATTTATGCTTATGCGTCTTAAGCTCTGCACAAAGATTAAGGCCCTAACTGCTAAACCGTAGATAAGAGATAAAACAAATAAAAAAACCTTAAGCACAGCTGCGATTTTTCCTTTATTTTTATCCGTAGCTAAACTATAAAGATAGTCCCGTATATTATCCATATGACCTTAAATTTGAGGGGTCGGGGTGTTTTTCGACCCCTCATCCTGAAGCCCGAAGGGCTGAAGGATCTATGGAGATCCTTCGCTTCGCTCAGGATGACCCCTTTATACGAGGAAAAAACTCCACGATGGGTCAATTATTTATACTATCACAATAAAAGATTGGAGGCAACAGATTTTATCAGATTAAAAAGCCTATAAAAGACAAGGGGATACGCTTATCTGGATACTCCGGCTCCGGGTAACCTGAAGCCGGATTAATCCGTGGGCATAAAAGAGAGGTTTCTTTCTATAAATTCAAGTAGTCTTTGCTGTAGAGGGGCAGGAATATTGCAAAATTCCACACCCATCCCGGGATGAAAATGGAGCTGTATCTGTTTATCCGGTAGCCACACCACCTTTGCTTCTAATTCTATCTCTTCAGACTTTGGCGGAAGCTTAAGTTTCAGGATTACTTCATCGCCAAGTTTAAATTTATCGCAACCAAAGATAAAGGCACCCACCGCACTTAAGTTTAAGATATCCACCTTAAGGCAAGTAGGGCTCTTATCGTATTTAGCTTTCAGCTCTATTTTAATATCAATAGGCAGGCGCTTGAATCTGCGCCGCAATTGCATTTTTTTAATATTTTCGATAATCTTGTCTTCCTTGAAACTATTTATCGCCAGCTCCTCTGTAGCATAAATCTCAACAACCCTGTCTAAGCCTGAGATAGAAAATACCCCCTTAAGATGCGCGGGGACATTGGCAAATTTCATCCTGCCATGATTATTGATTACCTCCTTATAAGCAATAACCACTGCTGAAATACCCATGTAATCCATAAAATCTACTTCTTCAAGATTGCAGAGTATATCATTGCAACCATCGCGGATGCACTGGCCCACAACCTCAACCAGATTTGCTGAGTCTATATCAACACGTCCAGATAAATCTAATATAATAAGGTTATCCTTTTGACGAGCTCTAATCTCCATAGGTATTAAAATAACTTAATTTCTCCATTGCAATAATATTAACACAAGCCGCAACTAGAGACAATAATTTTCCTTATATAGTCTGCATTTTTTAGAGTTGCGCCTTGATTTTGCATAATGAGTTGCCTGGCGCGCTGGCCCAATTCATTTGCTTGTAGAGGATTGCCTAATAAATGTTCTATATTTGTTTTTAGGTCTTCTTGACTATGAACCATTATCGCTGCTTTATGGCTTAAGAATAAATCCGTGATATCATGGAAATTAAACATATAAGGCCCGAATAAAATAGGCTTAGCCACTGATGCCGGCTCCAAAATATTATGGCCGCCTTTTTTGATTAAACTGCCGCCCACAAAGACAATATCTGCAATAGCGTAAAAAGAGGGCAACTGTCCGAGTGTATCAAGGATAAATACTGGATTAGTTGTACAGCTAGGACATTTAAGCGGTAAACTCGATATAAAGATACTGCGCAATCCTAATCTTGATACAATTTGGGCTACATCTTTGCTTTTTTGCGGATGTCGTGGCGCAATAAGCAGTTTTAAGTTAGGAAAATCTATTCTTAAATCCTTATAGACATCTAAAATTATTTCCTCTTCGCCAGCATGGGTGGACCCAGCAATCAAAAGTTTGTCCTGGGAATCTAAGCCCAATTTTAATCTGTAATCTGGAACGTCTCTTATTTTATCTTTATCGTCTTCGGTATCAAATTTCATATTTCCAGTTATTCGGATCTTATCGCTAGCTGCCCCCAAACAGATTAATCTTTTGGCATCGCGCTCTGTCTGTACGCAAAAAAGGCTAACTTTTTCCAAAATGGACTTAAGCAAAATTTTTATACTTAAATATCCTTTAAAAGAAGCATCGGATATCCTGCCGTTTACCGTAATGATAGGAATATTTTTTCTGTAAAGATAAGAAATTAGATTGGGCCAGATCTCAGTTTCTGCTACGATAAATAGTGATGGATTAATTCTATCAATTACGCTTCTTACAATGAAACTTAAATCCAGGGGTAGATAGGTTACAAAATCACTACTTTTAGCTAAACCCTGGGCAATTTTATTGCCAGTGGCAGTTACGGTTGAGATGACGAATTTTTTATCGGTAGTCTTTCTTAGTTCCTCGAGAAGGCCTCTGATTGCCATTACTTCGCCTACGCTTACCGCATGGAGCCAGATAGGTTTATCTAGCGACAAATCTTTAGGCAAGGCTCCCAGGCGCAATAAAAAACCAGAATGAAATTTCTTGCGGAATAGATATATCGGCAGGTAAATAAGCGAGAATACCAGAAATATTAAATCATAAACGATAAACATATGTCTTTTGTTCTGTTATCTGTTATCTGTTTTCTGTTAACTGTTTTCTGTTAACTATGCCCTGGGATGCGCCTTATCATACACGCTTTTTAACTTCTCAGTAGTAAGGTGAGTATAAATTTGAGTGGTGGAGAGATTGGCATGCCCCAGAAGCTCCTGGACAGTCCTTAAGTCCGCCCCGCGATTTAAAAGATGCGTGGCAAAGGAATGCCTAAAAGTATGCGCTGATACGCCCTGCTTTATACCCGCTAAATTTATATATTTACGCACAATATTTCTTACGCCCCTGGTAGTAATACGTTTTCCGCTTTTATTTAAAAACAGCGCCTCATTTTGCTTTTTTCTTTTTTCTAAATATTTTCTGATTGCCCTGGTTGCTGTGTCTCCTATAGGAACGAGCCGTTCTTTTTTACCTTTTCCCATAACTTTAACTATACCGCCGATAAAATCGATTTCCGAAAGGTTCATCCCAACCAGCTCTGAGATGCGTATTCCAGTTGAGTAAAATGTCTCTAGGATTGCCCTGTCGCGTAAACCCCTTTCATCCTTTTCATCCCTCGCAAAGGCAGCTTCGATTAATTTAGCTACCTCTTCTTCCGTCATAAAACTAGGCAGGTGCTTTTCTATTTTTGGGCTGGAGAGAATAAGTATAGGATTGGCTTTTAAATAACCGTCGCGGGTAAGAAATTTAAAAAAACTTCTAAGAGCAGAAAGCCTGCGGCCCACAGACCTGGTTCCTAAACTCTTTTCTTTTAAAACAGCTAAATATTTTCTTAAGTCCAGATAATCAATCTTCTCTAAAGGGGTATCGCCTAAAAACTTTTTAAAATCCTCCAGGTCCAGCCGGTAATTTAATATCGTATGCTTGGAATAATTCTTTTCGATATCCAAGTAACGTATAAACTTCTCAATATATTTTTCCATACTAGTTTTATATAACTCCTGCGCTCCTTGGCGTTATTTTCTCTTAATTATACCACTTCCGTTGCAAAATGGTAGGGGATTTAGGGAAAGAAAATTGAGCTGGGGGGGTTCGGGCAGAGGCGACTGGAGATTTTAATTAATAAATTTTGCTGTGGGGTTTGGGAGCGCGCATTAGTCCGCCAAAGTTCTGTGGCGGACAGCGTGCGAGCAAAGCCCGCAGCAAAATAACATAGCAACATCAGGGACAGTCCCTTTAATTTTCGTCTTTATCTTGTGGGAGAGTGCGGGAGGTGAATGTGCATTTAGGGAAGTTGGAACAGCCGTAGAAGAATCCGCGTTTAGAGCGGCGCTCAATGAGTTCTCCGCCGCAGTCAGACTCTGGGCACTTAACACCGCTGGTTATGGACTTAGAATTCTTGCATTTCGGGAAATCAGAGCAGCTTAAAAATTTTCCACGCCTGCCCCATTTGATAATCATTGGCCTGCCGCATTTATCACAGATTTCGCTTGAAGTTATAACCTCTTTTTTGATGTGGCTTTGCGCATAATCCAGGCTGATCTTAAAAGGCGCATAAAAATCTTCCAGCACCTTTATCCGGTTAAGCCTGCCCTCCTCAATCTCATCGAGCTCCTCTTCCATAGCAGCGGTAAACTTTACGTCCATAATCTTGGGAAAATACTCCACCAATAAATCGCAAACCTTAAACCCTAATTCAGTAGTGTAAAAATAACCCTTGAGCCGACGAGCATAATCGCGAAAGATTAAGGTTGAGATTATCGGCGCATAAGTAGAAGGTCTGCCGATGCCTTCCTCCTCTAAGGCCTTGACTAAAGAACTATCGGAAAATCTGGGAGGCGGTTTGGTAAAATGCTGCGAGGGCGACAATTTAACTAAATCCAAGACTTCATCCTTTTCTAGCTCTGGTATTATATTTTTTTCTTTATCCTCATTATTATTGTTTCTATTGTAGACGACAGTAAAGCCGTCAAATAGAAGCGTGCTACCTGAAGCCAGAAATAAATACTTGCCTGCGAGAATATAAACCGAAGTTAGCTGATAGCGTGCCGGGGTCATTTGACTCGCCAGAAAGCGGTTATAGATGAGTTCATATAGTTTGTATTGGCTGGGGGATAAGAATTCCTTTAAGCTCTCCGGGGTATTCGTAATTAAAGTTGGCCTGATGGCCTCATGCGCCTCCTGGGCAAGTTTCCTTACCTTATAGACATTGGGAGTTTCCGGTAAATAATCCTTACCAAAATTTTTGAGGATATAACTCCTTACTTCTTTTATTGCCTCAGGCGCAACCCGCGGAGAATCGGTGCGCATATAAGTAATCAAGCCCACAGACAAATCTTGCCCGATATCAATACCTTCATAAAGCTGCTGCGCTACCACCATGGTCTTAGCGGCATTAAACTTTAATTTATTGAATGCCTCCTGCTGCAGGGTGCTAGTGATAAAGGGTGATTCTGCATAACGTTTTTTTTCTGACTTTTTAACTTCCGAAATCTTAAATTGTTGAGTTCTAATATCTTCCACTAGTTTATCTGCCTCTTCTTTATTCTTTATCTGGGCTTTTTTATCTTCGATTTTGTCTAACTTTGCCTTAAAAGTATTTTCTTCATTTTTCTTGCTCAACTCGGCTTCAATCTCCCAGTATTCCTGAGGGATGAAATTCTGGATTGCTCTTTCCCTTTCCACAATTAATCGTAAAGCCACTGACTGAACCCTGCCGGCGCTTAAACCGCGGGCTATTTTTTTCCAAAGCAGGGGGCTAAGAAAATAGCCTACTATTCTATCTAAGACGCGGCGACCCACCTGCGCCTCAATCATCTTAAGGTCAAAATCACGCGGCTTTTTAAAGGCGTCCTTAACTGCAGAGGCCGTGATTTCATGAAAAGAAACGCGCAAAACTTTTTTCTTCTTAAGAACCTTATCCTTAATATGCCAACCAATGGCCTCGCCTTCCCTGTCAGGGTCAGTAGCAACATAGATTTTATCCTTGCCCTTGGATTCTTTCTTTAAAGTATTTAAGACTTTGACTCTGCCTGGGATTACCGCATAATTAGGCGCAAAACCTTTTTCTATATCCACGCCTAATTCTTTCTGCGGCAAGTCAATAAGGTGGCCCATTGACGAGACCACGCTAAACTCACTGCCTAAAATTTTACTGATAGTCTTGGCCTTGGTAGGTGATTCTACTATAACTAAACTTTTTTCTTTCATCCTAAGTCCTGACGAATTGTTTCCCGGGTAGCTGCTGCACTAACTTCTTCATCTGTAACCTCAAAAGTATACCAGATATTCTGGGGATGTCCAGTTTTGTCTGCTCTACCAGCTCATCTATCTGAAATGGCTGGCTAGATAACAAATCATAAACCTTGTTTTCATCTCCAGCGCTTAAATCAGATTGTAAATCCTCTGTTATCTTGTCTTGGGCTTTATGGCTTCTAGCCACAGGTATATCAAACTCTTCCAGAATCTCCTCAACGCAAGATACTAATTTTGCGCCTTGCTTTATCAATCCATTTGTGCCAAAAGAAGTATGGGAATCAACCTTGCCCGGAAGAGCAAAAACGTCTCTGCCTTGCTCCAAGGCACAGTCAGCGGTAATCAGGGCGCCGCTATTTCTAGCTGCCTCAACCACCAAAACCCCCAAACTCAATCCACTAATTATCCGATTGCGGCGGGGAAAATTAGATTTAAAGGGCTCTGTAGCAATAGGGAATTCGGAAATCACTGCCCCGGATTTAGAAATCTCTTGCGCTAATTCTTTATTTTCTTCAGGATATATATGGCTAAAACCGCTTCCCATTACTGCCAAAGTCCTTCCGCCTGCCTTTAATGCGCCCTTATGCGCAGAGGTATCTATGCCGCGCGCCATACCTGAAACTATCGTAAAACCTTTGCCAGATAAATCCTGGGCAAACTTTTCGGCGCAGGATAAGCCATAATAAGAAGCCCGGCGCGAACCAACAATACCTATTGCCAATCTATCCTCTTGTTTTATTTCGCCTCTAACATAAAGCACAATCGGCGGGTCGTAGATATTTTTAAGATTCGCGGGATAATCCTCATCATCCTGGGTCAGTATCTTAAGCTCATATTTTTCCGCCAAGGCTAACTCTCTATCTAAATCTTCTTTTCTAAGTGAATGTATTTCCTGGGCAATCTTTTCGCCAATCCCTGAAATTGCCATTAATTTCTCCGGCGAGGCCTTTAAAATATTTTCCGGATTGTCAAAATACTCTAGTAATTTCTTTAGTCTTATACTACCAATATCCAAAGTCAGATTTAAACTAATAAGGGCTTCGAGTCTAGTCATACTTTAATATTCTTTTAGGTATAGTAATATTATATCTACGGCCTCTTTCATCAATAACTAATAATCTTCCATCTTTTATGCCTAGCGATACAATAAAGACCCATTGGACATCTGGTTCTAGAAAAGGATTTATGAAAATTGTATATACCTTCTTCTCCCAAACTTTCCTATCTGTTGCAATATCCCATGCTTCCACATATCCCATTCTTTCTGAAGGAGCAATAAATTTTATTCCTTTGTAAATTAATGGTTCGATTCTTGGAGGAGGGACCCTTTTGGCTTCAGCAAAATTAGGCAGTAATAAAAGTAATAGCAAAACCGTCAATCTCTTTATCATTTTTCCTCCTAGATTAATTTGGTAATTTTTGCCGCAACTTCATTCACTGATAGCTTTGAGGTATCTATGGTTTTATGGGCCTGGGCATAATAAGGGACGCGCAATTTAAGCAATAACTCTATCTGTTTTTTAGGCTCAGCGACATTTAAAAGCGGCCGATGAAGGTAACCAGATGTCCGCTTTAATATCACGCTGGGTGTAGCAGTCAGGCAAATAATAATCCCTGTATCTTTCATTACCTTAATATTATCTTTATCTATAACAATGCCGCCTCCGCAGGCAACCACAAATTTCTTCTCTTTGGCCACCTCTTTTAGGACTCTAGTTTCTGCGCGGCGAAAATATGGCTCACCTTCTTGAGCAAAGATATCGGCAATAGTTCTCTTTTCTCTTAGCTCAATTAGTTCATCTAGGTCAACAAACTGCCATTTCTTCTTCTTAGCCAGTTCTTTACCCACGGCAGTCTTGCCTGTAGCCATAAAACCCACTAAGTAAATATTTTTCATACTTTTCAATAGGGGGACGGTTCTGAAATCAATCTAAAAGTGTCCCCTAAAAAGGGACACTTTTGCTTCGGCTTCAGAACCGTCCCTGCGGACTACTCGTTGTACGCTGTCAAGACCAAGTCGCTTAATTGCTTTTGTATTTCCTTGGTGGTTGGATAAACGGTGTTATACCACTTACCGTCTTTGCCCTGGTGCCGGGGCATACCCACAAACAAACCATTGTTGCCATCAACGATACGTAGCCCCTTTATTATAACGCCGCCCAGAGAAATATCCACAAAGGCCTTAAGCTTTGTGTCGCCGTCAAACTTGTAAATCCGGCTGACCTGAAGTGCATTGTCTTCCATTCTAATCACCCCCTTCTAACTTAATAGACGTAAAGGGAGTGATTTTCTAACATAGTTATTTTATACTAATATATGTGCGCCTATGCCTACTTAATCCTTTTGCAATAGGCCTGATATGCTTTCTTTATATCCGCAAGAGCGTCTTGGCCAAATTTCTCTAAGAAGGTATCAGCCAATACAAAAGCAGTTGCTGATTCGGCGATAACCCCTGCAGCCTCAACTACGCAGACATCCGCACGCTCTAAGACTGCCAACGTAGCTTTCTTAGTGGCAATATTAACCGAATCCAAAGGCTGCATTAAGGTAGAAATGGGCTTCATGCAGGCACGCAAAATTATCTCTTCGCCGTTAGAGATGCCTCCTTCAATACCGCCGGCATTATTGGTCTTACGAAAATAACCTTTCTTCTTATTGTAGTAAATTGCATCATGCATCTGGGAACCGAAGGCCTGGGCATATCCAAAACCTAAGCCAATCTCAACTCCCTTAATCCCGGGGATAGACATTATATTTTGCGCTAATCTTGCATCTAGGCGTCTATCCGGCTGAACATAGCTACCTAATCCTACGGGAACGCCTTTGGCTATAACCTCAAAAATCCCGCCCACAGTATCCTTCAATTTAATCGCCTCAGCAATCTTCTCTACCATCCCCTGCCCAGAATTTTCGCCGCCAATAGATAATACCCGGCTGGATATTTTTATCCCAAACTCTTTTAAAAATATCTTACAAAGCGCACCGATACCTACGGTAGCCACTGTGCTTCTGGCTGAGGCGCGCTCTAAAACATCCCTGATGTCGCTGAATCCGTATTTTAAAAGACCTGCCAAATCCGCATGGCCCGGACGAGGCGAGATTACCTTCTTTAGTTTTTCAATGCTAAAATCTTTATTCTGAATCAATAGCGCGATGGGACTGCCTAAAGTGAGGCTCTTCTTTAATCCAGAAATTATCTCGGCGCGGTCATGCTCGATTTGCATGCGCCTGCCGCGGCCGAACCCCTGTTGCCTGCGTTTTAATTCTTGGTTAATTATTGCTTCCTCCACCTTAAGTCCGGCTGGCATACCCTCTAAAATTGCCAGCATCCCTTTACCATGCGACTCACCTGCGGTTAAGTATCTTAACATGACTCCCTCCTCCTCAAAAACGTTTCTAATTCCAATCCTAAAACGCTTCTAATCGCAATCTCAAAACGCTTTTGAGATTGAAAATAAAAGCGTTTTACGATTAAATTTAAAAACGTTTTGCTTTATTTATTTCCAGAGGCCGCGTCTGTTTTCGCGTGCTTCTCTGTATAACTTCAAGAATAAATCCGCGTATTTGACATTTGGCGGATAAGTCATTAATGAAGCATACCCTTGTTTTACAATTTCAGCATTCACAAATGTACCGTCCTCCTTTAAATAAACATAGGCAAGGAGCCTGTCATATTTATCGTGTCTTTCCACGTCAAATTCTAAGCTCACCCTTTTACCCTCAACTAAACTACGGGTAAAATCATAGGCGCGCTTTCCCAGGGCTTTAATAGTCTGAATATCCTGATGCGTTCGCTGAGCATCGCGATATAATTTATCCGATTCATGCAACTCCGGCGTATCTATGCCGATGAGCCGTACCCTTTCTCCGGATTCAAGCACCAAGGTATCGCCATCTACTGCCCGCCTAACTAAGATATCCGCATAATTATAAGACCTGCCGAAGGGAATGGTAAATTTCCCATCTTCAGAATAATAAATAGTAACCGGCTCTTTATTGCAAGAAGAAAGACTAATCAGCAAAAATACACAGATAAACAAAAATGTAATTTTTTTCATAATTGACCTGCAATAATGCCTGCCAACAGGCAGGCGCTCGAAAACCGCCAAGGTTCATTTTCTTAGACAGATCTTTTTGCGGGTGGCAAGGCTTGTGATTTCGAGGGACGTAAAGGATGCCGAGCGGGCACGGTGTCCCGAGCGAAGCGAGGGACGAGCGAGGCATCCGATTCGAGCGAAGGCACGACACGCTGGGGCGTGCCGAGCGTTCCCGAGAAACACAAGACTTGACAGCCGCAAAATTTATGGCGTTAAGAAAACAGACTGAACTAAGACATGCTAAGTTATTCAATACATTTTACCCTTTTTAATTGGATAAATCAACAATTTTAGATTATAATAATTCTATGATTTACGACCGGTTCCAGCAAGAGGCAATAGATTACATAAATCAGGGTTATTCGGTAATCGTCTGTGCTCCCACAGGCGCAGGCAAAACCGCTATTGCCGAGCATATAATCTACGATTCTATCCAGAAAAAAATAGGGGTAATCTATACTGCCCCTATCAAGGCGCTCTCCAACCAGAAATTCCGCGATTTCCAGAGCCAATTCGGCGATGCTATAGGAATCCTGACCGGAGATGTATCCATCAATCCGGATGCGCCTGTCTTAATTATGACCACTGAGATATTCCGCAACAAAATCTTAGACGAGCCGCAAAGCCTAAAAAAATATTCCTGGATTATCTTTGATGAAATCCATTATCTGGATAATCCTGAGCGCGGCACAGTCTGGGAAGAATCCCTGATATTTTTACCGCAGCATATGAATCTGCTGGGACTGTCGGCGACTATACCTAATATAAAGCAGTTGGCGAGCTGGATTTCCTCCATACATCATAAGCCGGTTAAGACGGTCATTGAAGAAAAAAGGCCGGTGCCTTTACATTTCTTTTTTCAGTGCTCAAATGAAATTGTAGATAGGATAGACCTGTTAAAAAGATTAAGATACGGTAAGCCAAATAAAATAAGCGCCCTGATAAATTATCTGCGTCAGAAAGATGCGCTCCCTTGTATATATTTTGTATTTGGCAGGAGAAGGGCTGAAGACTTAGCCTTTGAGTTATTAAATTACAATTTCTTAAATAATAAGGAAAGGGAACAAATGCTCTCAATGTATAATTCTCTCTCTGAACGCTTTGGCCTAAAGAGTGAACACTCGGCTTTAAAACTTTTCCCCCTTATCCAAAGGGGCATTGCCTATCACCACGCCGGGATGCTGCCTACCTTAAAGGAGGTAGTAGAAAGATTATTTACCAGCCGGCTCTTAAAAGTCATCTTTACCACCGAGACCTTTGCCTTAGGCATCAATATGCCCAGCCGCACAGTCATATTCGATGACTTAAGAAAATTTTATGGCCGCTATGTAAGAAACCTAAAGACCAGGGATTTCTATCAGATGGCTGGCCGGGCTGGTCGGCGCGGCATAGATAAAGAGGGGTTTGTCTATTCGCGCATAAATCTGCATAAGCTCAACCTGCAAGAGATACAGCGCATTATCTATGGCTCGCCCGAGGAAGTCAAGAGCCAGCTAAATTCCTCCTATGCTACCATACTTAATCTCTATGAGAAACATAAAGAAGAACTCTTCAAAATCTATCCTTTATCGTTACATTTTTTCCAATGCCGCAAAAATGAGCAAAAGGAAGCCCTTAGGTTAATTGAGGCAAAATTAAAACTTCTGAAAGAGTTGAATTTTATAGATAAAAATTGCCTGACTCAAAAAGGCGAGTTTGCCAAAACAGTTTATGGGTATGAATTAATTTTATCAGAACTCTATAGCGAGGGAATCCTTGAACAATTGGATGAATTTGGTTTAGGTATTATTGCGGTAGCAATAGTTTTTGAGCCGAGAAAAAATCAGCGCCTGCCTTTAAATCTTTCTAAAAATACGCGCAAGATAAGGCATATTTGCGAAGAAATATATCTGGATATAAAACGCAAAGAGCAAAGATACAGGATTTATCCTTTTAGTAAACTCCCTCATTTTCATTTAAGCGCTGGTATTGAAGGCTGGCTGCGGGGGACAAATTTTGACAAAACCCTGCAATTCACGGACACCGACGAAGGCGAGGTAGTGCGATATTTCAGGATGGCGATACAGATTTTACGGGAAATTAGCGAGGCAAAGGTATCTTCGCATATATTGCGGGAGAAAATCAGGGAAACTATCCGGGTGATAAACCGTGATGTGGTAGATGCGGAGAAACAACTTAGGGAAGGTTAGAGCGAATCTACGATTACCAGGCTCTCCTTTAATTCCGGGTCGCTCGCCTTGGCGTTCTCTTCTTCCAGTTTAAAAACCCTGGCAAGGCAAAGCAGCAAATCATCAGCGCGGCTGCTTAATTCCTTCTTCTGGTAACAGGCAGCAACGTATTCCTTAATCCGCGCCCCTGAAGGGACGATACCCCTCTCCACCATTACTTCTATCTGCCTGAATTCATTATTTAAGTCGATTCTCTCCAGATTTGCAACCTTGGGCAAAGAGAAATCCAAGCCTGAGAAACTTCCCAAAGGCTTAGCAGCTATCGGCAATTGGCGGAAGTCAATACCACCTGGCCTTAAGGGCGAGCTAGAGACGCCGCGTACAAACTTCAAGGCTTCTTCTTGTGCATATGCTAACCTGTGCCCGCCGTCATAACTGCCTTTTTCTGAATGGGGTTTAATTATATCATAGAAGGCTTTTGCTTCTTCAACGCTGGGGGCACGATTGAGTGTTCTTAAGAAAACTTCCACAAGGGGCTCCATATACCACGCTGCAATATCCTCCCATTCAGAAATCCGTGGTCTCATTGCGATAGTAAGTATACGAGCTGTTTCTTTTGCCTCAAGCGTATGTTCATCTATAACCGCCGGCGAGCTGGCGGCCAAGCCTCTTTCCCTTGCGTCAATTGCTGCTAACCTATCCTCTTTTACCGCGCGCACTGCCTGCACATGGTCTCCGGATTTTAAACCATAGGCATTTGTGCCAGCGGCAACTTCGGCGATAGATACTTCTTTTTCTTCTGCTGCCGCTTCATTAGAACGATGCGACACTACCCACTCCAAGCCATACTGTTTAGCAAGGCGGATTACCTCTAATGTTCCGAGGTATCCTTTAGCAAAATCATTGATGCCGGTAGTCAAAAATCCGTTCTGATTTAATTTAATCAGAATGCCGATTTTCTTGGTGACTTTACCGTCCGGACCGATAAAACCTCTTTCTTTGAGTTTTTCGATAAACTTAAGCAGGCGTCCGGCTTGAGTAACTAAATTATCATCGCCAATCAATAGGACTTTATCGCCAAGAGCCGCAACTATGTCCATCCAACCATCCCAGTCATTCTCGCCTAAGCCGTCTTCAATAGACTCAATAGGATATTTGTTGGCCCATCCGGCATAGATACCGACTAATTCTTGAGAAGTTATCTGGCGCCCCTCGTAATTATAAAGGTTATCGCGTCCCTCTACCAGCATAGAAGTAGCTGCGGGATCTAAGGCCAGAGCCACAGTTCTTGCTTTTTTGGAAGTGGATGGCGCATAGCTAGCAGTCTTTATGGCTGCAATTTGGCAGTTTAAGACAAATTCATGCACGCCGACTCCCGCATTTCTTAAGGCAACAATATCCAGATAAGGTATATTATATCCCTCTGCGTTAGCGTAAATCTGCTGCAATCTTTCAATAGTCAAATCTTCTATTTTGTAACCACCTTCTTTACCGCGTAACGAACCTACGCCCTTATCATTAGGGTCGGCTTTCAAACCCAAACCCTGATAAATAAGGCCAAGTTGTCGATCTATATTATCGCACATTTTATTTGACTCAGCCGTATTCTGACCTGTAGGTACTACCATAAATTCCTGCATATCTAAGCTATTAGTAGCATGTTGTCCGCCATTGGTAATATTATATTGTACCCTGGTTTTGGGCACACCTATTGAAGCTAAATCAGGAGCAAGCTGACGGATGAACTCATACGGCTCCAAACCCATTTGGCGGCTAGCTGCCCAGGCTAAAGCCATCTGATAAGAAAGCGTGGCCTCAGCGCCTAATTTGTCCTTGTCCATTTCTAACATAAGTTGAGCGATCTCCACTAGCTGATCCGCCCTTAACCCCTGCGTTGTTACCTTGTTGTGAATTGATATTAAATTTGTTATAGCCTGATCTACACCTACTGTTTTTGCTTCATCCTCACCGGTAGAAGTACCGGCGGGGACAACAAAATGCCCCCTTGCTTGGCCATTCAAAACCACATCCAATCTAATAGTCTCCTTACCAGCTATAACCTTAGAATAAGTCATTACACCGATCTTTAAATCAGCTTCTGTTACCGGCGAGCTGGCGGGCGGCTGCGCTTTTGCTCTGGCCTGAATCATTCCTCTCATAGTATTGGCGATTCCGTCGGGATCCATACCATAGAGAGCATAAGCTGCAAGAGCTTCGCCGCGCTCACCGCGATAAGAGATGCCTTTAACTCTTTCGTGTGTTGCAGGTATTGCATGGATTCCTACTGGCTCTACCTGCGGTTTAGGACCCCAACTTGGGGGTAGTCTGGAAAGTACGCCGCTTACAAGATCGCCCAAAGTATGGCGAAGCGCATCATTAGCAGCAACAATCGGCACACCAGGCTCAACGAGTTGAAGGAATGGCGAATCTTCTTTACGGATTGCGTCAAGATTTTCCACACAAATTACCCTGATTTTACGACCCTCGGCGTCCAATTTCTTAGCTGCTAGAGTTGACAGATTCACCATTGCCGGGCCTGTAGCCACAATAATGCCATCAGGTTTATTCGCTTCATCAATCCCCTTAGACTCCCAAAGTAAAAAGCTGTCAACTTTAGGGTCTGGCAATTGCAAATCATAGACATTTGAGGATAAGTTAGTGCCGCGCACGCCTCCGACAAAAATTACGCCTGCATTCTCATCATTGATTAAACTATGAACGTTAAAATTAAGCACATCCCACATCCTGTTAGCATCAGCAGGCATAAAGACATGCAAATTCAAGAGTAGGGCAAGAAGAGTAGCTTCTATAGCCTGATGTGTGGAGCCGTCAGCTCCTGTATCCAAGCCGTCTGCATGGCTCATATAAACGAGAAATTTTACCCCGGGAGTCTGTTGGGCAATGCGTAGCTGCGCACCCATATTTAAGAGGAATGCAGCAAAGGTGCCTACCACCGGAATGATACGACCTTGGGACGCTAAGGATATGCCGGTTGCCACGCTAGCAGTAACATCTTCGCGGATACCCATCTCATAATCCGTCTGCGGGAACTCTAAGGTAACCCGGTGCAAAACCTGTGACTCTTTTAAATCCATAGTTAAGAATACGAACCTGTCGCGTAATCCGGGGTTATTTTGAAGTAATTGCTCAAAGAACTCTCCGGCTGCCTGACGGGTAGGCTTCGCTGTTCCGGGTTGATATTGCTTTGTTAGTTGACCATCCCATTTCCAATCTGTAGGTTGTAAATGCGGATTGGGTTCTTGCTTTGCCAACTCAGCTTCTAAATTTTGGCGGTATTCCCTGTTTTGCCTTTGGACCTCTTCAACCAACCGGTTAATCCGCGGCATATTGAATAATTGGGCCAAAGTTTCCTCTTGATTATCGATCTCTAATTCTGTATTGCCTACTTGTATTTTCTGGCGAGCAACATCCACCCCCAGTATTTCTTTTAGGCCCTGGAAATATTCTGCTGCATTTTTAGGAGGGGTTCCGTGTCTTTCCCAGGCTTTATCGCCTTCGGATACGAAAGAAACTCCCTTACCTTTCTGGGTGACACAGATAATCGCCGTAGGCTTATCTTTAACGGTTTTGGCTTGGTCAATAGCTGCTTTTATGGCAAAGGGGTCATGGCCGTCTACTTCCAGAACCTGCCAACCTAAAGCCTCCCATTTTCCTTTGACATTGACTGTGCCATGGTCAGCAGTCCAGCCGTCTCGCTGTGCTTTGTTCCAGTCAAGAAAAGCAATAAGCTTACCCATCTTAGCTTGCTTAGTTAAAAAAGCAGCTGTTTCAGCAGCAGCGTAAATCTGGCTTTCCTGGGTTTCGCCATCGCCGATATTGCAGAAAGTGGTATAATTTGTGCCTTCTAATATCGCGTTAATCGCTTCACCTAAAGCAATGGATAAACTCTGGCCCAAGATTCCGGTATTGGCGTCAACACCTGGGGTATCCACAGTCACATGGCCGGATAAATGCTGGCCCAGGCTTCTTAATTGCTCAAGGTCCGCAGTGGAGAAAAAACCCATCTGGGCTAAAATGGAATAAAGGCCTGTATAACTGTGGCCTTTGGTAACAAATCTGTCCCTAAGATTCCATTTAGGGTCTCTTGAGTCATAATGCATACCGCCGAGGGCATAAAGGGCCATATTTATCTCTACGTCAGATAAACTGGTGTTGAGATGGCCGCTGCCTGCCTCATAAAGAGCCCTGAAGATACGATACCTCATTAGCTTGGCAAACTCAGTGTGGTCCTTCCAGGTAATCGGTTCAGCCTTGACATCAACGCCTGTTATTTGGCGCGCGTTAATAGCATCCTCTTCTGCCTTGCTTTCTGGAGCGCCAAAAGCCCCTCCGGGCACAGAGGTGACTGCTGCTTCCTTGAATAGGTCCTCATAGGTGAATATGAATACTTCTTTGAATAGCTTCTCATAAGTGAATACTTCTTTTGTCTTCCACTTTGGATACAGCCTCTCAATCCTGGCCATAACCTGAATGATATTCGCAAACGAGCCGGGAAAAGCAAAACGAATATAAGGCCCTTCTCCGATTCTAAAGAGAATGTAAAAAGCTCCTCTGGGCCTCTTGTAGTGAATCCCCAGCCGGTCAAAAACTTCACATATATGGTTTAAGCTTCTTTCTAAGTATTCCCTGTGTGCCTTAATGAATACGTCTGAATGTTCTTTTCCCTGTGGCCCGTACAGCGCTACTTGCGCTTTTTTAGCTACCGGGTCGGCCTCTAAAATCATATTGTCGCGCATATACTTGATAAGTCTGGCATCTCCTGATATCGCAGCGCCTAAACGCGCATCCGGATGCACTATTTCTTTAGACTGAGTCTGCATAAGCGCAAAATATTTGGTCAAATCGCCGGCTTTATTAACTCCTTTTCTCTGCTTGAGCCCTGGGTCTAAACGGTTAAAAACATTTTCGCACACCCTTCCTAAATTTGTCGGCTCAATTCCATAAAACAAAAGCCGCCCATACGCTACGTCAATAATCATAAATGCATCATTACGTACCACCAGCTCTAAGAGGTCTTCCATGGTTTCCGCAGGTACCACTGCGCCTGAAGGGTTATCAGGAACAGTTAAAATTAGCACTTTTTTGATGCTAGGGCTAAGTTTATCAAAGGCTTCTTTAGTCTCAACTGCTGTCGGCACCCAGTCATTGTCAGACTTGGTATCGTAGAAAGAAGTATTTCGTTGAGGTATGCCTGCGCCTTTTATAGATGACCCGTAGCCCACATAAAAAGTTTTATTCACAACAACGCCTACTTCTATGCCGTCTATTACTTGCTCGCCGATTAAGGCACGTTGAAGAACACTTTTTGAGCCACAAAAACCACTCGCCACATGTTCTCTGCCCAAAGATAAATTAAAAACATCTTTAGCAAAGAATACGCCTGCATCAGGAAGCCCTATTTCATCCATTTCCTTGATTTGTTCAGCAGTTAACCTTTCTTCAGGCAAACGCAATGCTGCGTTAGTTTCCTCATCGCGCTCATATCCCGGCTCTCCCACGTGCATCTTTTCGATGTTAAACACCACCCACATTTGTATAATCTCAGTTGTATTGAGCTGTCCATTCTTATACGCATCTCTTAATATCTCTACAATCTGAGGATTGGGCTCATCAAGGATTTTTGATAAAAGCGCCTCCCGCTGGCTTGCGTATTGCGCAAATAAAGCTTCGGTATATTCGCTGTATGCAGTTTCTAATTTTTTTACTATCCCTAAACCAGCTGCTTTATTAAAAGCAGCTTCATATGTAGAGATAGGTATCTGGCCTTGCTGGCTTACCAAATAATCCCAGAATTTACTTTGGACTTCTTGCGCACCTATTACTGCATTGAGAGTTTCCCTAAAAGCAGGGAAATCCCGGCCGAGAAAAATTTCCGGCAGTTGGTATTTATCCAGCATACCTGTAGGGCTAATCGCCAAGGTAGGGTCTGGCTCCATAGTCCTATAAGTGTCATTAATCCATGATTTATTCTCAACGGCCGCGATGGTTAATTTTGCTCCCTGAGATTCTTTGGCTTTGCTGAGTTGCCAACCTATCAACTTGGCAAATCCGGCCTGGCACTGTCTGCTGACTCCAGCAATTGAACCGCCGGTTGCGGCATTCATAGCATCTAGGATGGCTTTATTGAAAGTTACAAAAGCCCCTACATTATATTCCGCTTTATATTCCGCTAAACCAAAACGCCGAGAAATATCCGTAACGATAATCGTGTTTTCCCGATATTTTTCATTCTGGCTTAGCAATTTATAAACCTCACTGATATTTTTATGGTAAGAGTCATTGTCCAGAAAAACTACCAGCGTATTATTTTTATAAGCCTGCGCTAAGAGTTCCTCTAATTTACCCGCTTCAATATCCCAGGAATCAATGACCATCATTCGGGGCTTTTCAGCTTTTAAGTCAACAGTGCGGGCAAAAGCTGTCTTTGGGTTGTATAAGGGTTTTGCATGCGGGCTTAAGGCTACAGTATCTTTTTGCCCTTGCTTTTTTAAAGGCGCGTTTTCAATGTCGCAAAAGATACTGGTAAGCAATTCCAGTAATCCAGTGGTACCTAAACTAATCGTTACATTGCCAGAAGAAATCTGCATTCCCTGCGCATCCAAAATTTCTGCGTTAATCAACTGGGCTACTGCTTGACGCAAGGCAGGCGTGCCTGGCAAAGGTGGATAATGACCAACCGGGTTGGTATCAATATAGTTATTTACCCCATCGCGGAAAGCCGGATAACTGACAATCCCGGCAATGGTGCGCTGCACATCCAGATAATCGTCAATAAAGGCTGCTAACCCTTCCTGAAGCAAGACCTTTCCTACTAGGTTAATGTCTTTTCTGTTCCTCTCTTGAACGTCTTTTAAAACCTGCTTAGCTGCGGTATAGTTTTCTTCTCGAGCAATCGTTACCTCGGGAACAAAACCCTTATCCATTAATTCTTTTATTGTATCGAAAGGTAAGGTATTGGTAACATCCTGGCCTTGCAACGGACTGACATATATATCGTAAGGATAGGCTTTAGCCACTATCGCATCTACGTCCTTACCTTTATATTCTGGTCCTGGATTTTTCTTTAATACTTGGGCTATTTTGTCAGCTTTTGAGCCAGTGGAACCTTCAATAAACATCGGCTTTCTGGCGCCTTTTGCCTGAAGGGCCTTAAATCTTTCCGAATTAAACCACTTCAGGAATGCCTCATGATAAGCCACTGTGGTCACTGCGTTAGCCACTTTGCCCTGTTGCTCTTCGGATAAATCCGGAGCTAACTTCACATCCCAGCGGGAAGGGAAAAAACTCATCGCCGCACGGATTTTGCTTATATCTATACCGGCAGCAACCGCTCTTTCTAAACCCTTAATAAAAGCCACAGCCACTTTATCAAGCTGCTGGGGAGTAAGGATTAAAGTGGCATTCACATTACCGCCTAAAGCAGTAATCTCCTCGATTATTTCATAACCTTTTTCATTCGCCAACACCTTGAGCATAATGTAATTACGGTATTTGACGTCTTCGGTATCTTTGGTATCTAAGATATCTAACCACTCCATCGCCTCTTTTACCGAAGCCTCAACATCATCTGCTCTGGTTGGGTCTATCTCTATGCTAAATGTAGGGTCTTCGCTGTATTTTCTAAGGATTTCAATAGTCGTTACTGCTAAACCCGCAATAAGTTCGCGATAAACTTTAGCTTGAACTTCCTCACGGGAAAACCCTTGAGCAGCAAACTGCTTACCGAGCTCGTTTGCCTTCTTTTGGACTGCTTTACTTTCCAGATATTTCTTAATCAAGGGTGGGTTAGTGGTTACGCCGTTGATTCCCTGTTCCTTTACTAATTTCTCAAATTCGCCGCTTACAATCTGCTCCCAGGTAACCCCGTCTAAATATATCTGCTGGCCAATCTTTTTAAACTCCTTTAAATCTTTGGTTAGCGTAGCCGGCGAGCTGCCCGTAGGGCCAACGCGGTCCTCCCAATCTTTTAACCCGGCTATTACGGCTGAGAGCCCCTCAAAATGTTTATCAGCTACTATAACTGCTGGTAGTGCGGCCAGCATTATATAGCCTGAAAGCTTAGTGTGAATCCATGCGATAAGGGTATCAATATCTTTATCGGTTATCGCAGAATTCCACGTCGGAGACCCCCTCAATGCGTCCAGATAAACAAACAGGTCGTTACGAGATAAATCGCTACGAGATAAAATTACCTCTTTCATTTCAGCCAGCGTAAATCTGCGTATTACCTCTCTCGCCTGCTGAATAGCCTGTGTTTCGCTCTGGGTAGAAGAAAATAATGGCGTATAGCTTTTCGCCGGGTCCCAATTCGTAATTACTTGCATGCCACCGCTTACTCTCTTGATAACACCCCATTTTTCAAGAGTGGTGAGGGTGGCTTTTTCATCTATTGCTGCTGGCGAGCTTACAACAGGAGCCTTTATCGGAGAAGATGACCTCCTTAAATCGGATACTCCTGTTCCCACGAAGAGCTCTAAGCCAGCCCCCCTGGTAAATAATCCTGGTAAATCTCTAGTATTGCCATTGCCAGCAACGGTAAAAGCCCCTATTGAGTTTTCTGTAGATTTCATGGCAGTAAAATTTATCCTTATCCCTGTCAAATCCCCACCGCCGCTAAAATAGCTGCGTATGGACTGGCCAAAAGCACCGCTCACAGGCGCCTGCAAATTATATTCGCCTTCTTTAAATGACTTTTGGTATTCCTTAAAATAAGTAGTTTTTGACCAGGGCTTGCTTGAAGTTAAGCCGGTCAAATCTGCCTTATTTATATTCCACGAATACAAACCGCCCTTACCGTAGAACCTTGCCTTAAACCAGCGCGCCAGGATTAAAGAGTAATACACCTGCCGTAGGGCTGCATAGCGCTTGGCATTGTTAACCTCTTTGGTAAGCTTGGGGATAATCAGTTCGCGGATAAGCTGGGATGAATATTCGTTTAAGGCTTTAAGCCGCGGGTCTTTGAAGTTGTAAGTGGCTGAATCTTTAAGATAATCCTGCTCCAGTAACACCTTTAATGTGGCTTTATACACATAGGCGCTGTCTTTAGTTTCGCGCACAATTATTTCATCAGGCACAATCCAGGGACGGGTTAAAGTGGGGATTGAGATATTTTCGCTACCGAATAGCTCTCCTGCTTTTTTGTAGAGTTTGTCCCAGTAAAGTGTTCCTTCGGGAGTCTGGGGCGAGGTAAATTGGGCAGTGTCTTTCTTAAGCTGCAAATCTGTCTCAAGCAAGATTTTGCCGATATCGGTTTTAGCCAGTTCAGGGGTGATGATGTTATCTTCAGCATCAGGCCGTAAATTCACCCAGAAATTTTCATCCGGCAGGGTTACGCCGATTAAAAAATAAGTAAGAAGGCTGCGAGCAGAGTCTTCAAGAGGAAGGCCCTTTAAATCCTTGAGGTCTCCCTTATCCAGAAGAACGCGCATACTATTGGTAGCATTATCATAGGAAAAATATCTTAAGTGCGGCAGCCGGAACCTCTCCTGGATAAAGCTATTCTGCATCCTGCCAAGATAGGCAGAAATATTTAACTCAGCGGCAATCTGGGCAAAGCCGACCTGCTGGAAGATAAAAGTAGATGCCATTATTAATGCCAAGATTTTCCTTATCCTAATACCCATCTTGCTCCTCCTTTTAACTTTCAAGAAAATCGCCTTCGGCGATAACCTGAAGCGATTTTCGCAGTGGTATAGGAAAGTGTTTTATACTTTCCTGTACTATGAAAACGCTTTCAAAACTTTGCAAAATAAAAAACCGGACTGACCCAATTTGTCAATCCGGTTAGAACTTGCGTGGCTCTCCTGATTACCTCCTAATCAAGAGACCGGAAATTACTTTAATTAGAAATAAATATAACATATTTCTAGAGCGCTGTCAAGGGAAATTTTAAAGATTGTGGGTGGATATAGGCACATCATATCCACTTTTAGCCCCTTCCTTATAGCACGGCTCAAGGAGCGTTTCAAGCCTTATTGGCGGCAGATTAAGCACGCCTTCATCTACCCCCGGGAATCTTTCTCTGA
>Ga0315279_10000421_pt1 | contig 85648 bp, 65 predicted proteins | sample YL17G06_20_MG_FD_203694 | JGI IMG/M metagenome (GOLD analysis project Ga0315279, IMG submission 203694) | Sediment microbial communities from Yellowstone Lake, YNP, Wyoming, USA - YL17G06_20 | ecosystem: Environmental > Aquatic > Freshwater > Lake > Sediment | place: USA: Wyoming | collected...
GGACGCGATTCGCTTTGCTTCGCTTCGGCTGCGCCTTCGCTTCGCAAAGCGAAAGAGTCGGAAGAATCGTTACAACTTACACCAAATATAAAGCAAAATTTGGTCTTGACAACGGGTAGGGGTTAAATAATTGGATTGGGGATTTTAGCCTTAGCAGGACCGATGAGAGAGGCAGTAGCACAAGAAAATTTGAGATACGAGATAACTAAAATAGACGGAGTATATTCCCCTCCTGATCTTTATATGAACAATGGAGGGGAGATAGTAAGGCAGGGACCACTCATTTTATATAAAAATGGTTTGAAAACACCTCTACCGGGAGGGGATTATTGGGTATGGGGTATTAATAATGATAGGGGAGACATACTTGCATCGGGTGGCACCAAAAGCGTTGTTTATAGACTTGGAGAAAGAATATATCTTGATTTTGAAGGTTATGACATAAATAACGGAATTAACCTATACCATTTTGGCCTTGGCGAGCCTTATGGGAATGTTGTTGGAGAACATTATCTTTATGCAGTAGGGAGTGGCCGAAAATGGAACTTAGAAGAAATGTTACATGCACAGAATTTTTACGCGTTTCTTATTAACGATAGAGAGCAAATAGCTGGAAGAGCAGATATAATAAATACGGGAGCTGGACAATTAGTTAATTGTTTAGTTCGCTATGCTCCTTTTGGTGTTTTCCCTCATCCTTCTACACCAGAACTAATAGAACTTGAAAAAGACCCTAATTATCCAAATCATTATAACTATATGCTCCACGGTATTAACAATAAAGGGCAAATCGTTGGGGGCTTTTACACCGGTGGTCTTCTAATAACAGAATATGCCTGTATGTGGGATGAAAATGGGAAGCTAGAACGATTAGATGCATATCCTTACCCCTACAATGTGGCTTATGCTATTAATGATAATGAACAAATTGTTGGGAGGAATCACGAGCGAGAAATGTACGCTTATCAGAAAGAATCTTATGCTATTTTATGGCAGAATGGAAAGGCAATAAATCTTGATGAGATTCTTCCTGAAAATTCTCCATTTATCCATTTAAAGAGTGCTTGTGATATAAACAACAAAGGCCAGATAGTAGGTATAGGAACAACTATTGAAGAAGAAACTGCTATTTTTTTGATGAATCCTATACCTAAACCTTCGGCAGATTTAACCGAAGATGGCATTGTTAATTTTTATGACCTTGCTGAATTTGCAAACAGATGGCTTACAACAGAGCCGTAGTAGCTTGCAGGTTTGTGTATAGAGACGTTTTGATTTTGACACTTAAAATGCTAGTCTGTTTTTATCATCTCCATAACCGCTGACGATTTAGCTTGCCAGCTAATATATCTTTTGCGATAATCGTATCTTCTCTGACCTGAAAATCGAACATCCCGACGCAGATAAAATCGGCGCCGTTTTCAAAGGCGAATTTGAAGCCGTCCCTCGGATGGATTGCCCCTGCGGCCAAGGTCTTAAAAGCTATCCAGGGCTTTTCTACTTTTTTCATAAATTCAATAACCCGCTTTGGGAAAAGGCACCAGATATTATCATAGTCATCAGGGCCAAAACTATCCACGCTCCATTCTATCCTTTTTTCTTCCGGCGTAGCCGACCAATAATTTCCATCGTGCAAAGTTTGCATATGAAAATCGACCGCTATTTTTGCTTTTTCACAGGCGATAGGGACTTCTATCGAATGGCCACCGATACCCGCGATTAAGCCATTTTCTTTAATAAATGAAACGCATTTTTCCAGCAGGTCAACTCGGCCATCTTTGACCCACTTGTCACTGGTCCCACCGTGGATATAAGCTCCAATCGCCCCATTATCAATGGCCGCTTTTATATTACCTGTCAGGTCATCTTCTCTCGGACCGACTTGCGCAATCCATTGAATCTGCCCGCCTCTTTCTTTCCAATATTTACTCAGAATCTTGACGCCGCCTGCTATAATAGTATTTACCCCATTTTCTTCACATATCTGAAGGGTTTCCATAACTTTTTCATCAGTGTTGTAGGCCTTTGACAATGAGGATACATACTTCAAATCTCTGCTGTGGGTCCAGCCGCTGATTAAATTGCCGCCGCATACAAGTCGGCCAATTTTAATATTTCCAATCTTACCTGCGGGCATACCTTTGACCGAATCCGCCGGCAGCGACATACCCGGCTTTTTTGTCTCACCCGATAATGCCCCCTTCTGCGAACTTAGAGCTATTGCAGCGCCGGCTGATGCGATAACGGATTTTTTTAAGAAATTTCGGCGGTTCAGAGTCTTGAACATAATTGTTTTCCTCTTACTCAATATCTTAGAATCGCAGCAACTTAACTTCTCCACGAACGAATCCTGCTTAATTTGTTAGCCAATAAATCCCTGGTAATTATTGCATCTTCTCTGACCTGGAAGTCAAACATCCCCACGCACATAAAATCTGCGCCGTTTTCAAAGGCGTATTTGAAGCCGTCTCTCGGTTGTATCGCCCCCGCCGCCAAAACCTTATATGCAATCCACGGCTTTTTGACCGTCTTCATAAATTCGATGGTTTTTTGCGGGTCCATACACCACATATTGTCGTGGGCCGGCAGGTCAAACGGCCCTTTGATTTCATCGGGCGTAGCAGACCAGTAATTGGAGCTATGGAGCGTCTTCATATAGAAATCGACATCGATGCTTGCTTTTTCACAGGCGATAGAGACTTCGATGGAATGTCCGCCGACTCCTGCAATCAGGCCGTTTTTCTTTATAAAATCGACGGCTTTTCCCAATAGCTCGACATGCCCTTTCCTGACGAATTCGTCTGCAACGCCGCCCTGTATAAACGCCCCTACTGCTCCGTTGTCGATGGCCTTTTGTATGCTGCCTGTCAGGTCTTTAGGTTGAGGATTGGTCTGAGCGAGCCACTGGATCTGTCCGCCCCTTTCGTTCCAGTATTTATTAAGAACTCGGACAGTATTTTCCTCCTGCTCCTCTCCTTTGGCACCCAGGACATTTGCGATAACGGTATTTATCCCGCTTTCCTCACAAATCTGGTATGTTTCGATGACCTTCTCATCAGTAAAATAGTGCTTGAGCAAATCCGATACGTAAGTTAAGTCCCTGCTGTGGGCGTAGCCATTGGTTAGATTTCCGCCGCAGATAAGTCTGCTAATCGTTACTTTACCAATTTTACCAACGGGGAAGTCTTTAACCTGCCCCTGGCGGCTTGGTGCCTGCTCCGGCTTCTTTTCCCCTGCTGCCAAAAGTATCTTCTCTTCGAGGCTCAAAACTGATGCTGCCACCGCGGAGCTAACAAGCGATTTTTTTAAGAATTGACGGCGATTTATATTCTTTACCATTTTTTGCACCTTTTTCAATATGGTTATATAAATTTATGAACTTTTGTATATTTTGTGTTCTTTTAACAAATTATCAAAATAGAGCCTACCTGTCAATGTCTATTGACAACGACCCTTTTAGCTGGGTATGCTTCACGTTTATAAGTACAGAAAACGGCACGGCCATCCCTTCGACTACGCTCCCTACTTCATCCAAAACGACAGGACTTCGCAGGGCAAGCAGGACAGGCATAGGCGTGTTTGCACGGGCTGGAAGCCCGTGCTACATCGTGTGAAAATAATCTACCTACAAAGATGAATCGCACCCCTTTTAGCTGAAACTAAGAACAATAAACTATACCCAATAAATATATTTGCAATACTTGCAGCAATAGATATAATACTGTGCGTTTAAGAGATGGTGCTTAAGCCTCGCAATATCGGGCGGAACTTATGACCAGATACAGGATACAACTTATAGCTCTGGCAGCAGTGGTAATGTCGGCTGCAATGGTTTGGGCTGATACCTATCGTTTAGAGCAAGGTAAAGACCTCAAGCCGCTGTCAGCCGAAGATAAATACCTGCTTGCGGTAGCTGAAACAAAAAAGCTCGTGAACGCGGGCCAGGCCGGGGCTGCCCGCACAGCGTTTGATAAACTCAAACAGGACTTCCCGGAAATTGCAGGGCCTGACCTGGATATCTTTATTGAGGCAGAACTGCTCTTTTGCGAAGGCAAGTTCACCAAGGCAGTTTTTACATACGATAAGCTGCTCACAGATTATCCTGAAAGTCAGCTTCGCGAAGCGGCTTTAGACAGGCAGTTTGCTATAGGGACGGCCTTTTTGGGCGGCCAGGAAAAACAGTTACTCCGGCTTTTCAAAATAAAAGGATACGCCGAAGGCATTGAAATTATGGAGCGGATTACAGAGCGGGCCGGCATAGACTCGCCGATTGGATTAAAGGCGGCCACCGCTGCCGCTAAAAATTATGAAAACAGAAAAAGATTCGACGAAGCTTATCTTAAGTGGCAGGAAATATCGACAGAATGGAATACAGGACAGCTCGGCAAGGATACGCTGCTTAATATGGCTCGATGCAAACACGCTGTTTACACCAGCTATCCTGAGCACAAAAGGTCCTGGTATGATGATTCGAGTTTATTGACCGCAAGAAGCTATTATGAAAGGTTCAAGCTAACATATCCTCAGGATGCCGAAAAAATCGGCGTTGACAAGATATTAAAAGAGATAAACGAGCAATTAGCCGATAAGCAGCTTAGTGTCGCTCAGTACTACCAAAGGACGGGCAATAAACAGTCGGCTAATCTGTATTATCAAATGCTAATAAACGACACTAATTGGCAGCAAACTCGGGCTGCTAAAGTGGCAAAACAAATGCTTGCTCAAAATGCAAGCGGCAGCGAGAAAAACAAATGAAAAAGAAAGTAAAAAGTAATAGGGCAAAAGTAAAAAATCAAACATTGCAGGGCAACGACAGAAAGTCTGCTCTTTCATCTTTTACCTTTTGCCTTTTGCCTTTTACCTTTTGCCTTTTTATTTGTTTAGGTTTTTGCGGCTGCAACGGAATCGGAGGTTATTCCAACGAATCGCTATTCCCGCAGGATGTCAACACCGTTTGCTTAGAGATGTTTGACAACCAAACCTTCTGGCGTAATGTGGAATATGAATTGTCCGATGCACTGGCCAAACGCATCGAGACCGACACTCCTTATAAGATAGTCTCCAGCCGCGACCGTGCCGATACTGTGATAGGCGGGCAAATAGTATCAATAACCGAATCGGCCCTTACGCTGGAACGGGAGCTGGGCGGCGTCCTTGAAAAAGAGTTGGAACTGCGAGCAGTAGTCAATTGGAAAAACCTCAAGACCGGTCAACTGTTGATAGCAAATCGGACGGTCAGCGCCTCAGCGAGCTATTCACCCCCCCAGAAACAGGACTTTGCCTACGCATCGAGCCTTGCAGCAAACAATCTGGCGCGGAAAATCGTAGAATTGATGGAAAAAAAATGGTAGCAGGCAAGATTATTTCAGGCAAGGATTATTCCCAAACCTGCCCGAATACATAACCTGCTATAAGTGGGATACAAGTTTAACGAAAGCAATAAGCTATGGGCTACAGGAAAAATCGGAAAGCCAGTTCGCCACGCAGCGGCCCGCAAAACAACCTTGGCAAAAAACTTTCACCTGCGGCTTATAAGCGCGGGAGATTCAGCTACCTGATAATTGCGGTCCTGCTGTTCACCGCGATGCTGACACTGCAGCAGTGGCGAAAGATAGATAACATCGAGTGGAGCGACTTTGTAAAATATCTTAAAAACGGTCAAATCCAGAGTATCGAGATTGGCGAGAACGAAATAGCAGGCAAGTTCAAACCCGGCATTCCCACGGCTGGCAGAAAAGCACCAACTTCCTTCACAGTAGATTATAACCCGCAAGTGGTGGGCGAGGGGCTTTCCAGGATATTGGAAGAAAGCAAAGGCGAGGTGGAGGTCAAATTCACCAAGCAACATGTCTGGCTCTATACGCTGATACAACTGCTATTGCCATTGATTGTGCTGGTTGGATTTTTCTATTTTATGTTCGTACGCAACATTCGTAGCGGCGCCGGTGGAATGCTAATGTCATTCGGTCGAAGCAAACATCGCGTGCAGGATAAAGACCGGGTTAAAGTTACATTTAAGGATGTTGCCGGCGTCGATGAGGCCAAGGAAGAAGTAGCCGAGATAATTGAGTTTTTGAAAAATCCCAAGAAATTTCAGCGATTAGGCGGACGAATTCCTCGCGGAGTTCTGCTTGTAGGTCCTCCCGGCTGCGGCAAAACTCTTCTTGCGAAAGCAATAGCAGGCGAAGCGGAGGTACCTTTCCTTAGCATATCGGGCAGCGACTTTGTAGAGATGTTCGTCGGCGTTGGGGCATCGCGTGTGCGCGACCTGTTCAAGCAAGCCAAAGAAAATTCGCCCTGCATTATCTTCCTCGACGAAGTTGACGCAATCGGGCGCAAACGAAGCGCCGCGTTCGTCAGCGGCGGACACGATGAACGTGAACAAACTCTGAATGCTATTTTAGTTGAGATGGACGGCTTTGACACAGACGACCAGGTAATTTTAATCGCGGCGACAAATCGCGCAGACATTCTGGACCACGCCCTTACGCGACCGGGACGATTTGACAGGCAAATTTACGTGCCGCTGCCTGATTTGAAAGGCCGGGTCGAGATTCTGAGGGTTCACGCGAAAAACGTAAAATTAGGACCGGATGCCAACCTGGAAAGACTGGCACGCGCTACACCTATGTTTAGCGGAGCGGACCTTGCTGCCATTATCAACGAAGCGGCACTGGCAGCCACTATGGCCAATAAAGATTACGTCGAGATGGCCGACCTGGAGGAGGCGCGGGACAAAGTCCGCTGGGGAAGGGCAAAAAAAAGCAGGGTCATCGACCAGAAGGAAAAAGAAATCACTGCTTATCACGAGGCCGGCCACGCCCTTGTCCAATCGCTATTGAAAGATGCAGACCCGCTGCATAAGGTAAGTATCATTCCTCGCGGGCCGATGGCCGGCGCAACCTTCGCTCTGCCGGAAAAAGACAGAACCATATTCACGAAAAGATACTGTATGGCCCTTCTGCAGGTATGCTTCGGCGGCAGAATCGCAGAAGAATTATTCTGTGGCGATATTTCCAGCGGCGCTCAGTCGGATATTCAGCAGTCATCCAACATCGCAAGACAGATGGTTCTAACCTGGGGGATGAGCAGCGAACTTGGTCTAATCAGCTACAGCCCGGATTTCGCTGTTAAAGACCTCGTATATGTGATACCGGGCGAGAAAGAATACTCGGAGAAAACGGCGGAAGCAATCGACAAAGAAGTGAAAAGGATTACCGACGAAGCATATCAAAAAGCAAAAGAATTAATCGAACCAAATAAAGACAAACTCGACCAAATAGCAAAGGCTCTGCTTAAATATGAAACGCTGGATGCCGACGATGTGAACCTTATTCTGGCAGGTGGCCAGCTCGAAAAACCTACGGTTAGCGATTTGTTGGCTGCTGAGCAAGCAAAGGGCAAGCAATCGAAGTCTGAACGAAAGCAAGAGCCGGACATCTCCACTAACTAACGTCATCCTTATGTCCAACCTATCCAAAATAGCTATGGGCAAGTTCACTTCTATTACTCTATGGGTAACTTTAGTCTTAGCTGCTAATAAGCCGGCTTCATCACAACCTGCAAACGCTGGCGATGTTAACGCCAGCAATGCACCAGTTGAGCTGGTTAGATACCAAAACGAATTTTCAACAGCACACCTTGAGGCCGCACGGATGGGCACACACACCGGCATAGCGGTCATATTCGAAGGAACCAACGACATTCACTACTATGCAAAATCAGAAACCGCACCCGCACCCGGATTTGAGCTGAAGGTCGAAGCCAAATCTAATAACTTTGAGCTCGGCAAACCCATCCTTCCAAAATGGCATATTTTCATAGATACTTTAGACAACAAAGTCGAGGTATATTCAGGCAAATTTACTATATTTATACCTATGAAAGCAGCCGGAGCCCCAGCAGAAACTGCCGTTGAAAAGCAAGGCGATGTTGAAGTCAAAATCTCCGGCATAGCCTGCACTGAGTTGGTTTGTCTGCCGCCTTTTGAGAAAATCCTGCGGGCGAGAATCGACATAAGCGACAAGCTGCTAAAAGAGATTAGCCTTGAAACACCGCAGGAAAAAACACAGACAGTTAAAGGTGCTGCTTATCCCGCCTGGCTCGCCTTGCTGCTGGCGTTTATTGCAGGTCTGGCGCTGAATATTATGCCGTGTGTCTGGCCGATTCTGCCGCTTATCGTAATGCAAGTCGTTAAACACGCAGCGAAAACCGGAAGTAAAACCGTCGTGATGGGGCTTACCTTCTGCTGCGGGATACTGATATTCTTTGCCTGTCTTGCGGGCGCAAATATCATTCTAAAATTATTCTACGGAACGGTTCTGCAATGGGGCGACCAATTCCGAAATCAAGTTTTTCTTACAGGGATGGCGCTATTATTGGTGGCATTGGCAATGTCTATGTTTGGGGTATTCTCGATTATTTTGCCTCCCTCAATAGCAGGCAAATCTTCTTCCGGCAAAGGTTATTTTGGAGCTATCGGGATGGGTTTCCTGGCCGCCATATTAAGCACACCCTGCGGCTTTGGGATTTTAGCAGCATCCTTCGGCTGGGCACAAGCACAGAATTTACCTGTAGCGACAGTGGCGATAATGGTTATTGGGCTTGGAATGGCCGCTCCTTATGCCATATTAACCTCGCTGCCCGGCCTGCTGAATCGCCTGCCAAAAGCCGGACGATGGATGGAGTTATTCAAGCAGGGTATCGGATTTGTGCTGCTTGTCATAGCCATAAAGCTGGTCTCTGCACTTCCGGAAGCACGCAGAATGAACATATTATATTTTTCGGTAGCGCTTGCATTCTGCATCTGGATGTGGAGTAGCTGGGTCGGCTACAATACTAAACATTCACAAAAATATCTGATAAGAATCGCTGCAGTCGCTATCGCAATCGCAGCAGGATGGATATTTTTGTCAGCACCTGCCGGCCAGCTTATTGACTGGCAGGATTACAACGCTGATACTATAGAAAATGCTCTGGCAGAAGGCAGGCCGGTCCTGATTAAGTTCACCGCAAAGTGGTGTCTGGCCTGCCAGGCGGCTGAAAAGATGGTTTACTCTCGCGAGGATATTGTTAATCTAATCGAGCAGAAGGACATCCTGACAATTAAGGCAGATACGACAGAAAAAGATTTTCCTGCCACGATTGCTTTGAGAAATGTTTATAATGAACCCGGCGTGCCGGTCAGTATTCTCTATACGCCGGGCCAGAAAGAACCAATCAGGTGGCACGGCTTTTTGTTTGCAGACCAGCTCGAAAAATCTTTAAGTAACCTGACTGACAGGAAACAAATTGGCAAAAAAGGTGAAACCGAAGATAAAGATAAATAAAGTTGAGGCAGCCAATCGCGTTAAAAAGATTTACACGATATTAGAGAAAGCCTACCCAGATGCAAAAACCGCACTCGATTTTAGAAATCCATTGGAACTATTGATCGCAACAATTCTCTCGGCTCAATGCACCGATGTCCGCGTCAATATGGTGACAAAGGACCTGTTCAAGAAGTATAAATCGGCTGCTGACTGGACAAAAGCCGACATAAAACAAATTGAGTCAGATATAAAAAGCACCGGCTTTTACCACAATAAAGCGCTCAGTATCAAAGGCGCCTGCACAAAGATTATCGAGCAATTTGGCGGTAAAGTCCCCGATACAATGGAAGAGCTTCTGCAGCTTCCAGGCGTGGGCAGAAAAACGGCAAACGTCGTATTGGGTAATGCCTTCGGCAAGCCCGCTATTGCCTGCGACACTCACGTTATCAGGCTTTCCCGCCGTCTTGGACTTTCCGTAAATACCGACCCTGTAAAGATTGAATTCGATTTAGCCGAAATAGTGCCGCAGAAAAACTGGACATTCTTTGGCAATATGCTGATTCTTCACGGACGAAACATCTGTGAAGCTCGTAAACCCCGCTGTCCGGACTGTCCGATTGCAAAATTTTGTCCTTCTGCAAATAAACCGGCTTTATGGTAAAAAACAAGAAAAGTCATTCTGAACGAAGCGCAGCGAAGTGAAGAATCTCATAATTACTTGGATGTTAAGGTTTCCACACAATAATTTGTGGTCGCAACGTATCTTTATGTGAAGGAGATATTTTATTATGATGGAAATCACTGAAAGCCCTGTTAAGGACCTCTGGCGGATATTCAGAATAATGGCCGAGTTTGTCGAAGGTTTTGATGAGCTTTCAACCGTCGGCCCGGCTGTATCTATTTTTGGCTCAGCCCGTGCGAAGCCTGAAAACCGCTACTGTAAACTTGCCGAACAAACCGCTTACGAAATTGCAAAGGCGGGCTTTGCCGTGATAACCGGCGGCGGCGGCGGAATTATGGAAGCCGCCAACAAAGGTGCTGCTCAGGCGGGCGGCAAAAGTATCGGACTCAACATCGAATTGCCGATAGAGCAAATCCCTAATGATTACCAGAATTTCTCATTGCATTTTAGATACTTTTTTTGCCGCAAGGTGATGTTCCTCAAATACGCCCACGGTTTCATAATTTTCCCAGGCGGCTATGGCACAATGGACGAGTTCACCGAAGCTATAGTCCTGATTCAGACACTTCGACAGGCATACTTTCCCGTAATTTTGATGAGCAGCGATTACTGGAATGGATTAACTAAGTGGATGAGAGAAAAAATGCTAAGCGAGAATCAGTTTATTGCACCCGGAGACTTAAACGTCTTCACCGTGGTTGATGACCCTCACGTTGCGGTAAAAATCATAAGCGACTTCAGGGAATCCCGCGGCCGCATCGGCATAACTATGCCTCCAGGAATGAGAAAAGCGTAAAAGTATATGCGTAAATGTGTATATTCGTTTGCTCGTTGTCTCACTTACTCATCTACGCATATACTCACCGATTAACCAATCAACTATTCAACTATTCCCCAATCTCGCCTTCTCAAGGTGCCCCAGCAGATACTCCTTTCCCGGCCCGCCGAGATGCTCCCACGGCAGAACTTCATCGGGGTCAAACTGTTTTTGTGCGATTGTTTCAACATCCATTCCAAATTTTTCAAAAGCCCTTTGCCACAATGTGTAGTCGAAACATTCATCCCACAAGTCAAACTTTGCGCCGTTTCGCCAGGCCTGTTCAATTACATCACTAAATCGCCTGTCGCCCCGTCCGATAGCTGATTCGAGTCCGCTGCGGTTGATATTGTGGAACTTAAAGTGCAGAAAATTTGCCCTAAGTTTTTTCTTCTCATCCAGTATCAAATACCTCGCCTGCTCAAAATATTCTTTTGGCTTCTGACCGAGCCAGCCAAACGGCGTATGCGGCTTAGGGACAAGCCAGCTTACGGTAATGTTTATCTCGCCTGTCCTGCTGTCAACCTTTCTTCGCAGCACAGCCAATTGAAACGATAGCTCCACAATCTGTTTTACATCTTCCATAGTCTCGCCTGGCAGCCCGACCATAAAGTATAGCTTAAATTTTTGCCAGCCGGCCTTATACGCCGCCTCCACCGCCGCAAATAAATCCTCATCTTTAAGCGGCTTATTGATAATCTGTCGCAATTTCTCAGTCGCCGCCTCGACGGCAATCGTAAGGCCGCTTTTTCTTACCGAAGTCAATAATTCAGGAAGTAATCTTAACTGGCGGTCAACACGCAGACTCGGCACAGACACCCCAACATACTTATCCTGAAAATATCCCTGTAGGCCGGTAATTAACCGTTCGAGCTCCGGATAATCAGCACTCGACAAACTCAACAGCCCAATCGTATCAAGCCCTGTTGCGTGGTAGCATTGCTTTGCGATATCTATTATCTTCTCTACACTTCGGTAGCGGACAGGCCTTCTGCAAAAACTTGCCTGGCAGAATCGGCATCGACCCGGACAGCCGCGCATAATCTCAACACTGATGCGCTCTTGAATGGCCTCAACAAATGGCACTATCGGACGAAGCGGCACAGCAGCATTTTCAAAATCCTCAACTACTGCATTTTCAAATATTTGTGGCAAATCTGTCATCACTTTTTCTGCAGTTTTTGTCATTCCCGCGAAAGCGGGAATCCCTTCAAACGATTTTATCTTCGCCCCATCATATTCAAATCTGTAGAACACAGGGACATAGGCCCACTTGAATTTTCTCGCAGCCTCAAGCAAAAATTCCTTTTTTGCCGCTCCAGCGGTCTTTGCCTGTTTGAATAGTTCTATCAGCTCAACTACGGCTTCTTCGCCTTCACCCAGCAAAAATAGGTCGATGAATTCAGCCATAGGCTCGCAGCAGACCGCCTGTCCGCCGCCAGCAATAACAATCGGCTCATCTTCGCTTCGCTCGGCACTGCGGATTTTAATTCCGCCGAGGTCGAGCATATTAAGCACATTGGCATAGCAAAGCTCGTTCGTTAAGCTAAAGCCAACAATATCAAAACTTTTCAGGGCTGCTTTCGATTCCAGACTAAAAAGTGGAATATCTTTCTGTCGCAAAACCTTTTCGGCATCAATCCAGGGTGCGAAAACCCGCTCAGCCGCTACACTATCAATTTTGTTAATAACATCATAGATAATCGCAAGGCCCGGATATGACATCGCTACCTCATAGACATCGGGAAAGCACAACGCAACAGTGGCTTCACAATACGTCAGGTTCTTTTTGATTTGGTTTATCTCGCCTCCGATGTATCTGGCGGGCCTGCGAACAAATGGCAAAAACTCTCGCTCAACCCTTTCAGTCAATATCGACATCTCTTTTTTAATCATAGAGTCATTATAAATTGATTATTGACTATTTTCTATTTATTATTGGTTGATTATCAGTCAGCAATGTTGCCAAGCAAAAGGTTTTTATATGAACAAAAAAAATCTAAATATTTTAATTATACTCTTATGTGCTTCTTTGGTAATTGCTACATATTTTTTTGTCAAGTCTAAACAGCGAGTAGAAATTGATAGCGGCTATCGACTCGTTATGGGGACATTCGCCCATATCATTGCAGTTGCACACGATTCCGGCACAGCCAATAAATCTATTGAGGCAGCTTTTGGGCAGCTTCACAGCATCGAAGAACTGATGAGCTATCATAGAGATGACTCTGAACTCGCTGGCATAAACCGCAATGCCTTCAAAGAACCTGTCAAAATCAGTTCGCAAACTTTTGAAGTGCTGCAACAAGCCATTGAGTTCAGCAAACTTTCCGACGGCGCATTTGATGTAACGGTCGGGCCCCTTATGGACCTCTGGCGTAAGGCAGGTGAGGCAAACACTGTCCCCAGCGATGATAAATTGGCAGAAGCTCGTGCAAAAGTCGGCTACGAAAAGGTCATACTCGATGTAAATGAAACCACCGTGCGATTCGCCGTTGAAGGAATGAAACTGGATCTGGGCGGCATAGCAAAGGGCTACGCAATTGACAAAGCCATTGAAGCTATGCAAAACTGCGGCGCAACCGCTGGTCTTGTCGATGTCGGCGGCAACATCAGATGCTTCGGCAAACCAAAAGGCAAACCATACTGGCGAATCGGCCTACAAGACCCAAATGAAAATCTCGGATTTCAGATTTCGGATTTCGGATTTCCTGCTGAAGCAGGCAAGCCTTTGCTGATTCTAAAATTGAATGATGCTGCTGTTGCCACAAGTGGACATTATCGGCGATTCGCTTTAATAGAAGGCAAAAGGCATAGCCACATAATCGACACAACAACCGGCTCCAGCAGCGATAAACTTGCAAGTGTTACTATTATCGCAAAAGATGCAACCACCGCAGATGCCTTATCGACCGCCGTTATTGTTCTCGGCGCCGAAAAAGGCATCGCCCTAATCGAAAAACTCCCCGAAACAGAAGCGATTTTGATAACTTCAGAACCCAAATACGAAATCATAAAAACCGCCGGTGCAGAAAAATACATAAAATAAAATCGTTTAGCCGTCGCCGGCACGGTGACGGCAACCCTCCACACCAACGACTATTAACCAACGACTAACTACAAGTCACGAGTATCATGTGTCGAGTCACGAGTCACGAGAGACGGTCTGTGGTGTCTTGCCCACATAAACAATCACTTTCGTCGGGCATTTATTCATCGCTGCTTCGGTTTGCTCGCTCGGCTGGTATCTGCCGTAATCTATGCGAGCTAAATTATCCTCGATCGTAAATATATCCGTCTGTTTGGCGCACAGGCCGCAGCCGATACATCCGACCTTGCACATCGACCGTGTTACTTTGCCGGTCTCTTTGCTGCTGCACGCGACCGTCATCATATTGTCATACCGGAAAGGTGCCATCTCGATTAAATTGCGCGGACAGGCCTTCGAGCAGGCCGTGCAGCCGGTGCATTTTTCATAATCAACAGTCGCCAAGCCATCGATAATTTTAAGCGCACCAAATTTACAAGCCCTCGTGCAGTCACCAAACTCCAGGCAGCCGAATTTGCACGCCTGCGAATTAGCAAGTGCATTTGCAGCGGTGCAGGTTGGTATTCCTTCATATCTTGCAAAAAAGGTTTTGTCGCTGGTTTTTGCATGGCAGCGGACAATCGGCCTTCGTGAAGGTCCTGAGTCGCTAATTTGCAGATTCAAAATACCTGCAATTGCCCCTGCTGTTTGTGAACCTCCCGGAGCACACTTACCGAGAAGCTGGGGATTTTCTAAAAGCGATTTTGCATATTTAGCACAGCCGGCAAATCCGCAGCCGCCGCAGTCAAGGTTAGGCAAGGCCTGGTGAATTTGCTCAACTTTCGGGTCAACCTGTACTTTGAGTTTTTCGCTCGCTATTAAAAGGACAATTGCAAAGCCGAGTCCGATGCCCAGCATTGTAAGACCCGCCAGCCACGCCCCCTGCCATAATTGATAAATGTCAGCCAGAGCCATTTTTTACCTTCACCACAAAGGCACAAAGTAACAAAGTAAAAAACAAATAATGATAACCTTAGTGTCTTGGTGCCTTCGTGGCTAAAATTACTTTATCATTCCTGTAAAGCCCATAAACGCCAGCGTCAGCAGGCCCGCCGTAATAAGCGTAATCGGCGCGCCTCTGAAGCTCGCCGGCACATCAGCTAAAATCAATTCCTCACGAATCCCTGCCATAATGCAAATCGCGACGGTAAAACCAATCCCTGCCCCGGTGCTGACCACCACAACTTCCAACAGATTATTTATCCCCCAGATACTTATAAAAAGGCATATCCCGAGGATAACGCAGTTTGTCGAAATCAGAGGCAAAAAGATACCGAAGGCATCGTAAAGCGATGGAACGAACTTTCGCACATACATCTCTACCAACTGCACCGCACCTGCTATGACGACGATGTAGCAGATATACCGAGTTATCTCCAGGCCCAGAGGCGTAAGAATGTAGAAATCCACCAGCCAGGTCAGTGTCCCGCTCATCGCGGTAACAAACGTAACAGCCAGCCCCATACCGAAGGCGCTATCTATCCTTCCTGATACGCCCAGATAGGGACACGTGCCGAGAAACTTTGTAAAAACAAAATTATTTACAAGCACAACCGACAAAAAACCCATCAGCAGCACATAGAGTCTATCCATATCAAGCTTCCTTCTTTCTGGTTACCGCGCTTATCAGCCCCAGTAACAGCCCCAATGTCACGAAGGCACCCACCGGCATTTGCATTGCCAGCCAGGGGACAAAACCTGTGGGCATTACCTGAATGCCGAAAAATCGGCCGGTTGCAAGGATTTCGCGAATCCCCGCAAGGATACAAAGGGCCATCGTAAATCCCGAACCCATTCCAATTGCATCGAGTATGCTCACGATTGGGCCGCATTTACTTGCGCACGCCTCGGCTCGAAATATTATTATGCAGTTGACTATAATCAGAGGCACATAAGCGCCAAGAATCTCGCTCATATCTGGCAAATATGCCCGCAGATACAGGTCGCAAATCGTTACAAAAGTCGCAATGTTTAAAGTGAACATTATTATCCGAAGGTGGGGTTTCAATAGATTCCGCATAAGGCTTGTAACAAGGTTACTGCAGACCAGAACGAATATCACGCTAATACCCATTGTAAGTGCGGGCTTAACGGCGGTAGTAACTGCAAGCGGCGGACACATCCCGATAAGAAGGCGGAACGTGGGATTTTCCTGCCACAATCCTGCTAAAAGCGCCCGTTTATAAATACCGGATTTCGCGTTACTATCCTTTGCCATCACCTATTAGCCCCTTTTCTTTGAGCTGGTCTCTAATCTGGATTAAAAAGGTATTTATTATCTTAATAACCGCTTCACTGCTCACCGTTGCTCCGGTTATCGAGACAATTTCGGAATCGATTTTCTTTCTATCACCGGTCTTTATAAGCTTAAGCTCTTCCACCGGTGCACCTGCAAACTGGTCACGATAATAAGATGACTTTATCTGGTCCCCAAATCCGGGCGTTTCGCTGCTTGCCAGAACATTGAACCCGGCAATTTTCTCAAAACCTTTGTCAACGGCAACAACAAGCTCGATTTTATCTGCGAAGCCCTGTCCGCCGGCGTTAAAGCTCCAGCCGACACACGCCCCCACCTCTGAGGTAGCTTTATAAACTCTGGCTCGCTCTTTTTTGCCTCCTGCCAGCTTAATCTCAATCTCCGCCTCCACCTCAACAAACTTCTTGGCCTCCCGCAGCAACTCCATAGTCAGCCGATTAAGTTTCGTCGCCTTGTTCTCCTTTATCTTCTCCGATAAAGCAGCATCTGTTACTGCTATAAGCAAGCCAAAACAGAACGATGAAACAATCAACAGCCAGCTCTGCTCTATAAAATACTTTATCTTAAGCACGTGGTTTACCTCCCGCTGGAACAGGCTTGCAGAGTCTATCAATAAGAGGTGTGACAGAATTCATTAACAAAATAGCATACATCACGCCTTCCGGATATTCCCCTGCAATTCTTATAAGCATCGTCATCACGCCTATTCCGATACCATATATCCACTTTCCTCTGGCTGTCAAAGGAACTGTAACAGGGTCGGTTGCAATAAAAAAGGCTCCCAACAACAGCCCTCCACTGGTGATGTGGAAAAGCGGCTGCACATAGCGGTATGAATTGCCAAGATAAGCAATCGCCGCAAAGATAAAAGCAGAGACGAGAACAGCCAGCGGAATGTGAAATTTTATCGTCCCTCTTATCAATAAATATACCCCTCCAATCAGTAATGCTATTACACAGGTTTCGCCCAGACAGCCGCCAACTTCGCCTGTGACGGTGGCCTTAAAGTTTTCCTCGCTGTATCTATTCGCGCCATATTTTTGTTTTATCGCCAGCTTATTCCACGCCAGCGGAGTCGCCTGCGTCCTCGCATCGACAACATTCTCCGGCGCAATTCTGGACATTTTGACTCCTATTATTGTGGCCGGCACCGTCCAGGTTGTCATTAGCACCCCGAACGAAGCCGTAAGAAATGCCCTGCCGACCATAGCGGGATTGAAGATATTGGCGCCCAGTCCGCCAAAAACCATTTTGCCGACCGCAATGGAAAAAACGCTGCCGATTACAGCCCCCCATACAGGAAAGTCCGGCGGCAGCGACAATGCAAGAATGATTCCAGTTACGACGGCACTAAAATCGCCAACCGAATTTGGTTTCTTGCGCAGTAAATTACAAAGCCACTCGGTTACAACCGATGCGACAATGCAGGTTCCAATAAGTATAGGCGCGCGGATGCGGAAATAATATCCGGCTGCCGCCATAGCTGGAACAAGAGCGATTATGACATCGGCCATTATCCTTCGGGTCGAAAGAGGTTGTCCAATATGTGGCGCACAGGAAATTGTTATCTTACTTAGCATCCTACTGTTCCATCGCACCTTAAATGCTGGATGTCATTGCGAGCCCTTCGCTTCGCTCAGGATAAACTCCGCGAAGCAATCTCTTCATCTTAAATTTGGGATTGCCACGGCCTGCTTCGCAGGCCTCGCAATGACAACTAAACTTATGCCGGCATCAATTTCTTTTGTCTGGCAAGGTAAATCTTGCCTGTTCTAATATATCCTGTCAGCTCTATATTCGCCGGACAAACATAGCTGCAACAGCCGCATTCGATACACGCACTGATGTAATAGTTCTCTGCTACTTCCCATAGATTGTTCTTTACCGCGTGAGCAATTTTGGTCGGAACCAGATTCTCCGGGCAAACCTCAAGGCATTTGCCGCAATGAATACAGGGCGTTTGCAATCTTTCAAGTTTCTTGCCGACCTGCTCTTTTGTCAATATGGTGACGGCACCGGCAGTTTTTGTAATAGGCGTCTTCAAATCGGCAATTGCTATTCCCATCATTGGCCCGCCGATTATGACTTTTGCGGACTTCTTTGTTACTCCTCCACAGAATCCTATCAAATCTTCAACCGATGTCCCTATCGGAACATAGTAATTACCCGGATTGGCAATCGCATCCCCTGTAACAGTTACGACCCTGTGAGTGAGCGGCCAGTTGCAAACTACCGCCTCTGCGATTGCCGCCACCGTAGCCACATTAGCTACCAGCACTCCTATCATAGGGGGAATTCCGCCTGTGGGGACATTCTTTTTTAGAATCGCTTTTATAAGCTGCCTTTCGCCGCCCTGCGGATATTTGGTTTTGACCGAAACGATTTTGATATTCTCGCAATTCGGTGTTCTTTTTAGTGCGCTATCAAGTGCTTCTATCGCCTCAGGCTTATTATCTTCGATACCGATGAAAATCTCCGAACAGCCGCACGCTTTTCGAGCGAGTTTAATGCCTGCGATAATCTGGTCCGTCCATTCAAGCATAATTCGATAATCGCAGGTTATATACGGCTCGCACTCACACCCATTGATAATCAATGTTTTCTTGGGTGTTTCAGGACTCGGCTCTATCTTTACCCTTGTCGGAAAGCCGGCGCCGCCCATCCCAACGATACCAGCCTGACGGACAGCTTCGCATATCTGCCCGCTCGAATACTTGCTTTCATCGAAATCCTCTATCTTAAAAGATGGGCGTTTGACCGGATTATAGGCGTATGCCTCCACAACGATAGCCGGGCTTCGACCCAGAACCGCGTGCGACCGCAGGCCGATTTCTTTTACCTTTCCGGTGATGGGCGAGTGAACAGGGGCGGAAACGAACGCATCGCTGTCGCCAATCTTCTGTCCTGCCTGGACCATATTGCCTTCCCTGACAATAGGCTGGCAAGGTGCACCAATATGCTGGCTGAGCATTATCGCAACTTCCTTGACCTCGGGGCCAGGCCGGATTTCGCGGTCACGGGTAAGCTCTTTACTCTGTGGCGGGTGCGTGCCCCCCCGAAAAGTAAACTCCGTTAAATGCCGTATCAGGGGTGGATATTTTACCCCGTGTTTCAACTTGGGGCTTTCTAACGGAGTAAAGCGTCCTTTGCTTTCGACCTTCATAATCCAAACAAAGAATGTCTTTCCCAGCGTAGCGAGGAATCTCTCTTTTCAATTAACCAGACCCTTGGCTTCGCTCAGAGCCTGCCCTGAGCTTGTCGAAGGGTTGACAATCTTGAGATAATTTCTTTGTCTTACCAAAATACCTGCTTATTACATTTACAATCAGTATAAAGCCAAACGTTACTAAAAAAGCCATCAAGAAACTGACGAGTGTTTGCAGCCCTTTTGTCCGTATAACTCTTGCAAAGATTTTCTCAAAAACGAATAGTGATACGATAAAAATTAAAATTGGCAATAGAAATGCAACGACAAACTTCAGCGCTAATGAAGGGCCTTTGATGCTCCCTAACTTGCGGTAAGTCTCCTGACACTTGTTACTTTGTTCGCAACCTTCGCAGAATTTTTCTTGTGCCATAGTCTTGCTGCCATAAACATAAAATTGTATTTTAATAAATATAGCAAGTATTTTCAAATAGAATTTTTATAATTTTAGGTGCGATTATGTGTAAAAAACTTGGACTACTAATACTGGCTCTTTCTTTTTGCCTTTTTACCGGCTGTGCAGTCAATCCCATAACCGGCGAAGAAGAGCTTATGCTAATCTCCGAAGACCAGGATATTGCGATAGGCCGTCAATACGCCCCCGAAATTGAAAAACAAATGGGCGGTAAAATCACCGACCCCGTCATACAAAACTACGTCAATTCTGTCGGCCAGAGCATTGCCCGCATCAGCCACAGACCCAACTTTGAATATTCCTTTGTTGCACTAAACCACAAGTCAATCAACGCACTGGCGCTGCCGGGCGGCTACGTTTATGTCACAAAAGGAATGCTCGAAAAGCTCGATAACGAGGCGCAATTAGCGGCAATTCTTGCCCACGAGATAACCCACATCGTCGCCCGTGATGTTGCAAACGCTATGAGCAAACAGATTGGATTGGAACTTTTGCTTTCCACCGTAACCTCTGAAAAGACTCCGCAAAGTGTTTTAACAATCGCAAACCTTACGCAGCAAATCGTCGGCCTTCGATTCAGCAGAAAAGACGAGATGGAAGCCGACCTCGGCGGCCTCGAATATATGGTCAGGGCCGGATACAATCCTTACGGTATGGTCGAGACAATGCAGATGCTCCAGAACCTCAACGAAACCAGACCCATTGAATTTCTCTCAAGCCATCCATCTCCTGAAAACCGCATACAGTATTTGACAGCAGCGATTCAAACTAAATACTTTAACCTCGCCGACTCAAAAATCGCAAAGGAAGACTACTACAAATCCGTCCGCTCCCGTCTGGGTAATTAAGTAGTCAGCCCGTCTTTTTACGGCGGATTATCTTAAAAACTCCCCCAAATACACAAATATCTCATTTTCTTGCTTTTTCCCCAAAAACATTTGATTTCAGTTCCGATAAATGGTATAATTTTATCACGTATAAGCGAAAAATATTCGTAATTTGTCATTCTGAACGAAGCTATAGCTAAGTGAAGAGTCTCCTGCAACCTTAAGTTGTCAAAGGTGGTTTTGGATTTTTATAAATTGAAGGAGGCCAAAATGAAAACCCGTATTTATCCTTTAATAGCGTTCTTCGCACTTCTTCCTTTGTCCTTCGCATCTACCGCCTTTGCCGGCTCGATTGTCGGCTGGGGAAGTCAGGTCGTCGGGGTAAATCTGGACAGTGGCTTTATCGCCATCGCCACTATGGGAGCCCACAGCTTGGGTCTGAAGGCCGATGGCTCCATCATCGCCTGGGGAGCTAACAGTAATGGTGAGTGCAATATCCCTTCGCCTAATAGTGGCTTTATCGCTATCGCCGCTGGATACGGCCACAGTCTTGGCCTTAAGTACGATGGTTCCATTGTCGCTTGGGGAGCCAACGGCAAAGGCGAGTGCAATATCCCTTCGCCTAATAGCGACTTTATCGCCATAGCCGCTGGATGTGACCACAGTTTGGGCCTTAAGAGCGATGGCTCCATCGTAACCTGGGGATGGAACTACTATGGCCAGTGCAATATCCCTTCACCAAATACCGGCTTTGTCGCCATCGCTGCAGGCTGGGACCATTCTCTCGGTTTAAAAGCCGATGGCTCCATCGTTACCTGGGGATGCAACGACCAGGGCCAGTGCAATATCCCTTCGACAAATAGCAACTTTATCGCTATTAGCGCTGGCAATCTTCATTCACTCGGGCTCAAGAAAGATAGCTCCATTGTCGCCTGGGGAGATAACCACTCTGGCCAGTGCAATATCCCTTCGCCTAATAGCGGCTTTATCGCCATTAGCGCTGGAGAGAACCATAGCTTGGGCCTAAAGGCCGACGGCTCGATAGTCGCTTGGGGGCACAACGGCTATGGACAGTGCAATATCCCTTCGCCTAATAGCGGCTTTATTGCCATTAGCGCTGGATGGTGCCACGGTCTGGGCCTTAAGTCCGATGGCTCCATCGTCGCCTGGGGATACAACTACAGGGGACAGTGCAATATCCCTAAGCCCAATACCGATTTCATCGCGATAGCTGCTGGAGAGTTACACAGTCTGAGTCTTAAATCCGGTGGTTCCATTATCGCCTGGGGAGACAACGGCTATGGCCAGTGCAATATTCCTTCACCTAATAGAAGCTTTATCGACATTAGTGCTGGACACGGCCACAGTCTATGTCTAAAGTCCGATGGTTCCATAATCGCCTGGGGACAAAACTACTATGGTCAGTGTAATGTCCCTTTGCCGAATACGGGGTTTATAGACATCGCCGCTGGATACGGTCACAGTTTGGGCCTGAAGCAAGATGGCTCTATAATTGCCTGGGGTGGCAACTCATATGGCCAGTGCAATATCCCTTCGCCAAATGCAGGTTTTGTGGCAATAGCAGCAGGACTATTCCACTTTAGTCTTGGCCTGAAGGCCGATGGCTCCATTGTGGCGTGGGGAGATAACAGCCTTGGACAGTGCAATGTCCCTTCGCCCAACAGTGGCTTTGTAAAAATCGCCGCAGGCAGCGGCCACTCTCTTGGCCTAAAACAGGATGGCTCCATCGTTGCTTGGGGATGGAACACTTATGGCCAGTGCAATATCCCTTCACCCAATACCGGCTTTATTGCCATTAGCGCAGGAGGGACCCACAGTCTTGCCCTCAAATCTAATGGAAGTATAGTTACCTGGGGCAGTAATAATTCTGGTCAGTTCAATGTGCCTTCGCCTAATACGGGCTTTATTGCTATTAGCGCAGGAGGGGCCCACTGTCTTGGCCTGAAACAGATTTGCGGGTATTCACTTATGGGTGACTTAAATGATGATTGCACGGTTGACTTTTCTGATTTTTCAAAAATGGCGGCGAACTGGTTAATTGATTGCAATATAGAACCAACCAGCCCATCCTGCATCCCGAAATAAACGGCAAGTCGTCATTCGCTGCACTAACGCCATCGACTAACAACTGACAACTATCGTCCCTGCTCTGATAACGACTTTTTGCGGGACTCTTCTGTTGCGCTTTGTTTACACTTGGGACATCGGTCGGCAAAATCGCCCCGGATTGTGCCGCTAATAAAGACTATTCCGCACTGCGGATTCTGGCATTTTTCAGCAGCATAAAGACTTTCCTGCTGGCACTTGTTGCAGGTCAAAGGTGGAGTCGTCCGCGCAAAAGGGTCTGCCTTTTTCTGCAAAGACTCGTGGTAATCTCTCCTTGCCATCTGATACTCCGCGTTGCAGGCTTTATTAGCACATTTGACCCACATCATTTCCCCAGATGAGATGCCTGCAAGACCGCCACCCGATTTTCTAAACTGCGTAAAATAAGTTATTAAACCAGCCGCCGACAGGCACACGACAATGACGCCAATCATAATTGGCTTCTTTGCGCTATCTTCCATAAATATACTCTCCAAATCACTGACCTACAAGTGACCAATACACGCATACTATTATTTACCTCGTTATTTGTCAAACGTTTGTCTTTCCTTCTTAAATCACCCTTTATTCTAACTGCGCCATTTGCAGAATCCTCACCGGCTCCTCGGGCATAGAAGTGCGGGCTGAAAGATAAGCGGCTTCAATCACTGCCATATCTTTTAGATTTTCCCTTCCGCTGCTATAAAGCTTATACTCGACCGGCTGCAATACACTCAAAGCAAAGCTCTTCAGCAATTCTGACAAACGAGGATGCCCATCGTCATCGTATTTATTCTCCTCAATTATCCGCCCGAGACAGTCGCTGACAGTAAATTGGCTGGCGCTGACCGTCAAAACCCTATCTTTACCATAGACACTAAGAACCTCTTGCCTTTGTCCTTGAACGCCGGGCTTGCGGAAAGTTATCAGATTGCCTGTAAGCGTGTCAGTAAATTTCATTGTTATAAGGGCTGTATCTTCCGTTAAATAGAGCCGCTGCTGCTTATCGGCAGCCTGGCTGGTATTGACTCCATAGATTTGTTGTGGGATGGGGAAATTACACATCAACTGGTCGATTATCTGGTAGCAATCTTGCAGCAGCACCCCCCCGCCGGCTAATTTTGGGTCGGTCTGCCAGGAGACACCTGGTGCGTCACCAACGTTGCAAAAAATAGTTACAAGAAAAACCTGCTCAATCTGCTCCTGCTGCAAAAACTGGCGAAAAGCACGGAAGCTCTCGGCAAACCGGTAAGGATTGGCAATGGCAAATTTTATCTGCTCCTCATCGGCGAGCCGGACAAATTCCGCCGCCTCTTCGAAATTCCTTGCCGGTGGGGCCAGCTTGAGAATATGAAATTTCTTTTTCATCGCCATCCGTATATGCTCATCACAGGAATGTGTCGCAGCCGCAACCAGCAGACAATCAAGCTGATTTTGTATTACAAGCTGCCTGTAATCGTCGTAGGCCGCGCATTTGTATTCCGCTGCTACCTTTTCAGCAAGGTTGGCGTCCCTGTCGGCAACCGCCTGAATCTGAAAATAATCTACTCGTGATGCCGCCTCCGCCAAAGACCGGCCGGCTTCATTAAGACCAAGCACCGCAGTTTTTAATTTGCCTTCGCTCATTTTGTAAATGTTCTTAGCGTCCTTTTATTGCGGCTGCATCAACTTTATGTCCTTGCGCCGCGGCTCGGGTGATATTTTCAATCTCTGGATTTTACCATCACGATACAGACCTTCTACGGTCGTTTTTAATGGCGCATGTAATTTGAAATCCACATCCCATCCTTTTGGCCAGGCAGGCAGCAAAAATATTTTTTGGCCGTCTGTCTGTATAAGCAAAGACTGTAACGTTTTCATCAGAATGCCGCCGTGGTCCTGGTCGGGAATCCAATCGTAGTTCGGTCCCCAAAAAGCAGGAAAGCGTGAGTTTTTGTCCTTGTTGCGGGCCCGTCCCACCAGATATTCTCGTGCCTCATCGGCCAGACTGAGGTATGCCATAAATATATCATCCTGTCGCCAACCGATGTTACCCTTGTCTGTGCGCTGGCGAAGCGTCTCAATGCCCAGCTCAATGTCAGGCCGGCCCACAGCTATCAGCCGGAACGGGAATACCGCATACAGCTCAGGGTTTTCGATATTCATTTTCCTGTCAAATTTCTCCGCCGCTGCAAGCAAGAACTTTCCATTAACTTCACGCCTCGGCAGCTCTGGCATCTTGTCGCGCAATCGTCGCCAAAGACTGCGCTGCTCGGCGGTAGTAAGATTTTCCGGCAGCAAAAGCAGCCGCTCCGTTACAGCCGTAAGACCGGCAATATCCGGCTGAGGATTTGTGCAGTCCCACCAGGTCTCAAGTGCCTGTGCAGGATGAATAACAATCTTGCCGTCAGCGTCGGTTTTATACCAGGCATCATAGAAGGTCAGTATTTCTTGTGCAAACGGCATAAGTGTCTTTTTGAGAAATGACTCATCAAGCGTATGCTCATAATAGTCGAGCATCATATAGACAAGCTCATATCCTGACGTGAATTCCCAGCGATGGTAGCCAAGCTCATTGATGCCGGCCGGCAAATCCGCAGGACGATTGAACCCGTAACAATCATTGAACGCGTGTCCCCAGAAATAAGCGCACTCATTCAAAAATGCCCCCTCTGTCTTGAGATGATGCTGGTTACGGTATTTCGCAATCTCGAGGTGTTCGCCGGTATAAGTGCGAAAAAGCGTCTGCAACAAGTCAAAATCACCGGCGGTGCAAGCGGCTATATACGGCAGCCGAGTGTTCTGCCACCAATAACCGGAGCCCCACTGCCGGTAATCCGGGTCGCCGTTCCAGCCATTCGCATACGGAACCGTAAAAAGAGACCCATTAAATTTGATAGGCAGCTCTCCCCGACCTGCACAAGCGGTAATCCATCGCTGCAAAATATACCCGCGAGTGACGGCTTCCGCAGGATCCTCAGCTTGTCCTTTTTCCTCGGCAATCTTTCTGCCGTCCAGGAAAAGTTTGAATGTCCCCCCTGCCGCAGGGTCAGCTACCGCAGCCATGTGAACCCACCGATCTTCCGGCAGACAATCTCGCACAACTAACGTGCAGGCACTGGTGATGAGCCGCAGGCTGTTCCCGGGCCAGGTGTCCAGCAAGAAGCCGTTCACCGTGCCAGGCGTAGTTTTATCAATTATCCGCCCACCTCCATCCGCTTGTTTTTCCGGCTTGACCCACGCCTCCAATGTTAAGCCCTCAGAAGGATGAAAATCTTCCGACCCCTCAAGCACTTGCCCGGGATTCAAAAGTGAAGCATACGATTTGAAATCGGAAGGAAGGGTTTGCTCACGAGGTTCTTTCATCAGCTTTTCTATTTCTGCTTCAGCCATGACTTGGTTCAAGACACTCGCCCTCGCAATCTCGCCCCGGAAAACATTTTGACCGTTCTGGTCGATGCCGAATCGAATCGGGTGGTTATTCTTTTCAAAAATTGGTTGGCCAGGACTATCTGCCGCAGAACTAACAAAAATCCAGCTTCTTTGCCAGAAATCATTCCACCATTGAACGTGAGCACGCCGACGCTGTTCCCACGGAATTCTCTCTGCGCTCCTGACTGTTTCTTCAACAGCTTTCAACCACTCGTTTGGAAGAGCCTGCTGTTTAGTCACAACATAGATACTAAAACGATTGTTTAAGGCAGCCGGCGACCGCAATGTGCGCTCATCAACACATCGCCCCCCCTCGGCTGTAATCACCGCGCCAAACGTGCGGTTCTCCAATGGGTCCTGACCCTTATAGCCCTCCAGACCCTGATGCCTGGCACTTAGCTCATACCAGTCACTCTTTCCGTTGTGGTGATACCAGCCGACGCGATTATCAGCCGCTGACGCCGGCCAATCCTCGCGGGCAATTATGGTATCAGGCCCAACAAAAGCCGGCTGCGGATGCTGATACCCAGGGTCGCCAAAATATCCTTGACCCGAATAATCAATCTTCTTACGCTGGGTTCTCCATAACTCAATGGATGCTAAAACTTCCACTGGTTTTTGGCCCTGGGCTGTTATGTAAATAACCGGATGATAAGCATCAACACTGAGACTGAGCTTTATCTGCTCCGGCGGCTCGCCGAGAACAAAATATATTGTGCCATCTTCAAGATTGAGCGTTTGTCGGAAAGCCCGTCCTGTAGCCACCGGATTAGGCTCTAAATGAACCAGCACCTTGCCGACCTTGACCAATCTCCCCGCCTCATCCCACACATCTGTTCGAGCAATAAAAAATTGAAGGTCGCCGTCTTTTTCCCACCACACGTTAAGTCCTATCTCGCCGTTGCCTATCGGCATTGAGCCGGATGAATCCTTACTCGGACTATCCCAGACAACATTATATTTGTCCAGCTTATCAAAATTGCCCGCCTTGTTCGATGTCTCCGCACCTTTGTCGGCACCAAAAACCAAAGTCGATGCCAGTAATACAGCAACCGCCGCAATCAGCCAGCAAAATGTCTTGCTCATAGTATCTCCGTGTTACTTGTCCGCCGAAGGCGGAATCAATACCTGAATAATCACAGTGTAAATCTGCGTTTATCCGTGTCTAATTTATCACAGTGTTATCAGTGTCTAAATTTTACTTTTAACTTCCAAGAAAAGAAACTATTAAAAATCCGTGTAACCATCCTTCCGTGCTTGACACGTAATCCATTTTCCTCTATGATTGTTTCTGGTGCGAGTATTAAAGGAAAATGTTATGAATAACAGAAACATGCTTTCTCATAGACCAAAATCCTTCGAGGAGCTGAAGAAAATCAATCAATACGGCGCCGAATACTGGTGCGCAAGGGATTTGCAGCCTTTATTGGGATATACACAGTGGCGACGGTTTGAGGATGCCATAAAAAGGGCCATAACCTCCTGTCAGCAGTCGGGCAATACCCCTGAGCATCATTTTGCCGGCGCCGGCAAAATGATAATTCTGGGCAAAGGGGGAACAAGGGAAGTGCCCGATTATCATCTTTCACGGTTTGCCTGCTACCTCATCGCTCAAAATGGCGACCCCCGAAAACCCCAGATTGCCAACGCACAAAAGTATTTCGCTGTTCAGACGCGCCGACAGGAGATTTCCGATGTTTTGGCTGCCGACGTTGAACGGCTGGAACTCAGAAAGCAGACATCAGAAGAATTCCGGGCATTATCCGGCGCAGCCCACAATGCGGGGGTGCAGAATAAAATGTTCGGCGTTTTCCACGATGCCGGCTACAAAGGTCTTTACGGAGGAAAAGGAGTCGAAGATATCAAGAAATTCAAAAGTATCGACCGGAGGGAAAATCTGATGGACCGTATGAATACCACCGAACTGGCGGCAAACCAGTTTCGTATGACTCAGGCCCGCGAGAAACTGCAAAAAGAAAATATCAAAGGTCAGGAGTTAGCCATTCAGACCCACAAGAAAGTCGGCAAGGAAGTCCGGGAAGCTATTAAACGTATCGGCGGCACTTTGCCGGAAAATATCCCGCCTGCTGAGCATATCAAACAAGTTCAAAAACGAATTAAAACGGTTGCACCACGTATGGAACTGGACGAGCGAGATGCCAAAGGTTTAATCGCCGGCCAAAACCAGGACGACGCTCTATAAACGGAAAAAGGACAGTGAAAAACAATCGGCTTTTCAGCCAATTCGCCTACCTCAATTTCCCCCAATTAGCCGAATTCAGAAATTTCGCCAGAAAAATCATCTTCACCACATAAATATTTAATCCCGCAATTCTATTTCGGAGTTTTGCGTTATCAAATCCGACCGACCAAAACAGCAGAAACTGCCATTGCGAGGACTGAAGACACATAGCACTCCCAATCCTCAAATCATAACCTTCTCGTTGGAGTTACTCTACACATTGGCCTCTCCGAAATTTTCTGAAGATGCTCAACAACCAAGTGTACATGTGTCGATGGGTTACAATCTCTCAAGTCATCGCCACAGTGTTTTTCCCTCAGCACCTCTTTACTATTCTTAATTGCTGTCGATGTTCGCTGGTAAACAACCTCAAAGAAGCTGGGGTCGTTCTTCTCATATTGTGGATAGTGCTTTTTCAATTTTCTTATCACTTGATAGTTATACTGCATAAGAGCGCTGGTTTTCTCAAAATGCAAGAGATACCAATATTCAAACATCGGGTTACTTAATGCAACTTTCACCTTGTGCGCTCTCGCTTTATCAATCGCAGCCGCAAGTGAACTGTGTTGTGTAGGTGCCTCAACATCAATTACGCACCATATTGCATCGTAGCCCACCAGCGTTGGACTTCGGCGAGCCACTATCGCTCTTTCTTTCTTTAAGGAGATGGCATAGTCCACAACACTTATAGGTGAACTTCCACATTCTTCCCCTTCTACAGCCACCTCCACAGTATGCAATCGCAGTTCACGTCTAAGGGCTTTGAAATATTGTGGCTCAGTCTTTGCACCCTCGCAAACAATCAGTACACACTCACGCGGCATGATGAATGGTCTTCGCCGCCTCAATGAGTTTCTTGATTTCGCTCTACGACTCATTCAAGATGAAACCTCTCTAAAATCGGCACCCCTCCATACCGACCCGATAGATATCCCTTCTGTATCGCCTCTCCTTTTCTTGGCCTATAATCCGACAACGGACACAAACGGGTTCCCTCGTCCTTATCTTTCTCAGTAAACCATATCTGGTCCCGCCTGAGTAGCTCCGGGTCCAAAAGAGTCGTATCGTGCGTGGCAAACACCAATTGCGCTTGCGTTTGTCCCTTGCCGACCTCAACAAGATAATCTTGAAAGGCTCTCACCAATTCACCAGTAAGCAGCGGATGCAGACTTGCCTCAAGTTCATCAATGAAAATCGTCATACCGAATATACGTGCCTGAATCCACGGGCCTATTAACTTGAAGAACTCTTGTGTCCCATCCGACTCCTCTTCCAATGGTATAGGAATATCCTTCCCAGTCTCAATGTTCTTATGGATCATTTTAACGTCGAATCCTTCTCTTTCCTCAATATCCCTAATAATCCTTGAGCGAATCCCGTCCGGTGTATCCTCTGGAAACCTTATTTTCTCTACGTTTACCTTCTTCCTTTTCACGGCAACACCTCTGATTCCCAAATCCGCCTCTTTTAGGATATTTGCAAATATACGGGATGGGTCTTTTCTCTTACTTTTTTCCTTTTCGTTGGGCAATAGCATTCTCGCCGTAACCGGCCTTAAGTCGTGGCTCGAATGTACCACGCTTAATTTATTCTTAAACCATCCGTAAACAACGCTTAACTGTTTATTATTCCATTGAGCTCCCACGGAAAGAAACAGAGCGTTTTCACGCGTCTTTTCTGCCAGTTTTTCTTTCCCTCCTTTCAAAAACGTACTATACTTCCACTCGTATTTTGATTTTTTTCTGGTGAATGCTCTCTCGAACCATTTCTGCCCGACACCTTTGGGATAAGCAACAAGCCATTCTTCTTCAATACGCTCATTACTTGCGCTAAAACCATACCGATAGCGCACACCTTCCTCATAAAAGGTTGCTTCAAACATACTCGGTTCTCCCCGCGACTTAGCATCCAGCAGAAATGGTGTTATCTCCAACTTACGGCCCGGTTCGTACCCGGCCGAATTCAGGATCAACCTCCGCATTACTCCAGCCGCTTTGATAAGGTTGCTCTTTCCAGACGCATTGGCTCCATAGACAGCTACTGCCCGCAATATCCTTAATCGACCTTCGCTAATACAGTTTCTACTGAGCGTCTTATCTCGGCTGGCTACAAGACTCAACACCTGCTCATCTCTAAAAGAGCGGAAGTTCTTGACGCGAAATTCTACTAACATTTGTTTTGCCTCACAATCTCAAACAAATATCTGCGACTTTTCTGCACAAAACCACTATTTAATCATTTTGACCCACATTTTATAATATCGACCCAACTACCATAACACAATGATAATTTTTGCCCGATTCTTAAATATTTTTGGAACCTCACAATTCCCGCCAAACAATTTAGTGCACGAGTCATAAGAGCACAAGGCACAAGCCAGCAAATCTTATCCATTTCAGTAACCCACGCACAAGTTTGCGGGGCTAAATGCAACCTGGATTCCGCATCAAGTGCGGAATGACAGGGCACGGATTACTTATCAAGTAACTCGAGGCACAGTTGCGACCAGGTCTCCATAGAATCCCGCAGCCGGTGTAGCTCGGCTGGACTCATAAAGGCCATCTGGGTAATCACCTGCTCCCGCCTGCTGACTTTGGTAGAGTCCAGAATCCAGTGGTGAACTATTCCAAGATGCACGCTTCCGACCTCGGTGGAGTCGTCATTAAGCAAAGCAACAATTTTATCGCTGTGGCCGGCCTCTACGGAGACTTCCTCAGCCACCTCGCGCTCAACGGCGCTCTTGTAGGCCTCGCGGAAATCCGAACTAAAAAGCGGCAAATCATCAGCAGGATTTATATGGCCTCCTATGCCGATTGACCTCAGTCCCGTAAGCCTGGCCTCCCCTGCCCTTCTGCCGCGGACGTAGCTAAGGTATTTGCCGTTGCAGCTCAGTATCACGTAGGGAATAAGCTGCTTGTAGCCGGGGTCGGCTTCCGCCTGCGGCCTCGGCATAAAACGCGGAACGCCGGGGACAAAGAGCTTATCGAGATATCGCTGGACGTCAAAGGCAAGCCCCTGGAACATCCCTGCCTGCTCAAGGACCTTTCGCTCGACAACCAGCACCTGTTCCTGCTCCGCCATTCTGTTAAATCCTTTTAGGAAATCGGTGGGCTAAAGCCCACCCTACAATGTCTAATCCTCCATTCACTATGCCCCAAACAGCGACGGAGTTAGACGAACTGCGGCCTCCATCCCTTCAACATTCTTATTCGTAATGATAAAGTGCTCCGGCACAGGGAATTGCGAACATAAAAGAAGGGCCTCTTTGCCGACCTCATCTATTACCGACTCATTATTTATATTTTCAGCCACTTTATTTATAAAGCCTGCAATTTGCCGGGCCTCATCTTCCTTCATTCCGCGTGTGGTAATTGCCGGCGTCCCAATACGCACTCCGCTCGGGTCGGCCGGCGGAGCAGTGTCGCCAGGGACGGTATTGTAATTGGTAACAATCCTCGCCCTGTCTAATGCCTTGGCTAATCTCTTGCCGGGAATTTTTTTGTTCCGCAAATCAATCAAAATCAAATGATTGTCCGTCCCGCCTGTTACAAGATTGAAACCATATTCAAGCAGTTTCTCAGCCAAAGCCCTTGCGTTTTTGACTATCTGCTTTGCGTAAGCGACAAACTCCGGCGTATCAGCCTCAGCCAGCGCTACCGCTATGGCGGTCAGCGTGTGCATATGCGGCCCACCCTGCAAACCCGGAAACACCGCCCTATCTACCTTTTCCGAATGTTCGGCTTTACACAGCAGCATTCCGCCGCGAGGTCCCCGCAGCGTCTTATGCGTTGTGGTCGAAACTATGTCGGCATACGGGACAGGACTCTTGTGTATGCCGGCAACAACAAGACCTGCAACGTGAGCTATATCGCTGACGTGATATGCACCTACTCGCTTTGCTATCTGGCCGAATATCTCGAAGTCGATCTCCCTCGGATACGCTGTCGCACCAGAAATAATTATCTTCGGGCAGTGTTTTTTAGCAAGCTCTTCAATCACATTAAAGTCCAACCTGCCTGTTTTGTGGTCCACAGGATATGAGATAGACTTAAAGAATCTGCTGGTAAGAGAAACCTTCCAGCCGTGCGTCAGGTGCCCGCCGTGAACAAGAGACATTCCCATAATGGTATCGCCAGGCTCTATTAAGGCCGCGTATGCAGCCAGGTTTGCAACCGAGCCGGAATAGGGCTGCACATTCGCGTGGTCGGCCTTAAACACCTTTTTCGCCCGCGCTTGCGCTACCTTTTCGATAAGGTCGGTTACCTGCTGCCCCTCATAATATCGCCTCCCGGGGTAGCCTTCGGAATATCTATTGGTAAGGCAGCTACCACTTGCCACCATCACTGCCTTTGAGACGTAGTTTTCCGATGGAATCAGCCGTATCGAGCCGCTTTCAAGGGCCTCTTCCTGCCTTATAAGCTCATATATCTGAGGGTCATACTGCTCAAGAGCTGTCTTCATATTATTCCTCCCTAAATTCCTTTAATTAAAGTTGCTTTAAGGTCTTACAATTATAGTATTCTGCCAAAATTATTCTTATAGCATAGCCCTAATTTTTATACAAGTTTTATTTGTTGACAAATTTTCAGTTAAGATTACGATTGAAAAAACTACGTATCATAAAAAGGGGACTTTTTTAGTATGCCGGAAGAAAATAGTAATCAGGCATTGGCAAATGCGAGGGCCTTTTTTGAAAGAGCCCAGAAGGCAGCAGCGTCAAGCAACTTCGACTACGCTATAGATATGTATATTGAAGGTTTGCGTTATGCGCCGGATGCCCTTGAAGAAGGGCATCTTCCGCTCGGCGAACTTGCTTTGCAGCGGCAGGGAAAAGGCGGTAAAAAGCCTTCGATGGTCGAAAAAGTCAAGCGTATGCGAGGCAAAACCCATCTTGAGCAGATGCTTAACGCTGAATACCTCTTTGCAAAAGACCCTGACCATCTGCCTTATGCTGAGGCAATGCTAAGAGCTGCCATAGAAGGCGGCTACAAAAAAACCGCAAGCTGGATTGCAAACCTGATTTTCCAGAGAAATAATACCGTTCAAAAACCGTCTGTTCACACATATATCCTGTTAAAAGACTGCTATGCGGCGCTGGGTGAATACGACAAGGCCATCGCTGCCTGCCAGCGTGCCGCCAGACTCAGGCCAGATGATGGCCAGTTAGCTGATGACTTTAAGAACCTCTCCGCCGAGCTGACTATGGCCAGAGGCAAATATGACCAGGACAGCGACTTTAGGGAATCCATCAAGGACCGCCAGGGGCAGGACAAACTTCACGCCCAGAGCAGTGTTGTAAAGACCGATACATACCGCCTGTCGGCTGTCCAGGAGGCCAGGCAAAAACTGGCAAGAGACCCATACTTGCCAATGAATATATTTAATTTAGCCGAGGCCCTATCGGATTCGGAAACTGATAAAGACGAGAATGAAGCCATAGAGCTGCTGGAGAACACCTATAAGGCCAGAGACGATTTTAGCTTCAAGCAGCGGGCCGGCCAGCTACGCATAAAACAACTCAGACGAAAGGTAAGGGAGCTAAAAGCCGCGCTTGACGCCAATCCAACTGACAGCCAGGCTAAGACCAGATTCGAAGGGTTGACCGCACAATTAAATAATACCGAGCTGGAGCATTACCGTCTCTGTATGGACAATTATCCCACCGACCTGCAGGCTAAGTATGAGTATGCGGTGCGTCTGGTCCGCAATAGACGCTATAATGATGCAATACCACTACTTCAGGAGGCACAAAGAGACCCGAGGCGAAAGATTGCAGCAATGAATATGATAGGTTATTGCTTCTTTCTGAAGGGCTGGCTGCCGGATGCAATCGACATATACACGCAGGCAATAGAATCCTACGAGATAAAAGAAGATGCAGTTGGCAAGGAATTACGGTATAATCTTGCCCGCGCTTATGAAGAGCAAGGCGATACTGAAAAAGCTCTCGATATTTATCGCAAACTCGCCCAGCTTGATTTTGGATACAGAGACGTCAGCCAGCGCGTAGATAAATTAAGAGGAGCTAAGAGTTAAAAACTGTTTTTGAAAATCAGTAATAAAATAGGAGACCATAGTGGCACATTCGTTATCAGCTAAAAAAAGAATCAGGCAAAATATAAAAAGAAGGGCGATTAATCGCGCCCGCAAAAGCCAGATAAAGACACAAATCAAGCGATTTGAAGCTGCGTTAAGCAGCGGCGATTTGGCGAAAGTGACAGAGCAATTTCGTCTCGTTTCCAAAAAGCTCGACACGGTCGCCTCGACAAGCACAATGCACAAGAACACCGCTGCCCGAAAAAAGTCGCGTCTTGCCAGAAGGCTTAATAATCTTATTAAAGCCCAAAAAGGGACACCGCAATAGTTCTTCAGATATTTACGCAATACATGTGTTTTATTGTTTTTCTATCCCCACTTGCCGGAGGCGGCCATCGGCTTAATTGCAGATAGATACAGCGCCCTGTCGATATTAAAATCGACCGCGCGATTTTTTCTTTTACCCGCCAGACGTATGGCGGATTAAGCAGGTCAACCTAAATGACCGAGACATTCAAAAAAAGAATAATAGAGCTATTAAAACACCCCGAATATGAGCCGGTTAAGCTCGCACAACTGTCCAAAGTATTGGGTATAAGCTCGCAGGATTACCAAGCGTTCAAATCAGCCTTTGACCAGCTTCATAAAGCCGGCCACGTGATGATAGGCGCTGGCAACCTGGTCGTTTCGCCCTCTCTGGCAGGGCAAATCATTGGAACATTCAGAGCGAATCCTAAAGGTTTTGGTTTTGTCACTCCGCTTGAACCTGATGTTCACGGCGATTTATTCATCCCGCCTGATGCAACTGCCAATGCAATGACAGGCGACACCGTTGCAGCCAGGATTACACGAAAAGGCAAGCGCGCCGGCCAGATGAGATACACCGGCGAAATCATCGAGGTACTCGAAAGGGCACAAAACAGGTTCATCGGAACGCTATTGAAAGAGCCCGAAGGCTGGCTCGTTCAGCCGGACGGGACAAGCTTTTTCGAGATGATTTGCGTTGATGATGTTACCGCAAAAAGTGCCAAACACAAAGACAAGGTTGTAGTCGAGATGCTCTCTTATCCGACTGAAAAATATCTTGCACGAGGCGTAATTATCGAAGTCCTCGGCAAATCGGGGCGATACGACACCGAGATAAAATCAATAATTCGTCAGTTCCATTTGCCCACTGAATTTGATGCTGCCCACATTGAGCAGGCACGCTCTGCCGCTGCTGACTTTAATCCCCAGCACACCGACACGCGAGAGGACATCACCGATAAAGTGATTATCACAATTGACCCGCCGGATGCAAAAGATTTTGATGATGCGATAAGTCTGGAAAAAGATTCCAAAGGTAACTGGGTGTTAGGTGTTCACATCGCCGATGTAAGTTTTTTTGTGACGCAGGATTCGCCGCTCGACCTCGAAGCGAAAAATCGCGGAAATAGCGTATATCTGCCGGGCTACACAATCCCGATGTTGCCTGAGACTTTGAGCAACGGCATCTGCAGCCTCCAGCCGCAGCAAAAGCGTTTTACCAAAACTGTGTTTATAACGTATGACCGGCAAGGCAATATCCTGTCCCGCAGATTTGCAAATACTATTATCTGCTCAACGCAGCGGCTCACTTATCAGCAGGCTGACAGGATTTTGAAAGGCCACACCAAAGGCGCTAAGCCTGAAGTTATAGAGCTGCTCAAAGATATGGAGACGCTCAGCCGGGCAATTGAATCCCGGCGATACAAAAACGGAATGATACATCTCGATATTCTTGAAACGGAGCTGGTAATGGATAAATCCGGACGGGTCGTGGATGCTCATCCTGCGGACAATAGCTATCCTCATACGATTATAGAAATGTTTATGGTCGAGGCCAATGATGCAGTCGCTTCGCTTCTGGACAGACTTAACATCCCATTTATCAGGCGAATCCATCCAGAGCCGGAGGTCTTAAGTATGAAAAATCTCGCTGAGCTTGTGAGAGGATTCGGATACAAGCTGCCGCGAAATCCGGACCGCACCGCCATTCAGGATTTGCTTACCGCCGTCAAAGACACCGAATGCTCTCTGGCAATAAACCTGGCAGTCCTGCGAAGCTTTGAAAAAGCCCGCTATGCACCTCTGCATATCGGCCATTTTGCCCTTGCTTCGACTCATTATTGCCATTTCACAAGCCCGATACGCCGCTATGCCGACCTCCTCGTCCACCGCAATCTGGAATGTTACTTACAACAACATCTGTCATTCCCGCGAAAGCGGGAATCCACCGAACTATCATCCTGGACTCCTGCTTTCGCAGGAGTGACACTACCCGAACAAGATTTGGTTGAGATTGGAAAGCACATCACCTTCACCGAAGAGCGGGCTGATGATGCCGAAGACGAGCTTACTACCGTCCTTATACTGCAAATGCTAAGCGATAAAATCGGCGAAGAGCTCGATTGCGTAGTTACGGGCCTAACAAATTTTGGAGTATTCGCCCAGTCGCGAAAACTTGGCATAGAGGGTCTTATCCGTCTGGTCGATTTGGGACCGGACGAGTGGAAGTTCAATGCCGTCGCCCATTGCATCATTGGCCAGCGTTCCGGCTGCACAATTCGCCTCGGCCAACCAATAGAGACAATTATAGTGTCGGTGAATGTCTCTGCCCGCCAGTTAAATCTGGCCCCTATCAAACCGTTGGTTAGCACCCCCCGCACCATTAAAAGTGCCCACCGTGCCAGACAATCACGAAAGAAATAATCAGGAAAAAACCGATAAAAAAGTAAGTCACCTGTTATATGGAAAACTATTCGAACGAATATTCGTTGAAACAGTACAAAAAATGTTAAAGGACAGCATGAAGTCAAGAAAGATACACAAAATAGTTTTTCCCTTCGGACAACTGAAGAATTTCTGCTACCGCTTTGTGTCCGGCAACCGCTTTGAAAAAGTTCTAAACTGGTTGAGAAAGCTACGGACTTGGTCGCTGAAGATGGCATTCGCCATCCTGGTCCTGGAGGATATCCTCACCGGCAAAAAACCTCATGAACTTTTGCCTCCGGACGTGTCCCTTAAGGCTTTGTTCGGCACCATATTAATCTTTTGCGGTGTATTTCTGAGATTATGGGCACGCGGACATTTTATGAAAGGTCAACTGTTTAAAACCGGCCCATATCGATTTGTCCGTCATCCTTTGTATCTCGGCTCCACCATTGTTGTTCTCGGCGTACTCTTTATCCTTAATGATTATCTCAATTGGATTATCATCCCGCCACTGCTTATTATCTTCCATGGATCAGCGATAATCTATGAGGAAAGGTCGATGGAAAAGAAGTTTAGCAAAGATTGGCAAGAATACAAAGCCAATGTGCCAGCCATAATCCCATCACCAACTCGATATCTGTCTCTGAAAGGTGCCTTCAAATGGAGGTGGCAGGTTTTCCGGAGAACGACCGAACCAATAACGTCTTTATTGCTATTAAGCTTGCCAATATTCATAGAAATCATGGAAGAATACGCATTCAGTTAACAACACCGCTTGGTATTCACATCACCACAATGGTTTCGACTTGGCGCAGAAAAAAAAGAGAAACATAACAGCAAAAAAGCCCAAAAAGGCAAAACACAGAAGACATTCTAAATGAAGCCAATTTTAAAGAAAACCATCGGAGTCATACTGATTGTCCTGGGCATTGCGGCTCTGGTTACGCCCTTTACTCCCGGCTCGTGGCTTGCACTGATAGGACTTGAACTGGTAGGTTTTGGGTTTTTGCTGGAAAATAGATGCGGCCGGGCGCTAAAAAATAGATGCAGGAACAGCTTTGAGAACTTAAAAAGAAGTGTCAGGCAAATATTGCATCGCAAACGGCCACCGTAACAAACGAAGAATCCCCAATAAGTACTCCAGTAACAATCTGACGGCTAAGATGCTATTACTCATAACCATACTTTTTAATAAACCATTTCTTTCCTATCTGGACTAAGAAAAGATAAGTAACAACGATAAAGAAAAGGGCTATAAAATAGGTTGGCGGCGGAGTGACAAAGCCAAAAAATTTACCCAGAGGAGTAAGCGGTATTATTAACCCTATCGTTACAATGTAAATGGAGGTGAACATCAAAAACTGGCTCGGTTTACTTTCAATAAAAGGGGTTTTGCCGGTGCGGATTATGTGAATAACCAGTGTTTGAGTGCAAAGAGATTCTAAGAACCATCCCGTGTTAAAAAGAGGCTGGGAGGCATGAAAAACCAATAACAATACTCCAAAGGTTACAAAATCAAATATGGAGCTAATGGGGCCAATAAAAATCATAAATTTTTTGATGTAATCTACATTCCAGGGCCTCGACTTTAGAAGATATTCTTTATCCACTTCATCTGAAGGAATAGCAACCTGCGATAAATCATAAAGAAAGTTGTTCAATAGTATCTGGATGGGCAGCATAGGCAAAAACGGCAAAAATAAACACGCACCGGTCATACTAAACATATTGCCAAAGTTCGAGCTTGACCCCATCTTGATGTATTTAAGAATATTGCCGAAGGTCTTTCTGCCTTCTATAACGCCATCCTCCAGAGCCATAAGGCTCTTCTTGAGTAAGATTATATCCGCGGATTCCTTAGCGATATCAACGGCGTTATTTACGGAAATCCCCACATCTGAAGCCTTCAAGGCAAGCGCATCGTTTATGCCGTCGCCTAAATAACCCACAATATGCTTATTTTCATGTAACGCATGAATTACTCTCTCTTTCTGCAAAGGTGAGAGCCGGGCAAAAACAGAGGTAGTTTTTACCAATTCCTTAAGCTCTCCGTCACTTATCTTTTCTATCTCGTCTCCGGTAACTAATCCTTTGACATCAAGGCCGACCTCACTGCATATCTTTTTCGTCACCAATTCGTTGTCGCCGGTTAAAATCTTAAATTCTATTCCCAAACTTCTTAACACTTCGATTGCTCTTCTCGCTGTCGGCTTGGGCGGGTCCAAAAAGGCAACATATCCTTTTAGAATCAGGCCTTGCTCGTCATCCTTCGAATATACGTCTTTTTTATTTTCCACATCTTTATATGCGATAGCAAGAACCCTAAAACCCTCTGCGCTCAAGTCATTATATTCCTCTTTCAAATCTGTAAGTATCAAATCCTCCATATCCAATATTTCGCCGTCTAATTCAAATTTTGTGCATCTCTTAAAAATCTCTTCCGGCGCCCCCTTGGCAACAATAATATGTTTGCCGTCCACCTCGACGACCACCGACATTATCTTTCTGGAAAAATCAAAAGGCACTTCATCGACCTTTTTATACTGCGGACCTTTTAATTTCTCATGCTTTAAGATGGCCCTATCCAATATATTTCTAAGGCCTGTCTGGTAAAAACTGTTAATATAAGCAAACCTTAAAACATCATCATCCTCTTTTCTTACCACATCACAGTGTCTTTCCAAAACGATTTTGTCCAAAGTAAGGGTCCCTGTTTTATCGGTGCAAAGCACGTCCATCGCGCCAAAGTTCTGGATAGAACTCAAGCGTTTTACTATGACCTGTTTTTTGGACATTGCTATTGCGCCTTTGGAAAGATTTATCGCAACCAGCATTGGAAGCATCTCAGGAGTAAGGCCTACGGCCACCGCCAGGGAAAAAAGAAGCGCCTCAATAAAATTACCTTTCAGTAAAGCATTTATGCCAAAGATAAAGACCACTAAAAAAAGCATAAAGCGAATCATAAGCCAGGTGAACTTACGTATCCCTTTATCAAAGCTGCTCTCTATTACGATGGTGGCAAGCTTGCGGGAAAGTTCCCCGAACTGGGTGGCAATGCCAGTTTTTACAACCACGCCCAGTCCCGTTCCGCTCACTACGCTCGACCCCATAAAAGCTATGTTGGTCAGCTCGGATATGGTTTTACTCTTAGGATGTATCGGTTCAGCAACTTTTTCTATGGGAAACGATTCTCCGGTTAATGATGCCTGATTGATAAACAAATCTTTGCAGGATGCTATGCGTAAATCCGCAGGCACCATATCCCCGGCAAATAAATCAACGATATCGCCGGGCACAATATCTCTGATTTTTACTTCTTTCGCTTTACCATTACGATAAACAGTAGCTGTAGCACGCACCATTTCACTGAGCTTCTCTGCTTCTTTGCCGGCGCGATATTCCTGGATGAAAGACAGCAACACACTCATAATTGCCATCAATATAACCAAAACCGCACTAACCTCTTCGCCAAAGAACAAGGAAAATGCTGCGATAATCAAAAGCACAATTACCAACGGATTAAGAAATTTTGAAAGAATCTGGAAAAGGATGGTTCTTTTCTTCTTTCTGGCAGGTTCGTTGTAGCCGTATTTTTCAAGACGCTCTCCTGCTTCTGCTTCAGAAAGACCCCTGGCAGAGGTAATCAGTCTTTCAAAGACAACCTCTACGGGAGCGCTCACATAATCAAAATCCAATATCTGGGGCTTTTGACTACCCGTGGCCCCGAATCTATTATTTTTCAATGCAACCATAACATTTATTCGTATATGACATTAGGTATGTCTGAAGAAAAAAATAGAGTTAGCCTTGAATTTAGAATACAGATTCGACTTCGTTTATCAACATTTTACCGTTTATGCCTTTTTCTATCAAGGATAGTTTTCAATTTTGCTTTCTTGACATTTTGCACCAGTTATAGGATACTTGCTCGAAAAGAAAAAACGCCGGTGAAAAAGGTTAGAGCCAATTTTGATGTTAGATAAAATAAGCAAATTTCTGATAAAAATCTTTGGCTCCCGCAACGAGCGAATGGTCAAGGCCTATTCAACAATTGCCAGGCAGGCAGGCCAATTCGAGGAACAAATAAAACATCTCGATGATGCGTCCTTAAAAGCCAAAACCGCCCAGTTCAAGGCCGCTCTTAAAGCAGGCGCCAGGCCGGAAGATATTTTGCCCGAGGCCTTTGCTGTCGTTCGTGAGGCTGCCAAGCGGACGGTCTGGCTCGAAAATAAGGAAGCGCCGCAAGACTACCACCCTGATGTTCAACATCGTATCCGCCGCGCTATGCACGGCGAGGAAAGCCTGCTCGACCCTACCACCGGCAAGCCCATCGACCTATACGGTATGTATGGAATGCGGCCATTTGACGTGCAGCTTATCGGCGGCAATGTCCTTTACGAAGGCAAAATCGCTGAAATGGCAACCGGCGAGGGCAAAACCCTCGTGGCAACCCTCGCGGCATATCTGGTTCACTTAAGCGGAAGAAGGGTCCATATTGTTACAGTCAACGATTATCTTGCCAAACGCGACTCAGAATGGATGGGGCCAATCTATCGAGCTTTGGGCCTGACCGTGGGTGCAATCCAGGCAGATATGGACACAAGCGGCGACGAGAGAAAAAGTCAATATGCCTGCGATGTAACCTACGGCACCAATAACGAATTTGGTTTCGACTATCTGCGAGATAATATGAAAACCTCGCTCGAACAAATGGTCCAGAGCGCCCTCCAATACGCCATAGTCGATGAGGTCGATTCAATTCTAATTGACGAAGCCAGAACGCCTCTAATTATATCCGGCCCGGCATTCGATGATGTCAGCAGATACAAAAAGGCGGACCAGGTCGCAAGAGAGCTAATCGGGCTGCAAGGTGGCTACGACCGCCTTAAACAGCAAATCGATTCTGCCCAGCGAGCCATTGCCAGCGCACAGGGTGAAACAGCCGACGCAAAAAGAGATAAAGATGATAAACGCCTTGAAAAGGCCCAAAAAGCTATCGAGAAAAATCAGACTGAACTCGAAGCCGCCCAGGCCAGATTAACACAAGCAACACAGTATTATGAAGTTGAATACGACCGCAAACAGACCCACCTCACACACGAAGGCGTAGGCGCCGCCCAGGAAGCAGCCGGTATCGGTTCGTTCTTTGTCGGCTCAAATATGGAATGGCCCCATCTTCTCGAACAGGCACTTCGTGCCCATATCGTTTTTGAAAAAGAAAAAGAATACGTCGTTATAGATGACAAAGTCATTATTGTTGACGAATTCACCGGCCGATTGATGCACGGAAGACAGTGGTCCGACGGCCTTCATCAGGCGGTCGAGGCGAAGGAAAATGTCACTGTAAAGGAAGAGACCCAGACGCTTGCCACCATAACATTGCAGAACTTCTTCAAGCTTTATGACCAGAGAGCAGGAATGACAGGCACCGCCGTCACCGAATCCGAAGAGTTTATGAAAATCTACGACCTCGAAGTTGTCGTGATACCAACTAATGAACCGTGCATCAGAGAAGACCGCGAGGACATAATATATAAAACAATGCGTGAAAAGTTCGATGCCATTGTCGAAGAGATAAATCAAATCAGTGCCGCCGGCAGGCCGCTGCTGATAGGAACAATCAGTATCGAAAAAAATGAGGCTCTTTCGGCGGCTCTTACAAAACAATACGGCCTGGAGCACGAGGTGCTCAATGCCAAGCAACACGCAAGAGAAGCGCTCATTGTCGCCAAAGCCGGGCAGCAGCATACAGACCGTACCGGCAAAACACGCGGTAATATAACAATCGCAACAAATATGGCGGGACGCGGAACCGATATTAAACTCGGCCCGGGTGTAGCCGACATCGGCGGGCTGCACGTCCTCGGCACCGAGCGGCACGAGGCCCGACGCATTGACAATCAGCTTCGCGGACGCTGCGGCAGACAGGGTGACCCGGGCTCAAGTCAGTTCTTCCTCGGTTTCGACGATGACCTGATGCGAACATTTGCCCCTGAATGGACCGTGAAAGCACTTTCCTGGATAGGCTGGGAGGAAGGTCAGCCAATCGTTCACAGCAGAATATCCAAAGGCATCGCAAGGGCACAAAAGAAGGTAGAAGAGCGAAACTTCGAGATTCGCAAGAACCTTCTCGAATACGATGAGGTGATGGACTATCAGCGAAAAATTTTCTACACTCGCCGCCGCAAAATCCTGACAGGTAAAGGCCTCAAAAACATCATCCAGGAGATGCTCGACTCTGCCATTACAAAAAACACCAGAGCAATTCTTGGCGAAGACTATTCTGCTAAGTGCATCATTGAATGGGCCAGAACTAACTTCGGCATTGACTTGAAACCCTCCGATATTACCGAATATTCAGCGGAGGAAATTGAAACGCTAATAAAAGAGCGGGCAAAAGACCACACAGCCGATGACATAATGCTTTCCATCGGCGAATACATGGAAGACTATGAAGACCGGCAAACATGGGACATCCAGGGACTGTGCAAATGGGCTATGAGCACCTTCAGAGTCAATCTTAGCCCATCCAAAGTCAAGGAGCAATCGCCTGAAGAAATCCAGGAGCAGTTAATTGCCGCCGCTGCCGACCAGGTAGATAAAAAAGATTGTTCCCAGCTAAAGGAATTTCTAAAGAAAGATTTTGCCGTCTGCAGACTCGCCGAATGGGCAAGAGCTAAGTTTGATATTAAACTGACCGCCGAACAACTAATAGGCCTCAACGCTTTACAGGCACGACAGATTCTTATCGAATTGACCGCAGCCAAATATAAGCAAAGAGAAATCGAATATCCGGTTGAGTTTGCGATGAATATGGTCTATGGCCCGCAAGGGACGAACGTATATGCCTTTCAGGCGCTGGCCGACTGGGCCAACAGAAAATATAACGCCGGCCTATCAGCAGAACAAATCCAGAATATCAAACCTCACCTGCTTCATCAACAACTGCGACAACTAAGCGATAGCTTCAACAACGGTAAATTAGACCAGGAGCTTTCCGATAAAATCGCCCGCCTCAATACCGCCGAGCTGGTGAAGTGGGCCAACGAAAAATTTGAGGCCTCTTTGACAGAAGAAGACCTCGGCGACGGCCACAGACTCAAGGAAAATTTAGCCGAACTGGCAAAAGAATTTCTCCGCAGCGAGCTTAGCGACCTCGAAAAATACATTTTGCTCCACGTTTATGACGGCACCTGGAAGGACCATCTTTATGCGATGGACCACTTAAAAGACAGCATCTGGACACGGTCATTTGCCGAAAAGGACCCAAAGGTCGAATACAAGCGAGAAGGCTTCCGGATGTTCAATGAGATGCTCGAAACAATCGAAGACCGCGTTACAGACATAGTCTTCCGTGTCCGCTTAGAAGCCGGCGTTCGAGCAAGAAGTGTCTGGAACGTAACTCAAACTGCCCACGATGAGGTGGGACAATTCGCAATGACCGAACGGCAGCGGGCAGCCGCACAGGCCTCGCAGGGCGAGCAAAAAGTAAAGCAAATAGTATTGGACAAGCCTAAGGTCGGAAGAAACGACCCCTGCCCCTGTGGCAGCGGGAAAAAATATAAAAAATGCTGCGGCAAAAACGTATAATCGCCATCATCCTCCTTCTAACTTCTCTGTGTCCTCTGCGTTCTCTGTGGCTACAAAAAAGAAAACATCGAGCAACTTGGCGCTACTCGATGTTTTCCGGAGGGGAGAAAATATTTCCTTACAGTTCCCTTATCGGCTATAAAATCCTGCCTCTTTACTAACAAACCCCAATTTTGCCGTCTAACCAACTATCTTTCAAATGCTCATCTTAAACAGCGAATTGTTTAAAAAACACAATGCTTCAATAACCAGGAACAGAACGCGGCAAACGGGAAAGAAGAATTACAAGCAGGACACCCTTGACAAGGCCGTCTGTACAATCACCAAATACAAACCAGAAAAAACCGACACGATGTTCCGGTGCTACACCAGTGAACAGGACAATCAGACCAATAACAGTAACAACCACAGTTCCAACGCCTATGATCCAAATCAGAGGCAGGTAGCGTCTTATGTTAGAAGCAAAGATGAAACACTGCAATCCTACAAAAGCATACATAAGCATCAGTATCCGGGCCAAATACGTCACCAGAATCCCTGTTGACAAGCCAGGTTCTGCCTTATGGATAAGGAAGATAAGCCAGTGTTGAGGCATCACAGCCGCAATGAAAGCGGGTATTGTCGTGATGCCGATAAATCGCAACAGCCATTTTAATCCTGTTTCTGCCGTCATAGGACAATCCTTCTAACGAACGTAATAATACCTATCCTAATCGAGCGTCATCGGCTCGTGGGCGCGGCTGTGCTGGCGATAAACCGTTATCCCTTTGCAGCCAAGCCGATACGCCAGTCTATAGACCATATCAATATTGGCTACCGTGGCCTTTTGCGGGAAATTTATTGTTTTACTTACCGCTGCGTCACAATGCTTTTGAAAAGCCGCCTGCATCCGGATATGCCACTGGGGTTTGATATCATAAGCGCACTTAAAAACGCTGCGAATCTTGGCCGGGATTTGCGTCATTTTCTGGATACTGCCGGCCCGGGCTATTCTTTCTACCAAATTTTTATTATAGAAACCGCCTGCCTGAGCTTCTCTTTTGAAAATCGTATTTATTTGCATCATTTTCTCTTTCTCCAGCACCTGGCGAAGGAACACTAAAGAGTAAAGCGGCTCAATCCCCGCAGAACAATCAGCGATAATACTTATTGTGCCGGTAGGAGCTATGCAGGTGATGGCAGCATTACGTATCTTGATTTTCTTTTTTTGCCAGATGCTGTTTTCCCAGTTTGGAAATGGCCCTCGCAATCCGGCAAGCTCTCCACTTGCCTTGTGAGCGGTGTCATTTATAAATTTCATAACCTGTGAGCCGAACTTAACACCCTGTGAGGAATCGTAAGGAATGCCAAGCAGAAACAGACAATCCGCAAAGCCCATAACTCCCAGGCCAATCTTGCGATTTGACCGTGCGAGCTGTTTAGTCTTTTCAACCGGATAGCTGCATACGTCGATGATATTATCCAGAAACCGAACTGCTAATTTAACGGCCTGTGCCAGTGAAGACCAATCCATTCGCGCCCTGCCATCGGCGAAGGTTACAAATTTAGTAAGATTGATACTTCCGAGTGTGCATGCCTCAAAAGGCAACAGTGGCTGTTCGCCGCAGGGATTGGTCGCTTCAATCAGGCCCAGTGATGGAGTAGGGTTATCTTTATTGATTCGGTCAATAAAAGCCACGCCCGGCTCGCCCGTCTTATGAGCGCAGCGGACAATCATTTTCCATACATCACCAACCGTATAGAACCGGCCTGCCAAACCAGAGGGCAGTTTCTCTCTGCCGGAAAGCTTGTGTAAATCTTTTATTGTGTAGCCGGCGATGTCGATTCGCCGCGGCAATAGATACCTTTCCTGCGTGCGCGGATTTCGGACAACGTGCAAATCCTTCCCGGATTTAAGGGCGTTTTTCATCCACTTATCGGTAACTTTGACCGAAATGTTAAAATTAGTAAAGGCCGCCAGATTCTGCTTGGCGTATAAAAATTTCAGTATGTCGGGGTGTTCTACACTCATCATCCCCATATTCGCACCACGGCGAAAAGCGCCCTGCTGAATTGCATTGGTTGTTTCTGAAAATACCCGCCAGAAACTAATTGGCCCGGAGGTTGTGCCGCCGCTGGAGGCAACACGGTCGCCTGTCGGCCTGAGTCTATCAAAAGAAAATCCTGTGCCGCCACCGGCTTTCTGGATAAGAGCAGTCTGCTTAATCGCCTCAAATATGCCTTCGATACTGTCTTCAATCGGCAGCACAAAACAGGCGCTCAGCATTCCGCTGCGCTGGGCATTCATAAGAGCGGGCGAATTAGGCAGAAATTGCAGAGACGCCATTAAATCATAATATCTTTTGTGCCACTGCTTGACTTCAGCGGCTGAAGCACCATATTTGGCCTCAGCTTTAGCTACCAGCGATGCTACGCGACTGAAAAGCTGGGCCGGCGTTTCAATACACTTACCCTTCTCATCTTTGATTAAGTACCTGTTCCGCAAAACCCGCAAGGCATTTTTGGTTAGGATGGGCGGCGCAAACGATTGATGATTGATGATTGATGATTGATTATTCATCTATAACCTTATGTTCTGCGAATCCACCTGAACCGGAATACGTCTCGGATTCGCTCGGTGAAGCGGACACCCAGCCGCTGCGTGCTGGTTTTGAATTCCGTTCGGCTCAAATCCTCTGCGGTCGGTTTAGCAGGAGATTTGCTGAACAGCGACAATAATCCAGCCGCAAGCAAACTGAGAAACGAATTTACTCTACTGCGAGCAGACATATTCGTGACTTATGGTTTGTGAATCGTAAATCGTGACTTATCATTGATAATTCATAATTCGATATTCCCTGATATTACCTCTGGACAGCGAATTTCAGCGATGCGAGCAGCTCTTCGCCGGTCCGGCTTATGATTTCGGATTTGCCGAATAACTGGTGCCTATCGAGAATCTCGGGCTTATCATCGTAATATCTCTGGACCGCACCAACGCCGCCGAGAGCTTCGCCAGTGGTTCTGTAATCGCCATCCAAAAGCCAAGCACTTACCTCATCATCGTGTTCAGCAGGATAGACAAGTGCGACCACAAATTTGTCGTCGGCAAATTTAGCAAGATGCACCTTAGCCCGACACGGCGGCGAGGTCTTAATTGCCAGATTGGTAAGCCGCTTGAAATCGCTTTTTGCGGTTTCAAGGTCGCTTGAATAAAAGAACATTCCTGCTTCGAGCTGAAATGTCTCAGCGCGGACGCCTTTTAGCTCCAGCCGGCCATCTGGATAAGCCCTGTAGATTTTATAGACCTTGCCGTTTTTATATTTTTCGCTTTCCAGCAATTCCGCCACTTCTTCAGCGGTAAAACCCACACCGACGTGGTCGCCAAAGTCGAAGATATACAGGCCAACATATCTATCTGGCTTTTGTAATTTTGGCAGCTTCATAACAGGATATTATAACCACAGGTTTCACGGATTCAACGGATTTTATTTCAACTAAAAAACCACAAAGAACAGAAGTACACAAGAGCATAAGGCAAAAGTGAAAAGGCAAAAAGATAAAGTGAAACGGTTGGAACCGTCATTTTGTGCCGGACTGCTGCGCTTCAGCAGGATGGCTAACCAATTTGGCCATTTTCGTCGATGTCTTTGCCGAGTATATCTTCGAGCTTCTTGACTAAGGCACGCAAGGTGTTCTGGGTCGATTGAAGCTGGTCTTCAAGATACTGGACGCGGTCCTCAACGGAATCGGACTTGCGATGCTGACCATACATCAGGCCGGTTTGAACAATTTCCCATAAAATACCCATATTTATCCTCGATCCATAACAACTTTCGACACGGATTTACACTGATTAACACTGTTTATTTCTACACAGATTAACTGCCACAAAGGCACAAAGAAGCAAAGTCAAAAAAACTTATTGCATTGTGGTCGAAATTATCGGGAGAGGCAAGGGAAAAATCGTGGCGGCGGCATTATTGACAAAGAAACAAAGTGATTTTATCATATCTGTTTCAGTATGGATTTTTGGATTTGACCTGCCATACGGAAGTGGAATTGATTATTTTATGAATTGAGATTGCCACAGCTTCCCTGCCGCTGGACGCATGCTCTGCAGGTAAGTTCGCTCGCCACCTTTGGCATCTTGGAGTTCTCAGACTATGTTGTGGACTACTCTTTTGCCTCCAGGAATTTTTTGAAGCGTGGATGCTCTCGCAGCGGGGCCCAAACCGGCTCAAGTCGCAGTAAGGGAATCGATAGTCCACCAGGTATAGACAGCAGAAATTCAATATGGTCGATGGCGAGGTCAAATTCGCCAACCATCACATATATCCGGGCTAAATCAGTGGCTCGAGAATAGCCTCGCATGGCATCTTTGTTTACAGGTAGTAGCCCCACTGCCAATCTGCCTTCCCGGATTGCATCCTGCTTGCGGCCTAAACCCGCGTAGGCGATGCCGAGGGAACTGTGAAAACGCGCATCGTTGGGCTCCTGTTGTATCCTGGTCTCCAGAATGCTCGCAGCAGACTCATATTGGGCCTGTTCGACCTCCTTGTTTCCCATCAGGCCATTTATCTGGGCATATACTTGTGCCTTCGGAATAAAAACAAATTGGGAACTAAATGCCTCTACCTTACACGAAGAAAGCTGAGCCAGCGCCTCTTGGTATTTGCCATCGAGCACATTAAGCCGAACAGACATTAGGACAAGGAAAGGGTCCTCCCCAAAAGAGCCGATATTTTGTGCCGCCTGCTCAATGACCATCCTTGCCTTTTCTTTGTTACCTTCCCACAATAGATATAGCCCAGACTTATCATAATACGCACCCGGCACATCAGGAGCCAGCGAGATAGCCCTGTTATAATAGCGCATTGCTTCCGGGTAGTTGCGCATCAATTCAAACGTTTCACCCAACTCGCTGGCCTTTATGTTAGAAAGAGGGTCAAGCTCGGAAGCTCTCTTGATATTGGCCAGCGCCTCCTCGAATTTTCCTTGTCGTCTTTGAACATAACCGATAAAACTCAGCAGGTCGCTATCATTAGGCAGATTTTTCCGAGCGATAGCGAACTCCTCCAGGGCACGGTCCCAATCAGACTGGCCATGGTAGTAATAATGTCCCAAAGCAAAATGTGTCTCCGGCGAGTCAGGAGCAAGCTGTAAGGCCTTATCTACGGCCTTCTTTGCCATGGCAAGACGCTGCTCGGTTCGATCATAGTAATACCAATACATATTTGCGTGAGATTTTGAGAGATGCGCGTAGGCCAACGCAAACTTTGGGTCCAGCTCGACCGCTCTCTCATACATCTGGATGGCTATCTTGAAGTTATTTTCGAGCTCACTTCGGCGACCGTATTCGTCGCCGCGCAGAAAATAGTCGTATGCCTCCATATTTTCTGTTGGCCTCGACCGTAGTGCCTGCCGTTCACGCTCAGCCAGGGTAATATCCAGTGCCTGTGCCACCTGTTCAGCCAGGTCGGACTGAACTTGGAAAACTTCGCTCATATCATTATCGTAGGCTTGTGCCCACACGTGTGTGTCGTTGGAAGCCTTGATAAGCTGAGGTATAATTCTGACCCTGCTATTTGGGTCGGCGGGCCGCTCACGCTGGACCGTGCCTTCCAGAATATAATCAACCCGTAGCTCATTAGCTATCTGCTGTGTACTTTTCTCTCTTTTCTTATACTGCATTGCGCTTTGGCGTGAGATAACACCCAGCCCGTGAATGGTGGCCAAACGAGCGGTGATAGCATCAGTAATGCCGACGGCAAAATACTCGTCCTCAGAAGGTCCCAGATTCTCAAACGGCAGAACTACCAGCCGGATTTCCTTCGAAAAAGGCACAGACGTCTTCTTGTTAACAAACCATATCGCAATACCAGCCGCGACTACGATGATTATCGCACCAATAATCATCGCTATTCTTCGTAACCTCGTCTTAGCAGCAACATCTGGCTCAAGCGAAACCAAAATGGGACATGTCATAGGTGGTGCGGTGGATGGTGGGCTTAGTGTTTCGCGGATTTCGATAACTGCGTCCCCGATGTGCTGAAGGCGCGAGCGAGGGTTCTTCTCAAGGCAGCGGCGCAGCAAAACCTGGATGTTCGGCGGCGTGGTTTGGGGCAACGACTGCCAGTCGGGGTCTTTGCCGAGGATTTTGACCAACGTATCGGAGGGTGTCTCGCCCTTGAAGGGAACCTTTCCTGTCAGCATTTCATAGAGCACGCAGCCAAATGACCAGATATCGCTGCGGTAATCAACTGGCTTGCCCCGAGCCTGTTCCGGGCTCATATAGGGCGGCGTGCCGAAAATCTTGCCAGGCTCGGTGGTGGTGTCTTGTAAGGCAGGGTATTGACTTCCTATTGCTTTGGCCAAGCCGAAATCCAGGACCTTGACCTTCCCCTCAGGTGTAATCTTGATATTGCCGGGCTTCAAGTCTCGGTGGACCACATTCTGGTTGTGCGCCGCTGAGAGCGCCTCAGCTACTTGTAGGCCTACCGATAATGTTTCTTCGAGGGCAAGTGGGCCCCGGCTCAGCCGCTCCGCCAATGTATCACCGCCAATATGTTCCATTACCAGATAACTGATTCCCTCTTCCTGAAACTCTTCATAAATGGTGGCGATGTTTGGATGATTCAGCGATGCCAAAATTTTGGCTTCGCGTTTCAAGCGTGACAATAGTTCAGTATTTTCGGCTATTTCCGGCGGCAGACTCTTGATGGCGACCGGACGCCCAAGATTGGTGTCCTGAGCCAGATAGACCACTCCCATCCCCCCACGGCCCAATTCCTGCTCAATCCGAAAACGACCAATCTGGCTGCCAGGCCCTATGACTGAGCCGGAAAAACTTACGGTCGAAGGCAATTCATCTTCATCTCGCGACTTTTTGCTTCTTGCCTCTTCTTTGCTCATCTTAATTATGAATTTGCCAAATCAGATATTCCACGCCCAAATACCTGTGGGTTCCTGCCAGAGTTTATCCCATACAACGATACGGAGCACGAATGACAGAAAGAAAAGTCAGCAAACTCAAGCTAAAATCATTATAACAGATACCTTTCCAAAAGGAAATTAAAAATTACTCAAAAAGGGTGGCTTTGCTGGTTTGTTTTCCCGCCCAAAATATGATATTCTTGAGACCGTAAGAAGGGTGTGCTTCACGTTTGTAGGTAAAGAAAGTAGCACGGCCATCTTGGCCGTGATTGCACGGGCTGGAAGCCCGTGCTACATCGTGTAAAAATAATCTACCTACAAAGATGAATCGCACCCCCGTAAGAAAAACCCGTTTTTACAAGATTGACAGGCGGTTATGCCGATTTTATTATTCAAAGCTTATCTTTTAGCAATTTTGAGGATTTTTAGATGTCGGAAAAGAGTGGTAAAAGTTACAGCGATACGTTGAATCTGCCAAAGACTGGCTTTGCGATGAAGGCCAATTTGGTGCAGCGTGAGCCGCAACTGCGCAAGGAATGGGCGAAAAAAAATATCTACGGCAAGATAAGAGAGGCCCGCAAAGGGGCGCCATTATATATTCTGCACGATGGGCCGCCTTATGCAAACGGCGATATTCATATGGGCACTGTCATAAATAAGGTCCTCAAGGATTTTGTTGTCAAATACAAGACAATGACGGGCTACGATGCGCCATACGTGCCGGGCTGGGATTGTCACGGGCTGCCAATTGAGTCGAAGGTCGTTGTGGACCTCGGTGACAAGGTGCACCAGATGAGTAAGCAGGATATTCGGCGTGCGTGTATGAAATATGCGAGTAAATACGTCAAGATACAGAGTGAGCAGTTTCAGGAACTGGGCATATTTGGCGACTTTGAGAATCCATATCTGACGTTTAAGCCCTCGTATGAGGCAGGGATTTTAGAGGTGTTTGCAGAGTTAGTTGATAAGGGATTGGTTTATAAGCAGTTGAAGCCGATTCACTGGTCGATTGGATGCGAGACGGCCCTGGCGGAGGCGGAATTAGAATATAAGGATATTTCGTCGCCGAGTATCTATGTGAATTTCCCTGTCGCCAAAGAGAGCATTGGTCGTCTGATTGAGCTTGGGCTTCTCGATGCTCGATACCCGATACTGGATACTCGCGGCGAGCAACGAGCATCGAGCCACGAGCCACGAGTATGCTTTATGATATGGACGACGACACCGTGGACGCTGGCAGCGAACCTGGCGATAGCGGTACATCCACATTTAGATTATACGGCGATAAGCTACGAAAAAGACGGTCAGAATTTTATCTCGATAGTAACAACGGAACGGATTGGAGCGGTTGTTGCTGCAGGTGGTCTGAAGAAAGGCGAATATCATATAAGTGAAAAGACGGTTCGAGGCAGCGAGCTTGAGGGGCTGCGGTATTTGCATCCATTCGTGGAGAAAAATCCAACGGACAAAGATGCGTATATGATTATACTTGCGGAGTATGTTACCACAGAAGATGGGACAGGGCTTGTACATACTGCGCCGGGGCACGGGATTGAGGATTATGTATCGGGGCAGAAGTATGGGCTGGCAACCTATTCGCCTGTGCAGGATGATGGGCGGTATGATGAGACGGTGCCGGAGTGGCTGCGTGGACGATGTGTTTTAGAGGTTGATAGCATCGTAAATAACCGCCTCAAAAATGACGGTCTGCTTTTTGCGCAGGGTGAGGTTGTGCACAGTTATCCGCATTGCTGGCGGAGCAAAGGGCCGGTCATCTTTCGGGCAACGGAGCAGTGGTTTATCAGCGTTGATAAGGAGCTGCCCGATGTTGGAAAGAGTCTGCGGGATTTGGCGATGGAAAGTGTCCGGAATGTCAGATGGATTCCTGAGTGGGGACAGAAGCGGATTGAGGGGATGCTCGAATCGCGCCCTGACTGGTGTATCAGCAGGCAGAGAAGCTGGGGACTGCCTTTGCCGGTTTTTGTTAATACTCACGGGCAGGTGCTGCTGACAAAAGAATCCGTGTTGGCGGTGGCCAGGTATGTTGCAAAAAATGGCTCGGATAGCTGGTTCACGGATTCGCCGAGGCAGATACTCGGCGATGATTTTCAACCGCCGGAGGGATTTATCCTCGATGAGCTGCAAAAGGAAGAGAACATCATAGACGTGTGGTTCGAAGCCGGCTGTAGCTGGTACAATGTTTGTGCAAAAGATGCGGGCTGGCCAATTCCGGTGGATTTGTATCTGGAAGGTTCCGACCAGCATCGAGGGTGGTTTCAGTTGTCGTTATTGCCGGCCCTGGGGGCGGTGGGCAAAGCACCTTTTAAGAGCGTTTTGACGCACGGATTTACCGTCGATGAGAAGGGAATAAAGCAATCTAAATCTCTTGGTAACTATGTCAATGCACAGAAGGAAGTGGCAAAATATGGCGCGGACATTCTGAGACTGTGGGTGGCGAGCGTAAATTACCAGGAAGATATACGCTGCAACGATGAGCTGATAGGACGAACACAGGATGCCTACAGGAAAATCAGAAATACAATAAGATACCTGCTGGGCAACGTTGATGATTTTGACCCGAATAAAGATGCCGTTCCATACGAGAAGATGTTTGAGGTCGATAAGTGGGCGCTGCAGCAGTTGCAAAAGCTGATTATCGAGGTTACGGAGGCATACGAAACATTTGCTTTCCACAGGGTGTTTTCGCTCATTTACAATTTTTGCACGGTCGAGATGAGCAACATTTATATGGATGTGCTCAAGGACAGAATGTATTGCGATGCAGCGGATAGTCCTTCCCGACGCAGCGGCCAGATGGCGATGTACAAAATACTTGATTCTTTGGTCAGGCTGCTGGCACCTATTTTAGCACACACGGCGGAAGAGGCGTGGGCAGCGATGAATTCGTCGCTTGTTGCTCGTCGCCCGTCGCTGACTGGACAAAAAAGAAACGATGAAGTTGAGAGTGTCCATTTAGCAGCGATGCCAAAAGTAGATGAATTTATCGACCTTCGCAGGGATGAGCAGAAGTGGCAGAAGTTAATGGCCTTGCGTGATGAGGTTTTGCGAGTTCTTGAAGGTTTGAGACAAGATAAGACCATCGGGAGTAACCAGGAGGCAAGCGTTACTATTTACTGCGATGATGAAGACTTGAAACTTTTAGACCAGTTCGGGGCCAAGCAGTTTGCGGCACTATGTATTGTCAGCGAAGTAAAACTGGAAAAAACAGCGGGCGAGAGGAAAGTTGTAGCGCAAAAAAGCAGCTATAACAAATGCCAGCGGTGCTGGAATTATTGGCAGAGCGTTGGAACGGATGCCCAGTATCCTGATGTATGCGCTCGCTGCGCCGGCGTATTGAAAGAGTTAGCGAAATAGGTTTTGCCCCCCTGCTATCTCGATGAGTCACTTTTCAACTGCTGGCAAACTTTTTTATACACATCATCAACGGTAATAGCTTTGATGTCGTGGTTTGGGTTGGTGCTGCGGCGTTTTGTGCCTCTTTTGTCGGGTTCGATTGCAACAGCGCAGTCTTTTCTTCTGTATGGGCCGAGTCGGAGGGGATTGGACCAGCCAAATATCATAACCAAAGGCACACTTAGTGCTGCTGCGATGTGGCCTGGGCCAGTATCGTTGGTTACTACCAGCCTGGCAGTTTTAAGTAATTCTGTCAGTTGCTTTAGAGATGTCCGGCCAGCAAGGTTTATTATTGTGGTTTTGGAAAAGGTCTTGAGCTTCTCAACAATGTCTGCTTCGGAGGCGTTTCCAACAGCGACGATTGAAAAATTAAAATCCGATGAGATTCTATCGGCTAATTCGGCGAAGCGATCGATAGGCCAGCGTTTGTCAGGCTGGGCGGAGCCTGGTATAAGGACGGCGCAATTATCTGGTTCGATGTGATTACTTTTAAGTAAATTTTTTATGGAATCGGCGGCAGGATGGTCATCAGGTATTACAAACTGAACGGCGTTATCAGCGGCGCCGGCTGCTTTAACGACTTTTAAGTAATAATCAACAAGATGGGTGCAGGCTTGGGTTTGCTCAATGATATCAGTGTAAAAAAGGTGAGCGAATTCTCTGGAGTCGAAGAGGCCGAAGCGATTTTTGCAGCCGGATAGCCAGGCCAAAGAGGCGGTTCGGAAAAGGCCTTGAAAGTCAAAGATAATATCGAATTTATTGCGGCGAATCTTCCGGATAAGCGACAAAAGAGAAAAAAAGGCATCGGGATTGAACCAGGCTTTTGCAAGGAATTTGCGGTCAAAGGAAATAACTTGCGTCAAGTGAGGGTGGTTTTCGAGAAGCCCAGCAAACTCGGGGCGGATAAGCCAGCTAATTTTAGCATCGGGGAAACTTTTGCGTAAAGCGGTAAGGGCCGGCAAGGCGAGGACGATGTCGCCAAGAGAACTCGGCTTTATTATCAAAATGTTTTTGATGGCTGACGGCATAGCGGAGTAATTGTAAGCAAAATACGGACTTTTAGCAATCGGCGGCTCTAAATTCAAAAAATCATAATGCAAAAAGCAAAATCGCATATTAAAATGCAAAAGGAAGGTTAAAAATAAAATGTCAGATAGAAATCGAAATCATCGCACCTCAACGGGTAATGCGCGATTTGCGACTACACACTGGAGCGTAGTTGGCGCTGCAGGCAAACCTGAGTCAACTAAATATCGGCAGGCACTGGAGACACTCTGCCAGACATACTGGTTCCCGCTTTACGCGTATTTACGCCGCCAGGGCCATAATTGTCACCAGGCCGAGGACTATACTCAGGCGTTTTTTGCCCACCTATTGGAAAAACGGGGTCTGCGGCTAGCTGACCCAAAACAGGGTAAATTCCGTTCGTTTCTTTTGGCTGCTTTGAAAAATTTTGTTGCCAATGAGCTTGACTACGTCCGTGCTCAAAAACGAGGCGGCGGTGAGAAAATTCTTTCTTTAGATATTGAAGATGCAGAACAGCAATATAGCCTTGAACCCATCCACCAGTTAAGCCCAGAAAAGATATTTGAACGTTCCTGGGCAATGACTGTTCTTAATCGAACAATGGCTGCGCTGCAGGATGAGTTCGCCGCCAAAAATAAACAGGAGCTTTTTGAGAACCTGAAGGTCTATCTGACTGCAAAGAAAAGCCCGATATCTTACCGGGATGCAGCAGCTCAATTAAATATAAGCGAGGCAGCGGTAAAGGTTGCGGTTCATCGCCTGCGCAAACGCTATCGGGAATTACTGCGAAACGAAATTGCTCAAACCGTTACTACCGAAGAAGAGATTTCCGAAGAGATTCGCGAACTTTTTGCTGCATTATCTAATTGAGTCATTTATCCTTATAATTGAAAAAATATCGGATGACTTGTAACCTTTCGGCTGGTTTGCTTTAGTAATAGGTGGAAACAGAAAACAGCAGAAAGGAGCTATTATGGTCAATGAAAGACACTGTTCTGAATGTGGGGGCGAATTGCCGGCTGATGCGCCGCAAGGTCTTTGTCCACAATGCCTTATGAAGATTGGCCTGCGAACCGGCGAGCAGACTGAAAAGTATAGCGGTTCTGATAAACAAGATGCACCTTCGGCCAGCGAAAAACCGCCAGGCGGTTTTATCCCGCCAGAACCGGCGGAGCTAGGCAAGCAATTTCCTCAGTTAGAAATTTTAGAACTTCTGGGCCAGGGCGGGATGGGAGCTGTTTATAAGGCCAGGCAAAAGCAGCTTGACCGGCTTGTGGCGCTAAAAATTTTGCCGCCGGAGGTAGGCGAGGAATCTTTTTTTGCAGAGCGATTTGGGCGCGAAGCCCGCTCAATGGCCCTCTTAAATCATCCTAACATTATTACGGTGCACGATTTTGGCCAGACGGATAAAGGACTATATTATTTCATAATGGAGTTTGTGGATGGCGCCAATTTACGTCACGTTCTGCAGGGCGGCCAGCTTAAGTCGCAGGAGGCGCTTGCGATTGTCCCCCAAATCTGCGAGGCCTTACAGTTCGCACACGAAGAAGGAATCGTCCATCGTGACATCAAGCCGGAGAACATTCTGCTGGACAAAAAAGGTCGAGTTAAAATCGCTGACTTCGGACTGGCAAAGCTGTTAGACCGCCCGGCAACAATATATACGCTGACCGGCCCGTCGCAGAAGATGGGCACACCTCACTATATGGCACCGGAGCAGATTGAACATCCACACGAGGTTGACCATCGTGCCGACATTTACTCGTTAGGCGTGGTTTTCTACGAGATGCTGACCGGTGAGCTGCCATTAGGGCGGTTTCTACCTCCCTCGCAAAAGGTTTGCGTCGATGTTCGGCTGGATGAAGTTGTGCTCAAAACATTAGAGAAGGAGCCGGAGCGCCGCTATCAGTATGCTTCACAAGTGAAGACCGATGTTGAGACAATTCGCTTTACGGAGGGTCAGGCTGGAACGGGGCATCCCAGCGCTGCGGTAAGCAGTGATAGTATCGAGGCCATACGGCAACGTGTGTGGATTCCAGCGGCGGGTTTAATGGTGTCCGGGCTTATCAACTGCTTGGTCGTTGTAGGAGCCGTGATAGGAGCGCTCGTCAGACTGGTTCAGCGAGGATTTGCCATCAGTGGCAACACCTTCGGGTTTTTGCCCGGAGCGGCTGAATTTCTTGTCATAGGTTTCTTGGCTGCACCCGGCATCCTTGTGGTCGTTGGCGCATACAATATAATGCGATTGCGTTCCCATCGTATGGCTGTGGCAGGGAGCGCCGCGGCGGTTTTGCCATTTCTCCCAGGTGCTATAATCGGACTGCCGATGGGAATCTGGGCGTTAGTGCTTTTGATGAAGCAGGAGGTAAAGGCAGCATTTGGCCAATCCCGACTTGTCGGGATAGGTGTTTCCATACCGCCGAAAATCAGAGAGTTTGTAGTATCGGCGGTAGAAGAGGTCAAGTCTGCGGTAAATCGTGAAAAAGCGGAGTTTAGTAAGCTTAGAAGCGAGAAAAATCCGGCTGAACAGAAAACCGGCACAGAAACAGCGGGCACAAGACTCGGTATGGCAATTGCCTCTTTTGTATTGGGGCTGGTGAGCATATTCGTTGTAACTGTCAGCAGGGGTTTTGCGACAAGGTTTTCGTTTGGATTTACAACGACTTTTCTTGCTATCTTCTTTGGCGTAATGGCGATAAAAAATGTCAAGAACTATCGAGACCAGTTTGTGCAGGCAGGTTTTGCCATTGCGGGCCTTGTATTTGCGGCAATCTCAGCCGTCATTTTGCTGGGCAGTATGACATTGTAAACAAGTTTGTCAGACACCCATAAGTCACCGGGAAAAAAGTGTAAAAAGCAAAATCGCATATTAAAAAAGTAAGGTTAAAAATTAGATGTCAAATAAAAATCGAAAAATCGCACGGCAGCTTTATAAGCTAAGGAAACCGGCAACCTGATAATCTGTCTTTTGGAAAGTGCAGATATTATTACTACATCTCCTAATAAAAAGACTATCCATTCTTTGGCCTAACGTTCGACTAAGCGAACCTTATTCCTCACGGCGTAATCCCAGTCGCCCTTAAAAATCCACCAGTTGGTAAGGCGTTTCCCCTTAAACGTCAGGCCGTTATTCGCTCCAGGTATGTTTTGCATCCAGTATATCTTCCACTTAAGGTCGTTGCACTGCCAGCGGTCGCAGTTAATCTTCTGTGTTTTACCCACCCCTTCCGGCTGCCAATCCTCGATGTCTGTTTCGACGGTCCTCGGATTTGACCAATCATAGTCACTTTCACTATTGGGTGCATAGTGTGTCCAGCCGCAGCGATAAACTTGCCTGCCATCCTGCGTTTTGACCGGAACCATTTTGTTTGAGACATCGCTTCCAACAAACTTGCCCCAAAACAGCAGGTCCGGCCATTTGTCTGTTGGTATAGTATCCCTGCCATCGACGTAGTTAAGCAGATATTCAATCTGATGTGTATGGTCCTCGACTGCCTCGCCCACGTCCCGTTGATAGTTGTAATGATACACCGTATATGTGTGTTTGAGGACCGGCAGGTCATTGGGGTCGCAGTCGGAATTGCTTACGTCACCATAGGGGCTGGACATATTCGATTCCCACAGCCCGACGACATCGCCGTGATAAGCGAATAACCAGACCTCTTTGACACCCTTTTGCTCGACATAGGTTTGGATGTCTATGTCGGCCATAATTTTGGCATAATCGGTCATCGGCACCTTCTCGCCCGGCCGTTTGGCCCGAAGGGGTAAGGGCTGCAAAAACTCCCTGACGTCCAAAATCTTGTATTTAAGACTCGGTTTGGCGTTCTTATCCTTGTAGCCATGGTAGCGCGAGCCTTCCTCCAGCGCAGTGATAGTCTGCCGTGTTATCCGCTCGGTCTTTTCGCGGGTTGCCAATAGCAAGTCACCCCAGTCTCCTGTAACCCTGACGTCTATCCTGTCGCCGTCGAGGGGGAAATATTTGACAATAACGATAGGTATCTCAATAGGAAGCTTAATTCTCTGCACAGATTTTATCTCATTCGAGCCAGCCGTCCGCAATGGCTGTGCAGCGCAGACACGACCGCGAAGCCCACACACAGCTATTGACAACCCAACCAAAAAAACAGCTAAGATAGACCTCTTGGGAATCATCATCCTGTTTATAACACATTGTCCCGAAAATATAAACGGCTAATCAAGCGGAATACTCGAACATACACGAACTGGTAACGTTTCAAGGTCTGTCACGAGAGCGATGGCACTGTTCTCTTCAAATATATCGCGGTTGGAGAGAAGAAGATGTGTCGCCAAATGTTTCGCTACACTAACCAGCGTCAAATTTTTTTCTGACAACAGTTATTTTTATTATCTCTGGAAAGCAACCTTTTTATGGGATGAGCCGGCAAAAGAGAAAATGCTGAGATTGATTCCGTAAAAACAGAAAAAGCTTGTCTGTTAGACTGAGCACCGGCCGCTACAATATACCCAGACAATGATATTTGTAACGCTGGAAGACTATTCCGGCCCGGCTGAGTTGACATTTTCTTCCCGTCTGCTGATAATGACAATATAGTCAACTTATTAGACTTTGCCATTTGCGGCCAAGAAAAGATGTAGAATTGTCTTCAGCTTTTGATAGGGTAAATCCTTTGAGAATTGATAAGCGCACAAGTATTTTTGAGCTTTAAAAATAGGAAATTCCGGAAACAGTAGTCGCTGCTGGTGAATCCTCACAACTCGCATTGAAAGGAACAGGCAATGAGCAAACGGTTTCTTCAGATTCCGCTATTGTCCTTCGTCTGGTGTCTGGCATTGCCACTTGTTGCCATAGGTGTCGAAGGGGCGTATGAGGTCGAAGTCCATACGGATATGAGAATTCCGATGCGGGATGGACTTCACCTCTCTGCCAACATATTTCTGCCAAAGGCTGAGGGTAAGTATCCTGTGATAATTATGCGTTCACCATATGGTAAAGGAGATGAAAAGCAAGGTGACGGCCTGTATTATGCTGCCAGAGGCTACGTTTTTATCAGTCAAGACTGTCGTGGAAAAGGTGCATCAGAGGGCAAATGGGAACCCTTTGAAAATGAGGCAAATGACGGCCAGGATACATACAAATGGATACTTGAGCAGCCCTGGTGCAACGGTTCTATAGGTACTACCGGTGGCTCTTACGTTGGCTTCACACAATGGGCTTCTGCGCCCGGTGCTGGCGAATATCTGAAAGCTATTTTTCCTGTGGTGCCTTTGGTGGATCCCTACGGGGACTGTGCTTATGTTGGCGGAGCATTTAGTCTGGCTCTGATGATGGGTTGGGGTAGTTTGGTATCGTCTCCCCCGCAAAAGCTGGTTTCTATGCTCCAGTGGGACACCACAAATTGGCTCAAGGCCTACACGACATTGCCCCTAAACGAATGGGATCGTGCCATTGGCTACAAAGTACAATATCTAAGGGACTGGGTCGCTCATCCACACTACGATTCTTACTGGGCCGCTCGTGGAGTTCGCGACCGTTGGCAGGATATAACGGTGCCCATCTTCGCAGTAGGCGGCTGGTATGATATCTTTGCCAAGAGCATCCTGGATCATGTGAACTCAGTTAGAACCGTATCTAAGTCAACGCACGCTCGCAGCCAACAGCATGTGCTGATGGGACCGTGGACGCATGGGATAGATAACACCGGCAAGGTCGGAGACCTGGATTTTGGCAAAGACTCGGTGATTAACCTGCGTGAAATACAAACCGAATGGTTTGACCACTGGTTGAGAGGTGAAGACAACGAAGTCGATAAATGGCCTCCTTTCCGCATTTTTGTCATGGGGCGCAATGAGTGGAGAGACGAGCAGGCTTGGCCGTTAGAGAATACCAGCTATATTAAATACTACTTACACGGCAAAGGGAAAGCAAATACTCTTAATGGCGATGGTACACTGAGCATGGTGGAGCCCAACGATGAGCCATTTGACCGATTCATATACGACCCTAATAATCCTGTCCCTACGCTGGGGGGATGCAACCTGTTCGGCTGTCCCGCAGGACCTCGGGACCAGACCACGGTTGAGAATCGCAGCGATGTCCTTGTTTTCACAAGTGTTCAGTTAAAGACGGAACTGGAGGTTACCGGTCCAGTAAAGGCTGTTCTCTATGCGGCGACTTCCACGCGAGATACCGACTGGACCGTCAAGCTTATTGATGTTCACCCTGATGACCGTCCCTTTAATTTGTGTGATGGCATTATCCGTGCCCGCTATCGAGAATCGCTCAGAGAACCTATACTGCTTGACCCCCAGAAAATATATCGTTATGAGATCGACCTATGGGTCACAAGCAACGTCTTCCTGCCAGGCCATAGGATACGTGTGGAGATATCCAGCAGTAACTTTCCACGCTTTGACCGCAATCTCAATACAGGCGAGCCTTTTGGCACTGGCACTACACCAGTGAAGGCTGCCCAAACCGTTTACCACGACAGCACCCATCCCTCGCACGTCCTGCTACCTGTCATTCACCAGCGAATCGCACGGTGATTGATAACGACAAGATAATCTGATACGGTTCTCACCACGGCAATTATTCGGAAGGTTAGACTCACAACCGTTTTATGCCGATGATTTCATTTGCCAGCTCGTTTGCACCATAAACCTTCCGCAAGGCCTCAATGATTACCCGGGAATTGACGGAGATAGCTCGTGCCTGAAAGTCCGTGTAAGCAAAGTCGAGCACCAACGACTGAAGGTTGCCGTCGAAAATAATGCCGACAAACTCACCCTGCCGATTGACGGCGGGGCTTCCGACTTCGCTAAAGCTACGCCGGACAAGTCGCAGGGCAAGCAGGATAGGCCGGCGACGGCTAAACTACGACTCGTGATTTATTCCTTTAACAATGAGGGTATCAAAAAAGTCCCACGTAGTTTGTAGTGTTCTGTTACTCGTCAAATGATGGGTGTCATTCTGAGGCGCAGCCGAAGAATCTCACTTACGCAGGCCATATCCTTCGCTTCGCTCAGGATGACAATTCATCAAATCAGGTGTAACAAAGCAGTAGTCTATTTGAAGTATATAAATTTTACCCGAAAGGGTTGCATTGCGTTGATGGATTGCGTTATAATTTACTGCATGCAAGCTCAATGGTAAGCTCAACTTGTCTAAATGATGAATTAGCAGCTTGTAAAACCTTCTCACAAAAAGAAGTAGAGATTTGGAATGTGCAAGCACAAGGGATTTACCCTGATAGAGCTTTTAGTGGTGATAGCCATCATTGCACTACTTATGGCGATATTGCTTCCTTCTCTGCAAAGGGTTAATAAACAAGCGAAGGCGGTTACCTGTCAGGCGAACCTGCACCAATGGGGACTTTTATTTTCTACACTTGCTTACACGCACGAAGGGATGCTCATAGACCCGGCTGACAGTGCCAAATGCGATATCTGCCGGACTCAGCAGTTTGCATACTACATTGATAAATTTGACCAGCAATTATTTTGCCCGATGGCAACGCGGCGGACAGGGCCCGGCGGTGTAGGCACCACATTTGAGGCGTGGTTCTGCCCGGTGCATCCCTACCGCGCCGGCAGCTACGGCCTCAATGGCTGGGGCCCAGCTTACTATTTGAGCCAGTCTGTCTCCGGGAGGTCATCGAGAAGCTGGGATAACGTCTATCAAAAAGGCGGCAGCAACGTGCCTGTGGTATTGGATTGTGCTCTTTATGCGTCGTTTCCAGATTCCGAAGACCGACCTCCACTATTTCCTGACAACTTTGGAAACGGTGGTATGAGCTTATTCTGTATAAATCGACATAACGGGTCTGTAAACGCCCTTTTTATGGATGGGTACGTCAGAAAAATCGGGCTAAAAGAATTATGGACCTTAAAGTGGCACCGTGAATTTAATACAGCAGGGACCTGGACAAAAGCCGGGGGCGCCCGGCCAAGCAACTGGCCTCAATGGATGAAAAAATTCAAAGATTACTAAATGGATAAAAAGGAAAGATATATTTATGATTGGCCGAGGTCGATGGTCTCCGTTGATGCGGCTGTCTTTTTGCTGGGAAATATAACGCTGTAAAAGGCTTTAATGGGTGTTCAGTGGTCAATCATAATCGCTGGGTTAATTCATTAAGAAATCGCACTTTTTCTTGATATGGCTTTTCTCAATTCCTCCAGAAAGAATATAATAATCATAAATACAAACAATATTCCCCATTCTTTCCATCCGAGACTTGATGTTTGAAATATTTTTTGAAATAATGGCGTATAAATTAAAACGCAAGTGAAAATAAGCTCGAAAACAATACCCCAAAGAATAAGCTTGTTATTGAAAAGTCCAATTTTGAACGCAGAATACTTTTCACTGCGGCAGGCAAAAACATTGGCTATTTGCATCACGACGATGCCGACAAAGAGTGTTGTTATCGCTTTTAGATGCAATGGATTTGCAAATGTCGTATCATTGGGCTCCAACTGCATTCCTGGTCTCCAGCCGCCTTGATAAAGGACCAGATAATATGCAATTAAAACAGCGGCAGCATTAAGTAGTCCGAGAACTATATAACCGCGAAAAAGGACTATTTTATCAATAACCCCTTTCTTCTTTGACCGGGGTGGAAGCTCCATAATACCCGCCTCGGGCTTTTCAACGCCTAATGCAAGCGCTGGAAGGGTTTCTGTGCCCAGGTCAATCGCCAGAATCTGCATTACAGTAATCGGGACGGGAATCTTAAATAGACAATAAAAAATATACGGCACCGCTTCAGGAACAAGGTGCGCAAAAATATAAGTAATAAATTTCTTTATGTTCTCAAATACAGCACGCCCTTCCTCAATAGCTGCAACGATACTGGCAAAATTGTCATCGGTTAATACCATTTCCGCTGCTTCTTTAGCCACATCTGTTCCACGCAATCCCATAGCCACGCCAATGTCCGCTCTTTTGAGCGCGGGGGCATCGTTTACGCCATCCCCTGTAACTGCGACGATATTGCCCAATTCTTTAAGAATATTTACGACTCTTAATTTATGCTCAGGATTAACTCTCGCGAAAATTACCTCTTTTTTCGCAAGCATATCCTTTAATTGCTCATCGGTTAAATTAGCAAAATCGGCTCCCGTAACAATTTCTGTATCAGCCGAAGAAACAATTCCAACCTGCTTTGCAATCGATAATGCAGTTATCTGATAGTCACCTGTAATCATAACCACCCGGATGCCCGCTTTCTTACATACGGAAACGGCATCTTTTACTTCCGGCCGAGGCGGGTCATACATACCGGTAACGCCGATAAAAATTAAATCTTTTTCCACCTTTTGCGATGAAGCATCTGGAAGGTCTCTGTCTTCGAGCTCGCGGCAGGCAAAACCAAGTATTCTAAGGCCATCTCTGGCAAAATCGTCCAACCGTGCAATGATTTCCGATTTCCTTGAAGATGTCAGGTCAATAATGCTCTTGCCGAGAACGATTTTGGTTGAAAGCTCCAAAATTTCTCTCGGTGCGCCTTTGACAAAAGCACATAAATTGTTATCAGGGAGCCGGTTTATCGAACTCATTCTTTTACGGACCGATTCAAACGGAAAACGTTTCTGAGTATGACAGTTCCGGCGTTCCTCTTCATAATCGAAACCTGCTTTTTGAGCTAACGTCAATAAAGCCCCTTCTGTAGGGTCGCCAATGATACTCCAATACTTTTGCGCCTCTGATGGGGAAATAAGTTTGGCTGTATTGCATAAGATTCCGGTACGTACCAGAAGGTCAAGGTTATCATTCTTAAATGCGTCGGCTGACAGTGTTTTCCCCTCAAAACTAAAAGAACCCTTTGGCTCATATCCGCTGCCCGTTACTTCAATTATTTTATCGTTAATCCATATTTTCTTAACGCTCATCTGGTTAGTCGTAAGCGTGCCGGTTTTATCCGTGCAGATGACAGTTGTGCAACCGAGGGTTTCCACCGAGGAAAGTTTCTTGATTAAAGCGTGCCTCTTTACCATTCTTTGAACAGCCATAGCAAGTGCAAGCGTAAGCGTAGGCATAAGTCCCTGAGGGACATTAGCTAAAATAATGCCTATGGCAAACATTCCCGAAGCAAGAAGGGTCATTTTGGTAAACGCCAAACCCGCAAAAAAGAAAACAAAACCCATCACAACCGCTATAAGAGCGATCAATTTACTAATGCGATTGACCTCCTTCTGCAAGGGACTCAGCTCTTCTTTAACAGTTTGCGTTAAGTAGGCGATTTTACCTATTTCGGTACTCATGCCAGTAGCTATAACCACTGCTTTTCCCATTCCTGCAGCTACGCTTGTCCCTGCAAAAACCAAATTAGGCATTTCCAGCCAGAGGAAATCTTTGCCATCCTGAAAACCTTCAGACATCTTATGCGAGAGCTTGGATTCGCCGGAGAATGCACTGTTATTTACACGCAATTCCTGGGTCTCAATCAATCTTGCATCAGCAGGGATATTATCTCCTTCCTCTATAACAATGATATCGCCCGGCACAATATCGCTTGTAGGGACCTTTATTTCATCGCCCTCTCTTATTACCCGTGCGTAAGAAGGAATCAGTTTCTTTAAGGCATCTATTGCTTTTTCTGCCTTGAATTCCTGCCAAAAACTAAAGATTGCGTTAACAAAAATCACCACTATACATGCCCATCCCGCTTCCGGCATCTGTGCCCAGAAAGAAAGACCGCTGCCAATCCACATTAGAATAGCTAAAAGATTAGTAAAATTATAAATAAAGCGGACGATGAGCGGTGTTCTTCTTATAGTTTTCAATTTATTAAAGCCGTACAATTCTAATCGTTCTTGGGCTGATATTTTACTTATCCCGTTATCACTGCTCGCAAGCTCAAGATAGATATCTTCTTTGCTCAAGGCAGGAAATCCCTCTTTCTCGATCCCGCCTTTTTTCAAGACATGATAAAGTTCATCATTACTTGAACACTGCATAAGCTGTCCAACAAGCACTTTATTATTCACGAGCGTGGCGACCTTAGAGAGGATTTTTAGATGTAACCCGCTTTCAAGAAGCGGCGTCAAAAAAAGAACAACAAAATGAACGGGCTTGCCGTCAATAGAAGAGAAATCTATTCCTCGCCGGGAAAGGCCGACAAAAAGAACCGCATCTTCCATCTCAGCAATCCTCGCATGAGGAATAGCCACCCCGTCTCCTATACCGGTGCTTCCTATTTTTTCCCTCTTTAGCAGACTTTCCAGGATTTGTTTCTTATCTTTGATTTTTCGTTTTCTGTAAAGCTGGTCCACAATCTCAGAGATTGCGTTCTCGCTCGTATGAGATTTCAAATTTACGGTTACCAAATCTTTCTTAACAAAATCGGAAATTTTCACGGCTGTCCCTTTTCAAAAATAGAAAACTTGAGAATCCACAAATGGTTGGTGCTGGCCTTGCGCCGAGGAAATCGGCAAGGAAAGCAATGTTGCGCCAATCAAAGTAACAATAGCATAGCCAAGAACAAGGACTTGATAAGGCGTAACAAAGTTGAAACCGTTGCGTAAGGTCTTCATAGTCATCCTTTTCCCTTTCAGGGCAAAGGATGACGCAAAACCTCGCACGCGGGGGTGTTGCTCAGCCACTGCCCTTTCAAACGCCTACGAGGTTAGCTGACGGGCTCGGGTTTGAAAGTACCCTATCCTCGGGATGAGGAATGCGCCCCAAATATCGGGTCCCCCGTACCCGCGCAATACGCGGGTCTCGGCTGCAATTTCTTTTTTATGTTTATGTTGATTATATCTTTGCACACTACCTTTTTCAAGTAAATCACAACTCAAGAAAGTCGTTTGGATGCGTTTGTAAACTTATTCTCTATGTAACCCTTTTGTAGCTGACTGATTATGATAAAATAAGGTTCGCTTATACTTTGTTTTAGTAAAACGGATATGCTATATTCGATTGCATCTGAGGTGAACTATGGACAAAAAAGGGAAATACGTTTACGAGTGGCCGAGGCCGATGGTGTCGGTCGATGCGGCTGTTTTTGCGCTTTCTGGAAAGAAGGCCAAGCTCTTACTTATCAAACGTGGAAATGAGCCGTTCAAGGGACAATGGGCGCTGCCGGGCGGTTTTATTGGTATCGACGAGGAACTGGAGGATGCAGTAGTAAGAGAATTGCAGGAGGAAACCGGGCTGGTCGGTGTCCAGTTAGAACAAATGCGAGCATTTGGCAAATGTGGCAGAGACCCGAGAGGAAGACAGATTACAATAGTGTTTATGGGGATTGCTGAAAAAAAACAAACAAAGGCAAAGGCCGGCGATGATGCCGCAAAGGCACACTGGTTCGATATAAAAAAACTGCCGAAAAATCTGGCGTTCGATCATAATGAAGTAATCAGGTTCGCAATCGCAAGATTCAAAAAGTTAGCCACAAAAGCACAAAGGAACTAAAAAAACATTAACCACGAATTCTCACAAATGAACACGAAGTAAAAATTAGGCACAAAGAATTTTTTTAGAAACGGATTCTTGCCAACCACAAAGGCACGAAGGAAAATCTTTGAGACTTGGTGACTTAGTGGCAGGATTACACCGTGATTTTGCAGACAAGATTTAGGTCTTGAAAGCCGAGCAGGGGCGGGTAGAATTGGGAGCCAAGTCAAAAGTCAAAATATAAAAGGCAGAAATGTGAAATCGCGGGTGTAAGATGATGTTAAGCTTTTTGCTATTCGGAAAAGATATAAGCAACAGTTGGCCCCATAACTTATGAACAAAAAACTATCTAGCCCTAATAGAATGGTATGGGAATACTTTCATGCTCTGCGCCGTCTGTGTTATCGAGCAGGTACAAATAAAAACAAAAAAGAGATACACCAAGATGCTGCCCTATGCATAATTTTAGCTGTTACAGGTGTAGAAATTTTTCTAAACGCATACTTTCTGGTTTTGATTAGTGAGGAACCGTATAAGCATGCAAAAGAATGTATTCTGGAAGATTTAAAGGAACGGATAAGTCTGGATAAGAAAATTAGAAAATGGCCGAAAGTGGTGCTTGGAAAAAGAATACAATTAGGTTCAGGAATAGGGCAGGAATTTACCAAGCTTAAGGATTTGAGAAACAAATTAGTTCATTTCTCCAGTTCTCACGAGAAGATAGAATTGCCAGGAGTGATAATAAACGGCTTAGCTGATACGACAGTATATGATTCGTTAGATGATAGTTCTGCACTCAGAGCGCTAGAAACAGCAGAGCAGTTTATTTGTGAAATATTTCGTTTGCGCGGGACAGAAGAAGCTAATCTTCGCCATTCACTTCAGTTGTGGACCGGGAAAGTTACAACTTCATGAAGATCGCTAACAAGGCAAATTCAGCCGACCTTTTCTGCGCATCAGCCATTGAAAAAAGGATAAGATTACAGTTGAATCGAACCGGCGACAGAATCTGGTCGCCGACGAAGGTGAATCTCCTAATACCTAAATTGTAATAAATCATTTGAATTTCCAGATTCATATTTAGGAAAAGATATAAAGTGTATATATTGTTAAAATACTATCCCTCTTATCACAAAAGTATGAAAATCGAAAGGAAGATGAAAAATGAAAAAGTCCATTATAATTATCTGTGTTCTATCAATCGTTACTTTAGTCTTTGCTCAATACCCTCGCCTTCCTAATTATCCTTCCTCGCAAAGAAATAAACCTCTTGACCAGCGATTAACTGCTCTTGAACAAAAAGTTGAGGAATTAACCAACCGTATTAAAACAATCGAGGAAAAACTCAATCCCACACCAGAATTGAAAAAACAAGGTAAAGCCAAACTCATTAAGTTACCTTTTGAAATTGGTCAGATTGTTTATTTCAAGGACGATGACAAAATCGAGGTCATTCAAATAACTGACCGGTTAAATACGATTGTTGAAGTACAAAGATACGTTGAACATTGGGAATCGAGTGTGCGTTCCGGTCAAGAAGCGGGTGGCTTGACCAGGTATCCTGGACACATGGTTTATGATTTGAAAGTAATGTCCAATATTTGGATTCGTGGTTTGAATACCTCTAATTGGGCAGATGAAAGCGTTATAAAATTTAATCCTAATCAATTGTTCAAGGTTACCGGAACTCAAAGTTATAAGGATGTTTCGGGGAACCGAGCAACGTTATTTGTTCTCGAGCCATATAACGATTAAAATGGTTCTACTAAATAATGGGGACAGCGGGGCTGACGAAAAATTCTTGGAATTGTGGTCGGTATCTGTTAGACTATAATCCAAGATGCTTTATCTATTCTCGGTGTTTAGCTGGAGATTAGTTTATAAAACGGTTCTTAAAAACTGGAAGGTAAGAGTATGAGCAAAGTATATACCGCAGTTACTAAAAAAGACGGTGATTGGTGGATAGGGTGGATAGAAGAGGTGCCCGGCGTCAACTGCCAGGAACGCACGCATAAAGAATTATTGGAAAGCCTGAAAGTAACGCTGAAGGAGGCATTAGAATTTAACCGGCAGGATGCACTATCTGCTGTGGGAGCCGACTTTCAGGAAGAACAGATAGCTATATGAAAAGGTGATTATTCGTGTTATTTCGTGGTTTTATATCTTTTTTCTCTGTGTTCTCTGTGTTCTCTGTGGCTTTGAAAAATCAGAGTTAAGAAGCGCCGAGAGATTTTTTGAGTTGTTTGTTGAACATACGCAGTTGGGTTTCAATGGCACCGATGACCCAATTGATATAGTGCAGCGTATGGACGGGGCGGTGATGACCTTCGTTCATTAAACCTTCTTTTACGGTTCTAAGAAATTTATTTATGCTTTTAGGGCTGATTTCGGCAGGCTCCAAGGCCCATTGTTTGAGCGATTCATATTGTTCTTGCAATTTTTTACTTCGTTTAAGCTGCTCTGCGGTCAAATAATCGCCCGGGTTGCAGGCCAATTGAAGACCTTTCAAACATAGAATCAGCGGCTCATAGTTGGCTCTTTTTTCGAGACGGATAAATTTATACTGCTGGACGTGGGTAGTTGCCTGCGAGGGAGGTTTATCTGCGACTTCGTCTTTGCCAAGATACCATCTTCGTTTGCTGGTTCTGGCAAAGACAAGCTCCTCGCCGACGCCGACTTGAGTTATTTCATTATAACCCATTCTTGATATCCAGAGCTTGCCGTTGTCCTTAACTTCGGGGCCGCCGCCGAGAGCGAGCAGGCATTTGACGAAATCGAGAGGCAGGACTTTTTGGTTGCCGATTTGAGATTTACGAAGCTGGAACGAGATGTGCAAACTGTGAGTCCGGACATCGTAAAAATTAGCAAGCTCATTTATCAACTGACTGAGCACCCAGGGGTCAGCGGTTGCCGGGCGGGATAGTTCGCCGGCGATGTTTAACCTGCCGGGTGCAAGCTCGAGAAATCCCTGTCTGCGAGGCTCTTCGGTTGAGCCGGTGTGGTCGTCAATATATCCGCCAAGCTTCCAGGATAGAACATCGAGATGAAAATCATAAAAGTACCTGAAACCATCGTAGGCCGGGTCGATGGCTTTTTTTGCGCTTCTTAACGGTTCGACAGCGGCTGGACCGAGGTTACTCAATTCAAGCTCAATTCCGAGCGGGACAAGACCTGACTGAAGATTGGAGCGAATGCGGTATAGTTGTGCCTCAACGACACGAGCATCGAAGAGACTTTTTGCCGCACCGACGGCGTATTTAACGTAGTCGATGAGGTCATATTTTGGGCAGGGCATTGTTTGCAGGCACTTTTTTATGATTAAATCGACCGCTGCGCTATTTGAATTTATTATCTGAAGAGAGGCGAGCAGACTAATGGTGCGGGCAAAATATCTTTCCGAGGTGCGAATACGCTCCAGCTCGAAACGGTATTTGGATTGAAGCTGCTCATCGAGCTGATTAAGCAGGACTTGTTTTATGACCATAACCAGGTAATTATTGATGAAGGTTTTTGCCTGTGGGTCATCGTAAAGGTGCTTTATAGTCGGTCGAGGACGGTCAAGCTCGTGCTCGAGATAGTAATCGCTAACTACATCGCTGCGATAATGGCTAATAATGAGGTCGCGTTCGGTAGTCGCCAGCAGCTCTCTTTCGGCCTGTCGTTCCAATTCGGCGTCAATTGTTCGTTCGCCCGGGCGGGTATGCTTTTTTATGAATTTGGCGATGCGTTTTCGCAGCCAGAGCTCGTGTATAAGGTTGACGTGGAATCTGTCGCCGAAGTGTTTTTTCATCAGCTCGTGACTTGTCAGATAGGCCTGCGCCTGGACGGGGCCAGTTGCGGTATTGACCCGGACGGTTTCTCTCTGGTAGCGTTTGCCTTCGTATTTATCAATTTCGGCTATTGCCGAGAGAGTGACATCGTAAATGACAAGGCCTTCGATTCTCGACGATGGTGCAGAGACCGCGTAAAAATAGACATTGTCCGGGCTGACCGGACGATGATGCGGAAGGAAGGCTGGTTCAGCGAAAAGGGTTCTTTCATCGACTTTAGCGGTTTTTTTAGTAAAGCTAAAGCCACATACAGACTTGAATATATTGGGGTCGCGTAGCGAGCCGTAAATGAAGAGATTGAGTTTCTTTTCTTTCTTTTCCTTGGTGTTCACCATTGTATTTTCGGCATTTTGGGCCGAGTCTCGTCAATTAGTCGCCGCTTAATATCCGGCACCTAAGCCTAATCAATTCTTTGAATGCGCGCAAGATTACGCGCAGATTTGCACCGGTTTGAGCACCTGCTGTTCGCGGGTAATGATGCACGCCTTTTTGAGTCAGCGAGTAACCTTTACGCAAGGCACGAGCCAGGATTTCGGCGCTAATCAGCGCACCAGAGCTTGACAATTTGATATCATCAAAAATTTCCCTTTTATATAGTTTGAAAGCGCAGTCGATGTCTCGAACTTTCATACCAAATAGTAAGCAAACCAGCTTTGTCCAACACCAGCCGTTGATTTTTCGTATGAGATTATCCTGGCGGTTGATTCGGTAACCACAAACAATATCGTATTGCTTTATCAATGGCAGCAACGATGGCATCTCATTTATATCAAATTGTCCATCGCCATCGGTATAAAAGACAAGTTTTTTTGTTGCGGCTTTGAGACCTGATTGCAAGGCCGCCCCGTAGCCAAGGTTCTCAGGATGATGGACTACTTTTACATTTTTATTCTGTTTTGTGATTTGGTCAGCAATCTGGCCGGTTTTGTCGGTGCTGCCATCATTAACAATAATTACTTCAAAGTCGGCATCGAGCTTCTCAAGAACGCCAAGTGACTGCTGGACGGTGCGGGCGATATTATCTTGTTCATTGTAACAGGGGAAAAAGACACTGATAGAAACAGGTGTTTTATCGTTTGCCACTTTCTTACCACCTCTGCTTATCAGAGAGCCTGATGCGTTCGACTTCACAGTTTACTCTTTGGGCAGTATAAAAGTTTTTCTCTGCAGGGGCGACTTGTTCCAGATGGAGACAGGCTAAACGTATAGCTTCAACTCTAAGGCGATAGCCGTGCTGTTTGGCATAAAGATTCTTGTTTTTCGCGAAGTCATCAACGACCTCTTTACAAAAATCATCGACTTGAGATTTTAGCTCAAGGATTCTGGTGGCAATAAACAATATTTCAATCATTGGAGCCGGCGAAGGATTTATCTGGTAGGCTTTTATGGCAAAGTCAAGTCCATGCTGTTTTGCATCTGTCCCTTTACCAAACAAAAGCAAGTTATGAGCGATAGCAAGATTCTTACAGAACTCATCCGGGTAAATAGTCTTTTCACTGAATATGCCATCATAGAGAGCTTTACCCTGGGGGGTTGCTATATCAACAAATAATTTGTCTTTGTTATTGAGCAGAACCAGAGGCCAGTTAGGAGTATGTTCAAGACCTCTTACAAAAGGCGTATCAAATTGAGCTGCCGGCATCAAAACGACCCATACGTTGTGGCTTTTTAGCTGTTTGTCAATCCACTCACCGATGTCTCTATAATCCTCTGAGGTTAATTTAATTTCTTGTCCCATGGCTCTGGCTCTCTCATGGGCAATCTGGACGGTTGGTCCGCCGAACATAATTTCTGTCCAGCGGTTAAAAGCAGGGATGTTGTAGGCGGCCTGCGCTCGGCCGTCCATAAACAACTTCAAAGGCGCCTGACCTGTATTCAGGTCCGGCTCCTGGCCCCAGGCGATGAAGCCGCCTTCGGTCCAGTAATTAAACATATTACCTTTGAGGTTGTTGTCTTTAATGAACTTACAGGCGCAAAATGGCTTGGCATCGGAGGCAGTCAGCCGCATAAAGACAGAGGTTAAGTTTGGGTCGGCAGGCCAGGGGTCAAGATAGATGCGTTTGAATTTAAGCCCCCACCATAGACCAAAGAACAGGACTGCACCGACGCCGACGTAGGCAAAGGATGCCTGGAGGCCGGGTGACATTGATGAAACAATGAGGCGATTGTATTTGCGAAAGCTTAGAGTTGCAGAGATTGTGTGGACTATCTGGTCAATGAACATTGCCAAGATTGGACAGGCTGCTATGGCCGCGATGGGTATAAATCTGCGGGAACGGATGGCCATATAAATAGTGAGGGTGGCGATAAACATTAACGGTAAATCGATTTTAGGCCATTGGTACTCGTCCGGCGTAGCTATTTTTCGTTTACGATATTGGTTGACCGAGCGAGAAGCTAATATCGGGACAATAATCCAGGCGGCGAGGAGCAACCAGGCGATAATATACATTACCAGAAAAGGCACGGCAGTGCCGACGGGATTGTCCCAGGCGAAGGCAGGGTGCCATTCGTGGACGTCACGCCATCTTTCGGCGTGCTTGCTGACGCTGATTTCAAACGTGTGGGTAAGGTTTGTCAAATGAAAAGGATTGAACAAAACCATTGCTAAAAAGGCAACAAAACCAGCAGCAATTGTGTGATAGACACCTTTCAGCTTAATAGTGACAAATCTTTTTTTGGAGATGCTTGTTAGAAGGTGCAGAGCGACAAAAGGAACCAACATTATGAATATATAAATGTAGCCGCCGTGGATATTGCACCAGAAGACCGTTAGAGGAACGATGAGCCAGATGAACAGTATGTTTCGATATGCGGCGAGGACGAGGATTAGCAAAAAGACGGCGACAAGCAGATTGGAGAAGCCCTGGGGACGAACGTCGAGGAATGAACGACCGATGAATAATGCGAAGCAGGCGAAAACGGCTGACAAAGCACGATTGGCACCTAAAATAACGGCTGTATAATAAACGCATATCACGGTAAGTATGTAAACGGCAAATTTCCAATAGACCAGAGCGTTGGAAGTGAAGTTGAGGCCGTCTGCGTAAGAGGATTTTGGCACCAATAGATAAAAGATGACGTGCGTCAGCCAGTTTTGGTTGACCCAGCCTGTAGGATGCCACCGCTTGACTGTTTCAAGACCGACCTTATCGGTTATCCATTGCGCCCATTTTGGCCAGGTCTTGATTTCTTCCGGCGTAGGTCCGGCTTTGTGTGAGTTGGCGCTGAAGGGTTCAACAGTATTGACGCCGTGGTTGACAAAGTGTCTGCCGCAGGCCATAGCGACCCAGGTATCGCCGGCAGCGACCATATGGGTGCAGGCGTGAAGGGCAAAGATGAGCATTCCGACCCAGGCGATAATCATTGGCCAGCCGGAAAGAGCACCGCGTTTGCGGGGCATTAACGGCTGTGCAGGTGGCTCAGATGGAGCCGGGTCCTTCAGCTTCAAAGTAGAGAGGTCGTGACGTTTTTTGTTCTTTATTGGCTGAGCCATTTTTCCAGTCTATCCAATCCTTTGGCAATTTGTTCCAGCGAGCAGGCAAAACTTAAACGAATATTGTTATCGCAGCCAAACGGCAGACCCGGGACGAGTGCGACGTTTGCCTGGTCGAGAACTGCTTTTGCAAAATCCATACTGCCATTAATCTTTGCACCATTTATATTTCGGCCATAGTGGCCGGAGACATCAGGGAAACAATAAAAGGCGCCTGTAGGTTGTGGACACTGGATGCCTTTAATACTGTTGAGGCGTTCGGCCATATATTTGCCTCGGCGTTCAAATTCCACTCTCATCTTTTCTACGGTCTGGTTCGCTGCCGGGTCCTGCAGGGCGGCTATTGCGGCATACTGGGCGAAGGTTACAGGGTTGGAGGTCATATGCGACTGGAGACGGCCCATTGCCTTTATGACATCGAGAGGGCCTGCTGCGTATCCGAGTCGCCAGCCGGTCATAGAAAAGGTTTTGCTCAGGCCATTGAGGGTAAGGGTTCTGTCGTAGGCGTCTTTGCTTAACGAAGCGAAACTTACAAATTTTGTGTCGCCGTAGATTAGCTTTTCGTAGATTTCATCCGAAAGTACTATTACCTTCGTTCCCTCAAGGACCTTAGCGAGGGCTTTTAGCTCATCGGGTGTATAGGTGAAGCCGCCTGGATTGCTGGGCGAGTTCAGGACCAGCATAGCGGTTTTGGGCGTGATAGCTTGCTTCAACTGGGAAGGCGTAACTTTGTAGCTATTGTTTCTATCTGTCTGGATTATCTTTGGGGCAGCACCGGCGAGTTTTATTGTCTCCGGATACGTAACCCAGTATGGCACGGGCAAGATAACCTCATCGCCGGGGTCGAGCACCGCCTGCATTGCCTCATAGACCGAGTGCTTGCCGCCGATGTTGACGATAACCTGGTCGGGAGTGTAATCGAGGCCGTTTTCCTTTTTGAGCTTGGCGGCGATGGCAGTCCGCAGCTCGACGATGCCGGATTCGGCGGTGTATTTGGTCTTGCCGGCCTTGAGGGCTGTTATAGCGGCTTCTTTGATGTAATCGGGCGTATCAAAATCCGGCTCACCTGCGCCGAAGTCAACCACATCCACGCCTTTAGCTTTCAACTCTTTTGCTCTCGCTGTAACGGCTAAAGTTGCCGAAGGCGGCACATCCTGGGCACGCCTGCTGATTTTCATTCTTCTTGCACCTTTCAAAAATAGGGTTTTTCTGACATAACAACGCCTATAATTAAAAACTAAAATAAAAGATTCGTCAAGAAAATTGATTTTATTAGGTTCCATTTTTAGTTCTAAAAAATCGTATAATCTATGATTATTCCGCCAACAAACAAAAAGGACTTTACAATTCTGCCTTATTTTTGTATAAAATAATCCTATGCAGAAGTTGCACGTTTACATTGAGACCAGTGTGTGGAGTTTTGCCTTTGCCAAAGATGTACCAGACTATCGAGCCGACACGTTAACATTCTTTGAGCTTTGCAAAAAACGGGTATTTGAACCTTATGTTGCTACGGCGGTCTTAAGCGAAATCCAGTTTGCTGACGCGCCATTACGTAAGCGTCTGGAAGAGCTTCTTCGCAGCGTCAAGCCGGTGTTGCTCCCCTTGCTACCCGAGGCAAATATTCTCTCGGAAGCATTTGTTCGTGAAAAGGTTGTTCCGCCCAGCAAGCCGGAGGATGCTCGACATGTCGCCATCGCTATGGTTCATGGCCTCGATGTGCTTGTTTCGTGGAATTTCAGACATATTGTTAATATCAGACGCGAAGAACGTTTCAATGCCGTTGCCATCCTTGAAGGGTATCATCACTATCTTCGCATTGTCAGCCCAAAGGAGTTGATCTATTATGATGAAACCTCGTGAAAGCAAAATGCTCGGCCACGTCCGCCGCTGGCGGAAAAAAGCCTACGAGGCAGACAGAGCGAAACCTTCGTCCAAACGAGCAAAAGAGGACCAAGAACTCGCCCGAAAACTTAACCTTCCCTTGATTCAGATGCACAAAGCCGGCTCTGCCCAACGACAGTAAAATCTGTAGTTTATCCTCACGCACAAATAAAAAAGGCCGCAGGTTCAACACTCACGGCCTTAATCAACTAATTCTCTAATCCCCTGGTATTCTGTTTTTCTGATGTCCTGCCACCTGATAACCCGATTCCCTGATTTCCTCTTACGCCCTTATCCTCTTTGCCTTCTCCTCAATCCCACACCACCGAACCCAAGCAGCAAAAGCGTAGCAGGCTCGGGGATATTGTATATTTCTGTTATTTCAGCTTGGTTCAAGGCTCTATTGTATATGCGAAGCTCGTCGATCTCGCCAGTGAAGGGGTAGTCCGGCTGGCTTGGTGGCTTGGACAAATAGTTCTTTTGGCCGATGACAAGAGGCTTGCCGTTATCCGTATTTAATCCGCCTGTGTAATGAATGGTATTCCTCAATACACCATCGACATATAGACGGATGTCTTGGCCGTCGTAAGTACCAGCAATATTGTACCACAGATTGTTCGTCAAGCCGTCTGGCCAACGCACGTGCTCCCCTTGGTTACCCCATTGGTTGACCCAGAAATCCGGCACCGAGCCATTTTGCTCAATGACCAAGTCAAAGCAAGTGCCCCCATTTACAAAGTCCTTGGAGAATATGCGGGCGTCCGGTGGAGGCGTCTGAGGGCGAATCCAGACAGAAAACGAAGCATTGGTCAAATGAAGGCTTGGGCTATCCTTGACCAGAATATAATCAGTGAGGGTTGACCCATCGAAGAGGTAAGCCGAATTAGAGTTACCAAATCTGTCTGCCGTCAGGGTCGGATCACCCAATGCGCCATGGTTCTGATTGCCGCTCTCGTCGTTGGCGTTGCCGTTAAAAGGATAGTAGGCAACAAGACCGTCAACAAGACTTGCTTGGGCGGCACAGACAGTAAGCAGACACGTTAAGATAGCAAAAATAACTCTTTTCATATTGCACCTCCTTCAAAAATTAAATTATCCTTTTCATCATTTCACTACATGTTCACCAAAACGTGTGTTTAAATTTTACCACACAAACATTGAGAAGCGAGCAAAAGCTCGATATGAACCAAAAGGGAGCTTTCATCACACTCCTCAATATTTTTCAATTCACAGAGTATTCTATGTGTATGTGTGTATCAAGAAAAAAAACAAGAAATTATAGGATTTTTCTTGCCATTTACCCTAAGTTCTGCAAAATAAAAGAGATAGACGTCAGAAAAAATCCTAAATTCTAAATCATAAAATCGAAACAAACCCGAAATTCAAATGTTCAAATTTTCAAAACTGACAGCTTTGCTGTCATTCTGAGTCCTTCGCTTCGCTCAAGGATAAACTCCGCGAAGAATCTCATTAGTCTCGAGTAAACGAGACCCTTCGCTGCGCTCAGGGTGACACTTACGTGTGATTTTCGTCATTCAAATTTGTTTCGGATTTCGATATTCGTATTTCGTGCTTCGTCTCACGCACCCCCCACGCCTGCCCCGAGCACACCTGTCTTGCCTGTCCTGAACGTAGTCGAAAGAGTCAAGGGGAAGAGATATAAGCCACTGGCTGTGCTAATACCGGACCGGATTAGGCGGTGATTGACAGATGATGGCACGAATGATAATATATGTTTATGATACGTGCCTTTCAAATTGCGGTTATCGGCTGGTTAAGTTTTTGCATAGCAGGCTGCACTGTGCCAGAGCAAAAAGAGCCGATACGGGAGAAGATTAAGGTAGGTGATATAGCACCTTCTGGGGGCGGCAAGTATCCGGGGCCGCAGCCGATAAAGACGATAAATTTCGATGTCCATATATATGAAATACCGGCTGAAAATGTCGGCAAATTGACGACCGTTTGGCAGATATTGTATAGCAAGCCGGTGCGATTCAATAATTACAATGCCTTCAAGGCCAACTTTTTTTCGGTCCGATTCGGGCAATACGAGCTGTTGAGCAAGACCATTGATTTATTGCGTGCTGCCGGCGGGCAGAGCGATCTGAGAATTTCACTTTTGCTGTCTGATGGCCAGCCGAGTGATATAGCGGTTGCCGGCCTGAACAGAAAACAGAATATCCGGTATGTTTCGGCTGATGGTTTGAGAGATGATGCAACTATCGGGCCGGGTGTGCTTGCTTTGCAGATAAAAGCTGAAAAGACCCCAGCAGCCAGAGGCGTATGCGATGTGATGGCACATCCGGTATTCTTGCCGCCGATGAGCAGATGGATTCCGCAAATGGCTGCTCGAGCAAAACTACATGAGGTTCATTTTAGCTCTGCTGGCTTTGGATTGAAGATGGGGCCTGGTGATTTTATTGTGATAGGGCCGGAAAGATACATTAGCGACCAGACACTTTTGGGCGGCTTATTTTTCAGTAAGCCCGAAGGTAGTATGTTCTTTAGCGAAACCGAGCGTAAACTGCCGCAGCCTAAGGCGGCTGTCAGGATACTTATACTGGTTTGCACGGGCCTAAGTTGATGAGCAGCCTATGGATGAGACAATAGTGACACTAACCCGATGCAGTGATTACAGCGAGCCAAAGGTCAGGGAAGCAATTGCGAGGCAGTTTGAGCTTTTAGGAGGATTGGAAAAGTTTGTCAGACGCGGTGACACCGTCCTGCTAAAGCCCAATTTCATCGCCCCGAAGTCTCGCCATCACGCCACGCAGACAGACCCTGCGATAATTATTGCAACTGCTACCCTGCTCAAAGATTTCGGTGCAAGGCCATTTGTTGGCGATTCACCTGCGTGGGGGAATGTGTTTAGTTGCGTAAAGGCACTAAAGCTGCAAGAGACTCTAAAAAGACTGTGTGTGCCGGTCAAACAACTTAATAAGCCCAGGTGGTGCCGGATAGGAATAGGCAAGACAAGAGTTGGCATAAGCTCGGTTGCGCTGGATGCGGACGTTATCATAAATCTGCCGAAATTGAAGACGCACCAGCAGTTAGTGGCGACATTTGCGGTTAAGAATATGTTCGGCTGTGTCAGTGGTAAGAGAAAGGCGATTTGGCACTTCAGGAAAGGCAAAAACGCTAACGATTTCTGCCGGTTGCTTATTCGGATATATGAGTTCCTGAACCCTGCTTTGACCATCATAGATGGCGTTACAGTTATGGATGGTCCCGGGCCGATTCACGGCAGGGCCAGACCGCTCGGGTGGCTGATTGGCGGGACAGAGCCTATTGCGTGTGAGGCAATTTGCTGCAAACTTGTAAACATCAGTCCCGATGATTTGCCGATTATTAAGACAGCAAAGCAGATAGGATTCGGGCGGTGGGACATAGACAAGATAAAGATTGTCGGCGATGAGCTTCCACAAGATGCGTGCACAGATTTTGAGCTTACCAAGCCGGTCCCATTGATGTTTTCGTTTCCGCACGTTTGCAAGAGTATCGCCAAACAGATACTATTACTGGCCAAAGCCGGCGTTAAAAAGCTGAAAAGATAGGTATAAGAAACTATCTCAAAACGTATAACGTCATTCTGAGCGCAGCGAAGAATCTCTCTTTTTGATGGGCCAGACCCTTCGCTTTGCTCAGGGTGACAGTTTTGAGATAATTTCTAAGTAATATGGCAGCGAGCAACAAAGTGACAAGGCAAAGCAATGAGAAATCCAGAGTTGTAAAGCTTCGCTACATAGTGGTGCTGTCCGCTGTTGCAATCGTGGGTTTAACAGCAGCGTATCTGGTGCAAACAGGCGGACAGGAGAACAGCACAGCCCGCACAAGGGCGGAATTTTCCGGGGCGAGTAAATGGGCTGAGCGATTGAAACTGCCTGGTGTGCCGAATTTTCATAAGGTTTCGGAAAACCTGTATCGCGGCGCGCAGCCGACATCGGAAGGGATGCAGCAGTTAGAAAAACTGGGAATAAAAACGGTTATCAGCTTGCGGTCATTTCATTCCGACCGAGGTGAGATGGAAGGGACGGTGTTAGCTTACGAGCATATTTTTATGAAAACGTGGCATCCGGAGAATGAAGAAGTTGTCCGATTTTTACGAATCGTTATCGACCCCAACCGCCTACCGGTTTTTGTCCATTGCCAGCGAGGTGCGGACCGCACAGGGACTATGTGTGCGATTTATCGGGTAGCCGTGCAGGGCTGGAGTAAGGACGAGGCAGTCGAGGAGATGACCAAAGGCGGTTTCGGATTCTACGAGGGCTGGCAAAACTTGATTGATTACATCCAGAAACTAGATGTTGAGGCTATTAAATCTCGTGCAGGGCTGAATTGACAGATGCTCTTCGGTCGGCTAATATGCGTCATAATGCAGACAAAGAGCAAATCCATAAATATATTAGGTATCGAGACCAGTTGCGACGAGACTGCAGCGGCGGTGGTGGCGGATGGCAAGGTTGTCAAATCATCAATAGTAGCATCGCAGACAAAGCTGCACGAGAAATATGGCGGCGTGGTGCCGGAGATTGCTTCGCGGGCGCACATTGAAAAAATTTATCCTGTCATAGCTGAGGCAATGACGCAGGCAAACGTCACTAAAGATGATACTGACGCAATTGCTGTTGCCAATCAGCCGGGTCTGACTATCGCTCTGGTCGTAGGTGTTACGGCGGCAAAGACTCTTAGCTTTATGTGGGGTAAGCCCCTTATCGCAATCAATCATTTGGACGCCCATCTTCAATCGGCGATGCTATCGGAGGATAAGCTGGAGCTACCTGCAGTTGCGTTGATTGTGTCGGGCGGGCATACCTGCCTTTATGAGTGTCGGTCGCCTCTGGAATTGGAGCTTTTGGGCTCGACGATTGATGATGCTGCGGGCGAGGCCTATGATAAAGTTGCGACAATTTTAAGATTGCCGTATCCTGGCGGGCCAAATATTGAGAAGACGGCGGAAAAAGGAAACCCAAATGCGATTAAATTTCCACGGACGATGCTCGGACCGGAGTCGCTGGATTTTTCTTTCAGCGGTATCAAGACGGCTGTGCTGTATTACTGTCACGGTCAGGATATGAAAGGCGAGAACAAGGTTGATTCAATGAGTGAGCAGGAAATCGCCGATATAGCGTCGTCTTTTCAGGCAGCGGTAATAGATGTGCTTGTTGAAAAGACACGACGGGCGGTTGAGAAAATCGGCGCTAAGACCATCCTGCTCGGCGGCGGAGTAGCAGCTAATAACCAACTGCGTAGCCGGCTGAAGCAGATGTGTGAAGAGACAGTGCCGGCGAAAAGATTGCTTATTGCGCCGAAACGATATTGCACGGATAATGCGGTTATGGTAGCCTCATTGGGATACCATAAATTTAAGGCAGGACTATTTGCAGACTTGATGTTGGAGCCAGAAGCGACAGGATGAGAAAATTAACCGCAGAGGACGCCGAGGTCGCAGAGAATTTTAGATAAGATGACACAGGAAGTCAGGTGATTCGTGACTTTGTGTCTTGGTGGCAAGAAAAAAAGAGGTGACATATTCAGCCGGAACAATTAAAAAAGTTATTGAAACAGGTAAGAAACGGCAAAATCGGAATCGAGCAGGCGATTGATAAGCTGCGGGTGCTGCCGTTTGAGGATTTGGGCTTTGCGTGCGTGGACCATCATCGACATCTTCGGCGAGGATTTCCAGAAGTTATCTTCTGCCCGGGCAAAACAACTGAACAGATAATTAAGATTTTTGAGAGTCTTGCCGCAAAAGGCAATAACGTTCTGGCAACCAGAGCTGAGGAGCAGGTTTTTGAGGCGCTGGCTAAAACCAAAAAGTTCCCGAAGGCGCGATACGAAAAATTGGCCAGGGCAATTGTGCTTGAGCAGAAGAAACAATCGCCTTCAAAGAGCATTCTGCCGATAGTTACCGCCGGGACTGCGGATTTGCCCGTTGCAACGGAGGCGAAGGTTACTGCCGAGATTATGGGGCAGCGAACAGAATTGATTTGCGACGTTGGGGTGGCTGGGCTGCACAGATTGTTCGGACATCTGCCAAAATTGCAAAAGGCAAACGTTATTATTGTGGTAGCGGGGATGGAAGGGGCGCTGGCCAGTGTCGTCGGGGGACTTGTAAGCTGTCCGGTTATCGCCGTGCCGACCAGCGTCGGTTACGGCTCCAGCTTCGAGGGACTGTCGGCCCTTCTGACGATGCTAAACAGTTGTGCTTCCGGTGTTACTGTTGTCAATATTGACAACGGTTTCTCGGCAGCCGTTACCGCAACGTTGATAAACAGAAAAATAGAAGCAGGAAAATAGAAAATTTCGAAATCCGAATATCGAAATCCTAAACAAGCACAAATTAACAAAATCCTAATGTTCAAAACCTTCGGGCCTTCAGCCTGTGTTTGGAATTTCTGTCATTTGATATTTGGATTTATTTAGGATTTCGGGTTTCGTGCTTCGGATTTTTGGGCTGCCGGGGGATAGGTATGATATTATCCCTGCCTCACATTCTTGGCAAAGACGTTAACGAACGGGAAATAACTTATGTTGCAACTTTCCAGAGCGGTGGATTATCTTTTAAAATCACTGATAACTATTTCTATCGTGAGTTGTCATTTGTAAATTCGAAACTCAAAACTCAAGGGAGTCACCGGTTGTAACGTCAGGTTGAGTGACCGGTGAGAAGGCAACACTATTACAAAATGTTATTTTCATGGACAAGCTGAGGATTTTGATCCTCAAACCACTGCAAAAACAAGTCTGGATTGCAGAAGTGTGGTAGAGATGCACTTCGCTGAATCCAACCATTTCGGGAACTTATCCCACCCCATTGACGTAGTAATTGGTTTCTAACATAATAATGATGATTGTCGTGTTGTTCACCAATTTGTATCAATGATCTCAATCTTCCACTTGTTCGAGGATCTGCAAATATCACGATATCAGCATTGTTAGGGTTTTGATAGCCAGCCAATCTTGTATGAGCATTCTTCTCTCTTTGATTTAGGGGCACATCTCTTGCAAATCTAACCTCCCGAAATCTGTACAATCCAATGATGGCATAAACCAGGGGTCGAGGTTCATGGCCAATCTGTTTGAAGCTCGCATAAAAAGCTATGAAATTGTCTGATGAGTTTTCAAAAAAAGCATATATTCGTCTGGCTTTTCTATCAGTGTCGCCATAGCTCAAGAATCTAAAATCGGGATCGAGGTGGCTCTGAGCATTTTGTAACCGCCTTGGAAAAACATTTTCTTGTGCAAAATTCTGACAATCTTGTTCGAACTCATGATAGGTAGTCTCAAAGCCTTGGTCGAATAATTCTTCTTGTTGAATTGGGATTGGGACATAACAGAACGACCTATCGTCGCGACAAGGAGCGTTCCAACCACCATAAGTTTGGTCGATACCGACTCTAACCAGTAATCCAAGCATTGTAAACTACTTCCCGATTCTCTTCACCGCCCACCTTCTGCACTACGGACTTATGCACGTGGTGACGGCCTTGTTCGCTGGTGTCTTACCTACGAATTAATTCGCGTGGCGCAGCTCGGCCTTGGCAATGCCGACCAGAGACCTCAACGCAGCATTCACCGATTGTTCATCGGGGAAATATTTGGCAACATCCGGGGAGAGCAGGACCAGGTTCGTTCCCTGTTGGAACCGCTTGGCATACTTGCCTCTCACACCACCCTTGAGTTTGGAGAGGTCGTATTCCGGCCGCAAACCGTCGGCCATTTTTTTGTTATTCGCCTTCTTCATAATATCAGCGTATTTGTTTATATTCTTGCTCGATACTTTCCAATTAGAATAATTCTTTAATTTAAAAGACTCTAACAAAAAGAAGTTTAGCTATAGAGTAAATGTATTTCATTTGGTGTGACGACAAGAGATAGGTAACACAATACAGACAAGACATAGGTAACACTTTAGAGTAAAAATGGCTGAGGTCTAATTAGGAGGACTTAGCCATGGCATGGAAAAGAGTGGAACCTATGG